>SXGU01545175.1_pt1 | contig 24194 bp, 20 predicted proteins | sample 3174531 | NCBI WGS metagenome assembly SXGU01 (sample SAMN11356863, study PRJNA531348) | freshwater metagenome | isolation source: freshwater sample F1-140 | place: China: Fuxian Lake, Yuxi | collected 2017-12-25
CAGATCGAGAGAGTGTCACGGAAGAGGCGAGAGCAGTCTCCGGCGGAGAAAATCTACTCGGAATTGCGCGGGAAAATCGCCGATGTTTTTCCGGATGACGACAAAGCAGCATGGTCCTTTAAAGACGAAAATTTCGATGTCTATGAGATCGATCGTCCCTTCGATGACTACGGCGATTGGTATGAGGAGAAATTTCAGGGTTCCGATGATTTCAGCAAACTCTTCACGAGACGACTCTTCCTCGTGTGGGAGGAGATGAAGAAAGAAAAGTTCATCGTGAATGGTGACAAGCTCTGGGAGCACCAGAAGGCACTCTTTGCGTGGGCGGCGTTGAACATCTGTACGGGCAGTCGCCTCGATATGGCGAACCTGCTTCTCCGTTCTCCCTATGGCAGCGGCAAGAGCAAAGTGACCGGACTTCTGATACGAGCATTCAGAGATGCGCAGCTCGATCTGATGCTTCTGCAAGGGGTGGATCACAAGGAAATTCCGACGGGAGCGTTCATCGGAAAGCGCCAGGAACATGTGATTCAGAATGCCGTGGGTAGTCAGTACGCCGTGCTCGATATCGATCATCTCGAACGTGCGGAGATGAACCAGTACTGGAAGGATCTTGCGGCGATGTACGGTGAAACGTTCACCGACCTGTTCACGTATCCGAAGAATGGCGGAAATCCTTTCTACGCTCTCTTTGCGAATGAGGGCGAGGACGACTCCGGCACAGCCGACGAACGTCTCTCACGATATTTCAAAGAAACTGGAAAATCTGTCGGAAAACTCACGCCGGAAAAACGTGCGATGCTTGCTACCGTGAAGGGACTCATCAACGGCGAGATCGTGCTCATCCTCAACGAGGAGAATGTACCCGTTTCGGTACCTGCGCAGCTTCGGGAAGAGCTCGTAGAGGGTGACGCTTCGAAATGTCTCACCGGAGATTCTGCTTTTGCGCTTCGCGAGGGAGAGCACTATCGCATCAAGGCCTCCGACAAGCATCTGTCACCCGATCGATCGACCTATACGAGAGAGGTAAATGAAGAAGATCCTGCGCAGTTTGCCGTCGTGCACGGAACGGCACTCACGAGGAACTTCGAGACGATCCGTCTTGATATTCGCAGAGAGATCGGGGAGCGATGCAAGGGACTCTTCCTCGATGAGGCCGGTCTCCTCAATCCTGCGCTCATCGGAGATTCCGTCACGCAGCTCCGTGAAGAGCGTGCAAAAGAAGATACTGTTTCGCTGTCCTTGGATGAAGAAGTCTCCTATGAACCGATCGTGATCGGTGTAACCGGTCAGGACAAGGGAGTGTCCGGATGGCAGCGTTCACCGACGATTTCCGAATCGAAGATGATCGAGCTTGGGCTCATGAAACCGATATCGTTCGTCGGTATCGGCGACTCGAAGCGTCCGCCTTCCGCCGGATCCGAGCAAGCGTGGGCGGCGTACGAAAAAACGATGTTCGAGGACTATGAAACAGCGAAGATTCTCGGTATTGATCAGCCTCATGAAGTCGATTCCGTTGTCGTACTCAAGAGAGAGCGCGTGCATGAGTATGCCAAGCGCATTCGTCTCGCACATGAAGACAGAAATGTGCCGGTGCAGGTCTTCATCTACTCGTCAGGTGCAGGCAACAGGAAGAACGAAGTGCTGAAGGCTTTCAAGGCTCCGAAGAAGAATGGCGACCCCAGACGAGTTCTCGTTGCTGAGGACAAGCTGATCGCCGAGGCGCTGACGATTCCGAATGCGCAGTGTTATGACATCCTCGATGTCGTCAGCGATTTCGATATGGACCAGATCCGCGGTCGACTCGGACACGTGCGTGCGTCGGGCAGTAAACGCGAGCAGGCAGTTTCTCGTACGGTGATCCGTCAGCAGTGGCTCCATAAAGGTAGGGACCCTTACGTTCGCACTGCGGTGAGGAAGCAGGGATACGAACTTCCTGATGAATATGCAGAGTGGCGTCCGATGGACTGTATGATCGATCGGCAGTCTCATGAAAATGATGCAGGAAGGAAGGAACTTCGAAGGGTGAAGCCACTTCCGATTCCTGATGCTCCGGCCGCTCGTAGAAGGAAAGCCAAAGGTACGGTTCCCGCATTTGTAGGCAAGCCCCTCGGATTTAAGAATCAGTATGCCAAAATGCTCGATGAGAAGAAGAAGGAACGGGAGAGGAAGAGGAAGGAAAGTCTGGAGCGTTCTGAGCAGATTGCATTGGAAGACAGAGAGCGAGTATTGCAGTCGCTTGTGCAGCCTCCTTCATCGTATGAGTCGCGTATGGCGAGCGGCTCGTCTTCAGGAAGCCGTCCTGAATATTCACCGTTCGGTAGAACTCGTTACTTCGATACGCACCGATCGATTCATGATTGATTCAAAGGGTTTCCCACCGGCGTGGGATGAACGTTTGTCTCTCGATCTCGATGATGTTGAGCTTCGTGATGTGGAAGATTTCAAGGGATTTGCGCGCATGGCGGTGAGCCGCGGAAACACCGCATTTCTCGAGGGATACCGGAACGCAGAGTCACGCTTGGCGAGAATGATGATGATTGTCCGTTGGACCTTGTTCCATTCACCAAGCAAAGATTTTGCAAAAAAAGTCGGCCTCAGTACCCATGGTTACGTGTCGACTGAGAAAGACACCGAGGGAAGGATGCCTCAATTTCATACCTATCACCGCGCTCTTGAATACTGGAAAAAGAAGGGGATTGCACAGGGCATCAGAGACCAGATGCTCGATCTTCTCACCATGCCCGAACTCTTTGAGCAGAAGAAACCGAAGAAGAAAGAACGGTACGATCCTCAGCCGACATTGCTTGAGAAAATCGAGGAAGTTCGTACGGATGCATCCATTCTCCTGAGTGACAAGCATGCGAATGCGTTCTACCACCGCATCGGATTTGAGACCGGTCATCCGAACGTCGAGAAGCACTTTCCCAAGTTCTGGAATAGACTCTGGCAGCGCGAGAAAATCGGGACCGTACCGCTTGCCGTGGAGCTTCTGGAGGTGATCAAGTCGATGTATGCGGGTAATGGAAAAGCGGCAACGCAATTGCGAGCTCTCCGTATGGCAGAAGGCAAAGCGCTCTGGACCGAGGTAAAGCAAAATCAGTACCGTGGTCGTGGTATCGAGCTGCCGCTTGCCGAGCTTCTTGCGAAGATGGAGCTGGATTTAGCTGAGAACTTTGAGTGGCGTATTGGCGAAGGAAGGGAGAAGACCGTCGAACCGATGACGTTGACCGCAGAAGCCCTTCGGGAGGCGTATGGCATGCAGCCGGTTCATGCGCAGGCACTCATTCAGTGTGAGATTGTTGACTATGATGAAATAAAGCTTTTTGTCAGTCGCATCTTCGATCCCAAGTCACTCAAGAAATTTGAAACGGCATGGAAGGTCGCACATTCGGCGGAGAAGGCACGAGTGGGATTTGGAACGAAGGCCGAGCAGGCGATGGAAGCGCGTGGCTTCAACTACAAACTTCTCTACGATCTGCTGGTGACGGATAAGGAGACAGGGCGTACGAAACAGAAAACCCCCGACGAAGCTGAGACACGCACCAGGCCCGAGAATGTCATTCGACACATCATCCATGACAATGCGCAGAGCAGCGATATTTCCATCGAATCGCTCCTCAGGATTTTGACTCGTGATGATACTGCGTACCGAGAGCTTCGGGAGCTCTATATCGCAGAACGCGAACGTTACTATCGGAGGATAGGGAACAGGCTGGAAGGAGACGGTCTTCGGATGCGTATCTTGAGAGAGCTTGCCAATATGTCCATGAGAGACCTTGCGATGTATTTCCTTTCAGCTTCGGAGAGGAAGGATAAAGTCACGGTACATAAGAAAGATCTTGAACTTCAGAGGCTGGAACGCAATGAGTCGAAGACGCATGCGATTTCATACAAAAGAGTTTTTGCAATTCTCGATGCCACGACTTTGGAAAGGGCAGAGGAAGCAGGACGCTCACTGAAGACGCTTGGCAAATTTCCGGAGGCCTTGAAGTCTTGGACGACGGTGCAGGAGCTTGCGGGGAATGCCGTAGCCGGTATGAAAGGGGCTGCATACGTTTCGGAAGCCATGGAGAAGTATGCCGCTGCAGATTCTTCGGATTGTCTGCGACCGGATCTGATTCTCGATGCTGCATCCGGAAAGTTTGTTCCTCCACTGCGGTGCTTCCGTGTCATGGCGCAGGGGGTGGCTGAAAAGACACTTACCCCTGATGTGGTGCTCGATTGGTACGAGCGTTTTCCAGGTCAGCTTGAGAAGGGTTGTCCCGTATTCAGTCCTTCAAAATTCCAAAGTCCGCTTTCCCGGGCACTGTGTACGATGATCGGAAGTCTGGATTCGAATTTGATCAAATTCTTCGATCGGGTGGAGGGTATTCGCGGCACGCAGGGGACGCAGCTGATTTTCCGGATCGATGCGGGAGAATGCGATGAAAAAGACTGGCAGATCGTACGAAAAATTTTGCTCGGCGCAGGTTTGAAATCGAGTACCATCAAATGGCAATTTGCCGAATTGCTCTTTAAAAACGGTCAGAATGTCGATGCAGCTCTCGAGGAACTGGTGCCTCGCATGAAAAAACTAGGCATCTCGATCACGTCGGAGCAGCTGCCCGGGATAGCGACAAAGGATCTCAAGAAGTATCTTACGAAGTGACGAGTGGAGCGGGATACGAGAATCGAACTCGCGTCTCAAGCTTGGGAAGCTTGCGTACTACCATTGTACGAATCCCGCAGCGCAGCGAAGCATAGCAAATTTTAAAAGAGTCTTCTTCCCTTGCGCAAAGAAGCCTGCTTTCGTAGGATACACAGGCTCTTTCAGGTTTTAGCGGGTATAGTACATTGGTAGTACGACGCCTTGCCATGGCGTAGAGACGGGTTCGATTCCCGTTACCCGCTCCAAGCTCTTACATTCTTAAAAGAACTTATGAGCTCTATTCCGAGTGATATTGCGTTTCAAGTTAATGAATGGGCTCTTCCGCAAGCGAAAAAAGCTCTCAAGAATGGTTTTTTTATTGAGGCAATTAATATCTGTGTAAACGCAATTACTGCGATACTTCGCGACTTAATTCTTTTCAAGGTTTCAGAAGATGAGGAAATTCGCGATAAAGATGGCAACATTGTTGGGGTCGAATCTTTTGAAGAGCACCCTTATCTCGTAGATCTGCTCACAAATTACGACAACAAGTTAGGAGGCGCATTTACAGAACGTTCAATTTATAATGAATCTGCACGCTTAAAAATCATTAATGGCAGTACTTTAGATGTTCTCCAAAAACTCTACACGAAACGGAATGAGATAACTCACCGTCTTTTCGGCAGCGTCATCCTCTACAAGAAACACATATCCGACGAAAGTGGGATCGGATTTGATAGGGGAATTGATTTGGCTAAGCTTGAACAAATTGCATCAGCGCACGTAGAAGCATTTGAAGAAATTATTAGTGTTGCAGGAGAATTCACCCTTTAAAGATAGCTAAACGATAATTGCTTAGCATAGAATGTTTCTATGAGGTTTCTAAAAAGACTAATGGCACCAAAAGAAATTAAGATTCTTCTTGGGGCGCTTGAAGCGGCTGAGTATAAGCTTGAAATAAACAGCATCCCTTATATGTTCAGGGAACCGGTAAGTCCTTTCGTTAAGAGACTCGTCGAAAATTCTGTTTTTTCTGGACGCGATAATTTAATAAAGGAAATTCAAACGAGGGTTGATCCTCGAATAATTATCTATGATTTGATCAGTCAGATTGCTGCTGATTATTGTTGCTATGGCCCCTTCGTGGTTTTCGGTATTTTTTCTGATAAAGGTAAGGAAATGCATAGGGTTTTTGAACAATCCATTGATGAACTTGTTACTCTCAACAATATTAAAGAATCTGAAGCAATAGAAGCAAAGAAAGTTATCAAAGACGCAATCGCGGCAAGACGTTAGATCCTAGTTTATTGTTTGGTGAATTACCTCTTACTGTAGTTCGGACTGGTTCCTGATAAACTCCAGTAAGGAGTCCTAAACCGTAGAAACGACCTACGAACGCAGATTTTTACCATCACTCCAACTGAGGATAAATTATAAGTTCGCAGAATAAACACTATTATTGTAGCATTTCAGTATGTTCAAATTTTTTCGGAAACCACAATCACATGAGAAACTCTTTTCATACGCAATGGATCGTACGAACATTTTTTGTCGTGCACACTCAAATCAACTAATTAACCCGCATCCTGATTATATTTCACAATTCTGCGAAGATATTACTACGACTATAGTGGGGATTATTAAAGCAGAATTAATACAAAAAAATCTACAGAAAGAAGCAGATGGAATTATTGAAACGTATATGAAATTCATAGATGAAAGTAATACCCATGTATCTGGTGAGGCACTTCTTGCTATGCCTGTTTATAAGGAGCAGCTACTACGAAAGGTAGAAAAAACATGTGCACAAATGCTTCATGGAGAAGATGCAATAAATCAATTAGCATCAATGCTAGCAACGCTTAATGCCAACGTGCCTGAAGAAGAATTGGCTCGTGAATTTAATAACGTAGTAGGTGATATTCCATTTCTTGTAAATTAGGCTCAGTTCCGAATAAGCGTCAGTATCCCGCTCCAGAATTACCTCCCTCTTTTAACTGTTCTCTTCATTTTTTCAGCTTTCTTCAAGACTGTGCGTTGCATCTCTGTGGCCTCCTTTGCCGCATCGAGCATGACTGTGCGCCGCTTTGCGAGCGGAAGCTTGAAGAAGAAGTCGGCAGTCGAGCGGAGAGCCATAAAAATAAACTTTAAGGAATGAGTCGTTCAAGTTCACTGGCAGTATATCTCAATTTCACGACATCTTCAATTTTTTGCACCAATTCAAAGTATTCTTCGCTTTTCTGAGTCAGAACGTCTTTTCTCACAACATAGGCCTGCACAGCTTCTCCCCATTCTGCCACCATCTGATTGACGCAGCGAGGAGCTTCCAAAAACTGCTTGATGAAGGATGCTTGTGGGATAACCCTGCCCTCTACCAGCTCTCTTGCTTTCGCAAACTTCCATGCTTGAATCGGATCTTGATAAACATAGATGATCAGGACTGAACGATTCTTTTTGATCGAACGAGTGACATTGCTATGTGCTTTTGCAAACGGCGTAAAGGTTGTATCTACAACGACGCTGAGTCCTTTGGCGAGAACATGATCGTGGAGCTTCTCTACACCTATGGTGGCCGCTGCCTGAAAAACCGATGCATTCGCACCATTAAATCCAGGGATCATCGCTCGAATGGCATCGGCATCAATATGCACCACGGGGAGAGGAAGTCGTTTGATCACGGCTTTCGCCGTCTCAGTCTTTCCTGCTCCTGGCGAGCCCGCCATAAAGATAGTCAGTGGCTTCTCTTCTTTCGGAAATTTCTTAGGATCGGCAAATCGCTCTAGGATGAGCTTTTTGTTCTTCTTTACCCACAGAACGGCATCGTCACTATGTGACATAGCGGAACGCAGCATATCACGCGTTCTCACGGACACAGACTCCTAGCAGGGCATATCATGGTTGTAATAATTTCAGTAAACCGCTCCAAATTTCCTTCGCTCCAGAAGCTGCAAGGCTTTTTCTCTTTGCCTTCCCATTTTTCCTCTTCCGGCGTATACCATCCCTAACCTTCCGCACGTAATTCATGAAGGAGACACTTCTGCAACAGGTCGATCGGCTGCTCGAGAAAAAACACGATAAAGAGTTGCGTGTTCTTCTGACGCATCAGGATTTCCACGTCACCGCGCAAGCAATCGACGGACTCATGAACGGCAAGAGGAAGACGTTTGCCATTCTCCCGCCCGAGAAGCAGGCAGAAGTGGCGCTCGTGCTGAATGAAGACAGCAAGAAGAGGATTTTTCCGAGACTCCCCGACGACGTCATCTCGAGGTTCCTGCACTTCAACGACGAAGACGATGCGACGGACATTCTGCAGTATCTGTCGCCGATTCGTCGGTTCACGATTCTGCAGCACATGAAGGAAGAGAAGCGCAGGAAGATCGAGAAACTGCTGAAATTCGGATCCGAGACCGCCGGAGGTCTGATGGACCTCAACTTCATTCTCGTGAAGCCGGCGTACACGTTTCGAGACGTGCTCGATAAGGTGAAGCGTCACGTCGAGAGCAATCGCGATATGCCCACGGTGATGGTGGTGAACGAGCCCGGTCGTTTGATCGGATTCATTCCCGAGCGCAGTTTGCTCTTCCCCCCCGCCAATGCGACGGTCGAACAGGAGACACAGCCGCTGCCGATGGTGTCTCATAAGATCGATCGAGAGAAAGTCATGCAGATGATGTCCCGCATGCGGTCCGAGCTCATCTGCGTTTCGGACGATAAGGAGCAGGTTCTTGGGATCATTCACTTGAGAGACCTGATGAAGGTGGCGCAGGCGGAGGCAACCGAGGACATCTATCGCTTTGCCGGTGTCGACGTCGAAGAACATGCGCTCGACTCCGCATTCTCCAAGGTGAAGCGTCGCTACAACTGGCTCCTCGTCAATTTGCTCACGGCGTTTCTCGCCGCGTTCGTCGTGTCGATCTTCGAGGATACGATCGCGAAGTTTGCCGTTCTCGCCGTGTACATGCCGATCGTTGCGGGACAGGGTGGCAATGCGGCGACACAGGCGCTTGCCGTCGTCGTTCGGGGGCTCGCACTCGGTGAAATCAACTGGTCGAAGGCTTGGTCGGTCATTCGCAAGGAGGCTCTTGCCGGAACCATCAACGGTATCATCACCGGTGTCGCTGCCGCCGCGGTATTGGCGGGGTTTGGAGCGTCTCCGATTCTTGGGTTCATTCTCGCTGTTTCAATGGTGATCAATTTGTTTGTTGCAGGCTTCTTCGGAGCGCTCATTCCGTTCCTCCTCAAGCGTCTGAAGATCGATCCGGCAGTGGCAAGCACCGTGTTCGTGACGACGACAACCGATGTCTGCGGATTCTTCGTGTTCTTGGGACTCGCCAGGTTGCTGATGTCTTAGTCACGGTTCGAGACGCTCTGAGGAGCTCCTCACCGTGACAGTTTTCTTTGTTGTCATGCTGAGGAGCACGAGCATCAGCGAGTGTGTCTCGAAGCATTGTTTTTTTGCCTTCCTTCTGCTATAATAATAAGATTTATGCGAAAACTTTTATCCCAATATCGCGCTTCAATTCTCGGTGCCATGACTGCGGCCTCATTTTCCGTCGTTCGAATCGCACTTGCTGCCTGTCCCGATCCGAATGATCTCGAGATTCTCGAACCACTTCCTGGCGGCCCAACCTGTATTCCGGCTTCCAGTATCGGCAATCTTGGCGCGGTCCTTGCGTACGTGAACAACGGCGTCTGGTTCTGGGCATTCAGCATGGGTGTTGCGATCGCCGTCTTGAACGGTGTCATCGGTGGATTGACGATTGTGCTGAGTAATGGAGACTCCGGCAAAATCGAGGCGGGAAAGACCCGCTTCATGTGGTCGGCAATCGGACTCATCATTCTTCTCCTTTCGGGTGTCATTCTCGCCTTCATCAACCCGAGAGGGTTCCGAAATGTCTAGCGTATGTTCCAGCGTTTCTCTCTGTTCTCGGCTCTCATTCTGCTCCTTGCCGCCGTGCCTGTGCTTGCGGCGGACCCACTGACGATTTATTGCGGAGGTCTTCCCGGGTGCACCGGAAGCGGCATCATTCCGTTCGATGAGAAGCTAACCAACGTTCTAGTGCTTTTACTCACCCTGCTTCCGCAGTACGTCGAAGGATTCGGCGTTCTTTTCATCATGGTCGGAGGTGCGTACATCCTCATGAGTGCTGGTAACAGCGAGTACGTCACCAAGGGTAAGAATACGATTACCTGGGCGGTGATCGCCATTTTCATCGCGCAATTTGCGGGTCAGCTTGTCGGTTTTGTGAGAGACGAAGCGCAATCCAGAGTGGAAGGTGCGGATCTGATCGATTCCATCGTCCGTACGCTTGCGGGATCCATCTTCAATCTTTTCCAAATTGCGCTCATCGGCATCGCACTCTTCTCGGGCATGCGCATGGTGCTGTCATTCGGAAAAGAGGATGAATTTAAGAAAGGTCAGGATGGTCTCTTCTATGCCGCGCTCGGTGCCATCATCATCAATCTTGCGCTCCAGATTTATAACGCAGTTTCCACTCTCTAGCATGTTCAAGCGTTTCCTCTTCGCTCTTGCCGGCTGGCTGATTCCTGCATCCGTTTCCGCGGCCGTGAGCATCACGTCCTACAATTGGAGTTGCGAAGGTTTCGTGTACTGTGGTTCGTCGGACAGTGCCGTCACGGGGATTACGACGAAACTGATCACTTGGATCGTCGTGTTCATCGTTCCGCTGGCGGTCACTGTGTTCTTTTACGGAGCGCTGCGTATGGCGGTCTCGAGAGGGGAGGAGGGGAAGGAGGCGGGGAAGAAAGCCTTGATTTACGCTTCCATCGGTCTGGTTGCCGCGATTCTCACGAGTGCGATTATCAGCTTCATTCAGGGGTATCTCTACGTACTCGGAGGCTAAAGGGAAGCTTTGAGCTTTGAGCATGAGGCTTTAAGCTTGCTTCATGCTCCGCCAATATGTCACCACTGCCATTGATTACCCGAATGCCCCGCCGCACATGGGACATGTGTTGGAGAAAGTATTAGCAGACGTGATCGTCCGTTGGTTTCGGCTCCGTGGCGATGATGTTCGGTTTCAGATCGGGACGGATGAGCATGGCATCAAGATTCAGCAGACCGCCGAGCGTGAGAAGATGACGCCAAGGCAGCTGGTCGATCGGAACGTTCCTCTCTTCCGAGATTTGTATGCGAAGCTCGGTGTCTCTGCGGATATCTTCATCAGAACGTCCGATGAAGCGATGCATTGGCCGACCGTCCGTGCGCTTTGGAAGAAATTGCAGGAAGCGGGAGTTTTGGAGAAGCGGACTTATACGGGACTCTACTGCAGCGGTTGCGAACGATTCGTGACGAAGAAGGATTTGGTAGACGGCAAGTGTCCCGATCATCAGATCGCACCGCAGGAGGTGAAGGAGGAGAACTGGTTCTTCAGGCTGAGTAGCGAAGGAAAGGAGCTGAAGAAGCTACTCGAGACAACGTACAAAATCATCCCGTCGTTTCGCGAGAACGAGACATTCGCACTTCTCGAGCAAGGTCTAGAGGATGTGTCGTTTTCAAGGCCAAAGAGCAGTTTGTCTTGGGGAATTCCCGTGCCGGGAGATGAAGAGCAGACGATGTACGTCTGGTGCGACGCGCTCACGAACTACATTTCGGGTCTTGGATATTTTACGGATCACGATGAGAACAAGAAGTATTGGGATGATGCGACCGTGACGCACGTGATCGGCAAAGACATTGCCCGCTTTCACGCGCTCATTTGGCCGGCGATGCTGAAGGATGCGGGAGTGAAAACCCCCGACCAACTCCTGATTCACGGCTTCCTCACGAGCGAAGGCCAGAAGATGAGCAAATCGCTCGGGAATGTTGTGAAACCGGAGGAGGTACTCGCACATTTCAACGGCAATCCTGATCCGCTGCGGTTTTATTTGAGTTCGGAAGTACCAGTTGGGAATGACGGGGATTTCAGTTGGAAACGGATCGATGAGCTGTACATCGGAGTGATGAGCAATAAGATCGGGAATTTGCTCAACAGAGTTCTCGTTCTTCTGAAAAAAGATGGAGGATTGATTTCTATTCCGGATGACAAAAAGGCATCTGAAGCAATCGATCGTCGTTGGAAGGGTTATCAAGAAAATATGAATAATTTTGATATCTACAATGCTTTATCAGGTCATGCGGTTGCTCTTGCGATGGGAGGGAATGCTCGCATGGAGGAGCGAAAACCTTGGGCATTACAAGGGACGGAACGAGCGGAGGTTCTTGGATCCATTGCTGAAATGCTTCGTCATATTTCTCTTCTGCTTCTTCCTTTCATTCCTGATACCGCACAAAAAATTAGTAAGCAGCTCAATGTTCCGTACGCAGGAAAAATGCTTGAGAAGGATTTTGTCATCACAAAGGAGATGAAGCAGTGGGGAGGTGTGAAGGACTGGAAGAGCGTGGGGGAGCCGTCGATACTGTTTCCACCCCTTGAGAAACCTGTTTCCTAGCATGATTCGCAGTATGGTATACTGTCCTTAGCTTCCGAGTATTCATTGCATGACAGCATCGAGAATGTCTGAAATGGGTGGAGAGGGGAGCGAAATTATTTCTTTTCTCATCTTTCTATGTTTGATCCTATGGGAGACCTTACCAATCCAGGCAGCGACGATCCGCTCGCTCCCACGTCCAGTTTCACCGAAGCTCCGGCAGCTCGTCCTCCTCGTCCAGCAGGTGACGGAGCAGGCAGCCGTTACGGTCAGGAGCTTCATTCCGTGACCATTCGCGCACGTCAGCGCACGTTCTACATCGACTTGAAGCAGAGTGGCAGCGGAAAGTTTCTGAAAGTTTCCGAGAAGTCCCGCGGAGGGCAGAAGACGACGATCATCTTCGATGTCGAAGATCTTCCGGCATTCATCGCCGCTCTTCAGGAAATGCAGGGGAAGATCTGAAAAATGCATGCTGCTTCGTCAGCTGTCATGGTTCGAGACGCTCTCTGGAGCTCCTCACCATGACAGTTTTTTATTTTGTCATGCTGAGGAGCGCGATGCCTCAGCATCGTGCGTCTCGAAGCATCACTCCTTCTCCGGCAACACGTACCCGTTCACTTGGGGGTTTTGCCGCATCACACTCACGATGATCTTGGCGGCCTCCGCGCGCGTAATCGGCTGATCGGGTCGGAAAGTGCCGTCGGGAAACCCGCGGACGATCTCGCGGTCGGCGGCCGTTTTCACGTAGGGTGCAAACCAGTCGGTTTCTTCCCGCACATCCGAAAATGAAAGCGTCGTCCCGCTTGAGGCGAGAGGGGAAAATTGCGCCGCAAGGATGAGGATCTTCACCGCTTCCGCACGATTGACGTTCGCATTCGGTTTGAAGGAACCGTCACCGTATCCCGAAGTGATCCCGAAGTGCACCGAGGTGTAGATGACCTGCCGTCGGAATGCCGCATCCTCACTTTCGCCCACGAATGATTCGTTCATGACATCGGTGAACCTTTTCTCTCGGTCGGTGGCTGTCACGAAATGAGTGCAGGTCGAGAGGAGGATCATCTTCAGAAATTCAAACCTCGTGATGGGTGTGTCCGGAGAGAAGAGGGTGGAAGTGCCGCTTCCCGTTTGCACGCTGTACCCGCGGACAAGAGGCATCTTCTGGGGCAGAATTCTAGTACTTTTGAGGATGGATACGGCGGGAGCCGACCAGTGGTCTTTCGTATCGCTGAATGGACGATCTTCACGGGCGTGCAGGAAACAAGCGTTCTCTCTCGCATTCGTTCCTTCAGCCAGCTCCGTCTTGTCGTCGATGCCGTCCCGATCCGAGTCCGATTCCACGGGATTCGTGCCTCTCGAGAGCTCTTCGACGTTCGTCAGACCGTCACCGTCCGGATCGTCGACCCTGCTCTGGGGTACTGTTTGCTGGTTCAGCTGCGTGCTCTGTTCCCAATCATCAGGAAGACCGTTGCGGTCCGCATCGGTCGAGTATCTGGCGTCGAGCGGGAACGGATCGAGCGGGTCGATCATGCCGTCGCCATCGGTATCGGATTTCTTCGGGTCCGTGCTGTGGATCAGTTCGATGCCGTTCACCCATCCGTCGCCGTCCGTATCCATCGTCAGATCGTCCGTGCGATCGAGCGGATTGCGACTGGCGCGCACTTCGGATCCGTCGGATTCACCGCCTCCGTCCGAATCCGTATTGAACTGATCGGTTTCTCCCGTATCCAGAATTCCGTTTCCGTTTTTGTCTTCTTGCAGATCCGGAATGCCGTCTCCATCCGTATCCTGATCATTGGCAATCGCATACGCAGTTCCCTGCGTCAGAAGCAGGGTGATGATGATGATCGGTGCGCAATATTTTTTCATGTGGCGGTCGATGGAATCGCATGTCCGCGAAGGTACTCTTTCCCGCTCATCGGTTTGCCACCTGCGGGCTGGATCTTCGAGATGAACAGTGTGGAGGACTCTGCGCAGGGAAGAGGAAAACTCTCGGATGTTTCCCTCAGATCCGCGGAGAGGATCTTCGCTTCGCCATAGCGTACACCCGGCGAAGGGTTCAGTGCACGCACCATCCTGTCGATGTGTGTTGCGGTCATGACGGAAGGGTCGATGACCCCGTCCGTCGTCTGCAGTTTCTTGCAGAAGGTCGCTTGGAGATGATCTTGAGGTTTCTCGTGCAGTGGTGCTGCCAGCGTTCTCTTCAGAAGGTCCGCACCGAGGAGCGCAAGTTTGTCATGCAGGCTTCCGAATGTTTCGCGCTTGTCGATCACTATCGATTCACTGTTCAAGATCGGTCCCGCGTCGAGTTCTCGCGCCATGCGCTGAACGGTCACACCGGTTTCAGGCAGCCCTAGCAAGATCGCATGCTGAATCGGAGAAGCGCCTCGCAGCGTCGGCAGGAGCGAAGCATGGACATTTACGGCTGCGATCGTGGGCCATGCGAGAACTTCTTCCGACAGGATCTGCCCGTAGGAGACGACGATTAGGAAATCCGGCGAATATTGAGACAAGATTGCAGAGCTCTCCGTATTCAGATTTTCAGGCTGCAAGATCTTTAGGCCAAGTTCCAGGGCCGAAATTTTTACAGGCGACGGGGTGATGATTTGTTTTCTGCCGACAGGGCGATCGGGCTGCGTGATCACAAGCTTCACGTCGAAGCGGCTATCCGAAGCAAGGGAGCGCAGACTTGGGACTGCGAATTCCGATGTGCCGAGGAAAACGACGGAGTGAGACATCTTGTTCTATCCTACATCTTCTTTCCGGATGCTACACTCTCGGTTGTGTCTCATCGCGCCCCTCAAATCGCCGGCATCATCCGTTCGCTCGTTGCGAAGATTGCCATCGAAGTGCCTCCGACCGTTTCGGGGCTCGTCAGCATTGCGGACGTGAGAGTGAGTACGGATCTCAGCTATGCCGATATCTTCGTCAGTGCAGTCGATAGGAGCGAAGCGGCGGTGAAATTTCTTGCGTCGAAAAAAAGTCGCATGCGCAGGGAACTCGCAGCGGCTCTGAAGGTTCACCGCGTTCCGCTGCTCCGGTTTCACGTTGATGCGGAAGGGCAACGAGGAGAGCGTATTGATAGGATTTTGGAGAGCCTCTAAATAAAACTATCACAGCGAAACAATGTTCCGATTTTAAAAGACCAGTGCTGTTGAGCGGTCTACCGCGGCGACGTACACTCGCCCCCTTATGCTTGAGACAGCAACTGTTCAGTCGGCGCTTGCATTGGTGAAGGGTGCCAAGCGGCTCTGTTGCGTATGCCATCGCAATCCTGACGGAGATGCCATCGGAGCGATCACCGGGATTGCCGAGCTTCTCACTCTCATTGTTCCCGATACGCCTGTGAAGCTTTTTTGCGTGGATCCTGCTCCTCCGGTGTTCTCTTACCTTCCGTCTGCAGCGAGGATCGAAAGCGAATTGAACCCGCAGGAAGGTGATGTCTTTGTCTTCGTCGATTGCGCCGATCCGAAACTCACCGAGTATCACGAGAGTTTTCCTCAGATCTTCGGTGGGGCGTGGCCTTCGATCTGCTTCGATCACCATGAGACGAACATGGGGTTCGGTTCGGTCAACTTCGTCATCCCCGATGCCGCATCGACATGCGAAATCATTGCGGATTTTGCCGAGAGTGCAGGGTTACCACTCTCAAGTCAGACCGCTACGTGCTTGCTTACCGGTGTGTACACCGATACGGGAGGACTTCTGCACAGCAATACCACGCCGCAGGTGTATCGAACGGTAGCTCGTCTTCTTCGTGCGGGTGCGAAGCATCAGGTGATGACTCGCTCTGTCTTTCGATCCGCGAAGATCTCGACACTCAGGCTGTGGGGGAAAGTACTCGAAAAAATTTCCATCACGGATGAGGGTGGTGCGATTGCCGCTCTCACCGAGAACGATTTCCTTGCCGCCGGTGCGGAGTATTCGGAGCTGACCGGCGCGATCGACTATGTGAATGCCGTTCCGGGGATGAAATTTTCCCTTGTCCTCACCGAACGGGGCGGCAAGGTGAAGGGCTCGCTTCGCACCCTCAGGGAGGATGTCGATGTTGCGAAGATGGCGTCGGCTTTTCAGGGCGGCGGTCACAGGAAAGCAGCGGGTTTCGCGGTTGAGGGAAAACTGGTACCGGAGGTGCGCTGGAAGGTGCAAAAAGAGTAGTAAGAAGTAGGTAGTACGTAGTAAGAATGCATGCAAAAAACTCTGCATGATGCTTGCCGTACTTCTTACTACGTACTCCTTACTACTCGTTTGCTTTTCCGCTCGCGCCCGCTTCATTTGCGCGTTCGTCTTTCTCCACCTGCTTCTTCTTCATCACTTCCTCCGGTTTCGTGGTGATGATGTTGTGCTCACTCGCACTTGCAACGACCTGAATGGCTACGTGCGTGTTGCTGGCGAACAGAAGGCCCTGACCAACGCCGGAATTCAGCAGCAGATACTTTTCGCCTTCCGTGAGGAAGAAGAGCTTGGCAAGGTTGTCGACACTGGATGCAGATTGTTTCAGCAGAAGTTGAAGCGATGTATTGCTGATGATCGGCTTACCGTACGGAGAGTTCATGAAGTCGTCGATGTCCTGCGTGATGGTCGTGACGCCGAGGTAGTACTTGCGCGCGCGTTTGATGAGTCCGTAGAGGAATTGTGCAGAATCTTCGTACTGCATCAGGTTCCATGCTTCGTCGACGACGAGCAGGCGTTTTCGCATATCGGAACGGATGCGGTTCCACAGGAAGTTGAGCACCACGTAGATTGCGATGGGTCGGAGCGTATCTTCGAGGTCTCGGATCTGGAAGACGACCATTTCTTTATCGAGTTCGATATTGGTACGTTTGTCGAAGAGCCCGGAGAAGCTGCCCTTTGTGTATTTCTGAAGTGTCTGGGCCATGGTTTCTCCTCCCTGTGTGGTCATGAGCACATCGATGAGGTCGCTCATGGTCGGCACTTCCATTTTCCCCGGGTCCAGGGTGCCGAGGGTGATGCCCTTGAGTGCATAGGTGTCGAGAAGAGCTTTGTCGAGGATGCCCTCTTCGGACGGCGTGGTGCTTCCGAGCATCAACTTGAAGAGTCCATGCAAATTGATGACGGCACCGCGGAGCACCTCTCCGGTTTCGGCTTCATCGCCGCGGATAGCCTTCGGAAGATCGAATGGATTGATGCGGAAACTGCTCTCGAGGGAGATCGGGATCATCGCGCCGCCGACTGTTTTGCAGAGGTCGACGTACTCGTTCTCGGGGTCGATGACGTAGGCCTGCACTCCTTGAATGAGGGAGCGCAAAATTTCCAGTTTCACCACGTACGATTTACCGGCACCGGATGTTGCGAAGACATTCGAGTTGGCATTCGGCAGATCGAATCTGTCGAAGATGATGAGCGAGTCGTTGTGACGGTTGATGCCGTAGAGAATGCCGTGGTCGTCGGTGAGATCGGAGGAGCTGAAGGGGAAGCTCGTTGCCAGCGCCTGCGTGTTCATGTTTCGACTGAAATCGAGTTCATCCAAGCAGTAGGGGAGGCAGCTGTTCCAGCCGTGCTCCATTTGGAATGCGGCCGGTTTGGTGAGGATGAGCTTTCCTCCGAGGATCGCCTCGACGTCCGTTTGAATTTTTTTCAGTCGCACTTCATTCTCGGCGTAGATGGTGAAGTAGAAACCGAGCTGGAAGAGTTTCTCCGATCCGCGAGCGAGGAGATCTCTCAGTTCTTCCGCGTCTTGCAGGGCCGCTTCGATCGCCGGATCGCGGACGATGCCGCGCTGTTGCAGGATGCGGATGCTGCTTCTCATTTCGGCGACTTTCTTCCGGAGCATCTTCATGATGACTTTGTTCGATGCGGGATAGATGAACATCGAAATGTCGATCTGGATGTCGAAGTTGATGAGCTGCGAGAGCCAGTTCGGGTAGATCTGACTCGGCCAGTTGTAGGTGTAGAAACTGCGCGCCACGAGTTGGTCGTTCAGTTCGATCATCTTGCGGTCGAACTTCAATCCCGACGGCGAAATGACATCGATGAGCTTCTGCACACCCTCCTCATATCGTTTGATGACATCTCGCTCCTCCGTCGTGAAAGCGCTGTCCGCCTCCGAGTCGATGATGGTCGTGAGATTCTGATGAAGCCCCAGCACTTCGTCCAAGGTATCGAGGAGTTTCCCCGGACTTTTCTGAGCAGCCTTTTTTGGCGTGTCTGAAGCGTTTGGAACCATCAGATCAGTATAGCAGAAAACAGCCGCATTTGGAAGAGGTCTTGGTAGCGCTCCTGTCACCTCTGTTTGCTCTTAGAGCAGCCCTGTTCCTTCGAACAGGCTGTCAAATTCATTGCCGGTCTTGCGCTGCGTTCTACTCGATTTTTTCTGTCTCTCGATGATCTTCAGGTCTTCGATGCCCGGCACGTCGACGATGCGGTTCCCCGAAATGAGGATTTCACGATTCTGGCGGATGGCCAGGATTTTCTCTTTATAGAGAGTCAGGAGAGTATTCAGCGTCGAGAGGACGTCTTCGGTCTGCTTCCTCTTCAAGTCCGTTTCCGCGTAGAGTTTTTGTTTCTCCAGAACCGTTTTCTGCAGTTCGCCGGCCTGCGAGAATTCTTTGTCTTTGATGGCGTTCTTCAGCGCACGTTCCGCATCCGTTCGCTCTTTCCCCTGTGTTCGTAGGAGTGTTTTCAGTTCATCTTCGGCGATGCTCAGTTCCTGATATCGGTCGTTGCTCCGCGCGGCGACGTTTGTGAGTGCCGTCGTATAGGCAGTGAGCGCTTGCTCACGGTCCGTACTGCGATTGAGGAGGTCTGAGACGTCGACTTCCAGCGCATCGGCAAAGGCCTGAAGAAGATTGAAATCAGGATCGGTGACCGTGCTCTGCGTTTGCATCATGTGTTGGTCCACCGCGATGCCTGTCAGCGCCCCTTGCGCAGCCATTGCTGTTTGCGCGAAAGAAATATATTCCGTAACGAAAACTCCGAGTAGAGCTGCACCTCTTGAGATTTGCAATTTCGTGGAGTCAGCGATGAGCTGATCGATGACGAAGAGGGCGCTTCGACCGCCGCTGACTTGAATTTTTTCATCACGCGCATCTTTTTGTGCACCGCATCCTGCAAGAATGAGGAGTGAAAACAGAGCAGCGGAGAGTGCAATATGTTTCATCTTTATGATTATTATACACTATTTTATATATTATGTGAATACTTCTCCGGCAATCTGGCAGCCATCAGGGGAAAAATGAACGTTGTTCACAAATAATCCACAGAGTTTTCCACAGGATCGATCATATTTTGTATGCAAAATCGGGTGTACGATTGTGCATACATTTTTTGTACAAAACTATGTTAAACAATGAAGAAAAAGAGTGATCAAGAACAAATTATTGATTCGGCTAGGAAATCTTTACTTTCGGTATACAGTTGCGAAGTTTTCCTGATCACTTCCTTTGTTCGAACTTCGACAGACATTACAGGGTACGGCTGAAAAGATTTTGAAGGAAAAATTTGCACTCTCGACAACTGTCCACTTTGATGTCAATTTTGAAGATGGAAGGGGAGACCTGGCAACTTCCGTTGCGCTTCAGCTTGCCAAGAAAGTCGGAACATCTCCCCGTGCGATTGCCGAAGTACTTGTATCGGCACTTCGGGATATACAAGGTGTTGAAAAGGTGGAAATTGCCGGAGCCGGATTTGTGAATGTCACACTGACGACGGATGCGATCATCGCCGGTCTGCATTCCGTAAGAACGGCATGTGTTCCGATGAAAAATCGCAGCTCGAAGCCGATTGTCGTGGACTATTCTGCGCCGAATATCGCAAAGCCTCTCGGCATCCACCATATTCTCAGTACGGTGATCGGTCAGTCGATCGTCAATCTGTACAAGCACCGGGGGTATGAAACGGTGTCCGTGAACCACATCGGTGACTGGGGAACGCAGTTCGGAAAATTGGCTGTTGCCTATGAGCAGTGGGGGACCAAGCCCATCGAAGAGCATTCCATCGATGAATTACTTGCGCTCTATGTCAGATTTCACGATGAGCTCGAGAAGAACGCCGAGTTGGAGAATCTCGGACGCAGCGCATTCGCGTCGCTTGAGAAAGGGGACAAAAAACTGCGTTCGTTCTGGAAAGCCGTCGTCGATATCACCATGCGTTCGATGGACGATCTCTATGCACGTCTCTCCGTTTCATTCGATCGGACGATGGGAGAGAGCTTCTATGAATTATTGATGTCTCCGATCATCGAGGAGGGGAAGAAGAAAGGAGTGCTGCAGGAGGGAAAGGAAGGAGCGCTCATCGTGAATTTCGCGGAGGAACTGAAGATGCCTCCTGCGATTGCCGTGAAGGCGGACGGTTCCACCATCTATCTGACGCGCGATCTTGCAACGGTCCGCTACCGAATTGACGAATGGCACCCGGAAGCCATTTTGTATGTCGTGGACGTTGCGCAGCAGCTGCATTTTCAACAGCTCTTCGAGACCGTGAGGCTCCTTGGGTGGGAATTGCCGCATCTCGAGCATGTCATCTTCGGGCGCATGCGTTTTGCAGATAAGGGCATGAGCACGCGGAAGGGGAACATCCTAAAGCTTGATGCTGTTCTCGATGAAGCCGTAAAGCGTGCAAATGCGATCATCGCCGAGCGCGGAGCGAAGATACAGACGGATGACCCCAAGGAGCTTGCCGAGATGATGGGAGTGGGTGCGGTCGTGTACGGTGTCCTCAGTCAGAATCGAAGGATGGACATGGTCTTCGATTGGGACAAGATGCTCAGTTTCGAAGGGAACAGCGCACCGTATCTTCAGTATACGTACGCACGCGCCCGATCGGTTCTCAGAAAGGCGGGAAGCGAAGGTGCCGATGTCCGTGTCGCAGTGCTCACAACGAAGGAGAGGCATCTCCTCAAACTGCTCTTCCTCTTTAGCGAGACTGTCGAGGCGGCGAGAAGGGAGCATTTGCCGCACACGCTCACCACGTATCTTTACGAACTCTGTCAGGCATTCAATTCGTTCTATGCATCGGATGAAATTCTCACCACCGAAGGCGTTACCAGGGATTTTCGCTTGCACCTTACCGCTTGCACTGCCGACATTTTGAAGACCGGCGCTTCCATCCTCACTCTCCGCGTTCCCGAACGCATGTAACCGTTTTTTCCCTTCTTTCCCATGCCCCGCTCCATTACATTTTTTCTCCTCGTTGCCTCATTTGGCATTCTCTTCGCAGGTTGTTCTCCGCAGGAACCTGACAAGAGCTTCGAGGATTTCACCTTCACCGAGGAGGATCTCCAGCAGGTAGCGGAATTTGCGGGAACAGGGAGTCTGGACTTGACCAAGCCGTTCATCGGGGATGCCGCCGATGGCGACACTGCCGTTTTAAGTATCGGAGGAGGGTCCGGATCCGTGCTCAGCGAGGAGGTTGTCGTGACGCCGAACAGGGAGAAGCAGGCTCTCTACGATCAACTTCGTTTGGCGGTGCAGGATCAGGGGGAGAATCTCTACAAGGTCAATAATCCGTTCCTGAACGTTCGGGAGTCGATGAGCGTCAGTTCACCTCTCGTGGAGAGGCTGAACCAGGGAGATGTACTCGTTGTGGTCGATACGCCCAATGCGGAATGGGCGAAGGTGAAGCTGATCAACAAGAAGGAGGGCTTCGTTGCATTCCGCTATATTGCAAAACTCGTGACGGAGGCCAAGCTCGCAGAGGAGAAGAAGAAGTTTGAAGGGAAGTATTTTGTCGATTTCCAGTTTTTGAATATTCGCAAAGATCCCTCGACGCAGGCCGAGAAGATCGGAGAGCTTCCCGGCCAGACCATCGTGAAGCCTCTTTCGATCAGTGGTGAATGGGCGAGAGTTTCGTACGACGGGAAGGAGGGGTATGTCTCTTCTCAGTATTTGAAGCCTTTTCTCCCCGCTTTCCTCGTGAGGCAGGACGAGTATGCCGTACCGATTTTGCAGTATCAGGCGGATGACAGCGCAAGCATTGCCGCTCTCGTGAAGCATACCGCCGCACTGAAAGCAGCCGGCAAGAAAATTCTGACAATGAAGGCACTGCTCGATATCGTTCTTGCTCAGGAATCGCGCGATGCGCGTATCAGCCCCGATACGGTGATTCTGACGGTTGTAGGAGTCACGGCAAGGAACATTCGTTCGGTGAGTGATGCCTTGCAGGGGGCCGGAGTGGGTGCAACGCTCTTCGTTCGTACCAAGGACATCGGACTCTCCGGCATTACCGAGAAGATGATTTTAAATCTTCTCGCCAACGGCAACGATCTGCAGTCCGCAGGTCATACCGGCGATGATCTTCGGTCCATGACCGACTCGCAGATGATGCTGGAGCTCGGACAGAGCAAGAAGCTTATCGAGGACCTAAGCAAGCGGGAGGTGTACGCCGTCGCATATCCGAGCAGCGGCGTGAACGATCGCATCCTCAAGCAGGCGAGCGAGCTCGGGTATTTGTTCGGTCTTACGCAGACGCCCGACAAGAAATTCACGAGAAGTCAGTTCCTGCGTCTTCCGAGTCTCTATGTGACCTCGGGCATGACGCCGGAGGACATCGTGAAGTTGTCGAAGTAAATGAGGTTCATTATCGAAACCGACCAAGTGCAGGAGATGGGGGTCTTCTGCACTTTTGCATTTCACGAAAGGGGCTATCGCCCCTCTCGTGTGCTCACCCCGCATTTGGTGTCGCTCCAGTCTGGCGGAGCCAGACTTCGCGACGCCCTTTTTCTTAAGCAAAGCATGTCTCGGATGTTTTTCTTGAGAACACTTTCTCAGTAGATTCATTTTTCGATTATTTCTTCGCCGGCTGGTACTGCTTCATCAGCTGATCGAACATCCCCGAGCCTTGGTCTTTCGTGTATGCCGCTGCGGAAGAGGCTGCCTGGTCTGCGATCATTTTCATGATATCTGCTCCGTTTTGGAGGAAGTACCACGCACTTCCGAGGAGGAAGAGGATGGGAATCAAGTTGATGAGAAATTTGAAGAATCCTCCGACTGTTCTCCATTTGTCCCGTTTATCGAGGCTCTCGAGATGCAGCAGAATCTTGTCGAGCTTGGATTCTATCGTTTCCGGATCAGGAGTGGATTTTGCAGGAGGCATAGAGCGATTGTAGTGGTTTAGAATCCTCTCCGCCACTTCCGCACTCTCTCGAACGCATACGTCAGCCAGTACGTTTTGGTTACGGGTGTGTCTTTGCAGTGGACGAGGTTCAGGACCTTGCCTCCAAATCCGGTTTTGAAGAGGGTAACGCCTGAGAAGGGATGAGGGATAGGGTGAGGGGTTTGGGGAGCAATGCCCCAGAAGTTGTAGATGCGGTCGCCCCGTTTCAGCGCATCACAGATAGCAGTCCACTGCAGAAGATAACTGGCGGGGATTTTGCTATGAGCACTGTCACTTGCGCCGTGGTGATAACTCGTCTCTCCGAAGCAATGCATGTGGATGGACGCCGAGATGACTTTTCCTTGGTACTCCGCCAGATACAGCGTGCATTCTTTTCTCTTGCCGAAGCGTTCCACCTGAGACGTGAAGAATGCATCGGAGTACGGTGTGAAGCCGTGTCTTTTGCGTGTTTCTTCATGCAGCACAAGGAAATGCTTCAGATCTTTTGTCGCATTCTTCGATGCTCGAACGGTCACGCCGTCACGCTCGGCTCTGCGAATGAGGTTGCGTGTGGTCTTTCGCATCTCCATGAGAATTTCTTCTTCTGTTCGACTTTTCTCCCCCTTCTCACGTAGTGGCAGATACCAGACATGTTCTGCAAGAAGGTGGAGAGGAGACTCCATTCTTCCAAGCGCTTCCTCCGCGTCATGGTGTCTTCCCTGAGCCCAGAACGGGCTGACGCGGATGAACGAGCAGCCGAGTTTCTTCGCCTCTTTCTTCAGAGCGGCGATGAAGCCCTGCGTGATCAGCGTCGCATCATGTTCATTCACCGATTCATCGATGATGGGACCGTACGGAATCGCCAAATGTTTTCCTCTGCGAGCAGGAACGAGATGCCCGAAGCAGATTCCATGGACCGTGCCATGCAGTTCTGCAATGAGTCTGATCGGCCTCTGATGAATATCGTGGTACACCTCACCCATCGTCCAGCTCTGGAGAAACGGGCTCCATGGTTGCGATGCAAGGAACGTATCCCAGACATGCTGGTCGGTGGCGTGAGTGATGTGCATTGGCGTTGATTGTAGCA
>SXGU01460830.1_pt1 | contig 24191 bp, 22 predicted proteins | sample 3174531 | NCBI WGS metagenome assembly SXGU01 (sample SAMN11356863, study PRJNA531348) | freshwater metagenome | isolation source: freshwater sample F1-140 | place: China: Fuxian Lake, Yuxi | collected 2017-12-25
ATCGACGAGGCGCACGAGCGTTCGCTCAACATCGACTTCCTGCTCGGGCACCTGCGGACGCTGCGGTATCGGCGGCCCGAGCTGAAGATCATCATCACCTCGGCGACGATCGACACGGCGGCATTCAGCGCGGCGTTTGACGGCGCGCCGGTGGTGCTGGTTGAGGGGCGGACTTTTCCGGTCGAGGTGATTTATGCGCCGCTCGACTCGCTGGGCCGCGACTATGCGGAGGACGATGAGAACGAGGAAAAGGAGGATCTGTCCGCGGTGGCTTCGGCGAAGGCGGAGGCCCTGCATTACATCGACGGGGCGGTGGAGGCGGTCGAGCGCGTGACGCGCGAGAGCACGAGCGGCGACGTGCTGGTGTTTCTCCCGAGCGAGCGCGACATCCGCGAAGTGGGCGACCTGCTCGAGGGGCGCCGGCTGGGCAACTGCGAGATCATCCCGATGTTTGGCCGGCTTTCGAACGCCGAGCAGCAGCGCGTTTTTGCGCCGACGCAACGCCGCAAGATTGTCCTCGCGACCAACATCGCGGAAACGTCGCTGACGATTCCCGGCATTCGTTTTGTGGTCGACACGGGGCTGGTGCGGATGAGCCGTTATTCGCCGCAGGCGCGCACCCGCCGGCTCCCGATCGAGCCGATCTCGCAGTCGAGCGCCGACCAGCGCAAGGGCCGCAGCGGGCGGGTGGCGGAGGGCGTGTGCATCCGGCTCTTTTCCGAAAAGGACTTTCTGGAGCGACCGCGCTTCACGCAGCCGGAGATCCAGCGCGCCAATCTCGCCGATGTGATCCTGCGGATGACGGCCTTTGGCCTTGGCGACATCGAGCGCTTCCCCTTCATCAACCTGCCCGCGGCGAAATCGATTCGCGCGGGGTATGCGCTGCTCGAGGAGCTGGGCGCGATCGATGGAGGAGGGGCTTTGCGCCCCGACGAATTCGCCGAGTCGGGGAATAAACCCCCTCCGGCAACCGGCAGTCGCGAACTCACGGCCATTGGCCGCGAACTCGCGCGTCTGCCGGTCGACCCGACGGTCGGCCGCATGATTCTTCAGGCGCGCGCGGAGCGGGCGTTGCGCGAAGTGCTGATCATCGCCGCGGGCCTCTCGATCCAGGATCCCCGCGAACGGCCGCTCGACAAGCAGCAACAGGCCGACGCCGCGCACCGGCGTTTCGTGCACCCCGATTCCGATTTTCTCACCCTGCTCAACATCTGGGAGGCGTTTCACGATGAGTTTGAGAACATGGCGCAGGCGAAACTGCGCCGCTTCTGTCGCGACCATTTTCTCAGCTACACGCGGATGCGGGAGTGGCGCGACATTCACGCGCAGCTCCTCGACACGCTGCGGGAGCGCGACGATTTTCGGCTGACTTCGGTGGCCGATGGGAATCAGAAAGTTGTCGGAGCGGCTTTACGCCGCGATGAAAGATCGGCTGCGACGGCCGCGCGGCACAAAGCCGCTCCGCCGGGTCCAGCCGGTGATCCGCTGGCCTTCGGCACGCCGTCGTTTCGGGCGATTCATCGCAGTGTCCTCGCCGGCCTGCTGGGCAACATCGCCCAGCTCGACGAGGAAAATGGCGGCTACAAGGCGACGCATGATCGCAAGGTCGTGTTGTTTCCCGGGTCGGTGTTGCACCGGAGGGAGGAGCCGAAGAAACGCGGTGGTGACGCCCCGCAACGCGAGGCGCCGAAAAAAGGAGCGTCGCCCCCGCGTTGGATCATGACCTCGGAGATCATGGAAACGTCGCGGCTCTTCGCGCGCACCTGTGCGCGGCTCGATCCGCAATGGGCCCTGGAGTTGGGGGCGCACGTGGTGCGTACCGCGCACAGCGAGCCGTTTTGGAACGTCGACGCTGGCCGGGTGATGGTGAAGCAGCGCACGCGGCTCTACGGGCTCGAGCTCGAATCCCGCGGCGTCAGCTACGGCCGGATCAACCCGCGGCACGCCACGGAAATTTTCATCCGCGAAGGACTGGTGAACGACACGATCGCATTTCCGCTGGATTGCATCACCCACAACCGTGCGGTGCGCGAGAAACTCGAGGATCTGCTCACCCGGGCGCGGGACAGCGGCTACCTGAACCTCGACGAGGCGGCCTATCGTTTTTATGCGGCCCGGCTGCTGGCCGTGGTGGGGCCGGCTGTCCCTGGCCGGCCTGGGTTTGCGGGGCGCGGTGAGCCGGGCGCGGGGACTCAGGCCGGCGCGGAGAGCCGGCCCCACCTTTCGATCTCTTCCGTTGCCGAACTCGTCGCCTTGGTGCGCGAGCATCGCGGGGCGGAGCCGGATTTTTTGCTGATGGAGCCGGAAGATCTGCGCGATCCCGAGACGATTGCGCACGACGCCGACGCGTTTCCGGAGGCGATGCCCCTGCAGAACAATGCGCTGCCGCTGAATTACGTCTACAAACCGGGCCAGGCCGACGACGGCGTGACGCTCGACGTCAGCGTGCGTGAGGCGGAGGCGCTGACGCCCGTCGCGCTCGACTGGGCGGTGCCGGGGCATCTGGAGGCGAAGGTGGAGCACTATCTGCGTGCGCTGCCGAAGGAGTTGCGACGCGGCTTCGTGCCGCTCGCGGAGAGCGCGAAGACGTTCGCGGGGCGGCTGGCCTCGCGGGACCGGCTCACCAACCGGCGCGAGACGCTCCCACAGGCGCTGGCCGCGGAGATCGCGGAGCGATCCCGCATCGCGATCGATCCGGCGGTGTGGGCGGACAAGCCGCCGCCCGACCACCTGCGGGTACGGGTGAGAGTGGTCGATGCCGCCGGTCGTGAACTGGCGGCGAGCCGTGAGCTCGCGGAGATCCGCGCGGCCCTGCTCGCGCAGTCGCGCGAAGCGAGCGTGGCTGTGGCGCGCGAGGATCCGCCGGCCTGGCGTTCGGCGCGGGTGCAGTGGGAGACGCCGGAGCACATCGCGTGGAATTTTGATCCGATGCCGAAGCGCGTGCTCGTGGCCGAGCAGGCGGGGGCGCCGGTGTATGCGTTTCCAGGCCTGCTGGCCGGTCGCGATGGAGTGGCCCGCCGGCTGTTCAAGACTCCGGAGGAGGCGGAGGCCGCGACCGCCCGCGGACTCTCCGCCCTGTTCGAGCGCCAGCTGGGTCATGACCTGATGTGGCTGCAACGCGACCTGCGGATGATGCGTGAACTCGGTCCGCTCACCGCCACGCTGGCACCAATCGACACCTTGCAGGAGCAGGCGTTCGAATCGATTAGGCGCTGGGCGACAGGCCCGGAGCGGATGGAGGGCGCCCGACCTGCGGGCGAGCCCTCCCTGTCAGCCGCCAAGTTTGCCGTCGCCGTCGAACGTGCGAAGACGGATCTGCGCGGGCTCGTCCCGCGGGTGGTTGATCTGCTGCGGGAGATTCTGACTCTTCGCCTGGAGCTGCAGGTCGTGCGCGATCCGCCGGCGGCGCTGGCGGGCGATCTCGCGGCTCTGTTGCCAGCGGACTTCTTGCGCGAGACGCCCTATGCGCAGCTGGCACATTTCCCGCGTTACCTGAAGGCGATGAAACTGCGGGCGGAGCGGGCGAAGAAGAACCCCGCGAAAGATGCGGAGCGCCAGGCGCAGCTCGCGCCGTATGAAAAGGCCTGGCGGGCGTTGACGGCGGGAGCAGGCGGGGTGTCCTCACCGCGTGGCGTGGTTCCGGCAAAGGCGGGTGGGGGCACCCGCCCTCCACCGGAATGGTCGGAGTCGGACGCCTTCCGTTGGCTGATCGAGGAATTTCGCGTGAGTCTGTTTGCCCAGGATCTTGGCACGGCGGAACCGGTTTCGGCGGTGAAACTCGATCGAGTACTCGCGGCGCTGCGAGCAGGCGGTGCAGGAGGACGCGGCCACGTGGCGTCGGCGCCCGCACCCGCCGCGAAGCCCATTATCTCGACTCTCGTAGCGGCGAAGAAAAACGCGCCGCTCAAAAATCTCGGCGCGCTCGACAAACTGTTTGGGCGCTGAGTTGCGGCTTTCAGTCGGGCGACGCCCGGGAGCGCAGTATTCGTGGCGCGGCCAGTCGAATTCTGATTGGGTCCGCTGTCCAATGAACGCGAGACCCCCCCGCTGGCTCCTCTCCCTGCCGGTTCTTTGGGCGACGCTGAACGGGCAAACGGGCCCCGAACTCGCCAATCTCTCCGCCCGGCTGCGATTGCCGGCGGGCGGTACACCCGTGATTGCGGGCGCGGTGCTGGCCGGAGCGGACCAGCAAACGGTGCTGATCCGCGCGGTCGGGCCGGGACTCTCCGATTTTGGAGTGCCCGGATTGTTGGTCGACCCACGTTTGACAGTCTACGACGACACGGGCCGGGCGATGGCGGCGAACGACAATTGGGAGGCGGATGCGGGCGGTGCGGCTGCGCGTGACGCCGCCGGCAGAAGTGGTGCCTTTGCGCTCACGCCGGGTTCGCGCGACGCGGCAACGGTCGTGCGAGTGGGCCCCGGCGCGATGACCATTCATGTGACGAGTGCCGACGGAGGCGGGGGAGTGGTGCTCATTGAGCTTTACGTCGTGGGAGCCGCGACGCTGCGGCTGGCAAACCTTTCCGTTCGGGCGGAGGCCGGGACCGGCAGCGATACACTCGTGGCGGGCTTCGCGGTTCGCGGCGGGGTGCTGCCGCTGGTGGTTCGCGGAGTGGGGCCCGCGTTGGTGCCGCTGGGGGTGACGGGAGCGGTGGCCGATCCGCGGCTGACGGTTTTCAACTCCGCCGGAGTGAGTGTCGCGGCCAACGATGATTGGGACGCTGCGGGGAACGGCGCGCTGGTACGGACGGCGTCGACGGCCACCGGGGCGTTTGCGCTGCCGGCGGGCAGCAAGGATGCGGCGTCATTTGTTGCGCTGGGTTCCGGTGCGTACACGGCCCATGTGGCGGCGGCTGCCGCCACGGGCGGCCAGGCGCTGATCGAAGTGTACGGGACGCCGCCCGAGACCGCCGAGATCAACGGTTCCCTGCGCGGGCAGGCGGGCAACATCCAGGACAACGTTTTCCAGTCGCTCTGCATTGATCCGCGGGACAGTGGCACGGTTTACGTCGGCACCGAGACCAACGGAATTTTCAAGACGGCGGATGGCGGACTCACGTGGACGCGCCTGCGCAGGGGGCTGCGGCTGGATCCAAACCGGACGGGGTATCCACAGATTTACGAAATCGTGGTCGATCCCAATCGGCCGGGGACGCTCTATGCGGCGACAGTGGCCGCGCCGGGCCCGGCGACCGGCAGCGGGATCGAAGTTTTTCGAAGCGGAAACGCGGGCGTGTACAAAAGCATCGATGGCGGGCTCAACTGGCAGCAACGCATCGACGGATTCGTCAACACCTACACGCCGCACGTCGTCCTCGGCAAACTCGACAGCAGCACGTTGTACGCGGGCATCGGCGGGGTGAAGTCGTTCGAGGTCTTTTACGAAGGCGGCCTCCTCGTCTCGCGCAACGGCGCCGAAACGTGGGAGCAGGTTGCGACCCCAGCGGGGACGCCGACGAACACGCCGGTCACTCTGCTGGCCACGCTGAAGAATGGAGTCGAGACGCTGTATGTCTCCCACATGGTGCACGGCACCGATCAACCAACGGCGTACGGACTCTACGCGACGGCCGATGGCGGGAGGACGTGGGAGGCGCGCAATCCCCCGGGGCTCGTGCTGCAGAACTTCGACGGGTTCGCGTTGGACAACGCGGTGCTCTACGCCAACGACGACTCGGCGAAGCGCATCCACAAGAGCACGGACGGTGGACGTACGTGGACGCGGACGGCCTTGGGTAATTTCGGACCGATCCGAATCTCGCCCGACAATGCGAACACAATCCTCTACACCGGATTTACGACCCTCATGAAATCCTCGGACGGCGGGGCGACGATGCGCGTCGTGCTGGACGACACGACGTATCTCAACGGCCGGCAGTTCATGGACCTCAAGTTCGCGCCGGCTGATGCGCGCGTGGTGTGGGCGGCGGCGAAAGGCTACATCCTTTACAAGAGCACGGATGGCGGCGAGCGGTTCACGCGGGTCACGGCGGTGCGCGATTTGGTTTACGGGCCGGGAAATTGAGGCGCCATGTTTCCTGTTGCCGCGGGTCGATCGGGCTCCATGCTCCGCGTGACCCCCAGTTATCCATGAACGTTCCGATCTCTGCTTTGCTTCAGCGCAAAGGCCCTGCAGTTCACAGCATCGCCCCTCACCTGAGTATTTTCGACGCCGTCGCCGAAATGAACCGTTTGCGCATCGGTGCCATTGTCATTCTCGACTCGGGCAAGCTCGCCGGGATCTTCACCGAGCGCGATGTGTTGCACCGCGTGGTTGGCGCCGGCATCGATCCCAAGGCGGTCCGGGTGTCCGAAATCATGACGCGGAATGTCCTCACGATTGCGCCCGAGACCACCATCGAGGAGGTCGCGGCGCTGTTTACCGAGAAACGCTGCCGTCACCTGCCGGTCGTTTCCAACGACAGCCTGATCGGCCTGATCTCGATTGGCGACATTTCGCGCTGGGTGGCCGATGCGCATCGCGCGGAGGCGGAGCACCTGAAGAACTACATTTCGGGCGGGTTTCCCACCTAAGCCGTCTCAACTCAGTTCGACCACGAATCGACCCGAAGGAAAACGGGTGCGCGGCCAAGCTCGGCAACCGGCAACTGGATGGTGATCGTGAATGAGCGGGCCAGAGGCTTCGCGCCTTGCCCTCAAATTCGGGTTTTCGGGTCCATTCGTGGTTTCTCGTTTGCCTTGATCCTGCAAGGTGACAATCGGCGCGCAAAATATCTTGTTAGTTTTTCGCCCGGCGCGAAAAGTGGCGGCTTATGGAAATCGCCACCGCCCGCACGCATGTTCAAACCGCGCTCGACCGCATGCGCGCCTGTTACTTGAAACCGGTGTTTGACGAGTGGGCGATTCTCGCCGTGCCGGCGAGCAGTGGCGGAGTGGTGGCGTACCAAGGGCCGCGCCCCGACGCCTTTCGCCGGAATCTGGCCGATGACGCCGAGCCGCTGCGGGCGGTCGCGGCGGGGAAACAGTTTTCCGACGGCGACCTCGAATTTGTGCCCGATGCCGCCGACACCCACTACGACGCGTTCATGAAGATTGGTCCCGCGAGCTATCTCGTGCTCAACCACACCGTGAAGACGATGACGGAGATCCGCGCCGACGGGAAGTGGCTCGGTGCGCAGGCGGTGTTGTTTGAGCTGAGCGAGAAGTTCCGCGCGGATCCGCTCGAGCTGTGATGGACCATCCGGAGCTGACGCCGAACCTGCGGGATTCGGACAGCGGTGCCGGCGCGGGCCAGACACGCGCCCTACGCCATCAATCCCGCCGTGACAAACCACGCGTAGGCGGCGAGGAGGGGCCAGCCCATCCATTTCGGCAGACCGTCGGCGAGCAGGACGCACAACCCGTGCACGAGCGCGGCGCCGATCAGGATGATGATGCCCGTTTCAAAAAACGCCGGCAGCGGCAGTGGTTGCAGCACGGCACTTAAACCCAGGCAAAGCGGAATGCAGATGTGGCCGTCGCCGACTTGGGAGGCGTAGGCGATGTCGGCCCGACCGCGCGCCGCGTAGAAGAAGGCGAGAATCGCGTTGGGCAGGACCATCAGCCAGCCGCTCAACCAGCCGAGATTCCCGGGGTTGATGAAATCGCCTTCCTGTGCGGCCAGCCAAGCGACGAGCCAGTCGATGCTGGTGTAGAGCGCGCCCGCACCGAACAGGACGAAGAGGAGATCGAGATAGAAGAGCGCGCCGAACGACTGCTGCCGGCGGACGTTGTGCTTCAAGACGTCGATGACCTGGAAGCACTGCCAGAACAGGAACAACGCGATGAGCACGAGCCCGTCGCGCCGATCGAGCCGGCCGTCGCTCCCGAGGGCCCAGGTCACGCCGCTAAAAAACAAGGCCGCGATGATGGTGAGCAACAGCGAGAGTCGCGTGAGTTGTGGTTCGGAATTTTTTGCGGCCGGCGTCCCGTTCCGACTGGGGGCGGCTTTGGCGGGTTTCTGGCCCCCGGCGAGTTGCAGGCCCCAGAACAACGCGGGCAGACCGAGCACAATCGTGAGGTTGGTCACGTTGTTGACGAGGCAGTTGGTCAACACCTCCTGGCCCGATTCCTGGCGCGACGCGATGAGTGCGACGAAGATCAGGTTTCCGAGCCCCGAGCAGTAGGGCATCACGAGGGTGCCGAGGGCGGTGCCCTCCAAGCCGTGATCGAGGAGCGCCTCGAGTCGCCAGATCATCACGAGCGACGCGACGAGAAACAGCGCGAGGTAGGTCCAGACGGACGTGAACCCGAGCGCGTCGATGACTTCGGGGAGGGGATTCACCGGCGGCTTACCTCAGGCTCAATCGACTGCCACGGCGCGCGAGCTGCAACGACGCGCCGAAGATCGTGGAGAGGTTTTTTGATGTGAGAACGTGCGCCCGGTGCCCGGCCGCATGCACCCGGCCCGCATTCAGCAGCAGCGCATGTGAAAACGCCGGCATGATTTCCTCGACGTGATGCGTCACCAGCACCAACGCGGGCTTGGATGCTCCGCGCCGGCCGGCGAGTCGATCGAGGAACTGCAGAAAATTCTCCCGCGCCACGGGATCAAGGCCCGCGCACGGTTCGTCGAGGATCAGCAGCCGCGGCCGCGCCATCAGTGCCCGCGCGATGAGCACGCGCTGGCGTTCGCCTTGGGAGAGATAGACCCATTCGCGATCGGCGAGCGCGGCGAGCCCGCTGGCGCGCAGGAGGCGCAACGCGGCGGTCCGGTCGGCGCGGGTCGTGCGGTGCCACAGATCGAGCTGGGCGTATTTGCCGCTCATCACGGTGTCCAGGGCCGGTTCAGCGGGCGGAATCGACGCCGTGAACGCACTCGTCACGACGCCAATCTCAAGCCGCAACTCGCGCCAGTCGCACGCGCCGTAGCGGCGGCCGAGCAGCGAGATGGCCCCGGCCGTGGACGACAGGTAGCCGGTGAGCGCCTTGAGCAGGGAGGTCTTGCCGGAGCCGTTGGCCCCGAGGATGACCCAGTGCTCCCCCGGGGCGACGCGCCAGCTCACGTCGTGCAGGATCGTGGCGCGCCCGCGGGCGATACGGAGGTTTTGGACATCGAGGATGTGAGACATGGCAGGCGGACAGTGTGCAGGCGCGATCTTGCGCCGGTCAATCGCGCGCCTCACGGTGACGCGATGCGCATGATTCAAATCAAGCAGTGGTTGCTGGGCCTGGGCTTGGTCGCACTGGTTCACGCCCGGCCGTTCACGGTCGTCGCCTATAATGTCGAAAACCTCTTCGACCTCGATGGCGTGGCCTCCTACGAAGACTACCAACCTGCCAGATACACCCCGGCGCACGCGCTGACCAAGCTCCAGAACATCGCGCGCGTCGTGGGGCGTTTCGAGGGCGGAAGAGGCCCGGATGTGCTGCTCCTGGCCGAGCTGGAGGTTGACGCGACGCCCGGTAAAACACCGCCGAATTACGACGCCATCCTGGCGCGTTATGCTGGCGTGAAGCTGGTGGACATGCTCGGGGCAAAATTCGGGCCGGAGATCGCGGACCTGCCGTCGGAGGCGTTGCTCCTGAAGGCACTGGCGGACGCCGGTCTGTCGGGCTACCGGGTCGTCGTGGGCGAGGAAGTCACGGTCGCCGGCAGCGAGCGCAAGCAGGAGATCAAGTGCGCGGTGTTCACGCGGTTTCCGGTGACGCGCGCGGTGTCGCATCCGACGCTCAACGCCCGGGCCATCCTCGAGGCGCAGGTCGACGTCGACGGGGCGCCGCTATTTCTCTTTGCGAACCACTGGAAGTCGGGGGCGGGAGATCCGGCGACCGAGCCGATGCGGGTGGCCAACGCGCAGACCCTGCGGACGCGCCTCGATGAGATATTACGCGCCGATCCGAATGCGGACATCATCATCGGTGGCGACCTGAACTCCCAGTACAACCAGAAGCAGCGTTATCCGAAGATGAAGCCGACCGGGATTAATGACACGCTGCGGTCGCAGGGCAACGAACTCGCCGTGCGCGGGACGCAGCGCGACCTCTACAACCTGTGGTTCGAGGTGCCGGCGGCGGAGCGGGGGAGCGACACGTACCGCGGCGAATGGGGCACGCTGATGCACCTGATTATCGCGCGAGGGCTGTACGACTATCGCGGGGTGCAATACGTGGACAACTCATTCGCGGTCGCGAAATTCGGCGGGCTCAACGCCGACGACAAGGGCCTGCCGGTGCGGTGGTCGGGGAGCGGTCCGGGTGGGAGCGGCTTTTCCGATCATTTTCCGGTGTCGGCGAAATTCGTGACGGTGCCCGACGGACGAGCCGATCGCTGGATCGCCTTGCGGGATGCTTCGGTGGAACAGCAGGATTCCGGAGCGCCCGTGAAGATCGGTTACGGCGGCATCGATCTTGAAAAAGTGGCGTTGATCGCGGAAAAGCTGCCGGCGGGTGCGAGTCTCCGCCGCCCGTCCAATTTGGGGAAGATCGTGCGAGTCGACGGGATCGTGGCGCCGGGCACGCGGCTGGCGGTGGACTTCCTCGGTGAGACTTACGATGTTTTCAGTCACGATGAAGCGTTGCGGAAGAAATTGCGCGGCGATTTCAAAGCGGGTGACCGCGTGCGTTTCTACGGCGAGCTCGGGCAGTATCGCGCGCGCTGGCAGTTCGTAGTCCAGGATGCGAGCTGGGTGAAGTGAGACGGGGACCCAACGCATGCTGAGAATCTACACGCTCGCGAACTGTGACCGCTGCCGCGCGGCGACGAAATGGCTCCGGGCGGAGGGCGTCGCGTTCGAGGAAATCGCCATTCGCGCGACGCCACCCTCGCTCGGGGAACTCCGCACGATGCTGGCGGCGCAGGGCGGCGAGGTGCGGAAACTCTGCAACACCTCCGGCCGCGACTACCGCGAGCTGAAGCTGGGCGAAAAACTGGCGGTCCTCGCGCCGGGCGCCGTCCTCGCGCTGCTGACCGGCAACGGAAATTTGGTAAAGCGCCCGTTTTTGATTGGCAACGGAAGGGCGCTCGTCGGGTTTGACGAATCGACCTGGCGTGCAAGTGTGGTGCGGACATGAGTTCCCCGTCTGAATCCGAACCAATGAAATCGATGGTGCGCTGGCTGGCGGCCCATACGGGGTTTCCGGCGCGCCGGCTTTCGGCCAAGAGCGAGGCCATGCTGTGCGTCGCCGCGCTCGCCGAGGCGGAGGAGGCCCAGGCGGGGCAGCGTTTTCTGATCCAGCGGCGGGACCCGGCGCAGACCTCGGCGCTGCGGCAGCACGGGTTGCGGCGGTCGCGGGTGCACTTCAAGTGCGACAACAGCGCGAAGGTGTAGCCGACTGCCGGGTTTCGATTTGGGGTGTAACTTTTCGCGGGCCGCTGGGTTCTTGAGGCGTAACTCCTCCCGATGAACATCTCCCTACGGCTCCTTTTTTCCGCCGGCCTGCTGGCCGGCACCACGTTGATCGCCCACGCCCGCATCGAGCGGGTGGTGGAAAAGAATTTTTCCGTCGCGGGTCCGGGTGCCCTGCGGGTCGAAACGCAGGGCGGCGCCATCCGGGTCAGCGCCTCGGCGGACTCGGTCGTGCGGATCAAGGCGAAGCAAAAAATCCGGGCGGGCAGCGAGACGGAGGCCGACGAGGTGCTGAAGAAGCTCGACCTGGCATTTGATCAGAATGGCAACGACATCCGCGTGACAGCGAAATACGAGCGCCAGGGGATCGGATTTAATTTTGGCTCAGGGCCGCCGGTGCAGGTCGATTTTGAGATTTCCGTGCCGGCGGGATTTACCACCGACCTCCATACCTCGGGCGGTGGGATCACGGTGGGCGATCTCGACGGCAGGGCGAACCTGCGGACCTCGGGTGGTTCGATCGCGGTGGGCAAGATGGGCGGCGCGGTCGATGCGCGCACCTCGGGCGGAAACATCACGCTGGTTGAGGCGCGCGGTCCGGTTGAATTGAAGACGTCTGGTGGCAATATCACGGTGGGACGCGTGGCGGGTCCCGCCGAACTCTCGACTTCGGGTGGCGGCATCAAGATCGAGTCGGCGGAGGCTCGGCTCATCGCCCACACGAGTGGCGGAGGCATCCGCGCCGGAATCAGCGGTTTGCTGAAGGACGAGTGTTCGCTGAGCACTTCGGGAGGCAGCGTGCGCGTGTCGGTGGACAAGACCGCGGCGTTTCGGCTCGATGCTTCGACCAGCGGCGGCGCCGTGGATGCGGAAGGGCTTACCCTGACGCTGGAGAAGTCGAGTCGCGGCCGGAGCCGGCTCGCCGGGGCGGTGAACGGCGGCGGGCCGCTGTTGAAGCTGCGGGCCAGCGGCGGGAGCATTTCGATCCGCACGCAATAATCCACTGCGTGGACCTGATTGGTCGCCGCGCGCAGGGGATTCCCTGCGGTGGGAGTGGCGCGCGGTCCGTGCCCGCCAATCCAGCTTGAAGGTCGTGGGCGAAGAACGGGGACGATTGCGGGCGACCAGTGCTGCGGCTGGCCGGGAAATTTCACGGCACGGCGGTTTCCCAACCACCGAAGAACCGTCGGCCGACGGTATTTGGGCGGTTGGGAAACCGCCCCGCCCTCGCTTGCGGTTGCCGCGTCAGGAAATTTCCGGGCTAGTGGCGCGACCAATAACTTTCGTGACGTGTAGCTGCGAGCGCCAGCGAGTGGACCACCGGCGCGCTCCACTCGCTGGCGCTCGCAGCTACTTGTCACGCTACTTTGCGGCCGGCACACTAGGTCGCGGTCGGGTTGGCAAAGCGGCGCCACATCCAACCCAGCGCCATCACGCCCAAGGTTCCGGTGATCGCGAAGGCCAAGGCATGTTCCACTCCCAGCGCCATCCAGGTCGCGGCCGTTCCAGTGTAGCGGCTCTCGTCCGCATTGGGAACCAGCAGGTGTTCCTTGAAGCAGGGAGTCCAGAGAAGGAGGCTCGTTACGAGCCACTGAAATCGGATCGCACCATTAATTCTGCCCGTCGATTCATATTCGAGCCAAAGCCGTGCGGGCAGCAGCAATAGCACCAGGCGATAGGGAAAATTGATGGTCGTCACGTAGCACAAACTCCAACTCAGTGCGCCCGCCAGATAGCATCCCGTGGTAAGACCAGTAGTCGGCAAGAGCGTCCAAAAACTGCGCCACCAGCGCCAACTGGCCCAAAGCGTGAACAGGATCACCGGCAGTCCCCCTGCCAGCACCCAGCCGCGTTGCTGCGGCAAGGTTTGCAGCAGATGGTGCGACAGCTTGGCTCCGTAACCAAAAATCGTAAACGGCTCGGGGGCCATCGTCAGGGTCCGCTGATAGTCCGCCAGAGCGCTGAGGAGGACGATGATGCAGATCGCAGCGGTGCCACCCAGCATCCACCAGGCTCGACTCCGTGCCACCGGCCGGGAGGCCAGCGCGGGCAACGCGACCAAAGGATAGAGCTTCAAAGCGGCCGCGAGCACCAGCAGACCACCGGCGAGTATCGGAGCCACGGGCGCAGGTCTCGTGACCAACCAAACTGCGATCGCGAAAAGGATAAAAATAACCAAGTCATTATTTCCCCGCTCCAAGGCCAAGAGCACCGGGGGCGACGCCAACCACACCAACGACATGAGGGTGGTGCGCACATTACGAGGATTCAGCACCCCGACGACCACGGCCAGAAACGATCCCGCCAACAAGAGGCCGAGCCACCAGGCATCAGCCCGCACCGCGCCAAACTGGCCGATGACCAACCACCACGGACCGTAGACATGCGGCCGGTTCAAGGGATCGAGGGGATTGTTGGCGTAGGCGTTCAGGCCGGCCGCGTGCGTTTCGCCCGCCGCCAGAATCGCAATCAAATCGGCAAATGGCGGATTGATCGGATGAACTCCCAAGGTCTTCAGCAACTGTGGCTGCATGATGCCCAGCGCATTAACGACCAGAGCAATTCCCGCGACCAGCAGCCACCAACGCAGTCGGCGCCAACTGAAGATACTGCCGCCGGCCGGAACCTGGGTGTTCATGAGGTTCGCTCCTGGATGGGATCAGCCAAACGCCGGCCGCGCGCCGGCGACGCGACGCGATGCCACGCGAGTCCGGCGGTGCCGGTCAGCGCGATGACGAGCCAGCGGGCGCGGGTGGGGAGCATCACGCGGCCACGCTGACGCAACCGCTCGGTCCCGCCAAACATTTTTCGCATGGTCTCGATCCGAAATCCTGATCAGGCCCGCTTGCGACAATCCGCCGGCCGGCCGGGTTTGGAGAGTTGAGCCGGGATGAGTGTGGACTGGCGTTGGGGCGCGGGCGCGTTTGAGTAAATGCATGTCGAACAATTCCACGATTTCCGAACTCGTCGCATGGGTGCAGCGGGCTCACCGGCTGGGCACGATCGGCGAACTGCTGGGTTGGGACGAGCAGGTGAATCTGCCGGCCGGGGCGGCGGAGCAGCGGGCGGCCCAGCACGCCGTGCTGGCCGAGTCGCTCCACGCCGCGGCCAGTGCGCCGCGCATCGGGGAGTTGCTGGCCGGGTTGGAGCAACGCGACGACGGTCTGAATGACGACGAACGCGCGATCGTCGCGCAGGCGCGGCGGGACTACAACCGGGCGACGAAACTCCCGACGGAATTTGTGCGCGAAAAGGCGATCCAGGGCAGCCGTGGATATCACGCGTGGGCGCACGCGAAAGCCCAGGATGACTTTGCCGGGTACGCTCCGGTGCTGCAGAAGAACCTGGAGTTTGCCCAGCGCGAGGCGGCGTATCTCGGTTACGGCGGGGCGCCTTACGACTACATGCTCGACAAGCACGACCCGGGGCTCACGGCCGCGGCGGTCGACCGGTTGTTTGGCGAACTCAAGCGCGACCTGCTTCCGTTGATGCGCGCAATTGTAGCGTCGCCCGCCGCCACGCGCGCGCGCGAAGTGGCGGGGCGGCTCCGCGGATTTCCGGTCGACGCCCAGCTGCGGTTCCTGCGCGAGGTGACGGAGCGGCTCGGCTTCGATTACACCCGTGGGCGGATCGATGTGTCGTTGCATCCGTTTTGCTCGGGGACGGGCAGCGACGTGCGGATGACGACGCGGTTCAAGGAGGACCATCCGCTCAACTCGCTCTTTGGTGCGATGCACGAAACCGGGCACGGGCTTTACGAGCAGGGTTTGCCGGTGGCACAGCTGGGCACGGCGCTCGGAATCCACGCCGGGATGGCGATGCACGAATCGCAAAGCCGGCTCTGGGAGAACCAGGTCGGGCGCAGCCGCGCTTTCTGGCGGAGTTTCGAACCGCGCTGGCGTGAACTTTTTCCGGTCCAATCCGCGGGTGTCACCTCCGACGAACTCCATCTGGCGGTCAATGCCGTGCAACCGACGTTGATTCGGGTCGATGCGGACGAGGTGACGTACAACCTGCACATCGTGCTGCGCTTCGAGCTTGAGAAGAAGCTCTTCGCGGGCGAACTCGCCGTCCGGGATCTACCGGCCGCGTGGCGCGTGGCCTCGCGCGAGATGCTGGGCCTGGAGCCGGCCAACGATCGCGAGGGGGTGTTGCAGGATGTGCACTGGAGCGATGGATCGTTCGGTTATTTTCCGAGCTATTGCCTCGGCAACATGATTGCGGCGCAGCTGTGGGCCCGGGTGCGCCAGTTGCGTCCGGGGATTGAGGAGGATTTTTCGCGCCGGGATTTCTCGTGGCTGCTGGCCTGGCTGCGGGAAAACGTGCATGCGCCCGCGCGGCGCTTCAGCGCATTGGAACTGGTGCGGCGCGTGACGGGAGAGGAGCTGTCGCCCCGGCACTTGGTGGAATACCTGCGCGAACGTTATGGCGGACTTTATCTCGGCTGACATGCGACTCATCGACACCCACACGCACCTCGAAGCGTTTGCCCGGCAGGGTACGATGCCCGCCGTGCTGGCGCGTGCCCGGGAAGCGGGAGTGGAGTCGATGATTGCGATCGGCACCGCGCCCGACGATTGGAGTTTGTATCGCGGAATTGCAGCGGAGCGGGCGGGAGATGAGTCGGTGCGGTACACGGTCGGGCTCCACCCGTGCGCGGTGGCGGAGGGGTGGGAGAGTGCGGTGGAGCAGATCGAAGGATTCTGGGGAGCAGCACCGGCTTCCAGCCTGCCGGAGGCGGAGGCAGGCCGGCGGCCGGCGCCACCCATGCCGGTGGCGCTCGGCGAGTGCGGGCTCGATCGGTTTCACCTGCCGAAAGATCCGATGGAGGCGGAGCGGATTTTCGCGTGGCAACGCGCGGCGTTTGCGGCGCAGCTGGCGATCGCACGACGGCTGGGCTGTCCAGTGGTGGTGCATTCGCGCGGGGCGTTTCACGAATGCGTCGGGATGATCGATGCCAGCGGCGTGGACTGGGCGCGGGTGGTCTTCCATTGTTTCACCGAGGGCGAGCCGGAGATCGCGGAGCTGATGCGGCGTGGCGGCTTCGGGTCTTTCACGGGCATTCTCACCTACAAGACCGCGGTCGCCGTGCGGGCGGCGGCCCGGGCACAAGGACTCGAACGACTGATGCTCGAGACCGATGCGCCTTATCTCACGCCGATGCCCCATCGCGGGAAACCGAACGAGCCGGCGTTTGTGCGGCTTACGGCCGAATACGCCGCCGCGGAAGTCTTTGGGGTGGACCTCGCGGAGCTTGCGGCCGCCACCACGACGAACGCGCGTCGATTCTTTGGGCTGTAGTGCCGGACGATCTTGAAATTCAAGCCCGCTTTGCCGCGTGCGCGCCGGCTCCCATTTCGCGACGGAGCGCGCGGGCCGTCCAACCGGCCGCGAAAAGATCCACCAGTCCCATCAGCGCGAGTGGCGCCGGGGCCACGCGGAGCAGTACGAGAGCGACAAAGGCCACGCAGACGGCGCTGCGCGCATGGATGCTCCAGCGAAAAAACGCGGTCACGTTGCCCCGGGCGGCCTGCGCGTAGTAATAGGCCAGGGCGAGTGCCAGCACGCCGACCACCCGCGGCCAGATTTCGGAACTGGCGGGAAACCCGAGCAGCGTGAGGACGGTGTTCGGCGTCGCGAGCAGTCCGGCGCCAACGGGAACCAGGTAGAGGGCAAAGACGAAGACGCTGCGGGCGGCGGGTGACATGGGAGGCAGCGGGAGATCGGGATTCTGCATCAACTGGGCTCTGATTTCACCAAGGCCGTCACGAACTCGTGCACCGGGGTCGCCTGCAGCTTCGAATGGTCGGAGAAGCGGGCCATGAGTGCGGCGGACCGTTCCCCGCCGAAGTGGGCCGCAAAGGCGGCCGCGGCTTTCTGCTGGAGCACCGGGATGCCTTCGGCCCGGCGCCGGCGGTGACCGAGGGGATATTCGACCGCGATTCTCGCCGTCTTCGTGCCGTCGCGGAAAAAGACCTGCAGGGCGTTCGCGATCGAGCGCTTGTCGGGGTCGAGGTAATCGCGGGAGAATTGCTTGTCTTCCGTCACGACCATGGCGGCGCGCAGCCCGTCGATGCGAGGGTCGGCGGCGACGTCATCTTCATAGTGATCGGCCGTGAGGCCGCCAAAGAGCAACCCGATCGCGGTCATGTATTGCAGGCAATGATCCCGGTCGGCCGGGTTGTGGAGCGGGCCGGACTTGTCGATGATCCGAATCGCGGACTCATGCGTGGTGAGTTCGATGCGCGTGATGTCGCCCAGTCGGGCGCAGACCAATGGGTGCAGTTTCAGCGCGGCTTCGACGGCGGTCTGCGCGTGGAACTCGGCGGGAAACGAGATCTTGAAGAGCACGTTTTCCATCACGTAGCTGCCGAGGGGGCGGCCGAGTTTCACGGCGTTGCCGCGGAAGGAGACGTCTTGAAACCCCCACGTCTTTGCGCTCAGCGCGGAGGGATAGCCCATCTCGTCGGTCAGCGCGAGGAACGCGAGCCGGACGGCCCGGCTCGTGGCGTCGCCGGCCGCCCAGGACTTGCGGGAGCCGGTGTTGGGGGCGTGGCGGTAAGTGCGCAACGCGGAGCCGTCGAGCCACGCGTGCGAGAGCGCGTTGATGATTTGGCCGCGCGTGCCGCCGAGGAGAGCGGTAACGACGGCAGTGGAGGCAATGCGCACAAGTAACACATGGTCGAGTCCTACGCGGTTAAAGGAGTTTTCCAACGCGAGCACACCTTGGATTTCGTGAGCCTGCACCATCGCGACGAGGACGTCCCCGACGGTGATGGTCGATTTTCGATTTTTGATTTTGGTCTGGAAGGCGGCGGGAGTGGTGCCGGCGGCCGCGTGACGCGACAGCCAGTCGGTCACGGCCAAAATGGCGCCGAGATTGTCGGAAGGGTGCCCCCATTCGGCGGCGAGCCAGGTGTCGATGAAGTCGAGCCAACGGACGATGGTGCCGAGGTTGAAGGCGGCCTGCACGGGATCGAGTTCATAGCTCGTGCCGGGGACGCGTGCGCCGTGCGCGATCGTGGTGCCGGGCACGATGGGGCCGAGGAGCTTGGTGCAGGCGGGGTAGGCGAGCGCCATGATGCCGCAGGCGAGCGTATCGGCGAGGCACCACCGCGCGGTGTCGAGGGCCTCGTCCGTCGGCGAGGCGGGCCGGAGCACGTAGTCGGCGATTTCGGAGAGGAGCGGATCGGGCGGCGGACGGACGTTGGAGATGGGGGCGGACATGGATCAAAATCGTTCCTCGTACTCGTTATCGTTCTCTTTCGTCAGGGAAAGACCGAGCGGGAAAACGGGAGAACGAGAAAGAGAACGAGGAACGAGAACGATTATCTTTGTTCGAGCGGCACGTACGGCCGCTCCGCGGGGCCGGTGTAGATCGCGCCGGGCCGGATGATTTTTCCATCCTGGCGTTGCTCGATCACGTGGGCACACCAGCCGGCGGTGCGGGCCATGACGAAGAGCGGGGTGAAAAATGAGGTCGGCACGCCCATCATTTCGTAGGCCGGGGCGCTGTACCAATCGAGATTGGGAAACATTTTCTTGAGTTCCCACATGACGCTTTCGATGCGGTCACAGATGGCGAACATCTCATCGCGTCCGGCGTCCCCGCACAGTTCCCGGGCGATTTCCTTGATGATGGCGCTGCGGGGATCGGCAATTGTGTAAACCGGATGACCGAAGCCGATGAGGATTTCGCGGCGGGCGACGCGCGCGCGGATGTCGGCCTCGGCGTCAGCGGCGGTCCGGTAGCGCAGCTGGATTTCGTGGGCGACTTCGTTGGCGCCGCCGTGTTTGGGCCCGCGTAACGCGCCGATGGCGCCGGTGACACAGGAATACAGACCCGAGCCGGTTCCGGCGATGACGCGGGCGGTGAAGGTCGAGGCGTTGACCTCGTGTTCGGCGTAAAGGCTCAGAGAGCGGTCGAGTGCGCGGGTGTGCAGGTGCGACGGGTTGCGTTGATGCAGGAGCCGGAGGAAATGCGCGGCAAGGGAGGGCTCGTTGGTCTCGACGTCGATGCGTTTACCGGTGGTGGCGAAATGATGCCAGTAGAGCAGCATCGACGGGAAACTCGCGATAAGCCGGTCGGCGATGTGGCGGGCGGTGGCGAGGTCGGTGGGGCCGCTGCTGCCGAGCGGGGCGCGCTCCGGGTCGAGTGCGCCGAGCGCGGAGCACGCGGTGCGCAACACGCCCATGGTGTGGGCAGTGGCGGGAAGTTGTTCGAGGATCGCGCGTACGGGCGCCGGGATGCCCCGCAGCGAAATCAACTTGGCGCGATACGCCTCGAGCTCGACACGGCTGGGCAGATGCTCGTGGACGAGCAAATGCGCGACCTCCTCGTAGGTGGCTTCGCGGGCCAGGCTGGCGATGTCGTACCCGCGGTAGTGGAGATCGTTGCCGGTGTGGCCGACGGTGCAGATCGCGGTGTTGCCCGCGGCGACGCCGGAGAGGGCGACGGATTTCTTGGGTTTGAAGGCGGGGGAGGGGGCGGGGCTCATGAGAAATACTTCGACTGCGGATTGCGCGGATCAAACCGGAGGCAGAATCCAAGCGCGTGAACTCAGTTCTTCGTTGGAACCGGTTTGAGGGTGGCGTGAAAACCCATGGCAGGTCGCGGAGTTTCCGGTGGCGGAGGTGGTGGGTCGAGCAACGCCATGACGCGCTGGAGCACATCGACGATGGCGGACTCGTGGATGTCGAGCCGGGCCTTCAGTTCCGTTTCGAGCGCGGCGAGTTTGCGGGCGAGTTCGCGGGTGTCGGTGAACGCGGCGCGCATCTTGCTGAAGGCCCGCACAACGAATACACTCATTTGCACAGCCATGCTGGCTGTTGAGAATGTTGGCGGCCATGATGGCGCCGTGCTCGGTGAAGGCGTAGGGTCGGTGCTTCACATTTCCACCGCGTTTCAAGGTCACAAATTGTGACCTTGAACGTGCATCACTCTGCCGGCCTGTACGTTGTAGATTCACGGCCTCGGTCAGATTGAGCTCGAAAAGAAAATCGGGCGGGAATTTTCCCGATTTCGTTTCACCGCTTGATTGAGGACTTTCGTCGCGACGCCGTAAATTTTTGCGAGGTCGGCGTCGAGGATCACGCGTTCGCCGCGGAAGCTGTGAATTGCCGCATCAATGGTCGCAAGCGGAGCGGTGGATTTTCGTTTGACGGCGTGGGGCATGGGGTGACGACCGGAGAAGTGGACGATGCAGAAGCGCGCCCCGGCGTAAAGCTTGCGGGCTCGCCGCGATGCGAACCAAGCGGTGACTCTCGGGTTTAGGGAAAAGTCACTCGAGCTTCTGGTGATATCCGAGGGTGTCGTAGAGGTCGGCGCGGGTTTGCATTTTTCCGACGATGTCCTTCTGGGTGCCTTCCCGGCGGATCGTGTGGTAGACTTCGATCGACGCGGCGGCGGCGGCGCGGCTGGCGCTGAGCGGGTACAGCGCCAGCGCGACACCGGCGGAACGTAACTCATCAACCGTAAGATACGGAGTCTTTCCAAATTCGGTTAGGTTTGCCAGAACCGGAACGTTTACCGCCGCGGTAAACGCCTGGTAGTCGTCGAGGGTGTGCAGCGCCTCGGCAAAGATCATGTCGGCGCCGGCAGCAACGTACGCCAGGGCGCGGGTGATGGCGGCGGGGAGGCCTTCGACCGCCGCGGCGTCGGTCCGGGCCATCAGGACGAAGTCGCGGTTGGGTTTCGCTGACACAGCGGCACGGATACGATCGAGCATTTCGGCCGTCGGGACGATTTGCTTGCCGGGGAGATGGCCGCATTTTTTTGCGGGAACCTGATCCTCGAGGTGAACGGCGGCGACCCCGGCGGCGGCCAATTCGCGCACCGCTTCGGCGGGGTCGTCCCAGCCCGTGTCGATGTCGACCAGGAGCGGAAGGTCAACACGGCGCGTGATGCGCCGGGCGTCGACGAGGACATCGGCGAGCGTGGTGTCGCCGATGTCGGGGAGGCCGTGGGAGTGATTGGCGACGCCAGCGCCCGAGAGATAGATCGCGCGAAAGCCGGCGCGCTGGGCGAGCAGCGCGGCGTAGGCGTTGATCGTCCCGGCGATTTGGAGCGGGCGCTCGGCGGTGAGGTCGGCGCGGAGGCGGGCGCCGGGAGTCGTGGTCATGGACGAAAGTGTGCCGGGGCCGGACGGAATGGCCATAAAAAGTATGCGGGTTTGAAAAAGACGCTTTGAATTTCGAGTCATCTGGCGTTCTCTTGGTTCTCCTCTCCCGATGCTTGCGGTCACCAATCTGACGAAGTCCTTTGTCTCGCCCGAGGGCGGGCTGGTGCAGATTGTCCACGTGCCGGCTTTTTCGTTGGGGGCGGGAGAACAGGTGGCGCTGCGCGGCGAGAGCGGCTCCGGCAAGACCACTTTTCTCAACCTGATTGCCGGCATTCTCACGGCGGACGGCGGAACGGTGACGATCGACGGCACGGAAATGACGGCGCTGAGCGAATCCAAACGCGACCGGCTGCGCGCGGCGAAGCTCGGCTACATTTTTCAGACCTTCAACCTGCTGCAGGGGTACACCGTGCTGGAGAACGTGGTGCTCGGCATGTCGTTTGGCCCGCACGGGGCGGATCGGGCGCATGCTCGCGAGGTACTGGAGCGAGTGGGACTCAGCCATCGGCTGGACCACTTTCCGAACCAGCTCTCCACGGGGCAACAGCAACGGGTCGCCGTGGCGCGGGCCCTGGCCAACCGTCCGCGGCTGGTGCTCGCCGACGAGCCCACCGGCTACCTTGACCGCCAGCACGGGCGCGAGGCGCTCGCTCTGATCCGCGAAGTGTGCCGCGAGCAAAACGCCGCCCTGCTGCTCGTGAGTCATGACGAGGAGGTGCTCGGTCAGTTTGAGACGCGCAAGGATTTCGCGGGCCTGAACGAGGCGCTCAAGGAGGTCAGGCCATGACGCTGCCACTCCTCATCTATCGCTCGCTGCGGCAACACGCGCTTTCGACGATGATCACGGCGGGGAGCATTGCGCTGGCGTGCGGGCTGCTGATGTGCGTGTGGATGGTGAAGACGCAGTCGCAGGCCGCGTTCACCCAAACGACGACGGGATTCGACGCGGTGCTGGGAGCGCGGGGCTCAAAGTTGCAGCTGGTGCTCAACGCCATCTTCCACCTGGAGGCCTCGCCGGGCAACGTGGCGGCGGCGGACGTGGAGGCGATTCGGCGCCACCCAATGATCAAGACGGCGATTCCGATCGCGGTGGGCGACAATTTGCGCGGGTTCCGGCTGGTCGGCACGGTGCCGGAACTTTTCACCAATGTGGAGTATGCGCCTGGCAAGAAATTCGCCCTGGAGCCGGGCGGGAAATTTTTTTCCGCCGACGCGAAGCAGGCGGTGGCGGGGAGTTTCGCCGCGCAGCGGCTCGAACTGAAGGTCGGCGAGGTCTTTCGTCCGTTCCACGGGCTTGCGTTTGATCCCAAGGCGGAGCACGCCGACGATTTCACGGTGACCGGCATCCTGGCGCCGACCAACACGCCGGCGGATCGGGTGGTGTGGATACCGTTGCGCGGCCTGCAGATGATGAGTGGCCACGATGCGAAGACGGCGACGGACGTGAGCGCCGTTTTGTTGCAGCTGCGGGCGCCAACCGCCGGGTTCATGCTCGACATGATGTACAACAAGCAGGGCAACCGCCTCACGCTGGCGTTCCCGGTCGGGGCGATTATCGCGGAGCTGTTCAACAAGATTTCGTGGTTCGACCAGGTGCTGGCGCTGGTGGCCTATCTGGTGGCGCTGGTGGCGGCCGGCTCGGTGCTGGCGAGCATCTACAATTCGATGAATGCCCGCCGGCGCGATCTGGCGATCCTGCGCGCGCTGGGGGCCAGGCGACGCACGATTTTTGGCGCGGTGCTGGCCGAGGCGGCCTGCATCGGGGCACTCGGAGCTGCGGCGGGTTTCGTGGTGTATTTCGGGCTGTTTGCCGTTGTGGCGAACGTGATCCGCACCCAGACCGGTGTGGTGTTGGATCTCGGCGCGGGGCATCCGGTGCTGTGGATTTGCCCACTGGCGATGACTGGCCTGTGCGCGCTGGGCGGCGTCGTGCCGGCGCTCAAGGCCTACCGCACCCCGGTGGCGGAGACGCTGGCGCCCGTGTCGTAAGCGCGGTGCGAGCGCGCTGCAGTGCTTACCCGCCCGATTATTTCCGTCAAAAATCGTTTTTGACGAATGAGCGATGTCATCTAGCGTCCTCTTTATCATGAAACCTTTCCGTCGATCGTTTTGGTGTTGCTTGGTGGCGTTGCTGGTCTCGCCGGTCGCGTTGCCGGGCGCGGATTCGCCGAACACACCGCAGCCGTACCCCGCGGCGCCGCTCACGGCGGGGCCGGCGGTGGAGAATGGTTACCTGAAGCTGGGTTTCGAGCAGCTGGCTTCCTATGCATTCAATCCTCCCCCGTTTGATCCTGCGGCCGATCCCAAGGCAATTCCGCCGACCGGCGAGGAGCAGATTCCGGCGATGGTGAAGTCGTGGAGTGGCAAGAAGGCGGTGATCACGGGTTACATGGTGCCGGTGAAAATGGAGAAAGGGATGGTCACGGAGTTTCTGCTCATGCGCAACACGATGGCCTGCTGTTTTGGCACCGTGCCCAACATGAACGAGTGGGTGGTCGTGAAGATGAAGAAAGGCGTGCCGCCGCTGATGGATGTGCCGGTGGCTTTCTTCGGCGAATTGAAGGTTGGCGCGATGTTTGAGAACGGCTACATGACAGGTCTCTACGAACTCGACGGGGAGAAGATGGGCGAAGTCCAGGGCTAGCCCTGCACTTGCCCCACAAAAGGGGCTGTAGCGCATCAATCGTCGGCGCTGCGGGCGCGCTTCCGGGTCAGGCCGATGATTTGAACCATGGCGCGAAACTGCGCGTAGCCTTTCCACAGGCACTCGTATCCAGGA
>SXGU01094782.1_pt1 | contig 24184 bp, 17 predicted proteins | sample 3174531 | NCBI WGS metagenome assembly SXGU01 (sample SAMN11356863, study PRJNA531348) | freshwater metagenome | isolation source: freshwater sample F1-140 | place: China: Fuxian Lake, Yuxi | collected 2017-12-25
CGTCTTCAGAAGTCCGCAAATTCGGTTCGATCAGCGAAGAATTTTCGTCGAATTTCTTCGGATCGATTTCCGTGGCGTGAACGGATGAAAAAATGCGAAAGCCGTCGTCTGCGAGCCGCATATCGTAACCGTAACTCGACGCGCCTGCCGAAATAATGCGCGAGCCGTTCGATTCTCTCACCAATTCGGGCAGAAAAGGCGCGATCATTTCGTGTTCTTCCGCCATTTTGCGCAGCCAGACGTCTGATTTTATTGTCATAAAGTTTGATTAAAAGTTTTGTAAAAACTAAAAAAGGAAAGCGATTTTGAAAAAACATCATTATCGCTTTCCTCACGGAAATTTCAAAATTCAGATTAATATTTTACTCGGGCTTTTTCAATTCGGCGATTTTCATCGTTCCTTCGCCGACCGTGAAATTGAGCGCGACGCCGCCGACTCCGGCTTTGCCGACGACGCTCTTTTCGGTAAATTTCGTGCGCGCTTTCGGCTTGAGCGCGGCAAACGTGTTTTCGATTTGTCCGGTGCGCAAAATGCTCGCGTCAATTTCGGCGTTTAAGCTGACGGGCAGAAAAACGTTCATTGCGCCGTTCGCCATCTGCACGTCGGCGAAGCGTCCGCGCCAGCCGCGCGTCGGAATCGTCACGTCAACCGTTCCGCCGCCAAACGTTGCGGAAATCGCGCCGCCGACCAAATTGAGTTTCGCGTTTGAATTCAAGTATTTTACTTTCAGCGCGCCGTCAACGTTCGCAACGCTGAAATCGCCGCTGCCGCCGTCAATATTCAAATCGCAGTAACGCGGAACTTTGATTTTGAAATCAACGCGAAACGGCAGTCCGACGAGATTTTTCGGAAGATTTTTCGCCGTCCGTTTGACATATTCTTTGTCGTGCGTGCCGACGCTGATAATGCGCACATGCAGCAAACTTTCGTCTAAAACAAAACCGTTAATGTCGGCGAGCTTGGCTAAATCCGCTTCCGTTCCGGCTTCGACTTCGATTTCCGCCGCGATTTCGATTTCGTTTTTATTCCAACCTTCGATTTCAATTGAGCCGTTTGGCGCGCCGATAATCGAAACCGTGCCGCCCGCGCCGAATTCGAGATTTTCGGATTTATAAGTCGTTCGTTTGATTAATTTCTGCGGCGCGGTTTGCGCGAAACAAACGACGGAAAAAGCGGCGAAAACGAATGCGAGCAGCAGTAAATTCACGAATTTCAAGTTTTTCATTTTTTTTAGGCGAGCAAAAAAGGAGACAAAAAAGGCAAAAGTAAAAAGGTAAAAGGCAAAAAGCGGAATGCGCGAATCAAACGCGACTTCATTAAGTCTATTCGCTGTTGAAGAATTGGTCAAACTTTTTTTTGGCGGAGATTTTATCTCAATCGAAATAAAAAAGAACTTTGCAATCAATTTCCAGGCTTTTACCTTTAACCTTTTTACCTTTCTACTTTTGATTTTTATCTTCTGATAAACGCGATGTTGCCGCGCTGATTGGTAACGGTGAAAGTTGCGCTGCCGTCGCCGACTCTGCCGATGACGCGGCGACCGTCGCCAAAGCTCATACTGCCGTTGGAGAACGAACCGAGACTGATATTGCGCGATGAAGGCGCGGTGGCGACGAGCTTGAACGAAGATTCGTACGGAATGCGCAGATTGATGTTGCCGCGCATCGAGGTAAAACGGTAGTTACCGTCGCGGCTGATTTCGCCGTCGAAAAATATATCGCCGATGCCGTTTTCCGCTGAAACCGCGTTGGCGAGGACGTTTAAGAGCGTGATGCTGCCTTCGGTCGAAATGTGCGCGCGAACGAGATTGCCCTGAATATTGCTGACGTTGAGATTGCCCATCTTCGTTTCAATGTCTACCGAAGAATGATAAGGAATGCGAACGAGAAAATTAACGGCGCCGACTTCGCCTCTGCCCTGATTGTCCTTGACGAGATTAATCACAATCGTGCCGCTCAAATTCTGCGGCTCAATGTTCGCCGCCGGTTTTTCCAAATAAGCCGAAATAGCAACTTCCGGTCGGTCCCAACCTTCGACCGTCACGGTTCCGGTGCGGTTAGTTAGTTGCAGACGGACATTCTTAGTCGCCGGATAAGAGCGCGCGAATTTTTTCTGCGCCGAGGCGGCACCGGAAAATGACAGCATAAAAAAAACTACGCTCAACCAGAGAAGAACCGTAGTTTTTTTGCTTGCCGACGAGCCAAACAAATTGTGTAAATCCAATTTCATTGCCAAAAAACTGTTAACAAAAAGCTATTATTAAAAAGAGAAAATAAAATTATAAATCAGAAAACTCGCGAAGCAATTCCATTTTTTCCGTCAAAGTCGAATCGAGCATTTCGCCCGACAAATCATCCTGCGGATTTTCCTGCAAAATCAAAGTGTATTCGCTGACGGTACGGTCAATTTCGTTCAGATTGCGGTCAAAGGCTTCGCGCAGATTGTTGTCCCACTGCGTGCGGCGCGCCGCGACGCGCTGATTCCAATATTCAATCGCTGCCTGCTGCTGTTCAATGCGGCGCAGACGAATTTGCTGAGGCGTATCAACCAACCCGAATTTGCCCAGCAGTTTTTCAACGACGCCCGGCGCGTGTTCGGTTTGCGCCGCAAAATCCTCGTTGAAAGTCGAAGCCGAATAACTTTTAATGACGACAATCGTCAGCAGCGAACTGAGCAGCGCGATCACCATCATCGCCGAAGCAAACTGTGACAGCGACAATTGCCACATTCTCGAAAACCAATTTCCCGGCGCTTCAACCGGCAACGTTTCCGGGCGCGCGGCGTCCTGCTTTATTTCACTTTCGATTACATTGTTAATGCGGCACCAGAGCGCCTGCGAATTGGGCGGAATGATTTCAGCGGGCGATTCTTCCAAACAAAAATTCAAAATTGAAGCGAAATCTTCGCATAATTTGGCGCATTCGGCGCAAATTGAAAGATGCGTCTGGACGCTCGAAGAATCTTTATCGTCGAGATCATTGTCCAAAAAAGCACTGATCAATTCCTGACACTGTTCGCAGTTCATTTCCAATTTTTTCCGTGTAAATACTGAAGTCTGTTAGCTTTTCAAACCGTGCGATTGCCCGTTTCAACACTAATAGATTGCCGCTCAAAATAAATAGTTGCCTTGAGAAAAAGTTTTTAGTCGTTTTGCTTGATTAATAATCCGCGCAGTTTGAGACGCGCTTTATGAAGCTGTGATTTTGAAGTTCCGACGGAAATGCCGAGCATTCGCGCGACTTCTTCGTGTTCGTAGCCTTCGATGTCGTGCAGAATAAAAACTTTGCGGTAGCCGTTCGGCAGTTCGCCGATCGCTTTTTTGAGCGCGATGCGGTCAACAACCGGCATTTTATTCGGATTTTCCGTGCCGGAAACGGTTTGCTCGGGCATTTCGCCGTCTTCGCTAGTCTTTTCGTTTTTCACGCTGCGCCGCCGGAAATGCATCAAAACCTGATTGACCGTTAAGCGGTGAAGCCACGTCGAAAACGCCGAGTCGCCGCGAAAACTGCCGATTTTGCGAAAAAGCTGAATGAAAACTTCCTGCGTCAAATCTTCGGCTTCCGACTGGCTGTTCGTCATTCGCAAACAAAGCGAATAAGTGCGGCGGTGGTAACGTTCATAGATCACTTCAAACGCGGCGATGTTGCCGGTCGCGGCTTTTTGCGCGAGCGCAAAATCCGGCGCGTCAGGCGCTAATGTTTCTTCGATGACGGGAGTTTGAAAGACGGGAACGCTGACTGCGTTTTCCTCAAACCCAAAAGCGAGGTCTTGCTCCACCATCGCTGTCGAGGCTGCATCCATAGTTGCTCCTAAAAGGCTAGCGTTTAAGTTTGTAAAATCATCCCTTTTTATGATGTTTGACCTCCGAAGTATGGTTGCTTTTGGACGGCACAAAGAATCTTATGACGAAAAGCGCTAAAGGTAAAGACTTTTTTCGTTCGAGCAAAAGAATCGTTATCTTACATCAGGCGCGGAAATTTCGGTAATGACAAATATGAAAAATCGGCAAGCATCCGAAAATTTTCTCCGTTTTGTCCGGCTGTTGTGGTATAAACTCAAGTGATCTACCAACTTACGATTATAATAATTAAACGAACAATATGCTTTTCCTGACGCAATCGGCTGCCGTGTTCGGCATTGACGCGCTCATTGTTGACATCGAAATAAATCTTCAACCGGTCAAAGGCGAAGCCGATACTTCGTCGCCCGTCATCATCGTCGGTCTGCCCGACACGGCGATTCGCGAGTCGCGCGAGCGGATTCGCGCCGCGATTACCAACAGTTCGTTCTTTTTTCCGTTTCATAAAACGACAATCAATCTCGCGCCCGCCGACGTGCGCAAAGAAGGCGCGAGTTTTGATTTGCCGATTGCGCTCGGAATTTTGGGCGCTAATGGCGATCTCGGAAATCACGAAAGTTTGAAAAACATTTTAAGCGTCGGCGAACTGTCGCTCGATGGGCGAATTCGTCCGGTGCGCGGCGCGCTTTCGATTGCGCTGCGGGCGCGCGAAAACGGCGTCGAAAATTTAATTTTGCCCGAAGAAAACGGCACCGAAGCCGCCGTCGTACAAAACATCAACGTTTATCCGGTGCGCGATCTGCGCGAAGCCGTTGCCGTCAGTCAGAGTTTGCTGAGCGGCAAAGATACGCCGATTCAACCGCTGAAACCGAACATTGCCGATCTAAAAACGAACGAAAACAAATACCGCGCCGATTTCGCCGAAGTGCGCGGGCAAGCGTCGGCAAAACGCGCGCTCGAAGTGGCGAGCGCGGGCGGTCACAATATTCTTTTAATCGGTCCGCCGGGATCGGGGAAAACGATGCTTGCCAAACGTCTGCCGACGATTTTGCCGCCGCTCGAGTTTGAAGAAGCGCTGGAAATTACCAAAATTCATTCGGTCGCCGGATTAACGGGAAAGTCCGGTTTGGTCACGGCGCGCCCGTTCAAATCGCCGCATCACACTGTTTCGCAAGCCGGTTTGATCGGCGGCGGTTCGATTCCGCGACCGGGCGAAGTTTCGCTCGCGCATCTCGGCGTTTTGTTTCTCGACGAGCTGCCGGAATTTGATAAAACCGTGCTCGAAGTGCTGCGCCAGCCGATGGAAGACAAACAGGTGACGATTTCGCGCGCGGCGACTTCGCTGACGTTTCCGTCAAATTTCACGCTTGTCGCCTCGATGAATCCGTGTCCGTGCGGTTATTTCGGCAGTTCGCGCGAGTGTCGCTGCTCGCCGCCGCAGATTCAACGCTACGTCGGCAAAATTTCCGGTCCGCTGCTCGACCGCATTGATATTCACATTGACGTTCCGGCGGTTAACTTTAAAGAATTGCGCGGCAAAAACGTCGCCGCCGGTGAAAGTTCGGAAACGATTCGCGAGCGGGTCATTGCGGCGCGCGAAATTCAATTGAACAGATTAAACGGCGACGGCGTTTATTCCAATTCCGCGATGTCGCCGACGCAGATTCGCCGTTTCTGCGCGCTCGATGCCGACAGCGAAAATCTGCTCGAACGCGCGATGACGCGGCAGGGATTGTCGGCGCGCGCGCACGACCGAATTCTCAAAGTCGCGCGCACGATTGCCGATCTCGAAGGCGGCGAAAATATTTCGGCGGCGCATTTGAGCGAAGCGATCAGTTATCGCTCGCTCGACCGCAACTATTGGACATAAACGGTCTTCTCTGCGAAGATAAAATGTTGATTTTGCTGAAAAATTTGCATCCAAGAAAGCTGTTTAAAGCTCTGTGCGATTAACAACGGCATAAAAATTTAGTTCGATTTTTTGGTGAGCAAACATTAACCGTCAATGATTAATAAAAATTTAATCGGATTTGAACATCTGCCGCAGACGATTCCGCATTTTTGTCTCGAATCTTTTCGCCTGAATAATAAAAGCGACGCGCTTAGTTTTAAGGTGCAGGACGCGTGGCAGAATCTTTCGGGCGCGGAAGTGATCGAAAAAATCAAGCGAATCGCGCTCGGTTTGGCGAGTCTCGGCGTGAAAGCGGGCGACCGCATCGCGATTATTTCCGAAAATCGCCCGGAATGGTCGCTGACCGATCTGGCGATTTTGTCGCTGCGCGCCGTCAACGTGCCGATTTACACGACGCAGGCGGTCGAGCAGATTCGCTATATTCTCGAGGATTCCGGCTCGAAAATGCTGTTTATTTCCGGCAAAAAACTCTGGAAACACGCCGAAACCGCTGTCCAATCGGTCGAACGTCTGGAAAAACTCGTGTTCTTTGACGCCGATGCGAAACCCGATCATGACAATCGCGCGATCACGCTCGCAGATATTGAGCGGCGCGGCGAAGAATCGGACAAAATTGACGCCGATCATTTCGAGCGAATGCTCGGCAAAATCGAAGCCGACGATTTGGCGACGATCATTTACACTTCCGGCACGACCGGCGAACCGAAAGGCGTGATGCTGACGCACGAAAATTTCACATCGAACGTGCTTGCGGTTTCCAAAGCTCTGCCGATTTTAAGAACCGACCGCTCGCTTGCCGTTCTGCCGCTGTCGCATATTTTCGAGCGCACGGTTTTTTACGTGCTTTGCGCCAACGGCGTTTCGATTCATTACTGCGCGGCGTTCGATCAAATCGGCGCGTTTCTCGCTGAAGTGCGACCGACGATTATGACCGCCGTGCCGCGTCTTTTCGAGCAGGTTTATCACAAAATCGTTAAAAAAGGGAAAGCGGCGGGCGGATGGAAAACTTCGCTGTTTGAATGGGCGCTCGAAGTCGGACAGGATTACTGGGCGGCGCAGGACGAACATCAGTCAATCTCGCCGATTCTGCGCGTGAAACACGCGATTGCCAGCCGTCTGGTTTTTTCCAAATGGCGCGAAGGCGTCGGCGGCGAACTGCGGTTTTTCGTGTCCGGCGGCGCGCCGCTGTCGAAAAAACTTTCGTACGCCTTCTGGGCAGCCGGAATTCCGATTTTGCAGGGTTACGGAATGACCGAAGCGTGCGTGACGTGCGTCAACCGACCGGACGACAACAAAGTCGGCTCAATCGGCACGCCGTTTGAAGGAGTGGAAATGAAAATCGCCGAAAAAGACGGCGAGATTTTGATTCGCGGGCGCAACGTGATGAAAGGCTATCTCAACAAACCGGAAGAAACGGCGAAAGTGATTGACGAAGAAGGTTTTTATCACACGGGCGATGTCGGTTACGTTGACGAAGACGGGCATTTTTACGTGACCGACCGCATCAAGGATTTGTTCAAACTTTCAAACGGGAAATACGTCGCTCCGCTGCAGGTTGAAAGTTTGCTGAAACAATCGGCGCTCGTCGCGCAGGCAGTTGTTGTCGGTTCGGGCAGAAAACAAGTCGGCGCGCTGATCGTGCCTGATTGGGAAACGCTCAAACAAACGCTTGCCGACGAAGGAATCGCGGCGACCGGCTCGCGCGAAGAATTATGCGAAAACCCGCACGTCATCAAACGCGTACAGCGCGACGCGGTCGAATTGACGAGAGAATTAAACGATTACGAGCGAGTCAAACGCGTATATTTACTGCCGCGCGAATTTTCGATTGATAAAGGCGAAATGACGCCGACGCTCAAAATTAAACGCGGCGTGATTGACGAAAAATACGGCGAAGCGATTGACGAAATTTCGGGAAGCTAAACAAAAGCGAAAATAAAAACAAAAAAGCGGCGGCGGACATTGCTCGGTCAACGCTTTTTTTATTTGCCAGAATTGCGTGTAAAAATCAGATTTTTTCAAACATCAACCGCTCGTTTTCGCCGAGCATTTTGTTGAGCAGGGAAAAATCGTTGCGGCGATTGCCGAGCAGCGCTTTGGCGAGTTCGTAAAGCGGTTTGGGATTTTCCTCCGTTTCCACTTTTTCGTCTTCCTGCGGATAATGCGTGTAAAATTCCAATTCGGCGGCGCAGAATTCGCACTCGGTCAGATGCGCGCGAATTTTTCTTTGCTCTGCTGCTGATTTTTCGCCGATTTGAAAATTCAGCAGCTCGTGCGATGACGGGCAATTTGCATTTTTGCAAAAATTTATCATTTTTTTCCAGAACATAAATTAAGCTTTACCTGAAGACACAAAAATCCCCGGTTGAAAGAGCATCAAAAACAAACTTATCGTTACACCAAAAATAAATCTGCAATAGTCGTTCTGTTCCAAAACTTATCAGTAAATTTTGAAATTTTTTTTCGACAAACGCTTATTAAAAATTATAAAGCAAGCGTAAACTGTAATGACAGCAACATTTAACACATGTTGTTAAACACCGCAAAATATTTCAAAAAAGTGTTGCTCAAAATCGGAATTATTGCTAACATCTTATTTGTAGGCGGCGAGAGAAAAACACATCTTGCCTCAGCCCTTCAAATTAACTGTGCTGCTCGGCTGTTAATTGACAAAGTTTTTCTACCAATCCCTAAAGTTTTTAACTAATCGAAACGTAAGTTTTTGTCGTTCGTTTGCGGAATAAATCTCAATCGGGAAGAGATTGCCGCAAAAAGAAGCGAGACGATGCGGGCTTGTTCCGATTTTCAAAAACACAAAATCAAAACAAATCAAAAAAACACAAAAATTCAAATATGAATGGAATACAACAGCAGGAAAAATCGCCGAAATCCGTCCAAACTCGGCAAATCAAAGTCGGAAAATGGAATGAGAGCCTCAAGAGTTCCGACGTTAATCAAATCTGGATGGAATTGCACCGCATCGTTTCATCGCATCCGCTGGTGCGAGCCTCGAAACGCGCCGGTTTTTTGGTAGAAGAAGGTAAACACAATGCTTACACGGATTTGACGCAAGAGCTTTTCGTCGCGCTGCTCAGCAAAGAGCGTTTTCAGCATTACATTGACACCGGAATGACCGACGCCGAGGTCGAAGCCGAGATCAGCCAGATCGAGCTGACGAATATGCTGACCGCCGAGCTGCGCAAACGTTACCCGGAAAGCTATCGTTTGGCGCGCCGCATTTCGACGCTGATTCAGACGAGCAAAACTTTCAGACGATTTGATAATCTGCACAATGTTGACGTACACCGGCGGCTCGCTGATCGGCTTTACGGTCTGGCGGATTGGGCGGACAGAAAAACCCGGCGCGACGCGGCGGAAATGGACGAGCGCGTGAAAACAGTTTCGTTTCAGAGCCGCGATACCAGAATGGTCGGCTGCACCGGCGATTCGCAGATCGTCATCAGCAACGTCGAATTGGAAAAATTAATCGTCCGCGTTTTCAAAGCGATTGATTCGCCGGTTGATGTTCGTTCGCTGCGTTCGTTTGTGATGTCGCGTCTGCCGATTATGGATATTCATCTCGTTCCGGTCGGCGGAATGGGCGACGACGGCGGCGAAGACGACCGCCCGACTTACGAATTTGCCGATACGCGCGAAACGCCGGAACAGGACGTTCTGCGCCGCGAAGCCGAACTGACGGCAGTCGGATTCGTTGATAATTTTCTGCAAAACCTCGAAAAAAGCGTGCGCGGAAAAGCCAAACAATACAACCGGATGATCAGCGTTCTGTGGTATTGCTACTTGATTTCCGACAGCGGAACGCAGCTCGAAGTCGCCGAAATGCTCGGCGTGTCCGATTCGCTCGTGTCTGATTACCGCAAACGCATCGAAGCCAATTTGCAGCAGCTTTCCTTCGATGGAGTCAATGAAGCCCGCCAATTTGAAAAAGCCCTGAAAAACAAAGTCCGCGAAATAATCACCGTTGAAAAAGCGGAAAAAGTAACTGTATAATAATCCCAAAATTAGACAGTTTTCCGTTCCCCGAAAAAACTCGCCGCCGAATTTCAAAGAACCCCGAAAAAATATGTTCTCAAAAGCCAGTCTCTACAAATTTTACGGTTTGGCGAGAGACAAAATCGTTCCCGAATTGAAATATTCGCAGGAATTTTACGAAGACGTTTTAACCGAAAAAATAAACCGAAATATTAATTGGCTTGATTTGGGCTGCGGACATCATCTGCTTCCGCAATGGCGTTTTGAACAGGAAAAAGTTTTGATCGAGCGCGCCGGAAATGTTTACGGTCTCGATTACGATTTTCCGTCGCTCTTAAAGCACCGCACGATCACCAAAAAAATTCAGGGAACGATAGACGAGCTGCCGTTCAAAAATGATTTTTTCGACGCGGCGACCGCCAATATGGTCGTCGAACATCTCGATAATCCGCGCATTCAGTTTGCGGAAGTCAACCGCACGCTGAAACCGGGCGGCATTTTTATTTTTCACACGCCGAACGAAACCGGCTATTTTTCGATGCTGCGCAAAATCGTGCCGGAAAGTCTGGTGAAAAAAATGGCGAAAATTCTCGACGGCAGAGACTGCGACGATGTTTTTGAAGTTCATTATCAAGCAAACACGCGGGAAAAAATCGAACGGCTCGCCGCAGAAACGAATTTTACGGTCGAAAAAATAAAATACGTCAGCTCCGACGCCGTAACCGCTTTGATTCCGCCGCTTGCCGTCGCCGAACTGTTGTGGATTAAAGCGCTGATGGCGCAGCGGCTCGGTCGTTTTCGCACGAATCTGATTGTAATTCTGCGAAAAAAAAGTTAAGAGTTTAGATGCCGACGGTAAGGCGCGGCAAATTTTTCGATTGATCTGAAACTTCCGCGAAAAAATATTCCGCAAAAACAAAATGGCATCGGGAAAATCCAAAAGTTTTGATTATGATTCTCTAATTCCGACTAAAAAAAACGGGAAAGCGGACGGCAAAACTTTGTCTTCGTTCACGCCGCCGCAGCGTGCAAACGATCATTCCGAAAAAAAAAATCGAAGTTGCCGCGACCGATTCGTTTCCGCCGAACGATAAAACATTCAGCCGCAAAATTCCCGCATCAGCCGCGCCGGACGTTTTAAAAACAACATCAGCCGAAACCTCAACCGACATTCCGGTCGCCGAACCGTCGCCGCAAAATCAGGATTTAACTTTTGCGCAAACTCAAAAAGCCGAAAAGAAATTAAAACAAACTCAGAAAGACGCCGCGCTGCTCGAAAGCGACCGCTGGATTTACCGCAACGGACACGCGCTGACATTTGTCGGCGTTTATTTGTTTAGTATTTTCGTTTTTTTTCGCCCGTATGAAATCATTCCCGGTCTCGGTTTCTTGAATTCCGGCGCATTCGTCATTGCGCTCGCGACGCTGGCAATTTATCTTCCGTCGCAGCTGACGACCGAAGGCAATCTGACGATTTTGGCGACCGAAGTAAAATGCGTGCTGGCGATGACCGCGCTCGCGATCTTGCTGATGCCAATTTCCAGAGATTTCACCGCCGCGTGGGAAACTTTTAAAGATCCGTACATCAAAGCCGTTTTGATTTTTATCGTGATGGTCAACGTCGTGCGCACGCGCCAGCGATTGATGGCTTTGCTCTGGATCGCGATTTCCATCAGCATTTATTTATGCTGGACGGCGATTGATTTATATCTCAAAGGCGAATTTAAAACCGAAGGTTACCGCGTTTCGGTGGACATCAAAGGTTTGTTTGAAAATCCGAACGAAATGTCTTTGCATCTCGTGACGATGATTCCGATTGTCATCGCGCTCGGTTTGGCGACGAAAAAAACAGCGGCGAAAATATTTTATTTTTTGCTGACCGTTCTTTTCGTCGTCGTCAACGTTATTACTTTTTCGCGCGGCGGATTTCTCGCATTTGTCGCTTCGATGGCGGTTTTAGTGTGGAAAGTCGGGCGCGCCAACCGCGTCAAAGCGATTCTTTCTGCCGCCGTCGTCGGCATTTTGTTCGTTTTATTAGCACCCGGAAATTATGGTTTGCGGCTTTTATCAATTTTCACGCCCGAACTCGATGCGGTCGGTTCATCTGATTTGCGCAAGGAAAATCTGATATTATCAATCCTGGTCACGATTCGTAATCCGTGGGGCATCGGCATCGGCAATTCGCCGCTGTTCGGCGTCAATAATTTGCAGACGCACAACGCTTTTACGCAGGTTTCGTCCGAACTCGGACTGCTTGGTTTCGCGGCGTATATGATTTTAATGATCAGCCCGTTTCGCAAAATCAGCGTGATCGAAAAAACGCTTTTCGAGAAAAACCGGCGCGATTGGTTCTATTATATGGCAATCGGATTGCAGGCGAGCATCGTCGCTTATATGGTTTCGAGCTTTTTCGCGTCGGTCGCTTATATTTGGTTCGTTTATTATCTGATCGCTTACGCCGTGGCTTTCAGGCGAATTTATCAGGCGGAAAATAATATCAAAGAGGAAATTCGAGCGAATCCGTTTCACGAAGGTTGGTGGAGCGGGAAAAAAGTTGAGCGCGCATAATGACGATTTCAGCCGCACAAATAATTTTCGGAACGAGCGTCGCCGCGCTTTTCTACACGTATGTCGGTTATCCGCTGTTGGTTTATGCGGTTAGTCGGCTTCGTCCGAAATCAATCGAACGCGCCGATTGCGAGCCGCACGTCACCGTTTTAATTACGGCTTATAATGAGGAAAAAGCCATCGCGCGCAAGCTGGAAAACACTTTGGCGATTGATTATCCGGCAGATAAACTGGAAATTCTCGTCGCTTCCGACGGCTCGACCGACCGAACGGACGAAATCGTCAAAGAATTTGCCGGGCGCGGTGTCAAACTTTTTCGGCAGGAAGGAAGGAAAGGAAAAACTTACACGCAAAACAAAGCGGTTGAGAGCGCGCGCGGCGAAATCATTTTGTTTTCCGATGCGACGACCGATTACCAAACGGACGTTCTGCGCGAAATTACGCCGAATTTCGCCGATAAAACCGTCGGCTGCGTCGCAGGCAAATTGATTTACGTTGACGATTCAAAGTCGAACGTCGGCAAAGGCGCGCAAAGTTACTGGAATTACGAAACTTTTTTGAAAGAATCGGAAAGCCGCGCGTGTTCGCTGATCGGCGCGTCCGGCTGTCTTTACGCGGTCAGAAAATCGGCGTATGAGCCGATGTATCCGGAAGCGTGTTCGGATTTTCTGATTTGCACGATTGTTTACGCGCAGGGTTTGCGCTCGGTTTACGAACCGAAAGCCGTCTGTCTCGAAGCGACCAATCAAAAATCCGACAAGGAAATGCAGATGCGCGTGCGCGTGATTTCGCAGACGTTCACCGATTTGTGGCGCAATCGCCGAATGATGAATCCGCTGCGCAGCGGATTTTACGCCGTTCAGCTTTTGTCGCACAAAGTTTTTCGCTACAGCGTGCCGCTTTTTTTGCTGCTGACGTTTATTTCTTCGTTCGTTTTGGCTTTTCACTCGCTGTTTTTCGCCGCCGTTTGCGCCGCCCAAATCTTATTTTATCTAATCGCTTTGCTCGGCTGGGTTTTGGAAACAAACCACAAAAAAATCGGCATTTTCGCCATTCCGCTTTATTTCGTGCTGGCAAATCTGGCTTCGGTCATCGCGTTTTATAAATTTCTGAGCGGCGAAAGATACGCGCGCTGGGAACCGATTCGCGAAACGACGTAAATAATCGAAAAAAAGCGGAAAATGGAAAGTGAAAATACTCGAAAATAAAAAAGTTAAATATCAGTACCAATCCGAATTTTCGTCCTGGCTCGAATCCGATTTAATCACTCCGAATAAAAATGCGGGAAAATGAACCGATAAATTTTAATTTTGAAAAGCGCGTCGGCGGCGCGGTGCTCAAAACTGCGCCGAAAGTCAGTATTATCACGCCCGCTTACAATGTCGCTCGTTTTGTCGCCGAAACGCTCGATTCGATTTTCGCGCAAACTTTTCAGGATTACGAAATAATTTTAATCAACGACGGCTCGCCGGACACGCCGGAATTCGAGCGCGTTCTGGAACCTTATTTCGAGCGCATCGTTTATCTCAAACAGCCGAACGAAGGCGCGGGAACGGCGCGCGATGTCGCCATCGGACACTCGCGCGGCGAACTTTTGGCGTTTCTCGACGCGGACGACATCTGGCTGCCGAATTTTTTGGCAGAACAAATAGATTATTTGGAAAAAAACGAGCTTGATATGGTTTACGCCGACGCGCTGCTTTTCGGCGGTTCGGTTTACGACGGCAAAACTTTTATGGAAACCGCGCCGTCAAGCGGAAAAGTGACGTTTGAAAGTCTGCTCGATTTGACTTGCAACGTGATCACGTCGGGAACGGTCGCGAGAAAAAATCGCGTCGTCACCGTCGGAATGTTTGAACCGGCGCGCGTGCGCGCGCACGATTACGTGCTCTGGCTGAAAATGGCGAACGACAATGCGCGCATCGGTTACCAGCGCAAAGTGTTGCTGAAATACCGCGTTCATCGCGAAAGTTTGTCGGGCGATTCGGTGCAGCGCGTCGAACGCGAGATTGACGTTTACGGGCGCATCAAAAAACTTTTCGATTTGACGGAAAAGCAAAAAACGATTGTCGTCGAGCAATTGCAGCGGCTCGACGCGGATTTGGAAATCGAGCGCGGAAAATCTTTTCTGCTCGCGGGCAAATTCGACCAAGCCGCCGCCGCGTTTGCCAAAGCCAACGAGTATCAAAAATCAAATCGCCTGCGCGTAATCGTCAATCTCGCGCGATTTGCGCCGCGTTTGCTGCTGAAAATTTATAAACGGCAGCGCGCCAGCGAAATAAGTTTTGTGCCGGACGCGGAGAAATCGGCTTAAATGCCTCGATATTTAATTTAAATTTGCAAGTAATGATAAACGGGAAATCGAAAAATTGGTAAAAACAGACGCGAACAATTTGAGTGAAAAAACTGCGCCGAACGAAGAAAAAATCGCTTCCTTAAAATCGCAGAGCACTTGGCTTTTGTTTGCCAAAATATTCGGTTTCGCGTGCGCGTCAATGCTGCCGCTGCTCATTATTCGTTATTTCGACCGCGCGCAAGTCGGTTTATATCGCCAGAGTTTTCAGGTCGTCAGCAATGCGGCGGCGATTTTGTCGTTCGGTTTCGCGATGAGCGCGTATTATTATTTGGCGCGCGAACGCGAAAATCGTCCGGCGGCGATGGCGAATATTCTGCTTTTTCACTTTTTCACCGGCGGCACGGTCTGTTTTCTTTTGCTTCTTTTCCCGCAGATTCTCGGCTGGATTTTTAACAGCGCCGAGATGACCGCGCTCGCGCCGCTAGTCGGTTTCGTCGTCTGGATTTGGATTTTTTCTTCGATTCTCGAAACGGTCGCCGTCGCCAATCGCGAGCCGAAAACCGCGACGGCATTTATTATTTTCGCGCAGCTCGGCAAAGCCGTTTTGATGGCGCTCGGCGTCATCGTTTTCCAAACGGTCGAAGCGTCGCTTTACGCGGCGGTTATTCAGGGAAGTTTGCAGACGATTGTTTTGCTCGTTTATCTCAATCGGCGTTTTCCGCGTTTCTGGCTGGCTTTTAATTTTAAGTTTTTCCGCGCGCATTTCGCTTATGCCGTTCCGTTCGGACTCGCCGGAATTTTGTGGATTTTGATGAGCGACATTCACAATTATTTTGTCGGACACAAATTTTCCGACGCCGATTACGCGATTTACGCTTACGGCTGTTTCGAGGTTCCGCTGATCGCGTCGCTGTGGGAATCGGTCACGTCGGTCTTGATTCCGCGAATGACCGAACTGCAAAGCCGCAATGACCGCCGCGAAATGATTCGCCTGACAACGCGCGCGATGCAGAAACTCGCCTTTGTCATTTTTCCGGTTTATGCGTTTCTGTTCGTTACGGCGGAAACTTTTATCACCACGCTTTTTACCGCCGATTATCTGGCGAGCGTGCCGATTTACCGCATCAATTTAACGCTTTTGCTGTTTCTCGTGCTGGTGACCGATCCGATTGTTCGTTCTTACACCGAACTCGGACGGTTTATGCTCAAGCTGCGAATTTTTCTTTTCGCCGGAATGCTCGCCGCGCTTTATTTCGGCATCAACCATTTTTCGATGAGCGGAATGGTCGGCATTGTCGTCGTCGTCACGCTCGTCGAAAAGATAATTTCGGAAACAATCGTCATCAAAAAATTGAATTTTTCGCGTCAGGATTTATATCTGCTCAAAGATGTCGGAAAAACCGCCGTCGCCAGCATTTTAGCGGGAATCATCGCTTTTGCGTTTTATTTTGCGACGAAAGAGACGATTTTTTCAGCGGCGCAGAATTTACTGCATTCAATCGTGCCGCAGCTGAAAAACGGACTCGTTAATTTTGCGGCGGGCGGCACGACGCTGCTTGTGACATTTCTGGTTTTCGCGCCGATTTACCTTTTTATCATGAATTTGTGGAACGCGATTGACGAAGAAGACAAGAATTTTTTCAAAAATATAATAACCAATCTGTTCGCGAAAATCGGCGGATTTTTCAAATCAAACAAAAGCGCCGAACGCGCCGCGTTAAGCGACTGACGAATAATTTTATGTGCGGAATTGCCGGATTTATTTCCAAAGAAAAAAACGCGCCGACTGGCGAGCGCGCGCATTTGCTCGACCGAATGTGCCGAACAATCGTGCATCGCGGACCGGACGAACAAGGCGTGATCGTCAAAGACGCGGCGGCGCTCGGAATGCGGCGGCTTTCGATTATTGATCTGAAAAGCGGGCAGCAGCCGATTTTCGATTGTTCCGGCGATTTAGCGATTGTTTTTAACGGCGAAATTTACAATTACCAAACGCTCAAAAAAGATTTGGAACGGCGCGGGCATAAATTTAAAACTCATTCCGACACCGAAACAATCGTTCACGCTTTTGAAGAATTCGGCGCGGACTGCGTGCAACATTTGCGCGGAATGTTCGCCTTCGCGATTTACGATTTTCGCGACGAATCGCTTTTTATCGCGCGCGACCGCGTCGGCAAAAAGCCGCTTTTTTACGCCAAAACCGAAAAAGGAAATTTCGTGTTCGGTTCCGAATTAAAAGTTTTGCTCGAACACGGCGAAATCTCGAAAAAGATTGATTATTCAGCGCTCGACGCGTATTTGACGTTCGGTTATGTGCCCGAAGAATTCTGCATTTTTACGGCAGTCGAAAAGCTCGCGCCCGGACATTTTCTAACTTACAAAAACGGCGAAATCAAAACGCATCAATACTGGGATTTCGATTATTCGGCGGCGCCGAAAATAAAAACCGAAGCCGAATACATTGAAATTCTGCGCGAAAAATTACTCGAAGCCGTGCGCATTCGCCTCGTTTCCGAAGTTCCGCTCGGCGCATTTTTGTCGGGCGGCGTTGATTCTTCGGCGATTGTCGCGATGATGTCGCAGTTGTCCGCTCAACCGGTGAAAACCTTTTCCATCGGTTTTCACGAAGACAGTTACAACGAATTGAAATACGCGCGCCTCGCCGCCGAACATTTTCGTACCGACCATCACGAATTCGTCGTCACGCCGGATTTGGTCGAAACGGTTGATGATTTGGTCTGGCATTTTGACGAACCGTTTGCCGATTCGAGCGCGCTGCCGACGTTTATGGTCGCGAAAATGGCGCGCGATTTCGTCACCGTCGTGCTTTCCGGCGACGGCGGCGATGAGCTTTTCGCCGGTTACACGCGCTACGTTAGCGACCGCAAGCGCAGCAACCTGGAAAAATTGCCGCGCGCGTTGCGGCGTAATTTGCTGCGACCGTTCAGCGAAGCGCTGCCGCACGGCGCGAAAGGGAAAAATTTTCTTTACAATTCGTCGCTCGATGCCGTCGAGCGTTATATTGACAGCATTTCGCATTTCGGCGATATGAAAAAAGATGCGCTTTATCAGCAAAATTTCCGGCGCAATTTGAACGGCGAAATCGGCAAAGGCGCGAGAAGTTATCAGGAAATCGCCGCGCGCCCGGCGAGCGAAAACGCGATTGACAAACTGCTTTACCTCGACAGCAAAACTTATCTGCCGTCCGACATTTTGACGAAAGTTGACCGGATGACGATGGCGGCTTCGCTCGAAGCGCGCGTGCCGCTGCTCGATCACGAATTGATCGAATTCGTCCAAAAAATTCCCGCCGAATTGAAATTAAAAGGCACGGAAACGAAATATATTTTCAAAAAAGCGCTCGAAGGAATCGTGCCCGGCGAAATTCTATACCGCGAAAAACAAGGTTTCGGCGTGCCGATCAGCGAATGGATCAACGTGCAGTTGAAAGACCGAATTCGCGAAACTCTGCTCGAAAAACGCGCGCTCGAACGCGGTTATTTTGAACCGAAATACATCGAAACGCTGCTCGACGAGCATCACAAAAATCGCCGCGATCACTCGCACGCGCTCTGGATTTTGTGGATGTTCGAGCTGTGGCAGCAGCGTTTTGCGGATATTTAATAATATTTACACTTTATTGAACGAACGGGAAAAGCGTCGCGGTTTTTCCCAAAAACAAAAAATGTCGTCACTAATTAACAAACTGAAATGGAATCTGCCGTGGCTCGCGCGTTATCCGCTGGCGCGCGCGTTCGATTTGCTCGGACAGACGGCATTTGAGAAAAAACACGTAATTTTCACGGTCGCCGATCATTTCGAGCCGAGCTGGAGCGCGAGCGGCGAACTCTCTCTGGACGCGCAGCGGCGGCGGCTCGACGAATATCACAAATTGGCGCGCGCAACAGGCGAAGCCGTGAAGGATGCGGACGGAACGAAATTTCGCCACACGAATTTTTACCCGGCGGAACAATACGACCGGCAAATTTTGGAACAAATGGCGGCGATGCAGGCGGAAGGTTTAGGCGAAGTCGAAGTTCATCTGCATCACGGCGTCGAAAAACCGGACACGGCGGCGAATCTGCGCCAATCGCTGGTTGATTTTCGCGATTGTTTAGCCGAAGAACATCTTTGTTTGTCACGTTTCGCAAGTGCTAATGACGATGCGCAGCCGAAATACGCGTTCGTTCACGGCAATCTCGCGCTGGCTAATTCGGCGAACGGCAAATGCTGCGGCGTTGACGAGGAAATGCAGATTTTGCAGGAGACCGGCTGTTACGCCGATTTAACTTTGCCGAGCGCGCCCGACGAAACGCAAGTTCCCATGTTTAATAAAATCTACGAATGCGGTCTGCCGCTCACGGAGAAAATGCCGCATCGCAAAGGATTTTCCGTTGAAGTCGGCGCCAAACAGCCGCAACTGCCGCTGATTTTCACCGGACCGCTGGTTTTTAACTGGACGCGGCGCATCAAAGGCGTTCCCGTTCCGCGACTCGACGACGGCGGGTTGGCGGCAAATCAACCGCTCGATACGGCGCGATTCAACCGTTGGAAAAGCGCGAATGTTACCGTTAAAGGTCGCAGCGACTGGATTTTTATCAAACTTTACTGTCACGGCTTTTTCGATTACGACCAATCGGCGTGCATCGGCGAAGACGCGCGGCGATTCTTTTCGGAAATCATCGAAAACGGCGAAAAATCCGGCGCGTATCAAGTTCATTTCGCATCGGCACGCGAAGCATTTAACTTGATTTCAGCGGCGATTGACGGCAAATCCGGCGCGCCGAACGATTACCGCAATTATCGCCTGCGCCCGATTATGGAAGAAAAAGGTAAAGCGACAAAAAACGACGCGGTTTTTGCGCAGACAAACGCGCGGGAAATTGCAGCGGGTTAAAGAATAATGGCGAATCCGCTCGAAAAAATAAAAAAGCTGAAAAATCGCGGCTGGGAAGAATTTCGTACGCGCGGCGCGCAGGCGATTTCCGCGCGCAGCGAACAAATCGGCTTGAGCGGCAAATTGCCGTCCGACGAAGAATTCTACCGTTTGTTTGACGGCGCGCATTTTGCCGAACAAGCAGTCACGCCGGAAAATATTCTCGCCGAATTTCGCCGCGCGTCGGGTGCCACTTTTTTCCCGTCGTTTCGCGATCAAGCTCAAACAATCGAAACTTTCCGGCGAATTTTCGGACGCCGAAGCGCGCCGCTGATTCTCGCCAAAGCGGAGAAAATCGTGCAGGGAAAATTCGATCTGCTCGGCTTTACCGCGTTGGATTTCGGCGCGGACGTTGATTGGCATCTCGAACCGATCAGCGGAAAACGCGCGCCGCTCAAACACTGGAAAGCTTTTGACGAGCTCGACGCGGCGGAAACCGGCGACAAAAAAATCGTCTGGGAACTCAATCGTCACCAGCATTTTTTCACGCTCGGCGTCGCTTACTGGCTGACCAAAAACGAGCGTTTCGCCGATTGTTTCGTGCGCCAAATGGAAAGCTGGATGCGGCAGAATCCGCCGGCAACCGGCGTTAACTGGGTGAGCAGTCTGGAAATCGCTTTTCGCCTGATGAGCTGGATTTGGGCGTTTAATTTTTTTAAGGATTCGCCGCATTTGACCGCCGAATTTTTCAGCCGGGCGCTCAAACTTCTTTATCTGCAAAGTCGCCACATCGAAAAATATCTTTCGACTTATTACAGTCCGAACACGCATCTGACCGGCGAAGCGCTCGGTCTTTATTATCTTGGAACGCAGCTGCCGTTTTTAAGCCGCGCGAAAATCTGGCGCGAAACGGGCGAGAAAATTCTGCTCGGCGAACTCGACCGGCAAATTCTGCCGGACGGCGTTTATTTTGAACAATCAACTTGGTATCAGCGCTACACGGCGGATTTTTACCAGCATTTTTTGATTTTGAAACGGGTCGAAATCGAGAAAGATGACGACGCGCAAACGCGAGAAAAACTCCGCGCGAAAACGCAGTCGGCGCTCGATTTTTTGATGCGCGTTACGCGACCGGACGGCACGACGCCGCTCGTCGGCGACGACGACGGCGGGCGAATACTGCCGCTTTCTTTTAATACCGAACCTGACGATTTTCGCGGCACGCTCGCGCTTGCGGCGGCTTTGTTCGGACGCGGCGATTATAAATTCGTTGCTGAAACGGTTTCGCCGGAAATCGTCTGGCTGCTCGGCGCAGGCGGCGTTAAATCGTTTGAAAATACGCTCGCGCGCAAACCCGAAAAAAGTTCCGCCGCCTTTGATTCGGGCGGATATTTCGTGATGCGCGACGGCTGGGCGAAAACCGACAATTATCTGCTCGTTGACTGCGGCGAAATCGGCGCGCTGTCCGGCGGACACGGACACGCCGACACGCTTTCGGTCAACGCGGCGCTGCACGGAAAAACGCTTTTGACCGACTCAGGAACTTACAGCTATCACGAATCGGCGGAAACGCGCGATTATTACCGTTCGACGGCGGCGCACAATGCGCTGACGATTGACGGAAAATCTTCTTCCGTTACGGCAAACAAATTTTCGTGGAAAACGCGCGCCGAAGCGCAAATCGAAAACTGGATTTCGCAGGAAAGATTCGATTTTTTTTCGGGCTCGCACAACGGTTTCCAAAAACAAACGGAAATTGCGGCAACGCACCGGCGCAGCATTTTGTTTCTCAAAAACGATTATTGGATAATGCGCGATTTTGTTGAAACGACGGGCGCGCACGATTACGCGCTTGATTTTCACTGCGCTGAAAATACGAATCCCTCGATTGAAAATGCGCGCGGCGGCGGATTGTGCGTCGGCGAAAGTTTCGCGGAAAACGATTGCGGCTGGCGGGTTTTTACGTTCGGCGACAACGGCGGCTGGCAGAAAAAAGAAAGCTGGATTTCCAACGTTTACGGTGCGAAAACCGCCGCGCCGCTGCTTCGCTTTGTTTCGCAGAGCACGGGAGCGCAGGAATTTTACACGTTTATGCTGCCGTCGGAAAAAGGTTTCGCCGCGCCCGAAGTTTACGAAACGACGGTCAGCGGCGGTCGCGCTTTCGCCGTTAATTATCGCGATTACTGGGATTTATTAGTATGCGCCGATCCGGGCGAACAAACGGTTCGGACGGAATTTTTCAACACGAATTTTCGTTTCTTCTGGTCGCGAATGAGCGCGGACGAAAAAACGCCGGAAGAATTCGTAATGATCGGCGGCACATATTTCTCACTTGGCGAACGCGAAGTTATCAATCAAAATCACGAACTCACACACGCCGCCGCGCGGCGCTTCGGCAGCAAACTCAACGTTCACACTGCCGAAAACGTGTTCAGCGTTTCGATTCCGCAAAAAACTTCTAAAACCTACATTTTGAAAACTCCCGAATAATCGTAAAATCAATTCTGATTCAGAAGTTAAGATTCAAAGTTTGTCTGGACAAGTAAATTCCGTAGTTTTGAATCTTGAATTTGGTATGAAAAACATTCTTCAATTCATCGGCAGTTTTCATCAGGGCGGCTCGGAACGGCAAGCCGTGCAGCTGACGCGGCTTTTGCACTTTGATAAAACTTATAATGTTTTCGCCGCGACGATGAATAAAGAAGGCGTTTTGCTAACGGAAATCGAGCGAATCGGACTGCCGGAAATTCCCGAATTTAGATTAAATTCTTTTTACGACGCGAATTTTTTTCGGCAGATTAAAAACTGCGTGCAGTTTATCAAACAAAACGAAATTGCAATCGTTCACACGCACGATTTTTACACGAATGTTTTCGGCATTCTCGCGGCGCGTCTGGCGGGCGTGAAATGCAAAATCGCGTCGAAACGCGAAACTTCCTCTATGCGCTCGCGCGCGCAGAATATCATCGAGCGCAAAATTTTCGATACGGCGGACAAAATCACCGTCAACGCCGAAGCGGTCAAAGATTATCTGGTCAATCAGCATCTTTCGCCCGATAAAATAAAAGTGATTTACAATGGTTTGGACGCCGAAAGATTAACGCCGCAGGAAACGAATCCGACGAAGATTCGCGCCGATTTGCGGCTGCCGAACGATCCGAACATTAAATATGTGACGCTCGTCGCCAATCTGCGCCACGCGGTGAAAAATCAACGGATGTTTCTGCGCGCGGCGCAAAAAGTTTTGCAGTATGACGAAAACGCGCACTTCGTTTTGGCGGGCGAAGGCGAACTGAAAACGGAACTGGAAAATATGGCGCGCGAGCTGCAAATCCAGCGGAACACGCATTTTATCGGTCGGTGCGAGCGCGTTCCCGAATTGCTTTCGATCAGTTACGTTTGCGTTTTGACATCGTTCGCCGAAGGATTTTCCAATTCGATTCTCGAATATATGTACGCGGGGAAACCGGTCGTTGCCACGCGCGTCGGCGGCGCGGCGGAAGTCGTTAAGGAAAGTTTGAACGGTTTTCTCGTCGAATCCGACGACGATACGGCGCTTGCCAATCGTCTGCTCGAACTTTTAACGAACGAAGAAAAAACGCTGCGCTTCGGCGACCGCGCCAGAAAAACGGTCGAACAAAAATTCTCGCTCGCCGCGCAGCTTGAGAAAACTTTGGAACTCTACCGTTTTTGCGAGTATCATAAATAATGTCGTCCGCTATGGGCGAATATTAAAATTATAAAAACCGTTTATTGTAAAAATATCGTAAAAAACGCACAGTAAAATTATTCCTGCCTTTTTACCCGAAAAACAATCCGAAATCATTCGTTGAATACCCCGTAAATTATTATGAAACAAGTCATTCGCCGAGGTTTGAAAGAAATTATCGTTGATGAAGTCGCCGATCCGCAGGTTACTTCCAATCACGTTCTCGTTCGCCCGTTTTATTCGCTGATCAGTCCGGGAACCGAAACCGCCGATATTCACACGGACAGCATCGTCAAAGAAGTCGCCGATAATCCGTCGCATCTGCAAACGGTTTGGAACGTGATGATGAAAACCGATCCGGTCGCGACTTATCACGAAATTCGCGCGAAGTTCAAAGATTACGCCGTTCTCGGTTATTCGGGCGCGGGAATCATCATCGAAAAAGACGATAAAGTGAAAGACTTAAACATCGGTCAACGCGTCGCTTACGGCGGCGAAGGAACCGGACACGGCGAAACGATCAACGTCGGACGCAATTTAATCGCGCGCGTTCCCGACAACGTTTCGTTTCAGGAAGCGTGTTTTACGACGCTCGGCGCGATTGCGATGAATTCCGTCCGGTTGTCGCAAATTAACATCGGCGACACGGTCGCCGTCGTCGGTTTGGGTTTAATCGGTCAGCTCGTCGCGCAGCTCGTTCGCTGTCAGGGCGGCGTCGTCATCGCGATTGATCTCGACAAAAAGCGCGTCGAAATGGCGAAAGAAACCGGAGCGGATTACGCTTTGGCGGCGAGCGATAAAATCGTGCAGGAAGTTAAAGCGCTGACTAATGGGCGCGGCGCGGACTGTGTGATCGTCGCGGCGGCTTCATCTTCGCCGAAACCTTTGCAGCAAGGCGTTTCGATGTGCGCCGACCGGGGAAAAGTAATAATGGTCGGCGCGTGCCCGATTGAAATTCCGCGCGCGGAAATGTACGTCAAAGAATTAAGTTTTACGGTTTCAAGAGCTTACGGTCCGGGAAGCTACGATC
>SXGU01446005.1_pt1 | contig 24172 bp, 16 predicted proteins | sample 3174531 | NCBI WGS metagenome assembly SXGU01 (sample SAMN11356863, study PRJNA531348) | freshwater metagenome | isolation source: freshwater sample F1-140 | place: China: Fuxian Lake, Yuxi | collected 2017-12-25
CCGATGAGCCGCGAAACCGTGTGCGGCTCGGCGTATTCGCTCATATCGTAGCGCAGAAATTCGATGCCAAGCTGTTCGGCTAATTGTTTTGAAAGCTCGGTTTTGCCGACGCCGGTCGGACCGGAAAACAAAAACGAACCGACCGGCTTGGATTCGTGTCCGAGCCCGGCGCGCGAAATCTGAATCGCGTCAACCACGCGATTGACCGCTTCGTCCTGACCGAAAATCACCTGCTTTAAATCTTCTTTTAAGGTTTTGAGCTGCTCTTTTTCGTCGGCGACAACGGTTTTCGGCGGAATTTTCGCCATTCGCGCGACCGTATTTTCGACCATCGCGACGGACATTTGCTGCGGGCGATTTTCCGCCGGAACGAGCTTCATCGCCGCGCCGACTTCGTCAATCACGTCAATCGCTTTGTCCGGCAAAAATCGGTCGTTGATATATTTTCCGGCGAGTTCCGACGCGACTTTTAGCGATTCGTCCGAATATTTCACCGCGTGATGCGCTTCGTAAAAACGCTTTAAGCCTTTCAAGATTTCGTAAGTTTCCTCAATCGTCGGCTCGTAAATTTCGATTTTCTGAAAACGCCGCGCCAGCGCGCGGTCGCGTTCAAACGCGGCTTTGTATTCGGTGTAAGTTGTCGAACCGATGCAGCGCAAATCACCCGCCGCGAGCGCCGGTTTCAAAATATTCGATGCGTCCATCGAACCGCCGGAAACCGCGCCTGCACCGACGATAGTGTGAATTTCGTCAATAAAAAGAATCGCGTTTTCTTCTTTCTGCAAATCTTTGATAATCGCTTTGAAACGCTGCTCAAAATCGCCGCGATAACGAGTTCCCGCTAAAACCGCGCCCATATCGAGCGCAAAAACTTTCGCTCCGATTAAAACTTCCGGCACATTTCCTTCTGAAATTTTCAGCGCCAAACCTTCGGCAAGCGCCGTTTTTCCGACGCCTGGTTCGCCGACGTAAAGCGGATTGTTTTTCTTGCGGCGACACAAAACCTGAATCGTGCGTTCGATTTCCGCCGCACGTCCGATGATCGGATCAATTTCTCCGGCGGCGGCTTTGGCGACGAGTTCGACGGTAAACGCTTCGAGCGGTTTTTTCTTTTTCGGCTTGGCGCGTTCTTCGGCAAACTGCTCGTCTTCCCCGTCTTCCGCAGTTGAATTGAGATTGAGCGAGCTGTCCACTTTGGAAATTCCGTGCGCGATAAAATTGAGCACGTCGAGCCGCGTTATTCCCTGTTGCTGCAACAAATAAACAGCGTAACTCTGCTCGGCTTGATAAAGCGCGGCGAGAATATTTCCGCCGTCAACGGATTTTTGTCCGCTGCCTTCCGCCTGCAAAATCGCGTGCTGAATCGTGGATTGAAAAGTCGCCGTCAATTCGGGCATCATTTGATTTCCGTTCGGCATTTTTTCGAGCACGTCGCCGAAATAGTCTTCGAGCGATTTAGCGATTTCTTCGATACGCGCGCCGCAGTTAAACAAAATATCGCGCGCCGCCGTGTCTTCGAGCAGCGCGTAAAGAAGATGTTCGAGCGTGACGTATTCGTGTTTGTGTTTGACGGCTTCATCAACCGCGTAACTTAATGTTTCTTCTAATTCTCTGGTTAACATATTTCAAAACAACTTTGATGATTACTCCGCCGAATAAGTTCCGAATTTATTCTTCCTCTTCGACCGTGCAAAGCAGCGGATATTCGTTGGCGCGCGATAAATTCATCGCTTTTTCGGCTTTCATGTTCGCCACTTCAAACGAGTAAATTCCGGCGACGCCCGCGCCTTCGTTGTGCACTTTCAGCATAATCGAAAACGCTTCGCTGTCCGAACGCTTGAAAACGTGCTGAAGAATAAAAACCACAAATTCCATCGTCGTGTAGTCATCGTTATGCAAAATGACTTTAAAAAGTTTCGGCTTCTCAAGCCGCGTCTCGCTTTCGGTCAGCACCTCACCGTCTTGTTCAATATCAGGAAATTCGGACATAGCTTTCAGAGTAAGCAGTAAACGGTAAGCGGTGAGCAGTAAAATAAATTCAGTGCGATTTCTCTGCTCACTGCTTGCCGCTCACTGCTTACTATATCTTATTCACCTCGAAATAAGTTTTAATCGCGTTGTATTTGCTCGAATTTTCCAGAATATCGAAAACTTCGGCGAAATTTTCCAAGCCTTCGATTTTGTGCGTCATCATTCGCGCGAGCCAGCCGGAATACATCGCTTCGCAGAGCGCCAGATCTTTGACGCCCATTTCAAAATGTTCGCGATTGGCATTGACCGTGCCGACCATCGCGCGATTGCCGAGCACGAATTGCTGATTGATTTTGTCGGACGGAACGGCATCGGTTTTTCGTTCGCCGCCGGTTACGCTCGACAAAATGAGAATTCCGTTTTCGTTGAGCGATTGCATCGCATCGAAAATGATCGGCGAAAATCCGGTGCACTCGAAAATCAAATCGTATTCGCCGTATTTTTTCGCCGAATCAATAATGGAAAGTTCTTCGGTCGAATCGTAAGTCGCGCCGATTGCTTCGCACAATTCGGCGTTTAAATAACCGGCGCGCGTTTGTTTGCCGAAACCGTGAACTTCGTAGCCGCGCATCCGCAGCGCCATTATCGTCAGCAATCCGACATTTCCCGTTCCCAAAACGGCGGCGGTTTTCGGCTGCCAAATATCAAGGCGTTTTTGAACGTCTTCGGCTTGTTTCAAACCTTTTTCGATGATCGAAAGCGGTTCGAGCAAAACGGCGATTTCGGCGATTTTGGCGGGAATCTTAACGAGAAAATCCGCGCTTTCAACGTAAAATTCCGCCATAAAACCGTGCAGACGCGAAATGCCGCGTTCCCAGTATTCAGCGTCGGTCGTAAAATCCTGCTGTCCGATTGTGTCGTAAATGCTGTGCCCAAACGGTCGGCGCACGGTCGCGACGACGAAATCGCCTTTTTGCAAATCCCTGACGTTTTCGCCCGTCTCCACAACGCGCCCGAAATTTTCGTGACCCAAAACCAAAAATTCGTAACCTTCCGGCGCGACGCCGTATTCCGCATTGTTAATCTCGCGATCAGTGCCGCACGCGCCGACGCGCAAAACTTCAACGAGAACGCCGCGCCCGTCTTTGATTTCATCAATTTTCGGCTGATTCATCTCAACCAGATGAACCGACTTTTCTTTTTTTGGAATAACTGCAACTGCTTTCATGATTTTATTTTGTGCTGCTTACTGTAACTTCCGCTCGCTTTAATCGCTGCCATAAATTCAAACCTAATACTTTTATGATACTTGTTTCGCTTAAATTCGGGTATTTACTTTGCGACTTTTCCCCGAATCGTCGTCTGCATATCAATATCTTCTTCCGGCGCGGAATATTCGCCGAGCTGCTGCAGGATTTTTCCGATTAAACCCGTCCAGCCGGTTTGATGACTCGCGCCGAGACCGCTGCCGTTGTCGCCGTGAAAATATTCGTAAAATAAAATGTGATCGCGCCAGTGTTCGTCGCGCTGAAACTTTTCCGCCGTGCCGTAGACCGCGCGGTTTCCTTCTTCGTCCTGCGTAAAAATGCGGCACAGACGCTTTTCGAGTTCCTGCGAAATTTCCCACAGCGTCATCTGATTGCCGGAGCCGGTCGGAAATTCGATTTTGAAATCGTCGCCGTAATAATAATCGAATTTTTGCAGACTTTCGATTAAAAGATAATTCATCGGAAACCAAATCGGACCGCGCCAGTTGGAATTTCCGCCGAACATTCCCGTGCGCGATTCGCCCGGTTCGTAAACGACTTGCTCGCTCGCGTCGTTAAAACTGAAAACATACGGATGCGCTTTGTAATGACGCGACAGCGAGCGAATGCCGTAATCGGACAAAAATTCGTTTTCCGCAAACATATAACGCAGAATTCGCTCCAGACGCTCGCGGTTGACAACCGCCAGAATGCGCCGATTTTCCTTGCCTTCCTTTTGCATACACGCAATGTCTTCGGTCAAATCAGGACGATTTTTGAGAAACCATTCGGTGCGCTTTCTGAATTCCGGTAAATCGTCGAGCCAGTTGGCTTCGACCGTTTCGACGGCGAAAAGCGGAATCAAACCGACCATCGAACGCAACCGCAGCGGAATATTGCGCTCGTTCGGCAGATGCAGCACGTCGTAATAAAAACCGTCGCGCTCGTGCCACAGTTCGGTGTTTTCCGCGCCGAGATTGTTCATCGCGTCGGAAACGTAAACGAAATGCTCGAAAAACTTGCTCGCCACGTCTTCATAAGCTTTGTTTTCTTTAGCGAGTTCGAGCGCAATCGCCAGCATATTCAGGCAATACATCGCCATCCACGAAGTTCCGTCCGATTGTTCGAGATGTCCGCCGTCCGGCAATTTCGCGCTGCGGTCGAAAACGCCGATATTGTCCAAACCGAGAAATCCGCCTTCAAAAACATTGTTGCCTTCAAAATCTTTGCGATTGACCCACCACGTAAAATTCAGCAGCAGTTTGTGAAAAACTTTTTCGAGAAATTCGCGGTCGGCAACGCCCGTGCGTTTCGCTTCGATTTTGTAAACGCGAAAAGCCGCCCACGCGTGAACCGGCGGATTGACATCGCCGAACGCCCATTCGTACGCGGGAATCTGCCCGTTCGGGTGCATATACCATTCGCGCAGCAGCAAAATGAGCTGCTTTTTAGCGAATTCGGAATCAACGAGCGCGAGCGAAATCGTGTGAAAAGCCAAATCCCACGCCGCATACCACGGATATTCCCATTTGTCGGGCATCGAGATTACTTCATCATTGTATAAATGCGTCCAATCGTCGTTGCGACCGCGCTTGCGTTCAACCGGCGGCGGCGAAAATGCCGCATCGCCGTCGAGCCACTGCTTGACCGCGTAATGATAAAACTGTTTCGACCAGAGCATTCCGGCGAGCGATTGCCGCATCACGCGTTTCTCGTCTTCGTTCAGATTTTTCGGCGTAATTCCCGCATAAAACTCATCGGCTTCGGCGCGGCGTTTTTGCATCGTTTGTTCGCAATCGGCGGCAAAATTTGAAAAGTCGAAATCGCGTTCTGCGTCGTCGCATTTTAAGCGCAGGTAGATCGCGCGGCTTTCGTGCGGCGGAACTTCGAGCACGTAATGCGCCGCGGCTTTCGTGCCGATTTCCGCCGGATTGACCGCCGCTTGGTCGCCGCCGACGACGTAATCGTTAATCGCATCTTTGGCGTATTTCGATTCGTTTTCGGAATTATAAAGTTTTTGGTAATTCGTTTCGTTTTCGCAGAAAAGCAGTTCGTCCGCATCCGCGCAGGCTAATTGATACGAGCCGAGATTTTTTTCTTTGATTTTAATCAGCCTGACGTTTTCCGCTTCCGCTTCTTCGGCGCGTTTCATTTCCGGCTTTTCCGCGTCGGGCGTCCAGCTCCACGTGTTGCGAAACCAGACGGTCGGCAAAAGATGAATCGTCGCCGCTTCGTCGCCGCGGTTTGCCGCCGTAATTTTAATGCAGATGTCGTCCGCGTCGGTTTTCGCGTATTCGATAAACACGTCCCAGTATTTATTTTCGTCGAAAATTCCCGTGTCGAGCAGTTCGTATTCCGTATCGTTTTTATTGCGCTTTTGATTTTCCGCCGTTAATTTTTCGTATGGAAATTCCGCCTGCGGGTATTTATAGAGAAATTTCATATACGAATGCGTCGGCGTATTGTCGAGATAAAAATAATACTCTTTTACATCTTCGCCGTGAACGCCGGTGTTGCCGCCGAGACCGAAAAACCGCTCTTTCAAAATCGGATCGCGCTCGTTCCACAAAGAAACGGCGAAACACAAATTCTGGCGGCGGTCGCAGATTCCGGCGATGCCGTCTTCGTTCCAGCGAAACGCTTTGTGTGCCGCGTGTTCAAACGGAAAATAATTCCACGCCGCGCCGTCTTTTGAATAATCTTCGCGCACGGTTCCCCACGCGCGCTCACTGACGTAACAGCCCCACAGCTTCCAATCTTTCGTGTGCGCGGACGCTTCGGCGAGTCGTTTCTCCTCCGCTTTTGACGAGTTTTCTTCCATAATTTTTTAATAAATGATGGCATATTTCGCCGCACAGCGTCTAGCCGTTTACTTTTTGCCGCAAAAAATAGTTAGACGGAAAATGTTTTTTCTGTTAGATTTCAATGAAAGTCAGACAGTTTTTCCCCGCGCCGACTCCGCACACGGAAATTTGAAAATTTGTTGCTGAAAAATCGGTTCGATTAAGCGTATTGATTTTTATTGTTAAACAAACTGAATCGCAGCGCCTTCGTCCGAACGAATATTTTCTGCCAATATTCGTTCGCCGGATTAAATGTGTATTTTGGAGTAAATCGTGCAATCGAGAAAATTAAAATATACCTCTGAAGAAGATTTGGAAACGGTTTTTTCCGTCGTCGGGCAAAAATTGACCGACGGTTTTTCCGCCGAAGCGGAGAAAATTCTCGTTCGCACGATTGAAAATTACGCGCATACGCCCGAAGCGTTCGCCAATCTCAAGCGGCTGCTATCTTTCACGCTCGAAACGCTCGGACGCTACGAAGAAGCGCTCGCCGCCGTCAAACCGTTTGAAGAAGAAAAAGCGCTGCTTGAATTGACGCTGAAAACGCAGCTCAAAGTTATCACGCAGCTCGCCATCGCCTACAATAATTTGTCCGATCATCCGAAAGCCGTAACGCTGCTCAAACGAACGCTGAAAAGAGCGCAGGAAAACGATTTGACCGAACTTTACGGCAGCATTTACATTGCGCTCGCGCGGGTTTACCGCAAGCTAAACGAATACACGATTTCGCGCGATCACGCCGAAAAAGCCTTGACCGCTTTTCGCGAAGAAGGAAACTGGCGCGGAATGGCGGAAAGCTATCAGGCAATCGCCACGTCGCATTATCAGGAAGGCAACAACGAAAAATCGCTCGAATATTTTCAACTCGCGGTAAAAATCGTCGGCGAACGTTCGGCGCCGTTTCTGCTCGGCAAAATTTACTCGGATATGTCCGGCGCTTTTTGCCTGCTTCATCGCCCGCAGGAAGGAATTAATTGTCTCGAAAAATCAATCGAATTTTTCAACCGCACCGATCATAAACTCAATTCCGTCATCGCTTACAACAATCTCGGAATGAACCTGATGCTTTTGGGCGATTGGGCGCGCGCCGAAAAAATGATGAAAAGCGCGCTCGATCTCGCTCTCGAAGCCAATCACGTTCACGTCGCCGGAATTTTGGATTCGCTCGGCGAGCTGAAACTCTTGCGCGGCGAACTCGGCGAAGCGAGAGAATTGCTCGAACAAGGCATTCAATTTGCTAAAGACCGCAAAAAAGATTGGTACGCCATTCACGCGATGCGCAATTTGGCGCGCTGTCTGCTCGCGCAGGAAAAACCCGCCGCCGCCGCCGCCAAAGCGCGCGAAACTATCGAAATGTGTCGCGATATGGGCGACAAACAAACCGTCAATACCGCCGGACTTGTTTTAGCCGAAGCGAGTTTGCTTGAAGGCGACCGCGCCGAGTACGAATTGCAGATGCAGCTCGTCGAAGAATCCTCGCCGCTGTCTGATTTTTTCGTGCTCGGAAGCGTGCAGCGCATTCGCGGTTTGGCGGCGCTTCAGGAAAACGATCAGGAATTAGCCGTTCATCATTTCAGCCGCAGTCTGACGATTTTTGAAGCGGCAAACGATTTGTATCACACGGCGCTCGCGCATTATTTGATCGGCGTCAATCTCGGCGTCAGCCACAGCGAGCGCGCCGTCAAACATTTGCTCAGCGCCGCCGAAACTTTCGGCAAACTCGGCGTTCATTTTCATTCGGACGCGGCGGTTAAAGCGGCGGAAAAGATAAAAACCAAAAAATCCGCGCCCGCTGCCGAAACGGAAAAAACGCGCTCGGTTTCGGTCGTTTCCCAGCTTTTGACCGTTCGCCTCGCCGAAGCGACGGCTTCGCGCGAATTGCTTTTTCGCGAGCTCGTCGCCGTGCTCAACCAGGAAAGCCGCGCCAAAAAATTAATCATCGCCGAACCGGATGAAAATAAAGTTCTGCGCCCGTTTATCGCGCACGGCTTCGCGCCGGAAGAAAGCGCGAATTTAATCGCCAAATTTCAGGAAGCGCAGTATCGCAACGATTGGAAAACGTTCGCTCAAACGAAAAATCTGGCGGCGCTGCCGCTGCGCGCGTCAAGTGCCGAACCAGCTTTTTTGCTTGTTTATCCCGCATCCGGCGCCGTTCTGAATGACGGAACTTCATTGCAGCCGCTGTTGCGCGTCGTCGAACTCGGAATGGACGTGATCGCGCTGCGCGAAAAAGACAAAACGCAGTTAATTGATCAGGAAGCGAATCCGTACACGTCGCAGAGTTTGATGTCCGGTTTTATTCATTCGAGTCCGGCGATGACGGCGCTCGTCGAAGAAGTTTATAAAATTCGCTCGTCGGACGTCACCGTTTTGGTCACGGGCGAATCGGGAACCGGAAAAGAACTCGTTTCACGCGCGATTCACACGATTTCCAATCGCAAAGACAAAATTTTCGTGCCGTTCAACTGCACCGCCGTTCCGAAAGAATTAGCCGAAGGTCATCTGTTCGGTTACAAAAAAGGCGCGTTTACCGGCGCGGTTTCCGATTCGCCGGGAATGATTCGCGCGGCGGACGGCGGAACTTTGTTTCTCGATGAAGTCGGCGATTTACCGATTGACGTGCAGCCGAAACTGCTTCGATTTTTGCAGGAAGGCGAAGTGCAGCCGATTGGCGAAAAACGCCCGATCAAAGTTGACGTGCGCATTATCGCCGCGACGAATATGCCTTTGGAAGAAAAAGTCGCCAACGGCAGTTTTCGCGAAGATTTGTATTATCGCCTCAACGTCATTCGCCTGCGCGTTCCGCCGCTCCGAGAACGCCGCTCGGAAATTCCGCCGATGGTCAGCTATTACATCAATCATTATTCGGCGCGATTCGGCAAGCGCGAAATCAACGTGATGCCGCAAACAGTTGATTTGTTAATGGTTTACAGTTGGGACGGAAACGTGCGCCAGCTGTGCAACGAAATTCAGCGCATCGTCGCGCGCGCCGAAGACGGCGAAATCATTACGCCCGATCATCTTTCGCCGGAATTAAAACGCGCCGCCAAACCGCTGGCGCCGTTCGTCGAAAATTCAAACGTGCGCTCGCTCAATTCCTATAATAACCAAAATCAAAATAACCAAAATTACGGCAATCGCAACTTAAACAACGGAGCGTTTAATAATTTCAGCGGCGACAATTCGGCGCTTTACAATGTTTCTTCAAACAACAATCACACGGTTTCTCCGTTTCCGCCGCCTGAGCCGCTGCCGAACCGCCGCGCCGACAATTTCGGTGCCGGAACGCTCGAAGAAGCGGTTTCGGAACTTGAAACGCAGATGATTAAAAGTTCGCTCGACCGCAACAGCTGGAATATTTCGCGCGTCGCCCGCGAACTCGGCTTAACGCGGCGCGGTTTATATATGAAAATGGCGCGCTACGGAATTGAAAAAGCAGCTTAAAAAACGGAAAACGGAAAATGGAAAATATAAGAAAGTCTTAATTAAGATAAGGTTGATTGTTTTTCAACAATTATCAATTATCAATTACCTGTTTTCCGTTTTCCATTCCCACACTGATTCCCATTAAAATAAAAAAGACCATCGCCACTTCTGCGTCGCCGAGATTGTAATGAACCAAGCCGCTCGTGAAAAATCCGACTGCGCCGCCGAAACAGCCGAGCGCGATTCCGTATTCCTTCCAACTGTTGTCATTTGAATTTTCGCCGTTTTCCGAATTTTGAATTTTGAATTTTGAATCTCGAATTTTCCGCCACAGAGTTCGCCCGTAAGCGCCCAAAATCCATAACCACAAAAGAAGCGCCGGAAAACCGCGTTCGACGACGAGTTGCAGCGGCGTCGAATGCAGATGACTTTGCGGCAATCGTCCGTCGTCAAACATTCGCCATTCTTTGGCGTAGCGTTTGATCGAATCCATTCCGACGCCGACCGTTAAATGACGCGCATTTTGCGTCCATAAATCGAAGCCTTCGCGGTAAACCGTTTGCCGGTATTTCGTCGAATCGTCTTTGCTGTCAAAAAATCCGACGTTGCGGCTCTGCTGCAAAAAAATCAGACCGCCAATCGCCAGCGGCGTGATTACCGCCGCCGCAATCAAAAGCATTTTTCGATTTCCGGTTAAAAAAACAATCACAGCGGCGGAAGTCAAAAACGCGGCTTGCGAAGCGCGCGTGACGTTTAAAAGCAGCGCGAGCGACATTAACGCGAGGCAGAGAAAGAGAATGAAAGAAGACGCGGAGACGCGGAGATGCGGAGATGCAGGCGTAAAAGATTTATCGGTTGCCCCTTCTTGTCTTTTCTCCGCGTCTCGTCTTTTCTCCGCGTCTCCGCGTTTCCGCAAAGACGCAATAAAAAGCCCGAAAGTTAAAGACGCGATCAGCTGCAAAACTTCGGCGTAAGTCGTCCAATGTCCGAAAAACCCTTGCGAACGCCAGTTGCGGCTGCGTTTCCAATCGGTAAAACCGAGCCGCTGCATCGCCGTCGCGCCGTCAAGTAAATCCGCGCGCCGAATCTGCACGGTCAAATAATAATCGGGACGATAAAACCGGATGCTTGCCGTTTCGCTTTGTTCGAGCGCGGCGACGACATCTTCGGGCTGGAGAATTTTCTTTTTGTTGATTTCAAGCAGCGCGTCGCCGTCTTTCAACACGATTTTTTCGTTGTTGTTTTCGACGTAAATCGCTTTTGTCAAAGGACTTTCGGGCACAACGCCGTGAATTTCCACGCCGCGACCGATCAATCGCTCAATCGGCATCCAGACGACGTTGAACAAACACGAAAAAACGAGCGCGCACCCGAGCAAAACGGCGGCGCGTTTGGCGCGCAAATTATTGACGACGAAATAAAAAATCAGAAAAAGCGCCGCGCCGCGCAGTTTATCAAAAGAAATGTCGGGCGCATACGAAAAAAAACAGGTGATGACCGACCAGATGAAAAACGCCCAGAGCGCGAAATCGAGCGGCGTTTTTGCCAACTTCGGGCGCGGTTTAACAAAAAACCGGATGAGCGTCGCGAGCATTCCGAGAATCCACGCCGTTTGCGTCGCGGCAATCGAATGCGGCGCCGACAAAATCATCAGCACGAGAAAAACGAACGCGATTCGTTCCAAATTGCGCGCGATTGAATTTTCCTGATTGATGGCGGCGATCAAATCGAACCGGCGAAGAATTGTCTGCATTGAAATAATTGAAAATGGAAAATGGATAATTGATAATAATTTGATTTTTAATTATCCATTATCAGTTATCAATTATCCATTATTTGATTATGAGCGAAGAAAACACGCAAACCGATTTGAGCGTTGCGGCGGAAATCAAACTTTATTACGACCTTTTCGTGCCCGAAAATCAACCGCAGCCCGCGCCGCTTTTATTGGCTGTTCACGGTTACGGCGCGCACAAACGCTATATGATGCGCGAAGCGAAACTAATCGCGCCCGACGATTTCGTGATCGCGGCGGTGCAGGCGCCGCATCAGCATTTTCGGCAAACCGAAAAAGGTTTTCGCGTCGGTTTCGGCTGGCTGACCGATTACAAATCGGAAGAATCCGTGCGCCTGCATCACGATTTTCTGCTTTCCGTCATTGAAAATCTCGCCGCGCAAAATCTGATTGACCGGCGAAAAATTTATCTTTACGGATTCTCGCAAGCCTGCGCCTTGAATTTTCGTTTCGCGCTGACACACCCGGAAATTTTGCGCGCCGTTTTTGCCGTTTGCGGCGGCGTTCCGTCGGATTTGGAAACGAACGAAATTTATCAGCCGTTCGCCGCCGAAACTTTTTATCTTTACGGCGACGACGATGAGTTTTATCCGCTCGAAAAATTTCAGAGCTACGACGCGCGCCTGCGCCGGATTCTGCCGCATTTCGAGTCGAAACAATATTTTGCCAAACACGAAATCAGCGCCGAAATGCGCGAAGATTTAAAACTTCGATTGCGGCGGGCGGCAGCTGAATAATTTGTTTAATTGATGATTTTTTGATCTCTGACTTCGACTCTGCCGTTTAATTCCGGCGGCGTAATCACTTGAAAAGTTTCTTCGCCCGCTTCGTTTTCGCTCAGTTCGGCGTGTAGTTTTTCAGCGCTGATGCCGCTTAAAAGCGATTGCGCTCCGAACAATTTAAACGACACTTTTTTAACGCCCGAACCGTTCTTCGCGCTTATCGTAAACGCTTTTTCGATTCGCTTTTCGCCGATCCGAAAAACGACGTTGACCGCCGTATCGAGCACGGTCGCTTTCGGATTCGAGAGATTGAGCGGAATTTGATTGACGGTAAAATCCGCCGTTCGATTTTCGAGATCAATCTTTTCCGTCGGCACAAAATCGAGCGATTTAATATAACCGGACGGACCGCGCACGCGCACTTTTTGCGGCAAAACGGCGACGCTGTAAATTTCCGCGTCGCTGCCGACCGCGCCTTCGGTTTCCGCCTTAACGGGAATTTCGCGCTCTTCGACCGTTTCGAGTTTGACGGCGATGCGGTTCGGCTGAATTTCTTCGAGCCGTACGCCGGTCGGCAGTTCGACGTTGACGTTTTCCGGCGTCAGCTGAACGATGATGTCGTCCGGTTTCTCGGTCGTCAAATCAAACGAAACAACGAGATTTTCCGTTCTGATTTGATCGAGCTTGCGTTTGTCGCCGGTAATAACGAGCGCAACTTCGGTCGCCGGCGAATTGGTGATTTCCATATTGCTCGAAACGCGCGGCTGCAAAGCGATGTTATTCAACCGCGTCGTAATCGGCGCGCGCAAACCGGAAACGCCGAGCCAGAGCGTCAGCGTGATAACGAGCGCAATCAGTTTGACGAGCCAATCTTCAAGAAAAATTTTGCGCAAAAAACGTTTGATAAACATTTGCTGCGGCTGATTGAGCGGAAATTTTTCTCGCGGAAAACTCATACGAATTCAAGATTTAAAGTTTAATATTCACCCGACCGTAATTTCGGTTTCGTCCGGTTTCATCGTTTTGGTCGGTTCGCGCTTTTTCTGTTCGACCGGAATGCTCATCGAATCGAGAAGAAGTTTGCGCAGCTGACTCGTATCCAAATTGCGCCGCACCGTGCCGTTTTCGACGAACGTAATCAGACCGGTTTCTTCGGAAACGACGACTGAAATCGCGTCGGAACCTTCGGTCACGCCGATGGCGGCGCGATGTCGCGTTCCGAGTTCGCGTGAAATGCTCGGATTTTTCGTCAGCGGCAAAAAAACGCTTGCCGCCGCAATTCGTTCGTGACGAATAATCACCGCGCCGTCGTGCAGCGGCGTTGACGGATTAAAAATCGTCACGAGCAAATCGTAACCGATGCGCGCATCGAGCGCGACGCCCGCGTCAATAAAATTTCTCAAACCGACATCGCGTTCGATGACGATCAGCGCGCCGACTTTTTCCGACGAAAGCGTCGTCGCCGCCAAAACTATTTCATCATAAACGCTCTCGCCCAAACTTCCCGATTGCCGGCGCCACGCGGGAAAACGCAGACGATTGCCGAAATAAATCAGCGCCTGCCGAATTTCCGATTGAAAAAGAACGATGATGGCAATCCCGATATAAACGACGGCGGAACGCAGAACGAATTCGAGCGTCGCCAATTCCTGCGCGACCGCCAGCCAGTATAAAAGAGCGAGAATCACCATTCCGACGACGGTCGGAACCGCTCGCGTGCCGCGCAGCAGCTTCAGCACGACGTAAACGATCACAAAAACAATCGCGATGTCGAGAAAATTTCGCATCGTATTGATTGTTGGAATGTAATCGTTGATCTGCATAAACAATTTCGGGTTTGAGATTTAGGATTTCCCTTATTTAATTTCTCAAATGATAAAACTTTCTTCTCAGTTTACCATCAATTTCTGATTTTGATTCGACCGCGCTGCATAAAACCGACGAGATTTCCGTGAGCGTCAATGACGCCGAGCGCGCCGATTCCGTTTGCGCGCATCAATTCTTTCGCGTCTTTCAAAAGCGCGTTCGCTTCAACGAAATAATCGGGTTTGATCGGGCGCATCACGCTCTGAATTTTCAGCGTCTGCCAATTCTCCGCCGGAATTTTTCGCACATCTTCGAGCAGCAAAACGCCGTAAAGCTGCCGATTTTCAGCGACCGGAAAAATCGTGTCCCGGTACAGCGGAAGAATGCGATCAACAAAATGCCGCACGTCCGTTTCCGGTTCGACGGAAATGGGAAGCTGCATTACTTCTTCGACGATTAACTTTTCGTATGCGCTGACTTCGCTCGTGATTTCGCGCGCCGCATCAAACAAAAATAAACCGATGAGCGCCGCCCAGAATCCGGTGAGAAACTCGCCGCGCACGAGCACGATAAAAAGTCCGAAAAAAACGAGCGCGGCGGCGATAACCTGCCCGCAGCGTCCGGTTAAAACGGTCGCTTCGTTCAAATCTCTGCCTTGCCGCCGCAGATACGCGCGCAGAAGTCTGCCGCCGTCGAGCGGATAACCGGGCAAAAGATTGAAAACCGCCAGCAGAAAATTCCACACGGCGAGAATAAACAACAGCATCGCCAGAATATTCAGCTCGAGCGAATTGGCGATTGCCATTACAACGACAAACGCAACGGCGAGCAGAAAACTTGCCGCCGGTCCGGCGAGAGCGATGCGAAATTCGGCGCGCCACGAATCGGGTTCGCGTTTCAAGCGCGGAAAACCGCCGAACGGGTAAAGCACGATTTCCAGAATGCTGACGCCTTCCATTCGCGCGACGAACGTATGCGCGTATTCGTGCAGAAAAATCGAACCGAACAAAACGAGCGTGGTCGCGAAACCGAGAAAAAAACTGGTCAAACCGTCGTCCACCAGCGAATTGATGCTGACGGCGGTCAGCCACGTCAAAAACGTCAGCACCAAAAACCAGCGGTATTCGATGCGCACCGGAACGTCCGCAATGTGCGCGAGCGGAAACTGCTGTTTGAGAAAAGCGAAATAAGGCATTTGCTAAATTTTATAGGTAAACCGCGAAACATAAAAGCAAAATAATAATTCCGCCGCGCGGCGAGTCGCTTATTGGCGTTCAAATTCAACATTCGCATTCCCAAATTTGTAATTTTGAAAATGCCTCAATAGAATTTACTAACTTGAGCGATGCCATTTACCGATAACAATTTTGCCAACGCCGTGATCGCCACCGCAATCGCCGGATTCGGCGCGACCACGCTCGGCGCCGTGCCGTCGTTTTTTCTGCGGCGGCTGAACGAGAGATTAAACAACAATCTGCTGAGTTTCGCGGCGGGCGTGATGCTCGCGGCAACCGTTTTCTCGCTGCTTCTGCCCGCCATCAATATAATGAAAGAGCGCGGCGACAGCGTTACGCGCGCCGTTTCGCAGACGATCATCGCGCTCTGCTGCGGCGGTTTTGCGATTTGGCTGATGGACAAATTGATTCCGCACGAGCATTTCGACAAACTGCACAAAGATTCGAGCAGCAGCCGGATGAAAAAAATCTGGCTTTTTGTCTTTGCCATTGCGATTCACAATTTTCCCGAAGGTTTGTCGGTCGGCGTCGCGGCGGCGAGCAATAATGTCGCGGTCGAACTCGGCGCGACTTTCGGCATTGCGCTGCAAAACATTCCCGAAGGTTTATCGGTCGCCATCGCGCTGCAATCGCAGGGTTACTCGAAAAAATACGCTTTCGGCGTTTCGGCGCTGACCGGCGTGGTGGAAATTTTCGGCGGCATTTTCGGCGCGGGCGTGCTCGTTATTTCCGCTGCCCTGTTGCCGTGGGCGCTCGCTTTCGCGGCGGGTTCGATGCTTTTCATCGTCAGCGACGAAATTATTCCCGAAACTCATCGTCCGGGATTGGAAAGCGGCGCGACGTTCGCGCTGTTTGTCGGCTTCGGATTAATGATGTTTCTCGACGCGGTTTTCGCGCAGTAGTTTCGGACGGCTACGAGCGGCGACAAACCGCATTTTTAATCGGATATCCGGTTGTAACGCAAAACTAAATTGGTCATTTTTCTTGAATTTTCTGTGTTACAATTGGGCAAATTACGGTTTCGCACGGAAAAGCATGTGCATCATTTCAGTTTTTTCGGCAAATTAAAAATCTTGGTTTTTCCGGTTATCAAAGTGAGCGGAGAAAAATGGAGACTAACGAGAAAAGTTTTATAAATCGTTTCGGCGTCGCGATTCTGGCGGCACTCACCGGTTTTTTAATTCGCTCGGCGTTGACACCGGTGCTCGGCTCGCACGTGCCGTTCAGCACGCTTTACCCGACGATTGTTTTTTCCGCGCTGTTCGGCGGTTTTTGGGCGGGAACGGTAACGACATTGCTCAGCGCGCTCGCCGCCGATTATTTTTTTGTCGGGTCAAGATATTCTTTTTCAACTACTTACGAAAGTCTCGTTCAAACTTTTATTTTCGCCGCAACCGGCATTTTAATCAGCTGGGTGGCGAGCGAGCGCGGGCGCATTCAGCTGCGGCTGCAAACGGTCGAAACCGAAGCCGCGCGCCAAAAGCGGGAAAACAAAGAAGCCTTGCGCGAAAGCGAAGAACGCGCACTTCTCGCCCAAAAATATGCGGGCATCGGCATCTGGGAATGGAATCCGGCAAACAACGAAGTTGACTGGTCGGAAGGAATCTTCAAGTTAATCGGCATCAGACCGCACAGCGTGAAACCCAGCCTTGAAACGTGGGAGAAACGAGTTTTTCCCGAAGATTTGGAACGCACTCATCAAAATGTTCTGCGCGCGATTGAAAACGGCGACAATGAAACTTATAACGAATTTCGCGTTAACGGCGACGACCGAAAAATGCGCTGGATCGCTTCGCAGGGACAAATAATCCGCGACGAAAAAAACCAGATCGTCAAAATGCGCGGCGTCAATTACGACATTACCGACCGCAAAGAAAGCGAGCTGCAAATAAAAAATCTCAATCAGGAACTCAACCGCCGCGTTCAGGAACTGCAAACCATTTTCGACATCGCGCCCGTCGGAATCGCTGTTGCGCAAGATGCCAGCTGCAACGTGATTACGGCAAATCCGGCGCTTGCCGAAATTCTCGGCGTAAAATCCGGCGATAATATTTCAATCAATTCGCAAAACGTTGAAGGAGTTCCGTATAAACATCTGAAAAACGGGCGCGAGTTGATGCCGGACGAACTGCCGATGCAGCGAGCCGTGCGCGAACGCAAAACCATCGTCGGCGAAGAAACGGATATTTTGCGCGCCGACGGAAAAACGGTGACGATTTACGGTTACGCCGCGCCGGTTTTTGACGAGCATCAAACGATTATCAGCTGCATTGCCGCTCACATTGACATTTCCGAACGGAAAAAAGACGAGCGCGAACGACAGCGGCAGCTCGCGACCGAGCAGCTGCTGCGGCGCGAAGCCGAAGAAGCCAATCGTTTGAAAGACGAGTTTCTCGCGACCGTTTCGCACGAATTGCGCACGCCGCTCAATGCTATTCTCGGCTGGGTTTCGATGCTGCGCGACGGCAGATTTCCCGAAGAAACGCAGATGCGCGCCCACGAAGCGATTGAGCGAAGCGCCAAATCGCAATCGCAGCTGATCGAGGATTTGCTCGACGTTTCGCGCATTATCAGCGGCAAGGTGCGGCTCGAAGTCGAACCGGTCGAACTTAATTCGATTATCGAAAACGCCGTCGAAACCGTGCGTCCCGCCGCCGATGCCAAAAACATCAAACTGCGCGCCGAAACCGGAACGGAGTCGAAATTCGTTTCCGGCGACGCCGACCGTTTGCAGCAAATCGTCTGGAATCTGCTCTCAAACGCCATCAAATTCACCGCGCGAAACGGAACCGTCGAAGTTCTGCTGCGCGACGCGGATTTTTATACGGAAATAACCGTCAAAGATTCAGGCAGAGGAATCAGCAAAGAATTTCTGCCGTTCGTTTTTGATCGTTTTCGGCAGGCTGACGGCTCGATTACCAGACATTTCACCGGACTCGGACTCGGACTCGCCATCGTGCGTCATTTGGTCGAACTGCACGGCGGAACGGTCAGCGCCGAAAGCGACGGCGAAGGAAAAGGCGCGGCTTTCACGGTCAAACTGCCAATCGCGACGCAGGCGGCAAACGCGGAAAATTTAGCGCCGATTGCCGTTCATCGTTCCGATTCCAACTATCCGGCGCTCGACGGCGTAAAAGTTCTTGTTGTTGACGACGAAGAAGATACGCGCGAAATTCTGAAAATGACTTTTGAAAAAAGCCGCGCCGCAGTGGAAATCGCCGCGTCCGTTTCGGAGGCGCTCGAAATTTTCAAAGAATGGCAGCCGCAAGTTATCGTTTCCGACGTTGGAATGCCGGACGAAGACGGGTATTCGTTGATGCGAAAAGTGCGCGAATGGGAACGGGAAAACCGGCACGAAACGCCGGTGCAGGCAATTGCGCTGACGGCTTACGCGCACGAAAAAGACCGCCGGAACGCGCTCGCCGCCGGTTTTCAGAAACATATCACCAAACCCGTCGAACCGGTCGAAGTGAGTTTGCTAATCGCCGACCTGCTGGTCAACGAAAAAACGCCGAACCCGGCATTCGACGAGCAAACGGTAAATTCCGCATAAATGGAAAATGTTTTAATAAACAAAAAGGAAGGCGAATTTGTCTAAAGTTCGCTTTCCTTTTTGCTTTTGAACAAGTTTTTCAACCGGTAAAAATTAACGGCGTCGCTTTTATCTGGTTTCCAGATTGTATTCGCGCAGACGGCGGTAAAGCGTGGACGACGAGATACCGAGCAATTCCGCTGTTTTTCCGCGATGCCAGCCGGTTTTTTCGAGCGCGCCGATGATTTGCTGCCGCTCGACATCGCGCAGATTCGCCGTCGAAGAAGCGTTTTGAAACGATGTCGGCGCATTGCCCTGCGGAGTGTTGTAACTGACGGAAACGCTCGGTTCGTTGGTTCTGTAAACCACTTCCGGCGGCAGTTCTTTAATTGTAATTACGCCGTTATCGGCAAGCAAAACGGCGCGTTCCAGACAATTTCTCAGTTGTCGCACGTTGCCCGACCAGCTGTAACAGCTGAGCGCGTCAACCGCTTGCGGCGCGAGTTCGGGTGCGTTGCCGCCCGCAACTTTTTGCAAAAGATATTCGGCGAGCGGCGCGATATCTTCGCGGCGTTCCCTGAGCGGCGGAATATGAATTTCAAAACTGTTGATGCGATACAGCAAATCCGAGCGAAACGTTCCGTCTTCGACCGATTTTCTCGTGTCACGATTGGTCGCCGCGACGAGCCGCACGTCAACATCAACTTTTTTCACGCCGCCGACGCGGAAAAACGAACGCGTCTCGAGCGCGCGCAGCAATTTCGATTGCAGCGGCGCGGGCATTTCCATTACTTCGTCGAGAAAAATCGTGCCGTGATCGGCGATTTCAAACAGCCCTAATTTTCGATTGCGCGCGCCGGAAAATGCGCCGGCTTCGTGTCCGAAAAGTTCCGATTCCAAAAGCGTGTCCTGCAAAGCGGCGCAGTTTAAGTCAATAAAAGTTTTTTCGCTGCGGCGGCTGAGACGATGAATCGCCTGCGCGATCAGCTCTTTGCCCGTTCCCGATTCGCCCGTCACTAAAACCGACGTGTCCGAATGCGCGACGCGCTGCACGAGCCGCAAAATTTCCTTCATCTGCGGCGACGCGGCGACGATTTCCGGCAGATTTTTATTATTGGTGCGTTCGAGCTGCGCGCGCAGTCTTTGGTTATCAATTTTTAGCTGCTGTTTTTCGGCGGCTTGCGTGACGAGAACGGCGAGTTCCGAAATGCGATACGGTTTTGTCAGATAATCGTATGCGCCGAGCTTCATCGCTTCGATTGCGGTTTCAACCGTTCCCTGTCCGGTCAATACGATGACTTCCGGCGGATTCTGCGATTTTTCACGCAGACGGCGCAGCAAGCCGATGCCGTCGAGCCGCGGCATATTAATGTCGCACAACAGCACATCGAAATCCTTGCGCTCAAGCATTTCCCACGCCGCTTCGCCGTCGGCGGCTTCATCTACGTCGTGACCCTGTCGGCTTAATTCCTTTTGCACGACCATCCGCAGGTTTTTTTCATCGTCAACTACTAAAAGTTTTGCCATAAGTTTTTGTCCGTCAAATTGATTCGGTTAATGCGCGATGTAAAATTAATTTTTTGATGAGTTACTCTTTAATCGGAAGAAAAATCGAAAAAACAGTTCCTTTATTAACGTTGGAACGCACGGCGAGTCTGCCGCCGTGTTCGGTGACGATGCCGTAGCAAACCGACAAGCCGAGTCCGGTTCCTTTGCCGACTTCTTTGGTCGTAAAAAACGGCTCGAAAATCTTTGAAACGTCTTCGGGCGGAATGCCGATTCCGCTGTCTTCGACTTCGATGGTGATGCGGCTGTTCTGCGAAAAAGCGCGAAAAGTCAGCGTTCCGCCGCCGGGCATCGCGTCAATCGCATTGGTGGCGAGCGCGATGACCGCTTGCTGAATCTGCCCGCTGTCGGCGTAAACGAGCGCGAGATCGTCGCTGATTTCAAATTCCATTTTGATGTTTTCGCCGCGTTTCTGGTGAGCGATCAAATTTGCCGCCGAACGGACAGTTTCGCCGACATCAATCTGATGACGATTTCCGGCGCGGGCGCGGCTGAAATCAAGCAGTCCGGTCGTAATTGATTTGCAGCGAAACGCTTCCGATTTGATTAATCCGAGATATTCGCGCAAATCTTCGTAATCTTCCGCCGCGCCGAACGATTCTTCCTGCGCGCGCTGTTCGAGCGCTTCGGCACACGCGGCGATGGTCGCCAGCGGATTGTTTATTTCGTGCACGATTCCGGCAGCGAGCCGACCGACCGCCGCGAGTTTTTCCGCGCGACCGACGGCGTGAATCGCTTCGACGCGCACCGTCACGTCTTCGCCGACCGTAATCACATGAGTGACCTCGTCTGAATCGTCGTCGCGCATCGGTATTTTGCTGACCAGCCAGTGTTTCGTCGCGCCGCCTTCGTCCGCCGTCTGCTGTTCGATGCGCTCGATTTTTCCGGTTTTAAACGCGCGTTCAAATTCCTGTTTCAGCCGACCCTGCGGATATTTCGCCAGCACTTCAAAAACATCGCGTCCGATGACGGCATCGCGCGAAATTCCCTGAACGCCGACTTCTCTGTGCCGATTCCAGGTCACGATTTTATAATCGCGATCAACCACATAAAGCGAAACCGGCAGCGCATCGAGCACGGCTTCGGTAAACCGCCGGTGTTCCTCGCGCGCTTCGCTGATCGAAGTATTAATCGCCGCTTCGTAATGCGACGAAAGATTAACCGACATCGCCGCCATCTGCGTCGCCGCGTCAATCAAACGCGCTTTTGTTTCCGAAAATTCTTCTCTGCCGGCAAATGCGGCGATGATCGCTCCTCTGACATCGCCGTTAATGTGCAGCGGCGAAACATATTCGAGCGCGTGGTTTTCATTTTTGAGCAAAAATTCTTTCGGATTTTCCTGCACATAAGAAATCTGCGGCGGAAGCAATTCGAGCCATTTTTCAAAACGTTTTTTGTCCGAAAAATCAGCGATCACCTCGCCGTTTTCGTCAAATCCGCAACTGATCCAGCCGATGTTTTTCAGCTCGACGGCAAACACGCACGCCGCTGCCTGAACTCCGTGGCGCAGTGATTCGGCAACGCGCACGGCGACTTTTTTCGGATGAACTGTAAAAAGCAGACGGCGACCGAGTTCGGCGATGAATTTCAATTCAAATGACGAATTATTTTCTTCGTTTGCTGATAATGGACGACTTCCGTTTCCGGCAGTTGGTGATGCTAACATTTGTTTCAGTGATCGGCTGACAAACTTCGGATGAAGTTTCATCATCTGACGAGGCGGGTTGTATTTTGAAAGCGGAAAGTTTAACAAACTTCCTCGTTTATTAAATTGCTTTTTTTATGTTTTGTCAATGTTTAATCTTTATTCTCATTGATTTGACAGTTCGGCGGTTTCGGAGAAAAATCAAATAACAATTTATGAACTACGATTTTTTTGAGAAATATAAAAAATACTTTCTTTTTCCAGCAATCGCTGTTTTGTATTTTAATTTGTTTGGCGCAACTGAAGTGCGGGCGCAGGAAACGGTTGATAAAACCGTTGCCAGCATCAGCGACGGCGTTCGCACCGAGCTGATTACTTATTCCGATTTGGTTTGGCAGCTTGCTTTGCAGCCGGGCGCGCCGCTCGCGCCGCCGAGTTCCGAGTCATTAAATCGCACGCTGCAACTGCTGATCAATCAACGCCTGTTCGCGCTCGAAGCGCAACGTCTGCCGCGTTTAGCGCCGACTGAAGCGGAAATTGACGCGGAAATTAAACGCGTTTTGACGATTTTCCCGTCAACCGCCGAATTCGAGCGGCGCTTGAAATTAGTCGGATTTGATTCGGTCAGAGACGATAATTTTGAACGAATTATGGCGCAGCGCGTCGCCATCGAAAAATACTTGGATTTCCGCTTTCGCTCGTTTGCCGTAATTACGCCGGAAGAAGAAACAAAATATTACCGCGAAGTTTTCGTGCCGGATTTTCGCCGCCGTTATCCCGGACTTTTAACGCCGAATCTGGAGGAAAAACGGGTCGAAATCAATCAAACGCTCAAAGAGGAAAAAGTCGCCGCCGATATTCAGACGTTTTTAGACGATGCCAAAACGCGCGCCGAAATCATCGTTCTCAGTGAGGTTTAGAGCGATTTTTGATTCAGCTTTCGGCAGCGGAATTGTTCGATGCAGCCGTTTTTTCATTATTTAATCCACAAATAATATTGCTGTAACGCACCAAAAAAAGCCGCGAGTTGGTTGAAACTCGCGGCTTTTTTCTCTAAAAATGGTGGCTGGAGGGAGACTTGAACTCCCGACCTCGGGGTTATGAATCCCGCGCTCTAACCAGCTGAGCTACCCAGCCATTCGGAAATTTTGATTATAAAGCTAAACCTGAAAAAATCAAGTGTTGGGCGAATCAGTTGGGTTCAATAAATTCTCAAATTGGGTGAACAACAAGAAGAACGCAAAATTCCATTACTGGAAGCTTACCGAGGATTTTTACGGTTTAGCAGTTAAAAATGCGCTGTGCGTTAAAATTTTTGAAGAAATTTTCAAGTTTATTTGCGTGGTTTTGCTCGGGCGAACGCTCCGGCGAAGTTACCGATCACCGATTTTAGCGAGCGTAAGGAAATAGCGCGGCTGAGTGATGACGCGAAAAACGACTGTTTGGTTAAATGTTTACTGCACAATAGTTTAAGGATTTTCGATTGTCGCTTGTTTTTTATTTCAAGGCTCTCCGATTTATTGAAACGCTCGTTGCGAACGGCGCCGAAATACGTCGAAAACAGCTTAAAGCGCCCGAATTATAAGGCTCAACTAACCGAATTAAATGCTCCGCGCAAATTGATAAATAAATTGCGATAAGTTATTTTAGATTTCGAGTATTTCATTAAATTCAAAATTCGAGGAAATTAAACAATTATGGCAACCAAAAAAAGCGATACGGCGAAAAAAACAGACGGCGCAGCAAAAAAACCGGCAGCCGGTAAAAAAGCAGCGGCGGCAACAACCGGCGGAAAAGAAAAATCGGTCAGCGAATTAGTCAGCTCATTGGCTGATGCAACCGGACTCAGCAAAGCGAAAGCGAAAGAAGTTTTAGACGCGCACGCGGAAATGCTGGTTAACGAGTTGAAAGAAAACGGCAGCGTTCAACTCGCCGGCATCGGCAAACTCAAACTCGGCGAACGCGCCGAACGTCAGGGACGCAATCCTTCGACCGGCGAAGCGATTACCATCAAAGCAAGCAAAACCGTCAAATTTTCCGGCGGCAAACGCTTCAAAGACAGCTTTCAGTAAACAGTAAGCTTTTACAAACAAAAAGGAAGGCTGGCAAACTTTTGCCAGCCTTCCTTTTTTTTTATTAAATGTTGACAGCGTTGACAAATATTTTTGAGATGCCAGACAAACGGCTAATCCTGACTTTCCGTTTGTTCGGCGCCAAGATATTGATTGAGCATTGATTGAAGTTTTTCCGTATCGAGCGGTTTCATCAGCAGAGCATCGCAACCGGCTTTGATCGCCTGATCGTGAATGAATTCGCCGGAAGCGGTAAAAGCGATGATTGGAATTTTCGATGTTTCCTTGAACTGGCGAATAATTCTCGTCGCC
>SXGU01441137.1_pt1 | contig 24165 bp, 17 predicted proteins | sample 3174531 | NCBI WGS metagenome assembly SXGU01 (sample SAMN11356863, study PRJNA531348) | freshwater metagenome | isolation source: freshwater sample F1-140 | place: China: Fuxian Lake, Yuxi | collected 2017-12-25
AAACGGGGCTCCGGTCCGGCCGCGTCGGCAGCGCGGCCGGACTAGGGCTCGGTCCCGGCCCTGCCGGGACGCGCCCAGACCTCTCACAAGTTGATCGGTGCTGCGCTGCTGCCGCGCGGCGACCTAGCGATAGCCCTGGCATGATTTCAGCACGCCGGCCGAGTTGGCCAGCCTTCGCACAGCGCTGCCGCGCAGCAGTGCTCCGTCACCCTGGCTAGCGACTGCGACCTGCCCGACCAATCTTGCGTATCACGATCGCTCGAAATTCGGGCTTTTGCCTCTGTCCTGTGGCATACTGCTCGATCGGGCCCAGCAACCTGCCCGTGCCGACTGTATGATCGTCGACCCCGACCACTTCGACCGCAATGGCGGCGCCGCGGCCTTTGACTCGTTCGGATCTGGTGAGCGCGCTGCCGTCACCCACTCGCCCTCGGGTCAGTTTATTGCCGTCAACTGGCTCGGCCGCGACGACATGCCAGGCCCGCAGCAGTTCCTCAACCGCGAGCTCAGCCGGCTGGCCTTCAACACCCGTGTGCTCGCCCAGGCGCGCGATCCCGCGGTGCCGCTCTTGGAGCGCCTGCGGTTCTTGACCATCTCGTCCTCGAACCTCGACGAATTCTTCGAGATTCGCGTCTCCCGCCTGCAGCAGCAGGTGGTCTACGGTCTGGCCGCGAAGAGCCCGGACGGTCGGTCTGCTCAAGAAATTCTTGATCTGGTGGCCGACGAGACCCACCGCCTGGTCGCCGAGCAATACCGTGTGCTGCAAGACGAATTGCTGCCCGCACTCCAAACCGCTGGCCTGCGGTTGCAGCGCGAAGACGCCTGGACGCCGGCCCAGCGCCAGTGGCTGCGCGACTACTTCACCAGCGACGTGCTGCCGGTGCTGACGCCCATCGGCCTGGACCCGGTTCACCCGTTTCCGCACGTCCAGAACAAGAACTTCGTGCTCATCGTGTCGCTCGACGGCGCCGACGCCTTTGGACGGCGGTCGGGCATCGCGGTGGTGCAGGTGCCGCGCTCACTGCCACGCGTGCTGCGGCTACCGGCGGGCGCGGACGGCGCGACGCGCGATTTTGCGCTGTTGTCGACTGTGGTGCAGACCTTTATCGGCGACCTTTTTCCTGGCATGTCGGTGGCCGGCTGTGCGCCGTTCCGCATCACCCGCGACTCGGACCTGTTCGTGGCCGAAGAAGAGACGGACGACTTGCTCGAGGCGCTCAAGGGCGAGTTGAACCGGCGCAACGACGGCGACGCGGTGCGTCTTGAGGTGGGCGAGCAGTGCACGCCGGAGATGGCGCGCTTTCTGTTGGCGCAATTCGAACTGACCGAGGCGGAGCTGTATCGCGTGCCGGGGCCGGTCAACCTGCATCGCCTCGCCGCGCTCATCGATCTCGCCGACCGGCCCGACCTGCGCTGGCCGCCGCACGTGCCGCGCATCCCAGTGCTTTTGCAGGGTAAAGCTATGGACGGCAAGGGCGGCATGTTCCGGGTGCTGCGCGATACGCCGGTTGTGCTGCATCACCCCTACGACTCCGCCGCGCCGGTGCTCGAATTCGCGCGGCAGGCCGCGGCCGACCCCGATGTCCTAGCCATCAAGATGACGCTGTACCGCACCGGGCCGAGCTCGCCGTTTGCGCGCGCGCTCATCGACGCCGCCCGCGCAGGCAAAGACGTGACGGCAGTGGTCGAACTGCGTGCCCGCTTCGACGAGGCCGCCAACATCGACCTGGCGACCGAGCTGCAAAACGCGGGTGCCAACGTCGTGTACGGCGTGGTGGGCCACAAGACCCACGCCCAGATGATGCTGGTCGTGCGTCGCGAGGCCCAGCGACTGCGTCGCTACGTCCACCTGGGCACTGGCAACTACCACCCGGTGACGGCGCGGCTATACACCGACGTCAGCCTGCTGACCTGCGACCCGCAGCTGACCGAAGACGTGCACCAGGTGTTCTTGACGCTAACGGGGCTGGGTGGCGTTCGACCGCTCAAGCGCTTGCTGCAGAGCCCGTTCACGCTGCAACCCGCGCTCATTGCTCGCATTGACCAGGAGGCCGCAGCAGCCCAGGGCGGTCAACCCGCCGGCATCGTTGCCAAGATGAACGCGCTGACCGAGCCCCAGGTCATCGCCGCGCTGTACCGCGCCAGCCAGGCCGGTGTGCGGGTCGACCTCATCGTGCGTGGCATCTGCTGCCTGCGACCCGGCGTGCCAGGCCTGTCGGACAACATCGCGGTGCGCGGTCTGGTCGGCCGCTTTCTTGAGCACGCGCGCTGCTGGTGGTTCGAGAGCCGCCAGGAGTTGTACTGCAGCAGTGCCGACTGGATGGAGCGCAACCTGCACCGCCGCGTCGAGGTCGCGTTTCCGCTGGACGACCCGGAATTATGCCGCAAAATCAAGGCACAGTGTCTCGACGCGCCGCTGCACGACACCATGGGCGCGTGGCTGCTGCAGGGCGACGGCACCTACGCCCGGCCGCCCGCCGATGCGACGCCGTATTCTGTCCAAGACGCCCTGGTGCGCGCCGACCTCGCTGAACTTCGCTAGATCATGTTGTCTGTCGTCGGGACGCCGCCCGCGCGGCTGCGCGCATTTCTGCAAAGTCAGGGGTTGCGACCGCAGCAGGCCCGGCAGGCCGTACACGCGCTGACCACTGCCATGTGGCGCGATGGCCATAGCTGGACGCCAGCCCTTGAGGGCCTCGGACGTCAAGCGCGCGCGGCTGCTGAGGCCACGTTGGAGGCACCGGCGCCATTGACCGTGCGCCAGGTCGCGTGTGCCAGCGACGGCACCCGCAAGCTGCTCATCGAACTGGCCGATGGCGCGGTGGTCGAGAGCGTGGTGATTCCCGCGACCGACGGCGATCGCACCACGCTGTGCGTGTCGAGCCAGGTAGGCTGTGGCCGCCGCTGCACGTTTTGCGAGACGGGCCGCCTGGGCCTGCTGCGCAATCTGTCTGCGGACGAGATCGCCGGCCAGCTACTGGCGGCCCGCGGCGTCTGGGAGCCCGTGCGCGGGGCGCTGCCGCCGATCCGCAACGTCGTGTTCATGGGTATGGGCGAACCGCTCGACAATCTCGACGCAGTTGCAGCTGCGGCTGCGGTAATGGCAGACCCGATTGCCGGCGGCTTGTCGTGGCGCCGCATCACCGTCAGCACGGTCGGTGTCGCCTGGAAGCTGCCGGAGTTCTTCGCCAAAGTCCGCGCCAATCTCGCCGTGAGCCTCAACGCCCCCGACGACGCTCGCCGCGCACGTTGGATGCCGGTCAACAGCCGCTGCGATCTAGCTTCGCTCAAACAGGCGCTGCAAACGTCGCTGCCGCCCGGTCGCGACGTGCTGGTCGAGTACATCGTGTTCGACGGCCAGAACGACAGCGATGCCGACGCCGAACTGCTGCTGGCTTGGCTGGATGGCCTGCCGGTGCGCTTGAACCTCATCGTCGCCAACCCGGGGCCGGATCCGCAACTACGCACGCCGACAATGGAACGGGTGCGCGCGCTGCATGCGCGCTTGCTCGCAGCGGGCATTCGCGCGATGGTTCGCCACCCGCACGGCCGCGAGATTGGCGGGGCTTGCGGCCAGCTTGCGGCCACCGTCGTTGGCTGAATGTTCGCGCCGCGGTCGGCGTTGTGCCGCAGCCGCCGCCCCGGACGGCTCGTGTACCTCACCGTGATGACCATGCACCTCATGTCGCCCCTTCGAACCCTGCTGTTGCTGGCCTTGTCGCTGGTGCCCGCGCTGTCGCATGCGGCCGTGGCGACCACACCCTGGCAGTTCGCCAAGGCCGAATTTGCCGATAACGGCCAGGCCGTTGAGCACGTGACCATGCGCGCGCGCACCGCTGCCGGCCACGAGACGTTCGTGCGCTTTGCCATCGCCAACGCCGGGTTTCGCAAAAGCGCGTTGGAGGTCACCTTCCGGCAAGAGTCGCCGCAGGGCACGTTCTACGGCAAGGAGACCTTCCAAAAAGGCAACTATACGTTGGACACCGGCAAGCTGGGGCTGCGCGCGGGCAAGCACACGTTGGCCTCGGCCGGCGGCCAGTTGACCGCGACCTTCGATTTTGGCTCCACCACCGGTACCGTGGTGTTGTCCAGTGGCCTGTCGCCGTTCTCGGTCACCGACAAGAACAGCAGCGGCTACACCTGGCGCGAGCTGATGGTGCCGATGGGCAAAGTCGCGGTCAACTGCGCGCAGGCCAACGGCAAAACCTGGGAAGGCACCGCTACCGCCTACGCCGTGCACGAGGCCTCGACCACCACCGCGCACCAGATCTACGATCGCAGCGTGCAGCTTTTCCACTTTGGTTCGCCGCACCTGGTCATCGACTACATCGTGTTGCCCAAGGACCGCGGTGGTCGGCCGCTCGGCTTTCTGGTCGCGTCCGGCAAGGGCAAGACCGTTGCAGCCGAAGTCCAGAAGGAGACACGGGAAATGGAGAAGATCGACCCCGCCACCGACTACCGGATTCCGTACAGCGTCGGTGTCCTGGCCAAGCGCGGCAACGCCCGCGCTGCGATCAAGCTCACCGGCGAAAAGCAGGTCGGCCGTGACGACGATTTGGCTGACCTGCCGTGGGCTGCCCGCAAGGCAGTCGGCGCGGTGATGCACCCCATCACCTACATCCTTAAGGGCGCAGCGCAGGCCGAGGTGCAGCCCAACCCGGCCGAGCCGGCGGTCGTCATCGACGCCGCAGTCAAGTACAAGTACGCGCAGACCCGCTAGCTGACCAAGGTGCCACGATGAGCCGCTGGACCACCCACGTCGATCCCACGTGGTTTCGCGCCGATCCGCGACCCGCGGACGACGTGGGGCTTGCCGTGCAGTGGCTCGGCACCGCTGGCTTTCGGGTGCTGTCCGGCGGTCATCACGTCTGGCTCGACCCGCATCTGTCGCGCCATTCGCTCGGCGAGCTGGCGTTGTCCAAAATCGAACCGCGCTTGGACCGCATCCAAGCCGACGTCGACGTGGCCCATGCCGTCGCAGTCGGTCACTCGCACTTTGACCACGCGCTCGACGCTCCGGCCGTGGCCCGCTTGCACGGCGCCCGCGTGTATGGCTCCAGCGACACGTTGAACTGGTGCCGGGGCTACGGCGTGCCAGAGACGCAACTGACCGAGCTACACGGCAACGGCGAGTCGTTCGGCGAAGGTCCGTTCGCGCTGCGTGCCTTCAAGAGCGCACACAGCCCACTATTCGCCGGGCGGGTGCCGCTGCCCGGGCGCATCGACCAGTTGCTGCAGGGACCCGCCCACTATACGCGGTGGCGGGTCGGTCTGACGTTTGGCCTGCACTTGCAGTGCACCGCTGGCAGCGTCTACCACCTGGGCTCGTCGAACCTCGTCGAGGCAGAACTCGCTGGGATTCAAGCCGACGTGCTGCTGTGTTGCACCATCGGCCGGCAGTCGGTGCGCGACTTCACCCGTCGAGCCGTCGCAGCGCTGCGCCCCAAAGTGGTGGTTCCGTGCCACTGGGATCCGTTCTGGACACCGATCGATGGCCTGCCGCGCCAGATCCCCAGCAACGATCTCGCGGGGTTCTTGCGCGAGGTCGCAGCGTGCCCCGATGCTCCGGACGTGCGGGTTGTGCCGATTCGCGGTTGGGTAGTGGTGCGGGCGTAGCTCAACGGCCAATCCGACGCCCTGCGGCGCGATTTGACATTGTGGTGGCGTAGCCTACCTTTCCGGCCCCTTGCGCGCGCCCCCGATCGGCCGGGCCGCCACGCCGCGAACACCCACGCGTGGACAGCCGGCCACCGGGCACCGACAGGTACAGGCAATGGAAATTCTCATCTGGTCCGGCTTCTTGCTGCTCGTGTGCGGCATCTTGGCCCTGGACCTCGGCGTCCTGAACAAGAATGACCACGTCATTGGCTTTCGCGAGGCTCTGCGCTGGACCGGCGTGTGGGTGACCGTGTCGATGCTGTTCATGGTCGCCGTGTACTTTTTGTATGGCAACCATGTCGGTGGCTTGGGGCTCGGCCCCGAACCCTTGGACGGCGGCAGCGCGGCGGTGCTGTACCTGACCGGCTACCTCGTCGAGTACTCGCTGTCGGTCGACAACATCTTCGTAATTGCCTTGATTATCGCCGCGTTTCGCGTGCCCCGGCTGTACCAGCACCGCTTGCTGTTCTGGGGCATCCTGGGAGCTTTGGTGCTGCGCGGCGTGATGATCGGCGCTGGCACCGCGCTGATTCGCCAATTCACATGGATGATCTACGTGTTTGGCGGCATCCTGATCCTCAGCGCCGTCAAGATGGCGCTGTCCAAGGACGACGAGTCGTTCGACCCCAACGACAGCCGCATCGTGCGCTGGGCCAAGCGCTTCTACCCTGTCGCGCCCAAGATGGACGGTTCGCGGTTCTTCGTGCAACTCGACGACGGCCGGCGGGCGATGACGCCGCTGTTCCTGGTGCTACTGCTCATCGAGTCGACCGACGTGCTGTTTGCGGTGGACTCGATACCCGCGGTGTTTGCGGTGACCACCGATCCGTTCCTGGTGTTCACGTCGAATATCTTTGCCATCATGGGCTTGCGGTCGCTGTACTTTGCGCTGGCCGGTATGCTCGGCCGCTTCCACCACCTCAAGCACTCGCTGGTGGTGCTGATGGCGTTTATCGGCGTCAAGATGCTGGCGTCGCACCAGGTGCACATCGCGCCCGGCGTGTCGCTCGGCATCATCGCGCTCATCCTGGGTGCCGGCATCGGGGCCTCGCTGGCGTTTCCGTTGTCTGCGGAAGAACTTGCCAAGCACAACGACCGCCATTTGGGCGCAACGCCTGAGCCGCCGCCCGACGCTGGTGAGGCGACCGAGCGTCCCTAGCACACGGCCCCTGGACCGTCCGATCGTGCGCGTCAAGCCACAGCTCGGGTTTGCGACGCCGTCACCCGGCAAGGCGGGATGCTGGATGTCGCAGGCGCCCGTGCAACAACCGTGAAACTTGGCGAGTACCGTGCCGATTTTCGTTTGCCTGGCGGGTAGGGCTCGGCTACCCTTCCGCCCCCCGCCGCGCCGCGCGGCCGTTGCGTAGGGCGCTGTGATTCCACCGATTTTCAAACGACTGCGGGTAGTCGTCGTGACCATGGCGGCAGTCTTGCTGGCGCCAGCGGTTGCGCTCGGCTTTGGCGTGTCGCTGACCAAAGAGACCACCGGCAACGTGGTGCGCTGGAAGACGCCGGCCATGACCTACTGGCTGCACCCGGCGTGCTCGACCGACCTGCCGACCGCCGCCTGCCTGGACGAGGTGCGCAAGAGCTTTCTGGCGTGGAATACCGCCTGCACGTCCGCCACCTTCACCGAGCAGGGCTTTTCGGACAGCAAGAAGCTGACCGCCATGGGCTTTAACACCGACGGCAAGAACCAGGTGGCGTGGATCGAGGACGGCAGTTGGGACATGGGCAAGTACGTGCTGGGCGTCACCTCGCCGGTGTTCTACCAGGACGGCACCATCATCGAAGCCGACATCGCCATGAACGGCTATCTGCAGTCCTGGTCGATGTCGGGCAAGATCAACTCGACCGACGTGCGCAACGTCGCCGTCCACGAAATCGGCCACTATTTTGGCATGCAGCACACGCTCGGCGGCTACGACCCCGACAACCCGCCGACGATGGCGCCGACCGCTGACCCGACCATGAAATCGCAGACGCCCGAAGCCGACGACTTCGCGGGCATTTGTTTTCTCTACCCCAAAGTCGCCAGCGCTTGCCAAAGCAACAAGGACTGTCCGTTGGTCGTCGCCGACGGCCCGGACGGCGAGTACTACGCGGGCCAGCTGGCGTGCTCGGGCGGCAAGTGTGGCGGTTTTGACCCCAACGTGCCCAAGGGCACCGGCAAGCTCGGCGCGGCCTGCGCGGCTTCGTTCGACTGCGTGGATCCGCTGTTCTGCCAGCCGATGTCGAGCGGCAAGGGCGTGTGCGCCCAGAACTGCAAGCCCAACACCAGTGGCGCGTGCCCCACCGGCTTTGTATGCACGCCGTACCAGGGCGACGCCCAAAATGGCGTGTGCATCGCCGGGCAGGCGCCCGGAACCAAGGCCGAGGGCGCCGCGTGCGCTTCGGGCAAGGAATGCGCAAGCGGCTTGTGCATCATCGAAGACGGAGCCGCCGTCTGCAAAACACCCTGCACCGCCAGCAAGCCTTGCCCCGCGGGCAAGACTTGTGCGTCCATTCCGGGCGCCAACTACGGGGCCTGCGTCGACGCCAAGAAGGCGGCCGGCGAGGCGTGCACCGCGGCGACCCAGTGTCAGAGCGGTGTGTGCACTGCCGGCAAGTGCGCCGCGACCTGCAACGTCAACGCCGATTGTCCGAGCGGCCAGGGCTGCCAGAAGCCGACCACCGGTCCAGGCACTTGCGCACCGCTCGGCAGCAAAGCCAACGGCGCGCCGTGCGCGGCAAGCCTGGACTGCGGCTCGGGTTTGTGCGTCAACCTCGGCGCCGGACCGGTGTGCGCCAAGCCGTGTACCGCCAATAGCCAGTGTGCCGCGGACCAGGTCTGCACCGGGATTACCGGCGGCGGCGGCGCGTGCACCGCGGCACCCAAAAAAGTGCCCGACGGTGGCGCATGCAAGGCCAGCAGCGACTGCGCGTCCAACCTGTGCGTCGGCAACGCCACCAGCGCCTTGTGCGTGGCCGCGTGCTCTGCCAACAAGCCTTGCGCGAGCGGCTACGACTGCGTGCCCTTGCAGGGTGGCGGTGGCGCTTGCCTCAAGGCGGCGACCAAGAAGCCCGCGGGCCAGCCGTGCCAGACCGGCGGCGATTGCCAGAGCAGCCTGTGCATCGCCGACACACCGACCAGCGGCATCTGCCTGGACGACTGCACGGCTTCGGGCAACTGCCTCGCCGGCTTTTCCTGCCAGAAACTGCAGGGTGGCAAGTCGGCGTGCTTTCAGCTCGGCCCCGCGCAAGTGGGCGACAAGTGCACCGACACCATGGACTGCCAGAGCGCCAAGTGCCTCATCGACGGCAACCAGAAGTACTGCACCAAGGCTTGCGCGGCCGATCCCGAGTGCCCCTGCGGCATGAGCTGCGTGGCTGTCACCGGCGGCAAGGTCTGCGCCACTGGCCCCAAAGTGGCGTGCGTGCCGGCCGGTTCCGCTTGCGCGGCGTCCAGTGAGTGCGCGACCGGCGCCTGCGTCGGCAAGGTCTGCGCCGAGGTGTGCTCAATCTACGCGGCCAACGGCTGCCCGACCGGCCAGAAGTGCCTGCGCTTGCAGCCGGGCGGCGCCGACGGCGTGTGCGCCAAGGCCGGATCGGTGGCCGCGGGCGCGCCCTGCGCCAAAGACCCCGAGTGTGCCACGGGCTTCTGTCACGCTGGAGCCTGCGGCGTGCCGTGCAGCCCGTTCGGACCCAACAAGTGCGGCCTGGGTCAGCAGTGCGCTGGCGCCACCGGCGATGTCGGCGTTTGCACGAAAGCACCACCGACTGCGACCGCCGATGCCGGATCGACCGACACGGCAACGGGTGGGGTCGATGCGGTCGCAGGCGGCGATGCCGGGTCGACCGAAACGGCCACCGAATCGGATGCGGGCGCAACGGGCGCCGATGGCGAAGCCCCTGTCGAGGACGGAGCGCGGCGACTCGTTGGCGCGGATGCCGCAGGAACATCCGGTTCGGCGGGTACTACGCCCGGGTCGTCGTCGCCGTTGAGTTGTTCCGGTTCGCGAGGAGCATCTGGTGGCTCGGCGGCGGGGGCGCTGTTGGCCTCTCTAGCCACGTTCGGGCTTGCCGTGCTCGTTCGGCGCCGCGGCAACGGGCGCTATTCTTCGTAGAAGTCCAGGTGGTCGTCAAAGCTCTCGCGCATCGCCCACACCGCGACGACCGCCAGCAGCAGACAAGCACCGCCGACCCAAGCCGCAGCCCCCACGCGGCCGAGGTCGGGCTTGAGCGTCTTCCACGCCCACTCCACCACCACCAACGAGCCGCGCACGAAATTGGGCGCCGTGGTGGCCACCGTCGCACGCAGATTGGTGCCGAACTGCTCGGCGGCCGTGGTCGCGAAGACCGCCCAATAACCATTGGCGGTCCCGACCAGGAACAGCACCCACGCAAAGGTCTGCACCGTGCTGTCGTGGGCGTTGCAGTAGACCACCAGCGCCACCACGTCCAAGCCCAAAAACAGCATCAGCGCCTTGCGCCGCGACCGCAACCACTGTGAAATCAAGCCGGCGGATAAGTCGCCGACCCCCAGACCCAGGTAGGCCCAGAACACCGCGGTCGCCCCGGTGACTTCGCCTTGAATGCGCAGCTCCTTGGCGAATTCGGCAGCAAACACCACCAAGATGCCGATCGAGAACCAGATTGGCACGCCTGTCGCAATCACGGTCAGGTAGCGCCCCAGGCGCTTGGGCGGCCACAGCAGCATCCGCAGGTCGCCGCGCGGCCGGTTGGTCTGCTTCGCGGCGTCAAAAAGGCCCGATTCAAATGTGCCAAACCGCAGCACCAGCAGTAGCAGACCGAGCACGCCGCCGGTCACGTAGGCGGTCGTCCACGCAAAGTTCTTGCCGACCCAGGCCGCCAGCAGCGCGCCGCACACGCCGACCGCCGCGACGATGGTGGTGCCGATACCGCGGTGCTGTGCCGACATCGACTCGCTGACCAGCGTCACCGCGGCGCCCAGTTCACCGGCGAGGCCCAGACCGGCCACGAACCGCAGCACTGCGTACTGGTCGAGCGTGGTCACGTAGGCGTTGGCGAGGTTGGCGAGCGAATACACCAGGATGCTACCAAACAGCGTGCTTTTGCGGCCTAGGCGGTCGCCCATCACGCCCCAGATGATGCCGCCGGTCAGCATGCCGGCCATCTGCAGCGAGATGAGCATGCCGCCCGCAGACTCCATTTCAGTCGCCGGGATGCCGATGGCCTGCAAGCTCGGTTTGCGCACGACTGCAAACAGAATCAGATCGTAGATGTCGACGAAATAGCCGAGCGCGGACACGAGCACAGTCAGCGCCACGCGGGCGCGCGGGTTGTCGGTCAGGCTCACGGTTCCCCCACGGACATTGGGCTACAGGCAGCCGTCAATCTGCCGCAAGCGCTGGATTTCGTCCAAAAGGTCGGGGTGATCGACCAGCTGCCGCAGCATCGCGCCCTTGAGGTTGAGCTTGGTGTTGCCCTTGGTCTTGTCGAGGTAGAACCACGCCCGACCCCAGATGCTGAGCGTCGCGTGCCGCCAGCACTGGTTCTCGCTCAGATACTTGTACACGGCTGGATGCTGGGTGCGGGCCAGGTGGATGTAGCGGGTCATGTACCACAAAAAGGTCAGGATGCCGTCTTCGGCGCTGGTGCTGAACTGGCTCTGATCGGCGAACGCGTAGTCCACGGCCAGCGAGTTGACGTACTGCGCGACCTCTTCGAGCAGCATGTCGTAGCCCTGGTCGCCGCTCTCGAACTTGGCGTCTTTGGGGTCGCCGTTGAGGTAGATGGGCGCGTAGCCGTCGCAGCCCGACATGCCAAAGCTGGCGCACGGCGTCCAGGTGGCGTCGTAGCCGTCGCCTTTGATGGCGCTGCGCGCAAAGCCCTTGTTGCTGCCCTGGTACGACAGGCCAGCGCAACTGAACTTGGAGACCTCGTTGAGAAAGTACATGTGGCCGCTAAAGCCCGACTGGCCCATGTCGTACAGGTGGCCGCACTCGTGCACCAAGGTCGAAGCCTGACCGAGCGCGGCGGACGGCGAGTTGGCTTTGGAAGCTTGGAAGAAGGCGTCGACGCAGTTCTTACCGCCGCCCATGGGGACTTTCTTGCCTTCGGCCAGCAAGGTCTTGCCGACCGGATAGCGCAGCTCAAGTGCAGCCTCCACAAAAGCGATGGCCTGCGCGGCTTGGAAGCCGGCGGTGATCGATGCCAGGCTAGCCTTGGGATTGGCGGGGTTCGGCTCGGGAAAGGCGCCATCCGGGCAGGACGCGACGGTGTGCGCGCCCCCCGGAGGCGGTTGGCCGCTGTCCGACTTGGTCGCGTCCGCGCCCGCCTGGCCGCTGTCCGCCGCAGCCGCTGCGTCCTGGCCGCCGTCCGCGGAGGAGGCTGCGTCTTGCCCACCCGCAGCCACGTCGCCGCCGCGGGCAGTGCCGTCGCCACCCGCAAAGCCACTGCCGCTTCCGTTTGCGCCACTCGGTCCAACGCAGCCCATCACGGCCAGGGCCAAGGCGACGACAGCCAGGGAACTTCCCCGACTTTGTTCAAGCCGTTGAACGAAAGGATGATTCTGGAAAACCCGCGATCGCGCCCCGGTCACAAACACAGACCCCCCCATTGTTCAGACGCTTGAAATTGGTGGCAATTTGGGCACGGTGTTGATCGCGGCCGACCGACGATCAGTAGACTTCGATGCGCAGGCGGTGCTCGTCGCGCAGTCGCTGTCGCAGTTCCGGCCAGTCGCCGCTTTGCTGCGCGGCAATGTCGGCCAGCGCGGCATCAATGCCGTCTTCCATGCCCTTGAGCCCGCACAGGTACACCTCGGCGCGTGGGTCTTGCAGCAAGGACCAGGCCGAGGCTCCGTGGTCGCGCAGGCGGTCCTGCACGTACATGCGCCGGCCGTCGGCCGTCTTCTCTTCGCGCGAACGGGCGTAGACGACCTGCAACTGCGGGTCGGTTGCGCACAGGTCGTCCATCCACGCGCGGTAGCTCAGGTCGTCGGCCGTCTGGGCGCCAAAAACCAACAGGCACTGGCCGCGCTCCGCCGGCGACAGCCGCGCGCGCTGCTGCAAGAAGGCGCGAAAGGGCGCGATGCCGGTCCCCGTGGCTATCAGCAGCATCGGCGCTGCCCAGTCGAGCGGCACCATCTCGCGGCCGACCGGCCCCGTCATCCACATCTGGTCGCCGGCCTGGGCGTCGCACAGGTAGTTGCTGCACAGGCCGGGGATGACCTCGCCGGTGTCGGGGTTGGTCCAATAGAAGCGCTTGACGGTCAGCGCCAGCGAGGTGCCATCGCCATCCTCGCCATCGCGGGCCGAGGCGATCGAGAACAGCCGCACCGGATGCGGCCGACCCTTGGCGTTGAGTCCGGGTGCAACGATGCCGACCGACTGGCCTTCGCGCCAATCAAACTCGCCGGGCTGCCAGCGCAGCACCAGGTGGCGAACGTCGTTGGGGCCGCCCGGCGTGGTCAGCTGCTCGATGGACTGCAGCGTGACGCGCAGCGGCGAGCTCGGCCGATAGCGGTTGACCGGAATCTGGGCTTGAAGCGCGAGGTCCATCGGCCGATTCTGGGGCAACTGCGGTAGCCGTGCAAGTTGGCGGGCGCTAGAATCCGCCGCCGACCGCACCGCCGCCGTTAGGCTTGTCGGCGCGGCGACAAGGGAATGCATGGGTGGCAATAGAGCGGCAGTTGCGACCGCAGTCAACACGCTGGTCGTGTGCCTCGTAGCGATGGCGTGCGGGGCCAAGAAAGACATCATCGACCGCGACCGCGCGCTGGTCGAGACCTTGGTGCCCGAGGGCCACAAGACCGAGTCGCTGACCGGTGACCTGGCCGACGGTGTGCGGGCGCTGCGCGACGGCGAATTGGATGATGCCAATGCTGCGCTCGAGCGCTGGCTCGACAAGCACCCCAATTCCGCGATGGCCGCCTATCACTTGGGCCTGTGGGCACTGGCGGTCGATAAGCGCGCGGTCGCGCAGAACTGGTTTGAGCGCGCAGTGGAATTCGACCCCAAGCTGCACGCCGCGCATTGCCACCTGGGCGCCCTGTACCTGAGTCACGGCGAAGACGTCGCGGCGCTCCGCGCGCTCGAAAAGGCCTTTGCCTTGGCGCCAGACGATGTGCGGGTTCTGGCCAACTTGGGTGCGGCACGAGCACGGCGCGGCTTGTGGTCGGAGGCGCTGGAGGCCTATCAGGCCGCCAACAAGATCGCCCCGTCGCACGGTTCGCTGTTGTACGACACCGCGCTCATCTGGATGCAGCGGCAGCAGTGGCAGCAGGCGTTGGACTTGCTGGAGCAGGCGCTGACCGTTCGGCCCTACTTTGGCCAGGCCTGGGCGGCCAAAGTCGTGTGCCTGCACGGCCTGGGCGACCTGCAGGGCGCGGAGGCGGCCGCGCAAGCAGCAATTGACACGCTGGGTCAGCCCGAAGCCGAGGTCCACCTGGCCTACGCGCGGGTGCTGGTTCACCAGCGCAAAGTCGATGAGGGCATCGACCAGCTCAAGAAGGCGACCGAACTGCGCCCGGACCATCCCGGCGTGCAGCTGGCGCTGGGTGAGCTGTATGACGCCGCCGGCAACAAGAAAGACGCGCTGGCCACTTACTTGCTGTTCTTGAAGAACCCGCAGCGCTTGGGCGAAGACAGCCGGCGCATCCGCGACCGCGTCAAGCAACTGCAGAGCGGCAAGGCCGACTGAGTCGAACGGCAGCCTTTGGAGGACCCCATGATTTCGCGCATCGCAATTTGCACCTTGGCGGCAGCGACGGTCGGTTGCTTCAGTCCGGTCCACGTTCGGCCTGCACGGCTGCTAGCGGCTGGCGAGCACGAAGCCGGCATCGTGCTGTCCGGCGCGGCGCTCAGCGCTGGCAAAGTGCAGTGGTACAACGGCACGTCGACCGATTCGGTCAAAGACCCGGCGTCCATCGGCAAGTTCAGCGGCATGCCCGAGTTCGTCTACCACTACGGCCTGATGGAAAATCTCGAAGCTGGCTTGCGGCTGGCCGGCGGCGCCGGTCTTGCCGAAGTCGATGCCCAGTATCGCTTTTTGCGCATGCGCTTGGGGCCAGGCGACCTGCACCTGTCTGCTGGCGCAATCGTCGGCAGCGCGCAAGCGGGCGAAACGGGCGGCGGCCGCGCTTTGGTGCCGGTGCGCGCCACCTACGACTTCACCGAGAACTGGGGTGTGACGCTCGGCGGCCACGCGGGCTATCGCTGGGTCAAGCCGGCCGGCGTCGATCCCAACGTCGCGGTCGAGCAGATCGACAACCTGCGCTGGCTGGTCGGCAGCGATGGTGCGACCTGGGGCGGCGGTCTGTCGGCCGACTGGCGCAACGACGACTGGGTGGCACGGGTGTTCTACGAGGCCGACTGGTGGTCCGGTGACGTCGGCTCGCAGGGCAAGATCACCAACTATAGCGTGATGGCCATGCAATTCGGCCTGGCGGTCGGCTTCAAGTTCGGCAAGGACGCCGCCGCGCTGCGCAAGAGCCGCGAAGACTTGGATGTGTTGACCACGCCGAAGTAGGGCGGCGCGCAAGCGCCGGCGGAGGAAGGCCGCCAGCGTGCCGTTTGACGCCGCGACAGCCGCGCGGCGCACAAGCGCCCGCGGAGGAAGGCCGCAAGCGTGCCGTTTGACGCCGCGACAGCCGCGCGGCGCACAAGCGCCCGCGGAGGAAGGCCCGGCAGCTAAAGCTGCAGGCTTACTTAACAAAGCCCGGCCTGCGCCGGGCTGGGTGACGAGTGTGCCAGGGGTCGAAGCGAAATCGTACGGTAACACGAACCTAGCAAATACGACGGATTGAGCCCCGCGCTGGCGGGGCTTCGCAGTGGCAGCCTGCGGCTTCAGCCGCCGGGGCACACCATCACCGCCCCACCGGCGTAGCCGCACCTGGCAGCGTCGCCCCTGCACCCGCACGTTCGACGGCCCGCAGCGCCTTGTCGCGCTGGCCGACGGCCTGCCACACCCGGGCTGCCGCCAGCCAGGCCCCGCTCGCGATCTGCCCCTGTTTGCCCAGGCAGATTGCCGCGCGCTCAAACCACTTGGCGGCCTCCGGCGCCGCCGTCGTCCCCTGCGCCTCCAGACTGCGGGCGAGCAGCTCCGCGGCCTCGCAGGTGTGCATGCCCATCTGCAAGGCGGCGCGCAGGTGCGGTGTCGCGTCGGCCGGCTGGCCGCCCAGCACCAGCGCTTTGCCATAGAGCAGGCGCAGGGGTGCCGTATAGCGCCGGTCGGCCGGGGGCTTGGCCAGCAGCGCCTTACCTTCCACGATGGCGGTCGCGTGCTCGCCTGCCTGCACCCGCGCCACAAAGCGGTTGAAGCGAAACTCCGGGTCGGTCTGGCAAGCCGCATCGGCGCCGGCCGCTGCGCGCAAGACCCCCGCATAGTCGCTGGCCTGACCCAGCCGAATCAGCTGCCGTGTCGCAAACCGGCAGCGGTCTTGCAGCGTGCGGTGCTCGACGGGCGTCGCCGCGAACTGGCGATCCTCCAAGGCCACCAGCGCCGTGTCGTCGGCGTAGGCGGCAAGGCCTGCGTCTGCCGTGAACAAGCGCACCACACACCATGCCAGCGTCGCCGCGAACGTTGCATGCAGCAGCCAGCGCTTGCGCAGCCGCGACACCGCCAGGGCCAGCGCCACCTGCGCCGCCATCGCGGCCGGCAGCATCCAGCGATCGGCCAGCGCAATCTTGCCCGCGACGCCCGGCACGCTGAGATCGGCAACCAGCAGCACCGGTGCGAGCGACAGCGCGATCCAGGTCAGCGGCAACAGTTCTGGCGCACGCTTGCGAATGGACCACGCGCCGGCTGCCAGCGCCGCGACAATAGCCAGCACAGCGGGCAGCCAAGCCGTCCATTGCGCCGCCTGCGTGCGCGGCAGGTTGGCGATGCCGGTGTCCAGGCGGCCAGGCAGCAGCCCAAGCAGGTACTGGCCCCCACCGACCAACCAGCGCAGCGGATCGATGGCCACACCGCCACCCGACCGGTCGCCCAGCACGAGGCGCCGCAGCAGCAGATACACCGCGACCGCCATCAGGGCGGGCAGCAGCGGGCGGACAAGCGCTTTCCAGTCCGTGGTTTTCGGCGGCAGCGCCCACCGCGCCGCCAGCAGCACGCCGGGCAGCACCACGGCGCCTTCTTTGCTGCCGAGCGCCACAAGCAACGCACCAAGGTGCAGCGCGAGCCACCTGCGCGACGGCGTTTGCAGGTGCCGAACGAACGCGTACACCGACCACAGCGAGGCCGCGACCGCCACCAGGTCCGAGCGGGCCATGACCAGGCCCAGCGGCTCTGCGACCGCGGGATGCAGTGCCGCCAGCACGCCGGCCAGTAGGGCCCAGATTGGCCAGGCACCTAGCGCGTGGGCCAGCAGCGCGACAGCGGAGCACGCGAGCGCAAACCACGCGACTTGCACTGCATGGAAGGGCCAGGTGGCGCCATTGCCCAGGATCGTCTCGGCCAGCCACGACGCCTTTGTCAGCGGCCGCCAGTAGCCAATCGTGTTGCCTGAGCTGGACCAGAAGTAGTCGTGCACCAGGTTCGGCCACAGGTCCGACCAGGCGCGCAGTTGCGCGTTTTCGGCGATGAGGAAGCGCGCGTCGGCGACCAGGCCAAAGTGCAGCGTGGTACGGCCGACCCAGGCGGCGACGAGTGCGGGGACGGCGAAAAGGGCGAGACGCCAGGGGCGGGCGGCTTGAAGGCGGGCGACAGGCGCGTCGGGCGTGGTGTGCCCTTCAGCGGCGGCTGTGTCTGCGGGCTTTGACTCGGGCTCTGGCGCGGTCATTGGGGCGAGGGTAGTCCAGGGGGGCGGCGGTGCAAAGGCCGCGCCCGGACCGCCATCTGGCCGCGCGTCAGCCCCAGTGCCTGAGCCTGAGCCTGTTCCTGTTCCTGAACCGGAGCCTGACCGGGGGACTGACCGTGGATCCGGTTCCGCTCCAGGCGCGTCCGCCGCATCCGGCATTTGACGCCCCCACGCCGCCGCCCTACCTTCCCCGAATCGCAGACCCTGCGTGCGCGTCTGCGGCCTTGGAGGCCCTCGCCATGCACCAGTTCATCCCGCCGACCCGCTTGACCCGCTTTGCGCTTACGCTCGCCTTCGCGGCGCTGACGCTGTGGAGTGCCGCCGCCTCGGCGCTGACCAAGACCGAGGTCTTCGACAAGTGCGCGCCGGCGACCTTGCTGCTGGTCTTGGCGACGCCGCAGGGCAGTGAAGTCGGCTCCGGAATCCTGGTCGACCCCAAAGGCCTCGTCATCACCAACTACCACGTGGTCGCCGATGCGCCGCGGGCTCGGCTGTTCGCCGCGTTCCTGTTCGATCCGAAAGAACGCATTGTCGAAGAGGATCTGCGCGACTACCTGAAATCTCATGAGGCCAAGGCGCTGCAGCCCAAGATCGTGCGGGTCGACCCCGAAAACGACCTGGCGCTCTTGCAACTGCCGGAGCGCAAAGGCGGTTACCCGTCGGTGGCGTTCGGCGACAGCGACGCGGTCAAGGTCGGCCAGGATGTCATCGCCATCGGCAACCCGCAGGGCCTCGCCTGGACGCTGACTTCGGGGTCGATCTCGGCGATTCGCAAGAATGCCCTGCAAACCGAGACGGCGATCAACCCCGGCAACTCGGGCGGCCCGCTGCTCGACATGGACGGCCGGCTCATCGGCATCAACACCTACATTCGCAAGCACGCGCAATCGCTGGCCTTCGCGCGGCCGGTCAATCTGGTGCGCGGCTTCGTGGAGCAAAAGGGCGATCTGGGTCATGCCCTAGCCGGTGTGCAACCGGGCGGCAAAGCCGAGTCGCCGGTGCCACTGCCTTCTGGTGCGCATATGTCGGTGCTGGTCAAGCGCCTTTTCTTGGACATTGAGAAGCGGTTTCCGGGCGAGGCGGGCAAGCGGGTGCTGTGCTCACTGTTTTCGGCAATGACCTATGGTGGTCGCACGCTGGTCAGCGGCGTCGGCGATGTGGCGTGGCTCAACGATTCGCTGGCCGCCGCGCTCGACAGCGTGCCCAAGGCCGAGCGGGCCAAGGCCGCCCAGTACGTCGAACAGAACCTGCCGCTTTTGGCCATCTCCTCGACCGGCCGGCTGTGGCTGCGCAGCGGCACCAAGTACTTTGACGTCGGCCCGGCGGTCGCGATGGACGTCGACGACAGCAACGGCCAGATCTACGCCACCGACCAGGAGGGCAACGTCGTCGCCTACGACAAGAAAAGCGGCGGCTGGCAGCAGACTGGCATCGGTGGCGCGCGCGACATCGAGGCCAGCGAAGGCGTGCTGTACGTGCTCGACAAGGCCGGCATCGTCCATGCCGTGCAGGGCAATAAGAAGGCGCCGCTGTCGCAAAAGCCCGTGCAGGGGTCGCTGCTGGCGACGCGCGGCACGCTCTATGTCCTCGACCACCGCGAGGGCGCCTTGTTTCGCTGGCGCGCAGGCAAGTGGGACAAAGAGGGCGAGCCGATTGCCAAAGGCGTGCGCGAGGTTCGCGCGCACGGCGCCACCTGGTACGGCCTGGACCGCAACGGTGGCGTGTATTCGGGGTCGCTCGGCAACTACATCGACCGCGAGGGCGATCTGGTCGGTATCTGGCTCATCGGCGAAGACCTGCTTGGCCTGGCTAAAGACGGCGTGCTGCACCACTGGCACAACCAGGCGCAGAAGTGGCACGCGCTCACGCCGTAAGACTCAGATTTCGTCCGCGATTTTCTGCATCAATGCGGCCAGGTCCGCGTCCATGTCGGGCAATTCGGCCACGTGGACGGCGTCGCCTGGGGCCATCTGCGCCACCCGCACCATCTCAACGCCGTGCCAGCGGCCCAAGATGGCGCGGACATCGCGGTCGATCCAGGCCAGGTGCACCAGCGCCATCTGCACTTTGCGCGGCAGCAGCGGCGCCAACAGCAGCACCAGCCACCCGGGCGTCGAGTTGTTGCGCGCCACCGCCTCGCAGACGCGGTCGTTGCCCAGCCAGCGCGGTTGCAGCAACAGTGCTTGCAGCGCCCACGGATGCTGCGGGCGCATGCTCGCCATCTGTACGGCGTGGGGTTCGAGCGTCTTGGGGTTTTCGGCGATGATCTGCACCACCGCGGGCGTGGAATCGAGCAGCAAGAACGCCTGGTAACTGGTCTCGGCCATCCGCGCCCGCTCGCGCCGCCAGCCGAGCGACCACTTGTCGACGCTGGGGTGCAGTTGCAAAAGCCGGCCTTCGTTGGGGGCGATGCGCGCAAACGCGTCGCGCAACACCAACCTGCTCCATGGCAGTTCCAGCACCACCGCTGCCTCGATGGTCTCGGCGATGTGCGTACCGCCCGGCGCCAGTTCGTCGTCCGGCACCGGCCAGTGGCCCACCGGAAAGCGCGGCCGCGGTCGAGCGTGCAGAATCCAGTGGGTGAGCGCGACCCACGCCTGTCGCCAACCGCCATCGATGCTGCCCCGCGCGGCGGACTCAAAAACACAAGCCAAAACTGCGGGTTCCGTCTCGCGTATGAATTGCGCAACCCGGCGCAGGCGCAGGCCGGCATCGAGCGTCGCCGACAGCGTCGCGTCCAGCAGCTTCAGACGCGCTTGCGCCTGCACCTGAGGGTCGTAGGGCTCTGCTAGCAGGACCGCGTCGGCCTGCGGCGGCGGCTCGCCAGCGGTCACGGCAACGGCGGCCAACTCCGCACCACCGGCCGGTCCGTCGGTCTGGTCAGCCGCACAAGTCGCGGCATCATCGGCGCCACCACCCGTTGCCGTCACGGCAGCGTCAGCTCCACGGACGTGGTGATACCCGGCTGAACCTTGACGCGCGTCTCTCGCTTGAGGCCCAAGCGCTTGTTTTCGAGCGTGATCGTGTGCGAGCCCGGCGCGACGGTCCAGGTCAACACCGGTGTCGACTCGCCGATGGGCACGCCGTCGATGCTGACCTCTGCGCTCGGCACGCTGTCGATGAACAAGTAGCCCTGGGTGCCCATCACGCCGGTCGGCGGCTGGTAGGCGATCTCGCCGGTCACCGCCAGCGCCACCTGTCGCAGCGCCGCAATCAGCTTGGCATAGCGCCGATCGGCCAAGCTCAGCGGGTCAGCGATGAGCACCGTCCGCTCGCGCCCACCCAACCGAAACGACAAGTCGAAAACCGGCAGCGCCGACGTCGCTGGCCCCAGGTGCGGGTTGTTGGGGTCGAACAGCGGCGCAGGCTGCGCGGCTTTGCCGTTCTTGCCCGCGTCGGCGCTCGCTGTCGCAGGGTAGGGCATGTCCAGCACGCCCTGGTCGCGCAGCCAGCCGAACAACCGTCGCACATCGTGTTTGCGCAGCAGATCGGTCTTGCTGACCACATCGCCGCGACCCATGAAGCCGCGCACGTGCGACACTACGCCGGCCTGACCGCGCACCGTGACTTCATAGGCCAGGTATTGGAACGGCCCTGGATTGGCGCGCAGGGCGACGCGCGCCCACGAATCTGCCAGTTCGGTGTCGCTGGGCAGGTTGGTGCTGGTCACGTCGTCGGGCAACGGCGACTTGTCCGCAGCCAGCGCTGGCGACGCCAGGATCGCGGACATCCCCGCCGTGACCAGCGCCAACGGCAACGTCTTGTCACGTGGATGGCGCACCAGAACCCCCGGTGGGTGGGTTGTCGCCGTCGTCTGCTCTAGCGCCCGCCCCGTCGTCCGTCAGGGCTGCGCGCTCCACGGCCAGCGCCGCTGCGCGCGCCAGTTTCTGGTGCTGATCGGTGTTGCGCGCTGGCGCCTCGAATTCGGGGCCTGCATAGCGCCCGGTCGGCCGCGCCGGATCCGGGGTTGGGCTACCCGGAATCTGATCCTTGCGCTTGCCGCGCTCTTTGCGCAGACGCTCGACCGTGCGGCACACGTAGTTGGCCGTCTCGGCCACCGGCGACAGCGGCGATACGTCGGCAGTGCGGCTGGCGTGGTCGCTCAGTTCGGGCGACAGCAGGCGCACCACCGTCGGGATGGTCGACTTGCGGTCAGCAAGAAGAAGGCCAACGTGCAGGTTGACGGCGTCCAGGCTGGTCAGCGCCAACACCACAGCGGCTTGCCACGCGCCGGCCAGATCGAGCGTCTCGTCGACCGTGGCATCGCCGACCACGACCGGAATGCCCGCGGACCGCAGCCGCTGCACGTTGCGCAGGCCGCCGTCGCGCTCGACCAGCACCACTGGCACCCGGCGCTGATGCAGGATCTCGGCCACGCGTGCGCCGACGTTGCCGGCGCCCAACACCACCACGTGGTCATGCAGGTTGACCGGCGCTGGCTGCACCACGCCCGCAAGGCGGCGCTGCAGCAGCCAGTCGAAGACCAGCAGCGCCCCGGCGACCAGCGCCACCCGATCGGCAATGGCGAGCCCGACTGCGAGCCAGTGAGCTGTCGAGCTGAGCTTGAGGCCATCGGGCGCCGCGCCGGTCAGCACCCAGCCTGCGGCCGCGGCGAGCGCCTCCAGGCCAGGCAGCTTGAGGTGGCTGGCGAGCGCCGCCGTGCCCGCAGCCGTGGTCAGCACCGACACCACCAGCATCGTCCACAGCGCTGTCCGCACGCGCACCGAACGGGGCGTCGGTCGCTTGACCTGTGGCCCCTTACCGCCGCGACTGAGCAGCTGCAGCGCCAGCTCGGCTGCTACCGGCGCCGTGACCGAGCCCATCGAGTACGGCTCGACGTGCGGTACGCTGACTCGCAAGAACCGCACCAGCGTCGGGTCCGACACCCGCACCAGCATCGGCACATCGGCGCTGTGGCGGCGCACCAACAGGCAGGCGTCGACGTTGCCGGAGTCGTTGTCGGCGGCCAGTACCACCGCGCCAAGCTCCGAGAACTCCTGGCGAGCGAGGTCTTGCTCCCAGGCCGTGCTCGCGTTGACGGTCTCCACGCCCAGGCGCTGCAGCTCTGCGCCCTGGCGGGCCTGCTCAACCGGCGTCAGCAGCGCCCGCACCGGTACGCCCAGCGCGTGCAGGCGGTGGACGACGGCCACGCCGACGTGGCCAATGCCCACGACCAGGATCGGGTTGCCCTCGGCAGGCCGGCGGGCTTGATTGGCGGATTCAGGCACGGCGGCGCTGCCCTACGCCTGTTGGGCGCGAGCCGCGGGCAGGGCCCCGGCGCGGTCGAGCGCTTCGAGAATCTGCGCCTCGGTCAGCGTCGCATCGGCGACCTTGGCGCGACCGAGTACGGCCTGGATGCGCACATCGGTCGGCTCCAGATCGTGCTCGATGAGCCACACCTCGACGTTGGCCTTGCCGCTGTAAAAGCCGATGTCGATGCGCTGGCGGCAGCCGACGTCGCGCGCCGGCACCGAGCTGTACACGGCGTCGGCGAGGTCGCGCCGGCCGAGCTTGATCGCCTTGGCAATGGCCGCGGCATGCACACCGGTTGCGGTTCGGAAAGCATCCGACCCAAACGCTGGATAGTTATACGGAATCGCCACGCCATAGTACTGCGACACCAGCTCGACGTACTTGCGCAGACCAGCCAGCGAGTGGTTCCACACCTTGAGCAAGCGCAGGTTGAGTAGAATCTGATCAATCGAAGCGTTGCCGACGCGCTCGCCGACGCCCAGGCAGGTGCCGTGGACGCGGTCGAAGCCCAGCTCAAGCGCAGTCAGGCACAGCGGCACCGCCAGCCCGCGGTCGTTGTGGCCGTGCCAGTCCAGCTCGACTTTGGCCCCGGTCTCCGCGACGACACCGCGGGCAAACGCCAGTAGGTTGGCGAGGCCATCGGGCGTGGCATGGCCCACCGTGTCGCACAGGATCAGGCGCGACGCCCCCTGCTCGATCGCGGCCTTGAACAGCGTCCGCAGCGTCTCCGGGTGCGCCCGCGTGGTGTCTTCGGTCACAAAGCTGAACGGCAGCTGGTTGCGCACCGCCAGGTCGGCCGAGTCGACCACCAGCTTGGTCATGTGCGCGATGTCCCAGTTCTCCACCAACTGCCGCACCGGCGAGCTGCCTAGGAATGCGCAGACCTCGATTTCTACACCGGTCTTCTGCGAAATTTCCGCGACTGCCGTGATGTCGTTGGGGTGCGTGCGCGCCGCACAGTTGGGCTTGATCCGCATCTTGCAATCGCGGATCTCTTCGACCAAGCGGGTCACGTCCGCCACCGCCAGCGCGCCCGCGCCGGGCAGACCTACGTCGAGCACATCGATCGACAGGTCCTCCATGCAGTGCAGGATTTCAAGCTTCTGGTCGATGCGCGGGTTGGTGATCGACGGCGACTGGATGCCGTCGCGCAAGGTCTCGTCGACCAGCGCGAAGCCGGATCGGATGGGCGGCGCGTCGCGGTTCAGCTCGTTCCAGTCGTAGATGATGTCGGATTGGGTGGCGCTCATCGGGGCTCCGGCACGTAGGCGGGCGCAGGGGCGCCGGCTGGGCGCGCAGAATACCACGGGCTTGTTGCAACGGGCAGGGGCGAAACCGGCGACGCCCCGTCAGGGCGCAAATCCAAACCCGAGCGCCCATTCTTTTTTAGGTTTGTAATTTCAAGCCATTGGCTAGCGGCCTTGGCGGCGCATCGACCGCCTGGCGGAAACTTTCATCCCAGGTATCCGACGCCCATGCACAACGCAGCC
>SXGU01343714.1_pt1 | contig 24119 bp, 18 predicted proteins | sample 3174531 | NCBI WGS metagenome assembly SXGU01 (sample SAMN11356863, study PRJNA531348) | freshwater metagenome | isolation source: freshwater sample F1-140 | place: China: Fuxian Lake, Yuxi | collected 2017-12-25
GAGGGCGTGCGGCCTAGAAGGGCGGATACTTCGGAACCGGCTTGGGAGAAACGGAAGACGTTATCCACGAAGAAGAGCACGTCCTGGTTCTTCTCATCACGAAAGTACTCGGCCATGGACAGGGCTGAGAGGGCGACGCGGAGACGTGCACCTGGAGGCTCGTTCATCTGGCCATACACAAGAACAGACTTTGAAAGTACCCCGGACTCCTGAAATTCCTTGTAGAGGTCATTGCCCTCACGGGACCGCTCACCAACTCCACAGAACACCGAGTATCCACCGTGTTGCTTTGCAACGTTGTTGATCAGTTCCATGATCGTTACGGTCTTGCCAACACCCGCACCACCGAAGATTGCGGTCTTTCCACCCTTGGTGAAAGGTGCAACAAGGTCGATGACCTTGATTCCCGTCTCGAACATTTCCGTCTTGGTGGCCTGCTCCTGAAAGGACGGTGCTAGGCGATGGATTGGCAACCGATAAATCTCGTGATCTTCTTTCGAAATCACCGGTCCATTCTCGTCTGTTGGCTCTCCGATCACGTTGAATAGCCGCCCCAGGGTCGGTTCACCAACCGGGACGCTAATCGGCGCACCGGTATCAACCGCATCCATTCCACGGCGGATACCGTCGGTGGTGTCCATCGCAACACATCGCACCCAGTTGTTGCCGATGTGCTGCTCCACTTCGAGGACCAGTTCAGGATTGAGCTTCGAGGAACTCTTGCCAACTCCACCACCAGTCAAGGCTGCGGCTACCGAAGAATCATCTCGGCGGATCTTGACCGCATTGAAAATGCTCGGCATATGACCGACAGGGAACTCGCAGTCAATAACCGCCCCGAGAACCTGAACAACTTTTCCAACGGTGCCATTTGCCATCGCCGTTGATCCTTCCTCTGAAGACCCGCCTTAAGCGTGCCTATCGGCCCTGCGCAGCTGCGCCCGACGAAACCTCAATGATTTCACGGGTAATCGTCGCCTGACGCGCCTTGTTGTAGCCAAGCTGAAGTTCCTTGATCAGCTCGGACGCATTGTCAGTCGCATTTCGCATGGCAACCATACGTGCGCTGAACTCACTTGCGATCGTCTCAAGGATCGACTGATAAACCTGAACTTCCACGAACCGAGGGAGCAACTGCGAAAGAAGCGTCTTCGGGTCGGGCTCGTACATCAGATCCGCGGTCCGTGAAGGACCCCCTGCCCCTGTGGTCGATACCTTCGGCGATGCAAGAGGCGGGTCAATCGGGAGTAGCGGAAAAATAGTTGGCTCCTGCTTCAGCGTACTCACAAACTTGGGAAACACGATGACCGCCTCATCAATTTCCCCGTCGAGAAAGGCCTGAATGGCTATCCGGGCGATGGGGTTTGTCTTCACCATCGACGGATAGTCACCAATTGCGGTGAACTCAGATTTCAACGGGAAATCCGTGTGGCGGAGCCCAAGCATTCCCTTGCGCCCCACGACGATGAACTGAACAGGCTTCCCACCATTCTGCTGCCGATAGCAATATTGAAGAGCCTCACGCAACGTATTGCCGTTAAGGGCACCACACAATCCACGATCGCTCGTCATGAGAAGCACGCCGACCCGAGCGACCTCCCGGCGCTCAAGGAGCGGATGGACAACGGCATTGTCACCAGCATCTGCACCCGCCTGGGTCGCAATCTCGCCGATGAGCTCACGCATTTTCGAGGAGTAGGGCCGAGACGCAAGCACCCGCTGCTGGGCACGGCGCAAACGCGTGACCGCAATCAGTTCCATTGCCTTAGTGATCTGACGGATATTGCGGACTGACCGCATCCGCCTCTGAATCTCACGCCCCGTTGCCATCGTTTGACCGTGCCTCGCATGTTCCGCCGACAATCGCTATCACTGTCTACAGGCACCCGGCGCTGCGGGTGCCGCCGTCATCCTTAGCGCAGGCCAGCGGCTACTGCCCCTTCGTGCTCCGCCAGACCCGTGCCTCGAAGTCGTCGATGACCTTGTTCAAGGCTTCGACCAGACCGGCGTTCAGCCGACTCGTGCTGTCTTGCCGCTCGGTCAGGATCCGCTCGCAAATTTCTGGATGCGTCGAGCGAACGAATTGATGCAGTTCCCGTTCGTATCGACCAACTTCAGTGATATCGATGCTGTCAAGGCGTCCACTGACACCCGAATAAATCGACAGTACCTCATCTTCGACACCGAGCGGCTCGTACTGGGGCTGCTTCAGAAGCTCCTGTAGGCGCTGGCCACGCGTCAACTGTGCTTGGGTGGCTTTGTCCAGATCCGAGCCAAATTGCGCGAACGCTGCGAGCTCGCGGAAGCGCGCCATATCCAATCGGAGCCGTCCGGCGACACCGCGCATGGCTCGTGTCTGTGCTGCACCACCAACGCGCGAAACCGACAAACCAACGTTCACCGCCGGCCGGATACCCGCATTAAACAGGTCTCCTTGCAGGAAAATCTGACCGTCGGTGATGGAAATCACATTCGTCGGGATATAGGTCGAGATGTCACCCAGTTGGGTCTCGATAATCGGAAAGGCGGTTAGGGAACCTCCGCCATACTCATCCGAAAGGCGCGCAGCTCTTTCCAGAAGGCGGCTATGGAGGTAGAACACGTCGCCGGGGTATGCCTCGCGCCCGGGCGGGCGCCTCAGCAGAAGTGAAACCTCACGGTACGCCCATGCATGCTTCGTGAGATCGTCATACGCAATGAAGGCATCCCGCCCGCTGTCGCGGTAATACTCACCCATGGCTGCGCCGGCGTATGGTGCCAGGTACTGCAACGATGCCGAGGCTGATGCTGATGCAATGACAATGATGCTGTTGGCAAGGGCACCATTTTCCTCAAGCGTTCGAACCAGCTGGGAGACCTTTGCCTCCTTCTGTCCAATTGCCACGTAAATGCAAACGACACCGGTCTTTTGGCGAGCCTGATTGATGATCGTGTCGGTGACGATGGCTGTCTTGCCGGTTGCGCGGTCGCCGATGATCAATTCCCGCTGACCGCGCCCAATCGGGATCATGGCATCGATGGACTTGATGCCCGTCTGCAGTGGAACCCGCACCTCCTGACGCATGATCACGCCCGGCGCCACAACCTCAACGGGACGAAACTCTGTCGCGTTGATCGGGCCTTTGCCGTCTAGTGGCTCACCAACCGGATTGACAACCCGACCGAGCAGCGCGTCCCCTACAGGAACCTGTGCAATCCGACCCGTGGTGCGAACTTCAGTACCCTCGGCGATCGCCTTGTAGTCGCCAAGAACAATGGCCCCAACTGTGTCCTCCTCAAGATTGAGGGCCATGCCGAGAGTGCCGTTTCCAAAGTCCAGCAGTTCGCCAGCCATGGCCTGAGACAACCCGTAAATCCGCGCGATGCCGTCGCCAACTTCGACAACCGTGCCCACATTCGTCGTTCGTACTGGCTGATCGAAGCCGCTAATTTGGTCGATCAGTGACTTGACAATGTCTTCAGATCGGATAGCCATATCCTCGTCCTCTCGGTTGACAGTTCTGCCGTCGCGCGGGCATCACGACATGCGCTCTCGCAGCACTTCCAGCCGCGTACGAACACTGTAATCAAAGATTTGGTCGCCCTCTCGAATTGTCAGGCCACCCAGCAACTCGGGATCCAGGCAAACAGATACCGCCACATGGGACGCATCAGTGCCTGCCCCGGCAACGCGTTCGCGCACACGCTGGATTTCTTCGACGGACAACTCGGTTACCGCAGTCACGACCACGCGTCGAACACCTGATGCCTTGTCTGCCAGCTCCGAGAACCATTCAATGACTTCAGGAAGCAGGTGCAAGGAACGTCGCCGCGCCATGACAGCGAGGAAGTGGCGAGTATCGGCCTGAAGGTCCGCACCGAGCCCGAGGTGCTCAATGACGTCAAGAGTGGGAGCGTCGATACGGGAGTTTCCGATTATGGCTCTGAAAGTGTCGTCATCGAGAGCCTCATGAAGGATCTGCATGTCACGGCTCCATGGAACCCAGGCATTCCCTGCAGCAGCTATGGAGGCTATGGCCTCGGCGAACCGTTTCGAGGCGAGCGTACGTCGCGCCATCAGTCGATCTTCGGCACCGATGCGGTGTCAGTCAAAGCTTCGTCTATCAGGCGCCGCGCATCATCGCTGTCCAAGTTGCGCCGGATGACACGGGACGCAGCCTTGATTGCGATGTCGGCCACTTCAGTCCGCAACTGCTTGAGCGCCGCATCGCGCTCCCTGGCGATGTCCTGCCGGGCGCGCGCAACTATCGCCAAGGCAGTTTCCTCAGCGTCGAACATTGCCTGTTCCCGGATGCGGGAAGCAACGCTTGATGCCTCATCGAGCACAGCGCGCGCCTCGTCACGGGCCCGGTTTAACTGATCCCGGTACCTTTGGCGATACCGTTCGCCTTCCTCACGCATGTGCCTTGCTTCATCGAGGTCACCCTTGACCCTCGCTGCCCGTTGATCAAACATCCGCAATACCGGCCCGAATGCAAGGCGATTGAGCAGGTATATCAACACGAGGAAATTGAATGACTGAATGGCCAACTTGTACGGGTCAAGCCCGAGCTGCTCAAAAAGTCCCATGTGTTGTCCGATTACCTCACTCACAATATTCGATGTTCAGGCTTGGACCGCGCCGCCACAGTTTTGCAAAAAAACTGCCCAGTTTGTCTCGGGACAGGCAGGTGCCTCCGGCCAGTGGACGCCTTGCCGGACCCACCTGCCCGCGAAAACGCTCTAGACGAACGTAATGATGAGGGCAACAACGAGGCAGTAAATCGCAATGGCTTCGGCGAGGCCAAGACCAATGATCATTGTGGTGCGGATAGCGTTCTCAGCCTCCGGGTTGCGCCCAATTGCATCCATCGCGCTACGAACACCCATGCCAATCGCTAAGGCTGGGCCAATCCCACCGATAGCAATCGCGAATGCAGCGGAAAACTTTGCAGCGTCTCCTACTGCTAGCGCGTCTCCAAAACTCAGGAACATTTCACAGACCTCCGACGCGTAACTTTGGACGGCGACCTCGCCAAGTCGCCGAACGGGTGGCGGGAAACCTCTAGGGTCACTCCCTGCTACCACCCAACATCGTCACTGGCAGACCAGCTGTGAGGCTCGGAAACATCCCGGGCCTTACAACCACCTGCGTCAGGCGCGTTTCAAAAGACGATCGCTGAACCTCGACCCCCAACGGGTCAGTCGCCACCTCCGGCGCATCCACGATCGCAGCTGCCAAGACCCGCACCCTCTCCGGAAGAGGAGAACGGTCTGTGCCACTGCCGGGTTCCCACACTAAGCGACGAGGACAAGAGACTGTTTGTCCTTCACTTCACTATTTTGGACATGCTCTTTCGACTCCTCATGATCATGTCCGCCATGTCCCGGCGGGATGTACGTCGCGAGTGCCGTAAAGATGAGCATCAACATCCCAAAGATAACTGCCTGGATGAAGCCGAACAGCAGTTCCATGAACATGAATGGCACGGCAACAATCGGCCAATTCATGACCGCCATCAGCATCTCTCCGCCAAAGACATTGCCAAACAAGCGCATTGAAAGTGAGATTGGAAGGAAACCCTCAATCATTACCTTGATCGGTGTCAGGAACCATGGGGTAGCAATCTCCTTGAGATGCCCCCCAAAACCGTGGGCCGCGACGCCAGAGGCGTGGACAAACAGGAACGCAATGAGGCCCATGGCAAGGGTCATGTTCAGGTCAGCATTGGCGGCCCTAAACAGCGGGACAGTCGGGGCTTCGTGGTGATCCGCCTTTTCAGCAGCGTTGTCACCCCCGGGCCGATGCCCATCGGCTTCGGCTGCTTCCGCGACGGAGACAAAAGCGTGCGGCTTTGCCATCTCTCCATGCGCTTTGGGGTTGTGCCAGCTAATCGTTCCCACGCCGGGAAGGAGCGCCATGTAGTTCGCCGTGAGAATAAACAGGAAAATCGACGCAAAGAGTGGAAAACATCGGCGCCCCTGCGGACCAGCCGTCGAAATGACAGCGTTGTAGAGGAACTCGATCACGAACTCGACGCAATTCTGGATGCCGGATGGAACAAGCGCAGGTGAGCGACCACCGCGCCAGCCAACAAAAACGAGGAATGCCATTGCAATCCACGCCATCACCATTGAATTGGTTATCCCAACCGGCCCGACGAAGAAGAGCTCCTCGGCCTTTAGACTGGCGTGTACTTCCATGCATTCATTGCCCCAAAAAGTTGTTCGAAAGACACCGCGCGTCGCTCAAGTGACCGAGGTTTCACTTCGGACACACATCTGCCGAAGTCACGTGACGCCATGCTTTTTGACGCGTGCGTCGCGGGTTTTCGGCCCCACTGGGTTCAAGGCTTGGACGCGGTAAATCGTGACGATCAGATATATGCTGGTGAAAAAACCCCCGAGCAGCCCAACCAGCAAAAAAATCGGACTGGTACCGAGCCACCCGTCCAGATACCGGCCAGCGATTGCACCTCCGGCCAAAGCCGAGATGACCGCAAGACCGAACTGTGAAGCAAGACTCGCAGCCGACCAGCCGTTCATCGGTGCTGATGGATATGCGCTTGTCTATCAGCCGACTGAGTGTACCAAGAAAGACCGACGCGGCCGAGAAACCATGTACCAGACACAGCAAACTGCCCGGCCACTAATGGCCGGGCAGATGGTGCCGAAGGTGGGACTCGAACCCGCACGGGAGTGCTCCCACTACGCCCTGAACGTAGCGCGTCTACCAATTCCGCCACTTCGGCCTGCCTCACCAACTATACCGAACAGCATGGTCACGCTAGACCATGCCCTTGGCTTTTGAAATCGACATCAGGAAATCGTGGTTGGTTTCGGTCTTGCTCATCCGATCGAGCATCGCCTCGACGGCCTCGTTGGTGCCAATCGCAGCCAACATGCGTCGGAGCATTACGGACTGGCGGAAAACCGTCTCTTCAAGGAGTAGTTCATCGCGACGGGTGCTTGATGCCTGAACGCTGATCGCCGGGAAGATACGCTTTTCCTGTAGCTTCCGGTCAAGGCGCAACTCCATGTTGCCGGTCCCCTTGAATTCTTCGTAGATGAGGTCGTCAAGTCGACTCTCGGTCTCCACGAGGCAGGTTGCGATGATTGTCAGGCTGCCGCCTTCCTCGATGTTCCTCGCGGCGCCAAAGAACCGCTTTGGCGGAAACAGGGCTGCCGGATCCATGCCGCCCGAAAGGGTGCGTCCACTCGGCGGGACGCACTGGTTGTATGCCCGCGCAAGGCGGGTGATGCTGTCCAGCAAAATCACCACGTCCTTGCCGAGTTCTGCTACCCGCTTCGCCCGCTCCAGACACATCTCTGCCACACGCGAATGGCTCTCGGCGGGTTCGTCAAACGTGGATGAAATGACTTCTGCCCCCGGCACCGTCTTCTGCCAGTCAGTCACTTCTTCCGGGCGCTCACCGATCAGCGCAACCATTACGTACGCCTCCGGCTGGTTTCGGGTAATCGCGTGCGCAATTCCCTTGAGCAGCATCGTCTTGCCAGCTTTCGGTGGAGAAACGATCAGGCCTCGCTGACCTTTCCCGATTGGCGATAACAAATTGATCACCCGGTTGGAGAGATTTGCCTGCTGCAATTCGCGCTGACCTGTGATGCCCTTCATCTCCAAGTCAAACAAGCGGTTCGGAAAGATGGCGGTCAGCTCATCAAACAACGGACGCCTCTTGGCACTTTCAGGTTCGACCCCGTTCACCGTCTCAATCCGAAGGAGACTGGCGAACTTTTCCGAATCCTTGGGTGCTCGCATCTGGCCAACGATCAAATCGCCTGTCCGGAGGGTGAAACGCCTGATCTGGGCCTGCGCAACGTAGATGTCATCGGGACCGGGCATCCAGTGTCGATCCAAACGAAGAAACCCGTATCCCTCATCCATTATTTCGAGGACGCCCTGCTTCACGATGGGGACTGATTGAGGTGGCGCTAAATACCCAAATCCATTGGCGGATGCTGAAGTGCCGCCAGCTTGATATCCACGCTCCCCGACCCCGGCGCCTCGTTCGCCCCCGAAGGAACGGTCTCCACGATCAAAACGCCCGTCCCGATCACCCCTGCCACCACGATCTCTTCGGTCAAATGGCCTCGCAGCAGGCGAACCGGCAGCCGGCAACTGGCTCCCATGCTGAGGACGAGGACCCCCAGGCATCCGAGGCCGACCCCCAGGGAACGCCGAACCTCGGGTGGAAGTACCGACTGACGGGTCCGGGCCGTCTGGCCGGGAAGCCACTTCTATCTCGGACGCACCGTCGGAACCCATCTTCGCGCCAGACCCCACTTGGCGACTGCCATCGTGCCCGGAAGTTGCACCAACCTCCACCGCTCCCGCCACCAACGGAAGTGGCGTCTCGCTGGACGGGCCGACCAGTCCGACCGTCGCGGGAACAGGGCCAGTTTCTGTCACGATCGATGTGTCATCGTTCACTGGTCCACCAGCGGAACGCGAATCCACCCTACGCTCGCGCTGTCCTCCTCTGGCAGGTCCTCGCCGAGGTTCCGGACGGATCGGAGGGCCACTGCCGGAGCTTGTCTCGGCCGTCGTCTGGACTTCACCAACGTTCCGGGGCGTCGGGGTAGGAGCTGGCGCCAAGTCGGCAGGGCTCACTACTGACGCTACTTCTTGAACTGCGTCAACAGTGGCCTCTTTCCGTGTTGCACTTGCTGAACTTTGACTTGCCTTGGGTGCACGAACAGTAGACGGACGGCGTGAAGAAACCCCGGGAGCCAAGGCGACTGGTCCGGCGGTCGGTTGAACCGCTTCAAGGTGAGCGGGTGACACCGCGACTGCGCCATCCTCAACGGGCCTTTCTGTCTTCTGACCGTTGGTTACTTGAGGCGGTGACCCGGTGCCGAGAAGGATTTTGGTTATCAGTGCTGCCTTCCGGAGGCCTCCCACGTCTGGAATGTCCCTGTCCTTGGCCATTGCACGAAGCTGATCGACAGTCTTTTGCTCGAGTTCGGCGTAGTTCACTCGCTGGGCTCCGAAAGTCTAGGGTGTCGGGCAAGTCCAGAAGCGCCCCGCAGAGCGTGAGCGACCAGCCTCGCGAGGGCATTGCCACGGAAATCCATGACTGAACACGCATGAACGTCAGCACACTGATGCCCGGGGTGACACATGGGTTTCTTCAAACAAACTCTGCGTGAGAGGAAAATTCACCCGATCCAGTAACCGGCCAATAACCAGCCTACGGATGCGTTCAATGGGTCAAGACACTGAGAAGTCGAGCATTACCAACCATGCAGGTGCCAACAGATTGTCCCGAACCGACCGGGAAGATGAATTAGCCAACGTCAAACCTGACCGGTCCGCGCAGGATTGCGTGCGCGCCCGCCGAAGATACCAAAGCGTGGATTTCGCGTGAGGGTGGGAGTTAGCACAATTTGGCGTCGCCAATATTATCGACGACTTTCGTACTCAAGGAGTCGGAGCTGACGAAGAGACGATAGCACTGGTTGCCACAGGTGTCAAGGAACCCATCGGCTGCTGGAAACCTTGCCAAGCTCCACATCGCGTTGCAGGCAACACTCACTGCCACGTGCGGGCTTCGGCGACAAAGCCTTCGATTGGCAGCACAGTCTGTTCACCGTCTACTGGCCGGACGATACACGCTCCGACAAATGAAAGGAACAGCGGATGGGGCGCATTCGGGCGTGACTTGAGCTCTGGATGGAACTGACTGCCAAGGAAAAACGGGTGTCCTGGCAACTCCGCGATTTCAACCAAGCGCCCATCGGGTGACTGACCGCTGAAGACCATGCCGCCTTCCTCGAACGCACCGCGGAAATCGTTATTGAACTCAAGCCGATGACGGTGGCGCTCATGAACGACGCTCACCCCATACGCCTTGGATGCGTGACTGCCTGGCGTCAGTTCACATGGATACTGACCCAGGCGCATTGTTCCGCCTTTCACCCCGTCGGCAGTCTGGTCGGCCATGTAGGAGATCACCGGGGCGGACGTCCCAACATCAAACTCCGTACTGTTCGCAGTTGGCTCGCCCAGGACGTTGCGGGCAAACTCAATCACCGCACACTGCATTCCAAGGCAAAGTCCGAAGAAAGGCAGTCCGGTCTCGCGTGCGAAATGAATTGCCGCGATCTTTCCCTCGATACCCCGCCTCCCGAACCCACCGGGGACGATCACGCCACGCACACCATCCAGTGCCTTTTGAACAGCATCCGGATCCGAAGGCAATGCACGTTCCAGGTCCTCTGAGTTGATCCACCTGACACGCAATCGCCTCCCATGCATCGCCGACGCGTGACGCAGCGCTTCGGTCACCGACAAGTAGGCATCATGCAACTGCGTGTACTTCCCCACAAGGCCAATCTCGACCGCGGGACCGTCAGATTGCAGACGCACGACCATTTCACGCCATGCGCGGAGGTCGACTTCGGCCTCAGGCAAACCAAGCTCATGGCAGATCAGCTTTCCAAACGAGGCATCCTCGAGGACCATCGGCACCGCGTAGATGTCTGGCAGTGTGGGCATCGAGACCACGGCCTGAAGCGAGACATCGCAGGAGAGGGCAATCTTTTCCTTGACGTCAGCGTCGAGCGGGTGATCAGATCGGCAAACGATCGCGTCGGGCTGAATGCCAATCCTCCGGAGTTCCTGAACCGAATGTTGGGTCGGCTTGGTCTTCAACTCGCCAGTTGCCCCCAAGTGAGGCACAAGGGTCACGTGGACATAGAAAACATTCTGACGACCGGCATCCTTGCGAAACTGCCGGATAGCCTCGAGAAACGGCAGCCCCTCGATGTCACCAACGGTTCCACCAACTTCGACGATTAGCACATCAGCTTTCGTCCGATGGGCAACCCGCAGAATGCGGCCCTTTATTTCATTGGTGATGTGCGGGATAACCTGAATTGTTCCACCCAGATAGTCACCGCGTCGCTCTTTACGGATCACTTCCGCATAAATCTGACCGGTAGTCACGTTGTTATCGCGGGTCAGGTTCTCATCAATGAACCGCTCATAGTGACCAAGGTCAAGGTCGGTCTCGGCGCCGTCATCCGTGACGTAGACCTCGCCGTGCTGGTAGGGGCTCATTGTTCCCGGGTCAACGTTGATGTACGGGTCGAGCTTCTGAATGGAGACGCGAAGCCCACGGTTCTTGAGAATTCGGCCAATGGAGGCGACCGTGATGCCCTTGCCAACCGACGAGACTACGCCGCCGGTTACAAACAAGTACTTCGTCATGCCTGCCTCCGGCGTGGATTTGACCATACGTTGATCCACCGATCATCTGGCATTGCGCGATTGAGTTTCTCGCTGAGACCGGAAAGCCCAGACAAGTCAGACCTCGAGGGCTTCCCGATGGGAGACGCCGACACCAGCGATAACCACACTAGTTGTTTCCGGCTCGCACGACATCTGGCAACCATTGGTGGCTCACCAGACGAAGAACCCGCGGGACCGCCGGGATTGTCTGTCCAGTCATCGACACACTACGCACGATGGTTTCGGCATCGGAATCGAGTTCCCGGCAAAGCCTGCGGATCACGTCATCGCCTGATGCGCTTCCGTCTGCCATGTACGCGATGATGATCCGACCCTCTAGCGTGCGTGCCACGGACTGAGTGTCGGCCACCGTCAATCCATATCCACTTCCAACAGGCAACACCACGATATCGGCCGGGCTCATGTCTCCAAGGTCTGCCGGACGGGGCATGGTCGTCGTCGGCCCGATGAAGCAGATCCGCAAGCCGTCGCATGCCACCACATATGCCGTCTGGCGCGTCAGACGGTCCTGCCCCGGTGCGCCAATCCGAACCCCGAACACGGGAATGCCACGCAATTCATATTCACCTGGGCCGTCCAGAACAGGGACAGTGGCAGCTGGCGAGCCAGCGGGGAGCTGCGCGAGTGATCGTGCACTCAAAACCACCGTCGCACGGTCTGCAACGTCGATGATGTCATGAACGGCAGTATCAAACCACCAAGTTAGCCCGCTTGCGCGAAGGCGGAATCGGGCGTTGCCATACCACGTGATTTCCATGCCGTCTCAGAAGTGCCTCACTTCAAACGATTGCGTCATGGGGAACAATACCCCTCCGCTTGGCCTATCACTCTACAGTAATCCAGAGTGCGCCATCCCTGCAGCCCGCATGCTCCGTGCCCATTGCAAGGGCAAGATTAGTCACGTGAGTTGCTTCCGTCACGGTCTCACCCGCCAACTCACTCATGCCAGCCCAAGGCAGCAAGGGCAGAACTCGCGACCTCGAACTCGTTCCAGGTGATCGCGGACGCCCTTCCGTCAACAGCCCCGATGATCGAAGTTTCGTGTCCCTTGCCGGCCAACAGTACGATGTCTCCCGGACGAGCAATCTCGATTGCGAAGCGGATTGCCTGATGGCGATCTGGGACGATGTGGTGTCCCGAACCCTCGATTGACCCCGCGAGCACTGCACCGTCGGCAATTTCCCGAAGAATGGCCAGACGGTCCTCGAACCGGGGATCCTCGTCAGTGAGCACGACAACATCCCCCAGGGTCGCAGCAACCGTGCCCATCGCAGGACGCTTCAAACGATCTCTTTCGCCGGCACATCCGAACACCACAATCACCCTTCCCTTCGTCCGGGCGCGCACGGTTCGTAAAGCCTGCCCAAGACTGTCCGGTGTGTGTGCGAAATCCACGACCACGTCGAACGGCTGTCCCCGGTCTACCCGTTCCATCCTGCCCGGAACACGAGCCACGGTCGCAATGCCTTCCAACGCCTGGCCCAGGGGGACCCCGATCGAGCACGACGCTGCCACCGCAGCCAACGCATTCATCACATTGAATTGTCCGGGGAGCTGTACTTGCAAGGTTCCGGACCCCCACGGACTCGAGATTTGGGTAGTAGTGCCCCATCCCTGATCCCGGGTCGCTTCCCCGAGAACCATTGGTTTGCCAACGGCGGCGTGCAGTCCGAATGTGATGACGCCCGACCCGACCCGCGTGGCTCGTTCTGCGAGGCGCGCGGTCGAAGGGTCACTCGCGCTCAGGATTGTCGACTTCGCGACGGTAGGCTGTTTCGGCGCAGTCGCACTCGGTGCCAAGCGGTCAACAAGACCGCCCTTGGCCTCCAGATATGCCTCGAACGTCCCGTGATAGTCCAGATGATCGTGTGTCACGCGTGTCACGACTGCAACATCGAATTCACATCCATCAACCCGACCCTGATCAATTCCATGCGACGTCGCCTCGATTACTGCGCACGTTCCGCCCGCGGTTACCGTCGCGCCCAGAACAGCCTGAATGTCCGGCGCACTGGGCGTCGTGGTATGCGCGAGGTTGGCGGTTATCCGTCCTCCTACGCCGGAAGCGACCGTCGTGACAAGGCCCGGAACCATTCCCGCGTGGTCAAGAATGGCATGGGTCATAACTCCGGTAGTCGTCTTGCCGTCGGTGCCAGTGATCCCAATGAGCGCGAGCTTGGATGACGGGAAGCCTTCCACGGCGGTGGCCATCCAAGCTAGCGCCCGTGCCGTTGACGGCACAGTGAGGACGATTACCGAATCGGGGGCTTGAACCAAGCGCTCAACCACTACAGCAGAAACGCCTCGGGCAATTGCATCAGCCACGAAATCGTGACCGTCCCGTGCATATCCTCGATGATTGAGCGCCACAAACACGGCTCCAGGTCCGGCGTCAAGAGAGTTAGTGACGATCCTATGAATTCGCGCCCCAGTGATGTCGGGGCCACGAGCGACATACGGATCAGGAAGTGCGGCGATAACGCGTGCGAGTTCCATTGTCGTAGTCAACGAGCAGCGTCAATCCGCGACTTGTCAAGGCCCTCGGAAGTCAGCCGGGCATGACAACAGCGTGGCCCGTCGGTTCCCCACGCACCTTGCGGATCACTTTGAAAGCATGCGGAACTGCCTCCAACCACAAGGAGTTGAGTGTCGGGCTCACTACGTAATCGAGTGCTCCGACCCAATTGACATGCCTTGCGCCAAACCCGGCCTTGAAGTAAGCCACCCCCTTGAGCGGGTCTGTATCGTCTCCCAAAACGTCTGGCGCGCCCCACATGTCATAGGAGGTGCATCCGGTATCTCTGGCACTGCGAAGCGCTTCCCATTGCAAGCGGTACATCGCGTGGGTTTCAAGGCCGCGTTTGGAGGTGGCGCCCCAGAGGTACCACGCCCGGGTGCCATGCGAAAGGATCACAGCCCCCGCAAGCAACTCACGGTCTCTCTCTGCCAGCCAGAGTGAAGCGCGCCCCGATGGGCGTAGCAAGCCCAACCCTTCCGCGTAGTAGGAGTCGGGGCGCAGGATGAACCCATCCCGCTTGGCAGTCTCCCGGTACACATCCATGAACCGTGTCACATCACTGGTGTCAGCAGAAAGCCGTACTGTTACCCCGTCGCGTTCGGCCTTGCGAATGTACCTCCGCCACGTGGCCTTCATCCGTGACAACAGAACCTCGTCCGGCCCATCTGTGTCAACAATCATCGTGCTTGGGTACTGCACCTGTTGTCTGGACGGCTTGAACCCTGCGCCCCGCATTGCCCGCCGGATATCAGTCCTGCTAGCCCGGACGTCGGGATCGATCTTGACGAAGATGCAACGGGTGTCCTTTGCGATACGCGCGACATGAGCAAGGATTACAGGCCACACATCCTCCTCGCGGGAATCGACCACTGGCCCTTTTGGCACGTACCCAACACCCCACCCGGGCACCGGTGTTGCCCGCCGCAGAAAAGAAATCGCCGCCACCGGGCGACCACCCCGCTCGAATAGAACCCGGGTCGGCACCCATCCGGCCTGTCGGCGAAACTCTCCCCACTCCCACGATTGAAGTGCGTGTGGGCAATCCAGCTGTGCCACGGAGTTGTTCCACGATGAGGCGTCAACTGGCCACCGGAGTGTCAGAGAATCACTTTCACCTGCAAGCCCAACAGAGGCAGTCGCTTTCCCGGTGACCAACATGTTCCGGTCAGAATCACCAGCGGAACCCATCTCAGCCGATCGGACGGGCTTCGTCGCCGTGTGGAGAGCGAGCGTGCCCAAAGCAAGGCGTCGAATACTCACGTCAGGAAAGCCAGCGTCCTTGAGTGCCTCCCCCAGCGTCTCCGCGTCCGGGAACCGGTCCACCGATTCGGGGAGATACTGGTAGGCCTGCCCTTGTCCAGACAGCCATCGACCCACGATAGGTACCAGCCCATGGAAATAGAGGCGAAACAAGGGTCGGAACCACTTTGAGCGTACCGGGGTCAGTTCAAGGAACGCGACGCGCCCTCCCGGACGCAGGATGCGGAATGCCTCAGAAAATACTTGAGAGACGTCGGCAACATTCCGGAGAACCCACGCACTTACCACGGCATCGGTCGAGGCATCGGCGACCGGCAATCGCATGCCATCCCCACGCAGGAACCGAACTCGATCGCTGGGGCAACCCGCCACTCGTTTGATGGCGCCACGCTCAAGCATTCGCGCCGAGAAGTCAATCCCCAAGATTGTTGCGCGCGGTGCTCGTCTCGCAAGCGCAAACGCCAGATCACCAGTGCCACAACCGATGTCGACCGCGGTTTCAACAAGCTCCGGATACACAGTGTCGACGGTGACGGCCCTCGACACCCCGTCGAGACCACCGGTCATGAGCCGGTTCATTAAGTCATACCGACGTGCTATGGCGTCGAACATGGCTTCAACGTAAGCCGCTTTGTCAGTACCAACACTGATCTGGGGACGACGCGCAATCCAGTCCGTCACTGGCACGTTCCTTGGAAAGAAGGTTCGGTTTGGTCGCACAGTGCGAATGACGAAGGCCGCTCAGTCGTGCCGGATGACAACAAATTCCGCCAAAGCTTCCAAAGCACGCCGTGCCGGCGTTTGGGGCATCGTCGACAAGTGCCCTATCGCCTCAGCGACGTATCGCGCAGCATACTGCCGGGACCCCTCGATCGCTTCGGAGTGACGCACCGCGTCGACGGCACGTTCGGTGTCAGCCTCTGACGCGTCTCCGTCAAGCACCTTTCGAACAGTTTTGTCGGTTGGATGCGCTCGCATGTAGAGGATCGAAGGAAGGGTCACCGTGCCTTGCCTGAGATCGTTCCCGACTGGCTTACCAAGTGCTTCCTCGGTCGCGGTGAAGTCCAGCACGTCATCGATGATCTGAAACGCCATTCCCAGGCTCATTCCGTAAGCACGCATCGTTTCGCGTGCCGGAGCTTCATCCGCGTCCAGCATTGAACCTGTTTCACAAGCCATCGCCAGCAAGACTGCCGTCTTACCGCGGATTTTGGCCACGTACTCACGCTCGGTCTCGGCCAGGTCATCTGTCAAGTGGGGACGAAGCATCTCACCCTTGACCAGTTCCATCACCGCCCAGGAGAAAACGCTCATGATGGGGGGACTGCCCAGACCTGCGACGAGTTCACCCGACTTCCCAAAGAGATAATCGCCCGTCAGCACTGCAAGCGTGTTTCCAAATACATGGTTCACGGTCTGGCTACCTCGTCGCGACGGAGCCAAATCGATTACGTCATCGTGCACGAGCGTGGCCGTATGGAGGAGCTCAGCAGCCGTCGCCAACGCGATCCGTCGATCGAGGCTCGCGTGGGGGTTTCCGTGGCTCGCCAGTAGGACAAGTGCAGGACGCAGCCGCTTGCCACCAGCCCTGAGAACCAACGACAGCGTCCGGGCAAGAACCACGTTCGGCACTTCCGCGATGCCTTGTACCGCTATTTCGAGCGCGCCCAACTCCGTTTCGATCAAGCGCTGGTAGCTGATCCGCTCGCCTCCAAACGTCGTTGGAGTTCCATTCGACCGTGATGCAAACGTCATCGTCGAATTCGGCGTCTTCCGCAATTCACTCATCGTTGCCACACCCGAACCGTACTCGCCCAACCCCAAGACGCGTCAAGTCGTGACCGTCAAGCAAAGCACAAATCCGTACGATCAAGCCTCTGAAGTGCGCTGATGATAGGCCGTAATCCGGCGGACGACCTGCCGGGAAATTATGTCATTGATCCAGCACGAAGTCCGCGCTGTTGGTCCGCGCTGTCGTCACTGCGTGCTATTGGCCCGTGTGGTCGCTTTCCTGAAAAGTTGCCGGGCGTTTGCAGTGGTCTGCGCGGCCAACTCCTCGACTGAACACCCGCGAATTGCTGCAACTGCATCAGCGACAACCCTGACACGCGATGGTTCGTTTCGTTCACCTCGATGCCCCGCCGGACTAAGGTACGGGCAGTCTGTCTCAATCACCAAGCGATCCGCCGGAACTGATGCCAGAGCCTCAGCAAGGGTTCGGTCTCGACGATAGGTCACCTGCCCAGCAGCCGAAATCCAGAACCCAAGTGCAACAGCACGGGAGGCATCCGCAACGGTGCCGTCAAAACAATGGAGAACACCGCGACGCCAAGGATTGAACTCTTCGATGAGATCGAGCGTCTGCTTCATTGCATCACGACTGTGAACGATGACCGGAAGACCTCGAGTTTCGGCCAGCTGCAATTGGGCGACGAAGGCTTCCCTCTGGATTTCGTACGGTTCCGTGTTCCAGTGGTAGTCCAACCCACACTCGCCGATGGCAACCACAGTACGGGAGTGACTGAGTTGATCGAGTTCACTGATGGCGCCAGAAACGGCATCGCCTGAGCGGTTCGGATGAATCCCGACCGCAGCGACAATGTCCGGGTGGATCATGGATAGCCTGACCGCTTCAGCACTCGAATCGACGTCATATCCGACGCAGACGAACTGAACGACACCAGCCTCACGTGCCCTGAATAGAACTTCCGGCAAATCGGCGGCAAACCGACTATCCGCCAGATGCACATGAGTATCGATGAGTTCCAACAACCTAGCGACACCAATCTGCGCCAGCGGGCGCACGGGACGCGGTGGGCCTTCTACTCGCCTTCGTCGCCGCCGTCGTTGCCAAGGAGAACTCCAAATGGATGCTGAACGAGCAAACCGGATGAGCAGTTATACTCAAACAGAACCTTCACATCCGTGATGCGATCCCCTAACGGATTGCATTCGGCCAAAGTCAGTATCCGGATCTCAATCGGAAGACTGACGCCACTCCACCCCCGTTTGGATGGAGGGTCGGCTGAAGACATGGTCTTTGGCTGATGCGTCTCGCTTGGCGCCGGAAAACGGCATGATGCCGTGATCCTGACGACGCCGCGACGCAATTCCCACACAAGCTGGAAGCGGTGCGAGAGGCGGAAATACTGCGCCTGAAAACGGCTGCCTTTCCTCTCAGGACAACACAACTGCGTTGAGGACGTGTCGCCACGAAGCAAATCCCCGAGAGATTGGCAAAATGGCCTGATACGCTGCTGTGCAGCGGTTGTCAACTGTTTGTGTACGCACAACTCAATCTTCGAGCGCCGACGTCGACCCAAGGCGACGCGCGCCAGATGTGAGTCGAGCCTTTTCTGGAATTGTGCCGGCTGCGGCCGGCCTCCCTCAAAACACGCAAGGTTCCGCCACTACGCGCCACGACCGGTGCCCGTAAGAAAGGACACCCTGTACGCCGTGGTTTCTGACCGTACCTCACGACGCCCCGCCCCGGTCCCCGGGCCGGTTGCTCTCTTTATCGATTGGGACAATTTTGCTATTGGCCTCCGACAGGAAATGCCGGACCGTCCCCCCGATCTCGGGCCGATCCTGCGGTGGGCGCGAATGGCAGGAACACTGATCGTTTCGCGCGCTTATGGAGAATGGCGCGACCCATCCGAACGATTGGCCATCTACAACGCCGGTGTTGAAGCGGTCTACGCCCCCGTTCTGCCGCTTGGCGGTTCTCTCGTTGCACGCAATGGCGCTGGGGGGGCCAAGAGCCTCGCCGACACTGCAATGGCTGTTGACGTCGCCGAGTTCCTGATGCTGATGCCATCAATCACCAGGCTGATCATGGCGACGTCTGACAAGGACCTCATCCCTGTAGTGCGCCTGGCTCAAAAGCGGGGCGTCTTCGCCGGCGTCGTTGGGTCAGACAGGACAGCCAGCGCCTTGAGTGATCTTGCTGATGAGTTCGTGACTTACCGTCAACTTCTTGAGGGAGAGGCGCCGCAGCCTCTTGCCATCTCACGTCCTGTAACCGTACCTCCGTTGCGCGTTACGCGCGGATTCCGGCGGCCAGGCGAAGGTCTTTCCGTAATGTCCCCGTCCTCCCACGCAATGTCGCGCATTGCGGCACCGACTGTCGTGGTCACCACGCCTTCAATGCCGACCCAATCGACGGAAAGTAGCCCGGATGTCGCTTTGGGGCACCAACTAGACGACGATACCGGTGCTGCATCCCGTCGTCGTCGCCGCGGTGGCAGGCGTCGCCGTGGCGCCGAAACGCTGGCGATTGTCGGGTCAGATGTGTCCGGTGACAATGACGAACAGGAACTGGCAGGTCGGCCACCCCTTGAAGCACCGACCGTGGCGACACAATCGGTAATACAGCCATCCAGCCGTGGGGCAGCCTTGTCAGACACAGTCCCCGTGAAGACTTCAAGTCCGATAGCACGACCAATAGCTGCCCCAATGATTACCCCTCGTCCCTTCCGGACACGGGCCAGTGACGGTCGCTCACCGCTTGCGGGCAGGCCTCAGCCGGTTTTGATCACGCCGTCCTTCCCCGAAGACCCCATTGATCCCGTCTACGGCTCGGACCAAGTCACCATCGACGTGGCAACGACCCAAGCCGAAATGCAGCCAGCTTTTGCGGAGCCACGAACAGTTGGGCCGGCTGCCAACCCGCCCTCCGAGCCAAGGGTCCAACTTCCAGGTGAGAGGCTGCGGCGCTTTGTCGCTCCATCAGTGACCACCGAGGTGCCTCCACCACCGACCACCGAGGTGCCTCCACCACAAGCGACGTTGACGTCTGTCGAAGCGGTGTCCACGACTGCATCACCGGGTTCGGAGAGTGCTGACGAGGATCACGCTATTGCGGAGCATGGGTCCATGCCGCCGCAGGCTTCCGAAGTCCCTCAGACAGCTGCGCAGTCCACTGATGAAGTCGTTCTTGAAGGTGACGGAGCCGATCCCACAACCGCCGTCGTGGGGACGCCTCGCTCAAGACGTCGACGCGGCGGGCGCCCTGTCCGAGGCGCCGGGTCGTCGGGTGATGCCGAAAGTGACCCCGTTGTTGAGACCGCCAAAGCGTCAACCGTTGAAGAGGTACGTGAACCCGCACCAAACGTGGACGCTGTCGAAGCATCCGACAGCGCTCCCGATGGCCGTCCGCGTGGGCGTCGTCGAGGCAGTCGACCCCGCCCCACAACATGACAAGAGTGTCGGTGAGGAGGCGAGGGATGGCGACTGGATTGCCCCCTCGTGCGCCTTTCCAAGTTTGCCAATGCACCAACAAGGTCTCACATCGCATGCGTCTGGGCAAACGGTCAGGCGCGCGTGATGAACTCCCGATAGAGCAGTTTCCGCGACAGTCCGGTTTCAGCTACGAGGGTCCGAAGCGCGCCGCGAGGCCCGCCATGGCCTGATGCCAGCTCAGCAAACCTTGTTCTGAGCGCGTCAAGTCTTGCAACGCTATCGGGTTCGGTAAATGGAGCTGGTGTGGTGTCACCTTCGACGCGTCCGGCCACGACTAACGTGTATTCCCCACGGGGTGTTCGGGACTTTGCATCAGCAATCGCATCGGTCATGGTTCCCCGGAAAACTCTTTCGAACTTTTTCGTCAGGTCATTACAGACAGCAACTTCACGATCTCCGAACACTACGATCATGTCTGACAAACACGCCTCCAACCGATGAGGTGCCTCAAACCCCACGATTGCCCCGGGCCACTCGATAGCGCCCGTCAGAAATCGCCGTCGTTCGGTGCCACGCCTTGGAAAGAAGCCAACAAAGTGCGCTGAGGAAAAGGGCATGCCACACACGGCGAGGGCAGCCATTGGCGCTGATGCACCCGGAAGGGCCTCAACCCGCGCACCGGCCGACCACGCAGCCGCAACAAGTTCCTGCCCGGGGTCCGAAATAACCGGGGTGCCGGCGTCAGTGACGAGTGCGACATCCCCGCGTCCAAGGGCATCGAGGATCCTCGGCAACCGCGCGATTCGATTGTGCGCGTGATAGCTGACCATCGGCACCTTGACCTCGAAATGAGATAGGAGACCGGCGGTGTGCCTGGTGTCCTCGGCAACCACCAGTGAGACTGAACGGAGGACACTTACCGCCCGATACGTCATGTCCCCTAGATTGCCGATTGGGGTCGAAACGACGTAGAGGCAGGTCGCAGGTCCACCGGTGTGCGAACCACCGTCTACACCGCAACGTGACGCGTTTCCACCAGCTGTCTCCATACTCTTCACGCCCGATAGTGTAGTGATCCTGCCCGTCCTGGACTGCTCATGTTGCCATGGATTGGACGCCAAAAAGCGATTTCTTATGGCACCATCAGCAAGTAATGAATGGCGTGGCTCACGCAGAAACTGGGTTGCGGTGACCGAGCGCGTTGACGACGAACAGCTCAATCTGAAGCATGACCGAACCTCCACCGACGCGGTGACGTCGGAGCCACCAACAGTGGAACATGCACCCCAGAATGCAACTGAGCTTGGCTCCAACCTCGTTCACCCTGATCTGACGGATAAGCGTGGCTCAACCGCAGGGGTAGTAGACCAACGACGTGAACTCGCAGGTGCCCTCGCAGAAAGTCGCGACGGTGAGACTCCTGCCGGCAGTTTCGCCAACGTAGCGGCTCCCGACATCGGTATGCCAGGGCTGATGATCGGTGAGGCGCTTGGCAAAACAAGCGACGGAAGCGGTCCGGCAGGGGGTGTAGCTTACTGGCAACGGGTGATCACCTTTCTGGCGGTCGTCCTCTTTCTTGGTGCCCTGACCATTTGGGAGCAACAGACCATTCCTGACCGGCCCGCGAAACCCGTGATCACCATTGCAACTCCAGTCTCGGGCGCGACGCCACCGGACGTTCGACTGGTTTCCACGCTTTTACGTGCCCGGTCGGTTCTCGACAAGCGGAACGCGAGGGACTTCGCAGCGATGTGGGATCCGAACGGGATCGTGGTGGCTGCCTACACTGGAGGCGTCCCTGAGACCGGCTATACGGTTCCCGATGTCCCGGGGTTCGTCAGCAATATCCTCACCGATGCACGCCTTTCGCTGCTTGGATGGCGTCTGGATAACCGGGGACGGGTCATCGTTCTGACCAACGGTTGGCACACGCGTCCTCTTCGCCTGAGTATCAACAGCACTCTCGAACTCACCCCGTTGGTCGCCTTGGTATTTCAGGTGAAGGACGCCGACTGGGTACTGCGTTGGTTCCTCATAGATGCCACCGGCCTCCTCACTCAGCAGGCACGAAGCATGTCTTGGCAGCCAATGCCGACCCCCTGAAGAACGCCCCGGGGGTTGCGCGGGTCTGAGCGTGTGCCTGCCACCGGCTTCCAGTCCGAACGGGACCCTGACCCTGGTAACCGCGAGCATGGCACGCGGCCAAAGCGAACAAACGTGTTTCAGTAAGAGAACTCGCGCGCCGCCTCATTCCGTCATGCGGTGCATCACGCCCCAATGGCCGCCGTTTCCAAACCCGGAGACGACGACGGACTGATGCGGATCTCAAGGCTTCCTGCACCACTCGTTCGCCAGCAGGGCGGTGTTACCAAAGACTGGGTGGTCCTGCTTGACGAAGACCAGCCTCAACCCGTTGCCTGGCGGGTCCATGCACGCTTTGCGGGGTACTTGGTTGGTCGCTTGGCTACGCTTATTGACGACCCGTCGGCCCTTGCCACGCTCGAAAACCGCCTTGATGGCGAACACTTCTCAATGGAAGCGCGCACCCTGTTCAACGACATCATCCGAACCGCACGCGGGCACGCGTCCCGTCAGGCGGCCCCTCGCCCGCTACCGCCAGAACACAGCGGAGACGCCTGAAATCCGCAATGGTCTTACCCTGACCAACAAGCGCCACATCAAACCAAGGACCCCGCCACCGGTGAGGTGTGCGGGGTCGTTGCATTGGTGCGCCAAATCAAAACGCCAAAATCAGTCGTGGTATCTGATCGCGACCCGGCGCCCCTCACGAGCTGACTCGAGGATGGCGTCACATATCACTGCGTTCCGATATCCATCTACGAAATCGGCACCGTACGGGGCAACTTCGTGCTTCCCGACAATGGCCTCAAGCAGGTGGTTCACTTCATGGACGAAAGTGTGTTCCCACCCAATGATGTGGCCCTGAGGCCACCAATGCTGCCAGAACGGGTGATAGCTCTCGGAGACGAGGACGTTCCGAAAACCTTGAACATCCTTGGGGTCGTGGTCTGGAAGGTGCACTTCCAAGTTATTCATGTTCTCTAGATTGAACGCGATAGACCCGTGTTCACCGTTGATCTCGAACACATTATGGTTCTTGCGCCCGGGCGCAAACCGGGTGGCCTCGAGCGTGCCAACCGCCCCGTTCGCAAACCTCACGACCGCCTCGAACGCGTCGTCAACGTCAACGCTGAGACGCCCACCGACACCTGAAGGATCGTCCCGTTCAGTGATGAAAGTGGCGGTCAGGGCGCTGACTTCGGTCGGTTCCCCAATCAGGAACCGAGCCAAGTCAATGATGTGTGCACCAAGGTCCCCAAGGGCACCGCTCCCAGCGGTATCGGCGTGGTAACGCCACTGGGCCACGTCAGGGCTGTTTCCCCATTCCTGCAGAGAGCGGGCGCGGAAATGGAAGATGCGTCCGAGGGCGCCACGTTCGAGCAGCGCCTTCGCCTGCCGTACTGCCGGCACGAAACGATAGTTGAACGCACACATGTGTTTGACCCCGGTCCTTCGGACAGCATCAAGCATCAACTTCGACTCTTGTGCTGAACGACCCAAGGGCTTCTCGCAGAGGACGTGCTTGCCCGCCTCGGCTGCGGCTATCGTTGGTTCCGCGTGAATGTTGTTCGGACCGCCATTGTCAAACAACTGAATGGCGTCATCCTTCAGCATCTCACGCCAGTCCAGATAGACCTTTTCGTACCCGAACCGGGTGGCTGCCGCCGTCACGGCGTCCCGATTGCGTCCGCAAAGGGCCACCATTTTTGGCATCGCAGCCAATGGCTGGATCATGTATGGAATCGTGCGGAACGCATTCGAATGGGCCTTGCCCATGAACGCATATCCGAGCATCCCGATCCCAATTTCAGGAACCGGACCACC
>SXGU01059125.1_pt1 | contig 24115 bp, 24 predicted proteins | sample 3174531 | NCBI WGS metagenome assembly SXGU01 (sample SAMN11356863, study PRJNA531348) | freshwater metagenome | isolation source: freshwater sample F1-140 | place: China: Fuxian Lake, Yuxi | collected 2017-12-25
ATTCAGCGGCACGATTGCGTGGCTCACTTGGCTGGCTTTGCATCTTGCATACTTGTCCGGTGGACGAAATCGAACCAGCATTTTTGCCGACTGGATTTGGAATTACCTCGTGTGGACACCGCGCCGCACCATCACGGAGTAACGACTACAAACCGGGCACTCAGCCTCAACGAACGAAGAGTGGAAGTTTCGGCATCGCGGTGTCCAACACGCGATCGCTGGGGGTCAACAACACGTGTTCCAGCACACTGGCGTACACCGAACGGAAGTCGATAGTGACTGCCATGTCGTCATCCTTCAACTGATGGAGTGAGGGTTGTTCACCGTGGAAGCCACCCGCGACACCTCCACCAACCAAGAAGACTGGGCCGGAAGTCCCGTGATCGGTGCCTTGTGAAGCATTGGCTCGAACTCGGCGACCAAACTCGCTGTAGATGAGCATCGTGACATTGCTGCTTTGATTGACCGCACGCATTTGAGACATGAATTTGGTGATTGAAGTCGAGAGTGCTCCCAACAAAGTGGATTGCACTGCTTGTTCGTTGGCGTGGGTATCGAATCCACCCAACGAGACGGACCATACCCGTGTTGGTGCACCTGCCGCTATGAGTTTTGCGACGACATCGAGCTGTGCGGCGAGGTTCGATTCCCCGCCTGCGTTCCCACCTATCGCGGTGGGCAAGTCCGCAGCAGGCGGCGCAGGATTCTTCAAAATCGGAGACACCGTATTTCCAACAGCAAACAAGTCGCGAACCGATCGCGAAGCCGTCGCCATCAGCCTCGAGTCGGCACTGCCCTCGACCGAAAGTCGCGCCAAGTCAGTTGCCAGCGTCCCACTCGGGACCCTCAGTCCATTGAGGGGAAGCACGGTTCCAGACCGTTTGGTGCCGGCGAGCAGTGGCGGCAACGTCGAACCGAGACTGATCGCGAGAAATGGGTCAACCGGCTGTGACTCCACCCAACGCCCGAGCCACCCGCTTTTTACTCCGGTTCGGGAAGCGGTCTGCCAGATTGCCATGGAGGAAAAATGGGAACGGTCAGGTCGGGGGTAGCCGACGCCCCGGACAATCGCCAGTTGTCCGTTGTCCCAAAGCGTCTTCAAACCGGACATCGAGCGGTTCAAGCCAAGGTTCTCTCCGATTGGCAACACCTGATCTTCGCGGTACGCAAGTTGGGGTCGCAGGGAGTGGTAGACGGAATCTGTGTAGGGAATGACCGTATTTAGACCGTCATTTCCCCCATACAAGGTGACCACAACGAGGACTGGCGTGCCCTGCGGCAGCGCCCGACGCTCGGCCGCGCGCGCGATGTCGGCGAATGAAACCGTTTGGGCGGCGACCGCACCCGCGCCAGCCCATTTGATGAAAGACCGCCGTGTTAGTGAAGACATCGTCGTTTCATCATTGATTGACCACGTAGTCGGGACTACAAATCGCCAAGGTAACGAGACGACGGGGATCCGAAACCGCACCGTTCAATACGGAACGCGTTCGATCACACCAACCTGCCACACCCAACCAGTCGGCAAGTGCATCAACTCGAGCCGAGGCGGGCACTGAAGTAACGGGAGTAAGGTCTCCACGACTGCACAACGTTTGGGCAGCCTGGATCTGGGTTTGTGCTGCAGACGCCGACAACCACACTTCGTCTCCCGGCCAACCGCCTACGTTCGGCGGAAACAAGGGACGTTGACCGAGAGCGGTCAATAATGACAACAGGCTGTCTGGCTGCGCGTATGTCGACGGAGTAATGCGGAGGGCTCGCAGTACGGCCACGAGCCACTCAAGCGGGCTCTTCACGAGATCATTCTGTGGGTCGGCAAATGCCTCCGACTGCACCATCGCCACGATTGCAGGCAAGATTTGTCGCTGCGCAAAAGCGATTTCGATGTCACTACCAACTGCTGGCGTTGTGGTGGAGGAAATGAACCGGAACCACAATCGTTCGGGAATGAAGCGCTGGCATGCAGGTTGCTGCGACAAGAATCGAGCGAGAGAGACTGCATCGAAGTTGTCCGTTCGTCCGAGGATTGCAGTCGACCCATTGAACGTCCGATTCACGTTTCGGTACACCAAACCCGAGGACTTCACGACCTGCCAGCCTGCAAGTGCCTTCGATGCCTCCTTGATGTCGACCTCGGTGTATCGATTCACGCCGAGCGTGAAGAGTTCCATGAGTTCGCGGGCAAGATTCTCATTCGGAGACTTGGCAGAGTTGAGTTGTCCGTCGAGCCAGTAGATGAGGGCGGCGTCGATTGTCATCGCTTCACACATCTCACCAAAATCGGCCGTCGCATGTTGGCGCAACCTGTCGACGTGGTCGAACATCACGACTGGTTCATCAACCTTCGCGTAGGACGTCGCCCAATGGCCGTGCCAGAACCAGGTCATCCGCTCATGAAACGGAAAGTCCTGGCCAACCATCTGGTCGAGCCACCAGAGGCTGATGGCTCGCAATTGACCTCGTTTCGAATCCGCATACTGCACCACCGCCTCCGAGTTCGGTGCCGGCTGTGGACCAAGATCGGTGATGCCGAGCACGACCTTGACGTCGCCGTAGGCGGGACGAGCCGAATAGACCAAGTCGGAAACCGATGCCGAAAATCCCTTGGCGAGCATCGTCTGAAACTGTCCCGGTTTCGGACCGAAGCCAACTCGATGCACGAGCCGCGACAGCACTCGGCGAGACTCGGTACTCACGAAGTCAAAGTATCCACCGAAGGTGAACACCTAAGATATCGCCGATTACCTCCCTATGAACGACGCCTTTGCAGCTGAATCTCCGGTGGTGCTCGTCACCGGCGGCTCGGGCGGGATTGGTTCGGCGACGTTGCAACGCTTCGCGACCGGCGGTTGGCGATGCGCCAACGCCGATGTGAACGACGGTGCGAATCACGTCGATATGTACGTCTCCACCGACGTTCGCAACGTTTCTTCGTGTCGCGCTGCGATTGCAGGGGTCGTCTCGAAGTTCGGGCGACTGGATGCACTCGTCAACGCCGCCGGCGTGTGGCACGAAGGTGTCACGGCCGATACGAGTGAGGAGGACTTCGACCGAGTAATTGACGTGAACTTGAAAGGTACGTACTTCATGAGTGCCGCAGCGATCGAACATCTCGCACCGACCCGCGGTTGCATCGTCAACCTGTCGAGCGACGCCGGCATTCAGGGCAACTCCGGCGCCGCCGCCTACTGCGCATCCAAGGGCGGTGTATCCCTTTTCTCGAAGGCACTCGCACTGGAACTTGCGCCGACGGGAGTGCGCGTGAACGCCGTATGCCCCGGCGACGTCGATTCACCGATGCTGCGCGGTCAAGCCCGCAATTCTGGCGGTGACGAACGGGCCTACTACGACCGATTGCTGGCGGGGTACCCACAACGTGCCACCGCCAGATTCATTCGACCAGAGGAAGTCGCGGAAATCATCTGGTTCCTCGCTCAACCACACGCCGCCGCAATCACTGGGGCAAACCTCTCGATCGACTTCGGATTGTCGGCCGGCATCTTCCCCGCCGACTGAACGTGTGGAAGTCTGATCGGATGAGCATCGATCCGGACAGGCTCAAGTTCTTCTCGTACCTCCTGTTCACCAAATTGGAGGGCGCCGTCACGTCGGGCATGGCGCACCTCGGAGACCAACTCGGTCTCTACCGTGCGATGGCTTCGGCACGCCAACCCTTGACCACCGCTCAACTTGCAGCGGCGACGGGTCTGCACGAACGCTGGGTGCGGGAGTGGGCATACAACCAAGCGTCGGCGAAACTCATCAGTTTCTCTACCGAGCCCTCGCAAACCCCGACGCTCGACGACGACACGTTTTTCTTGTCGCCGGAACAGGTGGCGGTACTTGCCGATGAGTCGCATCCGGCATTCGGTATGGGGATGTTCCACCGGCTACCCCAGACGATGGAATCACTGAAACGAATGCCCGAGTCGTTTCGCACGGGAATCGGACACAACTACGACAGCCACGGCCCGGACGGTGCGGTGGGCATCGAACGCAGTTTCGAACCATGGAACAACGCGAACTTGATTCCCGTCGTACTACCGGCAGTCGGAATCATCGATCTCCTTCGCCGTGGCGCAAACGTTGCCGATGTCGGCTGTGGTGCCGGCGGCGCGGTGCTCCGAATGGCGAAGGAGTTTCCGAAGTCCAGGGTCGTCGGCTACGACATCTCGCAATTCGCACTTGCCCGCGCCCGCGAGCGACTCGCCGATTCGCGGCTCACCAACGCTCGGTTCACCGACCCACGAACCGAGCCACTCCCCAACGACAACAGCCTCGACTTCGTCTGCACGTTCGACTGCATACATGACATGACCCACCCATTGGACGTGATGCGTGCAATCCGTGCGTCACTGAAGCAGGACGGCGTCTGGCTGTTGGTGGACATCAAAGCGCACGACACGTTCGCCATGAACGCCGAGAAGAATCCGATGGCCGCATTGATGTACGGCATCAGTGTGTTGTCGTGCATGTCGTCCGCCATGGCGACTCCAGACGGTGCAGGGCTTGGCACACTGGGGCTCTCCGCGATGACCGCCGAAACGATGGCACGCACGGCGGGATTCTCGAAGTTCGAGCGGCTCTCCGTGGACCACTCCGTCAACGCGTTCTACGCGATTCGCCCCTGATCCCCGAGGTGGGGGTACGAGGCCATCGGGCCTCCCGAATACTCGGCACGACCGCGCGACAATCATGGCTCAACGATGGGAAATCCCATCGAGAACGTATCGAGATTGCCGAAGATCGAGACGAGAGCGGCAGCGTCTCCATCGAGGACGATGTCGCCGACCTTCAATGCGTCGATGAACGAGGTGTCTTGTAGGACGATGTCGAGCAACTTCGAGCGGGTGAGTGTCACGGCAACATCTGCAACGTCACTGTGGGAGTTCCGAGTGGAGTAGATGGTGCGATTGGAGATGCCAAGAGTCCAGCGCTCGTCATCGGAATCGCGCAGGTCGGTGAACGTCCAATTCGAGGCGAGAGTCACACCGCCGAGGTTCTCGGAGATCGTTCGCACCGAGATGGTGTCGAATACTTGATCGACGGTCATCTCCCGCACCATGCTTCGGGCCCGCACGTTGGGATTCGGATTCTTCGGCGGACCCTTTCTGAGTTCCATTGCGCCCATGAGGTAGGCGTTTCGAAACGTGGACGACTCTGCTTGGTATCCGAGCTGTTCCAGCGCATCGGCCTGTAGCTCGCGGGCCCTTGCGTTGCTCGGATCAGCGAAGACGAGATGATTCACCAGTTCGACGACCCAGCGATAATCGCCGCGTTCGAACGCCATCGCGGCATGCTCGAGTAACGCACCGGCGCCGCCTGCGAGTTCGACGTACCTTCGTCCGACCGCTTCCGGCGGCAACTTGTGGAGGTTCGCCGGATTGCCGTCGTACCAGCTCAGGTAGCGCTGATACACCGCCTTGACGTTGTGCACGAGGTCTCCGTAGAACCCTCGCGTGTGTTCGTGTCGCAAGAACTCCTCGGGCAGCGAGAGGGTTTCCGCAATCTCCAGTGGTGTGAGTCCCTTGTTCGCCATTCGCATCGTTTGATCGTGCATCCACTTGTAGAGATCGCGTTGGAGCACCAGGAATTCACGAACGTCGTGATTCTCCCAGCGCGGCCAGTTGTGGGACGTGAACAACACCTCTGCTTCCATCCCGAACAACTGCAGGCTCTCGTTGATGTACTTCGACCAATTGAGTGCGTTACGAACGAGTGCGCCCCGAATCGGCACCAGGTTGTGCATGGTGTGCGAGCAATTCTCGGCCATGCAGAGTGCCTTGATGTCCGGGAAGTAGAAGTTCATCTCGGCGGGAGCCTCGGTTTCGGGCGTGAGTTGAAAGACGACGCGCACTCCATCGACCTCGAGCCGCTGTCCCGTCTCGGTGATCTCCTCCGTCGGAGCAATCAACGACGGAGGCGAAACCGGAACCGCGATCCCCAGACCACAGTCGACGTGTCCACGCGGGCCGACGGGTAAGAGTGGACCGAATTGGTAGGTGGCGCGACGAGCCATCGCCGGTCCTGCAATCACGTTTTCGCCGATCGTCTCGCGCATGAAGTGCTCGGGGGCGATGATCCGACATCGCCCTGCGGCAACTTCAGCGTGGGTGGTAACACCGAGCACGCCGCCAAAGTGATCGGCGTGTGAGTGCGTGTAGATGACAGCCGTCACCGGATACTCGCCCAGATGCTGAGAGACGAGACGCATCGCCGCGCGAGCCGTATATTCGGAGGTGAGGGGATCCACGACGATCCATCCGGTTTTCCCCTTGATGAACGTGATGTTGGAGATGTCGTATCCACGCACTTGCCAGACTCCGTCGATCACCTCGAACAATCCATGGTGAGCGTTGAGCCGAGCGTGGCGCCAGAGATGCGGATTTACGGTGTCGGGTGACGTCGTTCCGTCCCGCAGGAATTCGTACGCTCCAATGTCGAACACGACTCGCCCATCCGAATTCACGATCGTCGGGTCTTCCAGCGAGGCGACATGTCCGCGACGTACGCGTTCGAAGTCCTCTAGATCGGGCACCCACGCCGATTCGGCCGTATTGTGAGCAATCGTGTGGGTGCTGGCGTCCTTGGACTCGTTCGTCAACACGAACGGAGACTACCGAGCAACGGCTCGTTCGAAGACGGTCAGCGCCGGCGTTGGCGACGGTCGATTGCGGCTCGCTCGGATGCCTGCGCGTGAAATCAGAATCGACAACTTTCTTCAATTCTCGGTCGCTCGTCTGGCAAACTACAACGCATGACGAAACGGTGTCTCGGAAGATGGCTGTTCGGCAGCATTCTCCTCCTTGGCGGCTGCACATCAACCACGACGGAGGCAACATCGTCGACCATCACCACACCCACAACGTCGTCGACGAGCCCGACTTCAACCGACCCTCAGCAGACTCCTCCGAACGGACTCGACTCCATCACCACCGCTGACGGCATGGTTCGCACGTTTCGGATCGTTGATCTATCGGAAGATGCCTCTGCTCCGCTCATCCTGGTGCTCCATGGTTTCGGAGGTACGGCCGACGGCATGCGAACGTACGCAGGCATCGAACGATCGGTCGAGGAGACGCTCGACGAGGGCGCAATCGTCGTCTATCCGAACGGCTCCGGGGCCGACGAGGGCTTTCCGCAGTCATGGAACGCAGGTGGTTGTTGTCCCTTCTCCACTTTCGACATGGTTGATGACGTTGCGTTCCTTGGCGACGTGATCGAGTCGGTTTCGGGGAGATTCGATGTCGACCCTGATCGTGTTTGGGTGGTGGGACACTCGAACGGCGGAATGATGGCATACCGATTGGCGTGTGAACTCTCCACTCGGGTAACCGCAATCGGAGTGGCGGCCGGGGCGATGATGATCGACACATGCGCAAGCACACGACCAACGAGCGCGCTTCATCTTCATGGCGAGCTCGACGTCGTCGTGCCACTACTCGGTGGCGACGGCGCCGGAATCACGTTTCCGAGTGCACAGCAATCGATCGAGCGGTTTTCGAGTGGCAATCAAAACCGTGCACAACTCGTGACCGACGCAGATTGGACGCACGACTGGCAGCCCGAATGGGCCACGCTCTTCCTCGAGTTTCTAGCGGCGACGTAGCTTCCTCAGACGCTCCGCGAGGCGTACCGCTCGCGATGACTCGAGTGCCTTGACGCGCTCTCGGGCACGGTCACGTTGCGAGGTCAACTTGGCAATCCTCGAATTGATGTGGATCAACTGCTGGTGGAGTTGATCCTGCCGTTGCCGGAGCACCAGCATGTCCTGCGTGGCGAGCGACATGGCATGCACGGCATCGTCCCGCTCCTTGGTGAGCTGATTGCGGGCAAGAACGAACTCGGCCACCTTTGACTCGGTGTACAGACTGAAGTCCTCCAATTTCATTCGTAGACCGTGGGCCTCTTCCAACAGGTCGGCGATGAGTTGCTCGCGTTCATCCAAACTTTCCGTCATGCGAGGGCGGTCTCCGTCGTGTGATTGTTGTTTCCAGCGTAGGAGCACGAATCTGGACCTTCGTAGACTTGGCGACATGAGACGCACTGCTCTCTTGGTGCTGGCCGTGTCTGCCCTGGCTGCCACGACGTTGATCTCGGGTTGCGCGACGGAGAAGAACTCCGATCAGATCACGCTCGGATTCACGTTGGAACCCACGAACTTGGACATCAGTGGCACGGCCGGACAGGCGATTCCCCAGGTATTGCTCGACAACGTGTACGAAGGCCTCGTTCGAGTGAACGATGTCGGCATCGTCGAACCGGCGCTCGCCAGCGAGTACTCCGTATCCGACGACGGACTGACCTATACCTTCACCATTCGGCAAGCAACCTTCCACGATGGTGAACCACTCACCGTCGACGACGTCGTGTGGAGTCTCGACCGAATGCTCGATGACTCATCCACCGCCGTACTTCCGACCCAGCTCGCACAATTCGCACGGGTCCGAACGGTGACCAGCGAATCAAACGTCGTCACACTCAGTCTGAGCGAACGCGACAATGACCTCTTGTACAACCTCAGCCAACGTGGCGGCGTGATTTTCCGAAAGGGCACCACCGACTTCGCCGGGAGCGCGATCGGTACAGGACCATTCATCTTCTCCAAATGGGACAAGGGCAGCAGCATCATGTTGGAGCGATTCGAGAACTACTGGGGACGACCCGCCGATACCAAGACCATCGTCTTCCGCTACTTCGCGGATGCCAGCGCCCTCAGCAACGCGATGCTGGCCGGCGACATCGACGTGATGACCACTGTGCAATCACCGGAGTCGTTGGCGGTGTTCGAGGCGCGGGATGACCTCAAGGTGTTGAGTGGTTCGACCAACTGCGAGGTCACGTTGGGAATGAACAACTCGCGGGCTCCGTTCAACGACGCCAAGGTCCGCAAGGCTGTTCGCCAGGCGATCGACAAACGGTCACTCATCGACACGGCTTGGGCCGGTTACGGAACGGAAATCGGCAGTTTCGTTCCACCCACCGATCCTTGGTTCGAGGATTTGACCAACGTTGCACCATTCGACCAGGGCGCCGCTCGGGAAACCTTGATTACAGCGGGTGTCGAGCCTGGAACAGCGATTTCACTCGACGTTCCTCCGATCAACTACGCCACCAATTCCAGCGAATACATCGCAGCCGCGCTAGGCGACGTTGGTTTCGAGGTGAAAATTACGCCGGTCACCTGGGAAGAATGGCTCGACCGCATCTTCACAAAGGCGGATTACGACCTCACCATCGTGTGTCACATCGAACGCAACGATATGGCGATTTATGCGAATCCTGAGTACTACTTCCGTTTCGACAACGCCGAGTATCGGGACTTGATCTCTTCCGCCGGCACGGCCGGCACTCCAGCGGAACGAACCGAGAAACTTCGCAAGGCCGCCCGCATTCTTTCCGAGGAATCGGCCAGTGATTGGCTGTGGTTGATGCCGAACCTCCAGGTGGCATCGCGCGATGTTGCAGGACTCGCAAAGAATTCGGTGGGCGACTCCTATTACGTCGCGCGCGTCGAACGCGTCTAGAACGACACTGCGATGAGCGGCGATCCCCGCCGACTCACCGTTGACTTCATGGTCGTCCTGCGACGTTTGTTCGTTGCACTCTGTGGTATCGCGTTGTCAAGTGTCGTGGTGTTCATCTCACTACGGGTACTGCCGGGAGACATCGCCACCACCCGACTGGGCATCGACGCCACTCCGGAAGCCCTCGCTGCACTTCGTGACGAATACGGACTCGACCAGTCGTACTTCTCACAGTACGTCGACTGGATCGGAAACGCCGTACGCGGCGACCTCGGAACATCGATGGTCACCGGTGACGACGTTGGTAGCGAGATCATCTCGCGACTCGACGTCACCATGCCACTGATCATCGCCTCATCCGTGCTGTCGGTGACATTGGCGGTGTGGCTCGGGCGACGTACGACTCTTCGCCGTGGGCAAACGTCGGGAGTCATCGCCGATGCGCTCTCGCAAATCGGCGGAGCCGTACCAACCTTCGTCGTCGGCGTCTTCCTCATCACGGTTTTCGCGGTGCAACTGCGGCTGCTGCCCGCCGGTGGATTTCCCACCGAGGGTTGGCGGGTCCCCCTCGACGCATTGCGTTCGCTGTTGCTTCCGCTCCTCTGCCTCGCAGCTTCACAGAGTTCCGTGCTCGTACGATTTGCCCGCTCGCACTCTCTCGACTACCTGGCGTCCGATGCATTCCGCACCGCACGTTCCGTCGGTCGAAATTCCGACGCTGCCATGGCAACCGCCCGGCGACTCGTACTCACTCCGGTGCTTGGGGTCACCGCACTGCAGATTGCCACCCTGCTGACGGGTGCCGTCGTGGTGGAGAGTGTCTTTGCTCTTCCTGGAATCGGGTCGATGTTGATTCGTGATATTGCGAACCGCGACCTACCGAAGGTGCAGTCGACCTTGTTGTTGGTGGTGGTACTGGTTTTCCTCGTTCGCTTCGTGGTCGACGTCATCGTCGACCGACTCGACCCACGGCGGCTGTCTTGAAGCAAAGCATCTCGCTACGGGTTGGGGCGGGCATCCTCGGATTCATCTCCTTGATCACGGTGCTCGGATCTTTCTGGACACCGTACGACTCGCTAGTCGTCGACCCTGCGAACAGATTCGCCTCACCCACGTGGATGCACTTGCTCGGTACCGATCAGCTCGGGCGGGATGTGCTGAGCAACATCCTCGATGGTGCGCGTACCACGTTGTTGGTCGGTCTGCTCGCCAGCGCCATCGCCATCGTCGTCGGTGGAACCCTCGGAATCCTCGCGGCGACATCTCGACGCTGGATCGACGACGTCGTCACCACCGTCGCCGACGTGTTCGTGGCGTTTCCCGCGCTGCTGATTGCCCTCGTCGTCGTCGCAGCCTTCGGACCATCCACCGGTGTGGTGGTGACCACGGTTGGTTTTTCGGCCGGAGTTTCGGTCATCGTGGTCACCCGCCAGGAGGTCGTCGACATCATGCGCGAGCCTTACGTACTGGCAGCCAGATTCAGTGGAGGTACCACGGTGAAAATCGTCGCGCGTCACGTACTGCGAAATCTGTGGCCGTCGCTCGTCGTCCAAGCAACGAGCGCAGCGACCATCGCTATCGTCGCGGAATCGACACTCAGCTATCTCGGACTTGGAACCACTCCGCCAACTCCATCGTGGGGCAGGATGTTGGCTTCGACTCAGCAGTACCTCCTCGTTCATCCACTCCTCACGAGTTGGCCAGCATTGTTCATCTGTGTGTCGGTTACGGGAGTTACCCTGCTCGGCAATGGAGTGCGTGAGCGCTACGACCCCAACTTGGTACGGTAGCCCCATGCGAATTCTGAAGCGTCTCGTACTCTCCCTACTCCCGCTCCTGGTTCTTCCCGTCACTACCGCCGATGCGGTCGTGGAGTGGGAACTCGCCGAGGATGCGGTTGCCCTCGGTCTCACCGGGGTGTCGCCGCACGTCGAGCGCACGGGGACCGTCGATCGCCTGTGGTATCCGGCGGGTCTCGCTGGAACCGGCGTAGCCGACTGTTCGGACGCCGGTACGTGTGCGACCGTTCCCACCACCGGACGACTCGGTTCGGACTTCACCGCGGTGACACTGCCGAATGGAACGCGGCGCGCATACTTCGTAGAGAACGCACAAGGAACTCCGTCGAAGTCGGTGTCATCGGCCGCGTGCCTCACGACGGCGTGCACCGCCGTCGGACCATCCACGGTGACGAACTCCGAACTGACCGTCTCACAGAACGTCAGGGCATGGGGTGTACCCGACGCAGTGGTGACACCAGACGGCAAGGTGCGGCTGTACGTGGTGGAATCACCGGTTGAAGGTCAGTGCACGGAGAAACTCGCGAGCTACATCTCCACGGATGGAATCAGTTTCACGAAGGAAGCAGGCTGGCGCCTCGAGAGTGGGGTGAGCGTCGACCCTGAAATCCTGCGAGCAAAGAGCGGTGACTGGCTGATGATTCTTGCCGACGGTCCGGGATGCGGCGACCGCGTGCAGAAGTTGTACACCTCAACCTCGACCGATGGCCTCACCTGGTCCACACCCCAACGTGTGTCCGGTTCCGGTTCCGACCTGCGACGGCTCGACCCAACGGGCTACGAGGTCTCGCCGAACGTCTTCCGGATCTATTACGCCACCGCACCTGCCGGTGTCCTCGGTGACGTCACCTACACCATCAAACGCGGAATCATTCGCATCAAGGACACCACCAAGGGTGGCGACGTCGGAATTACGAAAACCACGACGCCGAGCAAGTCCAAGACCATCACTTGCGTGAAGGGGAAGATCACCAAGAAGGTGGTCGGCACCACGTGTCCGAAGGGTTACAAGAAGAAGTAGCGCCATGTGGATTGCAGTCGTGGTCGCAACCACACTGCTGTCCGCCACGGTGTTGCCAAACGCCCCCCGGAGTGACTCCGACGAGGCTTCGGACTCGTTACGCAAGAAGCGCAGCGAGTGGCGCTACACGTTTCCCGTCTCCGGACCGGAGGTGTTCTATCCGAGTGATCACCTCGACTATCCCGCCGCCGACCTCACCGGATGTCGACAACTGGTGCGATCCCCCATTTCAGGTGTGATTGTCGACGTCCGTGATGTGGACACCTGGGATGCAACGACCGACGAACCGGGCACTCGCGGTGGCCTCACCATCACCTTGCACGGTGATGACTTCGTTCGTTATTACTTCTCCCATCTCGGTCGGCTCATGGTGAAGAAGGGTCAACGTGTCGAATCCGGACAGAAAATCGCGACGGTCGGACAATCCGGGAATGCGAGGAACACCCTCTGCCACGTACATTTCGGCATCTCTCGAATTTGTCCGATGTCGGAGCAGAACGTCCGCCGCGGGGAGATTTGGCCGCAACCGTACCTCGATGACTGGAAACGAGGCATCAATACATCGCCGAATCGAGAAGTGCGGCGATTGACCCTGCGGAATCCCTCCGCATGTTTGTTGGCCGCCGCCGCACAGCGGCGCGGTGGCGACGGCTGACCGTCTACTTGTAGTAGGGATTCGCCCCACTCGCGTGATCCGTCAGATCACGAACGCTCGTGATGACACCGACCTGCTCGGTGATCATCTTCTGTACGCCCTCCAACATGGTCTGCTTGCTCATCGAGCAACCCTGACAACCGCCACCCATCGTGAAGTAGGCGGTGCCCGCATTGTCGTGTCCGGCGAACGTCACGAAACCACCGTGGGAGGCCAACATCGGATTCACCTCGACTGACACGATTGCCTCGATGTGTGCCGATGTTTCGTCGTCACGAATCAATCCTTCCACCGTCGGGGCTTTCGGACGGTTCGGGTTGCGTAGTACGAGGCCTGCCTGGTCGCTGTAGTCGAGCTCGGAACCTCGCAGGGATCCGACGTCGGTACCCGGCATGATGAACTTGAAGCCATCGATCGTGCGAACCTCGTCGGTGAACGCCGACTTGAGGAATTCTTCGAACACCAAGTCGTAGCGGAAGTCCTCGCCAGGTGCCGAGACGATGGCCAGACGAAGACCCAATTTCTCGGCATCAGGCTCGGTAGAGCGAAGTTCCTTCAGTTTCGCCAGCGCAGTCGGGGTCACCGTGATGATGGTGTCACGTGGTACATCCGATGCAAGGGGCGACGAAACTGCGTTTGCCAGTGGCGAGCTCTTCGTTTCCGACACGCCCGCAGGCTACCGAGCAGGCTGAACACGTACGCCGTCCGTGACGTTAGAGTTTCGGTCACAAGCACGGGGAGTCCGAGGATCGTCGGACTGAGAGGGTGGAGGCCACCACCGACCCGCAGACCTGATCTGGGTAATGCCAGCGGAGGGAGCAACATGACAGGACCATCGCCGGACTGCACCACGGCAATCGTGTTGATCGGTGGCGGCACCATCGACGCGACCTCCGTCGGCTCACTACCGAAGGATTGCCTCGTCGTCGCCGCCGATTCGGGCGTGCACGTCGCCGAGCAACTTGGACTCGATGTACATGTGGTCATCGGTGACATGGACTCGATCGACGCGACCGCGCTCGCAGCATTGGCAGCACTCGGCACCAACGTGGTGCGGTTCCCCACCGACAAGAACGAAAGCGACACCGAATTGGCGCTCCGACATGCAGTCGGCCTTGGAGCCCGACACCTGATCATCGTCGGCGGTGGCGGCGGACGGTTGGACCACCAGTTGGCGTCGTTCTCGGTCATGTTCCTCGAGGTACTGCGTGGAGTTCGAGTCGAGTCACGAATCGCGGGTTCGCGGGCATTTGCCGTACTGGACGACAAGCCAGCGACCATCGTTTGCACGCCAGGTGACGTCATCGGACTGATTCCGTTCGGTGGGGATGTCCACGGTGTGGTTACCCGCGGTCTGCAGTGGGCATTGGCGGGCGAATCACTTCAGGTTGCGGCATCTCGGGGAATCAGCAATCGTGCGGAGGGCTCAGAAATTTCCGTGGCGGTTGGTGCGGGTCGACTCATCGTGACGGTCGATCCGACGGAGCCCGGGGAACATTCAACATGAACAGGGTCCGTATCGCACTTCTCACCTGCCTTACTGGCATCGTCGCCATGAGTTGCGCCGCCAACGACGTCGATGACGTGACAGTATCGACCACCCCAGATGAATCGACCGTCACCTTGCGGCTCCTCGCCCATGACTCGTTCACACCCACCGACGGCATCTTCGACACGTTCACCGAGGAAACCGGCATCGCAGTCACCATCGTCCGTGGCGGCGACTCCGGCGTGCTCGTCACCAAAGCCGTGCTCGCCGCCGGCAACCCGGAGGCCGACGTGTTGTGGGGCGTCGACAACACCCTGCTCTCTCGGACACTTGACGCCGACGTGTTCCTGTCCTACCGAAGCGTGCATGCTGCCGACCTCGACCCACGGGCACTCGAACTCGTGCCGAATGATGAGGTCACTCCCGTCGACTCGGGAGACGTGTGCATCAACTACGACAAGGCGTGGTTCGCCGAGCAAGGCCTCGCACCACCACTCACATTGCAGGCGCTCACGTCATCGAGTTATCGCGACCTCCTCGTAGTCCCCAATCCAGTGACATCCTCGCCGGGACTCGCCTTCCTCCTGGCCACCATCGCCGAGTTCGGCGACGAATGGCAGCAATGGTGGACGACCATCCGGGAGAACGGGGCCCTCATCGTGGACTCATGGAGCGATGCCTACTACGGACATTTCACCGCGGCATCGGAAGGAACCCGTCCGGTGGTCGTGAGTTACGCGACGAGTCCACCCGCCGAAGTGTTGTTTGCCGATCCGCGGCCGAACGAAGCACCCACGGCGATTGCCGCACTGACCTGCTTTCGGCAATACGAATTCGCTGGAATTCTCCGGGGAACCAACCACGAACAGGAGGCACGCCGACTCGTCGACTTCTTGGTGTCGAAGTCGTTCCAGGACGATCTCCCACTCACCCAGTTCGTGTGGCCGATCAACTCCACTGCCGTGATACCGCGCGAGTTCCTCGATTTCGCACTTCGTCCTGAGAACCCATTGACCATCGACCCTTCCACCATCGCCACGCGTCGCGCTGAATGGCTCGATCGGTTCAGCGACATCATGTTGCGCTGAGTACCTCCGATGTCCGACCAGATCTTTCCGCTCCGTATCGGTCGAGTTTCGACATTCGTGGTCGCCGTCTGGATCGGAGTGTTCCTCGTACTGCCCGTCGCCACGTTGATCGTCGCCGACCTCGGGCTCCACGATGTCACTCGAATTCTTGGACAACTCTCCACCTGGCGGCTCCTGTGGTTCTCCGCTTGGCAGGCGGCCGTCAGCGTGCTCGTGACCGGTCTGATCTCTGCTCCGATTACGTGGTTGATCGGACGGCACCACTTCCGAGGACGATCGATCCTTCGCGCCGTTACCACTGTGGGATTTCTCCTGCCCTCCGTGGTGGTGGCTGCAGGAATCCAAGCGGTGCTTCCGAGCGCAATGCAGTATTCGGTGCCTGCCATGGTCGTCGGCCATGCCTACTTCAACATGGCGGTGATGGTTCGAGTGGTGGGGTCGCGCGCCGAGCTGTTCGATGATCGAATCGTCGGCGCGGCGAGTCTGCTCGGTGCTTCGCCGCAGTTCGTGTGGCGGACCGTCGTTTGGCAGTCGGTCCGTGGATCGGTGATTTCGGCATCAGTAGTCACCTTCGTCTTCTGCTTCACATCCAATGCAGTCGTACGCCTACTCGGTGACCCGCGACGAAGCACCATCGAGAGCGACATCGCCCGGAGGGCCTTCGGCATCGGTGATATATCTGGCGCAACGGTGTTGGCACTTCTTCAACTCTTCACCGTTGCTGCGATCCTGGGCTTGGCCAGTGCGCGTTGGGCTGGTAACGATCGCGCATCACAAGGCACGTCACCAAAACTTCCCGGAATCCCTTCCCACCACAGAACTACTGCTGGAGCAATCATCGTTGGTACGACGGGATTCGTCGTGGCTCCATTGATGGCACTCGTTTGGCGGTCGTTCCACGTCGGCGAAACGTTCTCGCTCGAGGCGTGGCGGTCGATCTTCGAACCGATGTTCCTCTCCACGATTCGAGGCACGTTTCGCATCGCTCTCACGGCGGGCGTCGTTGGTATGTCGTTGTGCGTCCTGGCGACGCTTGCCATCGTGCAGTTGCCGCGGCTCGGGCGTGTCGTTGACGCATTGGTCATGTTGCCAATCGCCATCTCTCCCGTAACCGTTGGTCTCGGCCTCATACTCACCTTTGATACCGGTTGGTTCGATTGGCGAGCCGGGTGGTGGCTCACGGTCATTGCCCATTCCGTCGTCGCTCTACCGCTGGCCGTACGGGTGTTGCTGCCCGCATGGCGAACGACTCCACACGGTTTGCACCGGGCAGCCGCGAACCTGGGTGCCGGCGCGTGGCGCCGTCTCGTCGACGTGGATCTTCGACGAATGAAACCCGCGATGACGGCCGCGTGCGGGCTCATCGTTGCGGTATCGCTCGGTGAATTCGGTGCTGCGTCGTTGCTCTCGCGAGATGGTGCCGAGACGATGCCCGTTGCAATCGCCCGCCTGCTCTCCCGCACGGGTGATGCGTTCCGAGCCCAGGCGTTCGCTCTCGCTTCGCTCCTGGTCATCGTGTGCCTCATGGTGCTCGTGACGGTGGAGATTGCGCTCATGAGAGGCTCACGTGCTGCGCGTCGCTGATCTCACGGTGGACCGTGGAGGTCGACGAGTGTTCGGTGGTGCGGCGCTCACGGTTCGTGCCGGTGAGCGCCTTGCCATTCATGGCCCGAGCGGTTGTGGGAAGACGACGCTGCTCCATGCCATCGCCGGACTCATCAAAATCGAATCCGGAACGATCCACGTCGACGACGAAGACGTCACGCTTACTCCACCGCACCGTCGCGGTGTCGGGCTGGTGTTCCAGGACAACCAATTGTTCACGCACATGGACGTTGCCGACAACGTTTCCTATGCATTGCGGGTACTCGGCATGAGCAAGCGGCTCCGACGTGAGGCTGCCGCGGAGTGGCTGACTCGTGTGGGACTGCAAGGTGCGGCCGACCGGCACGTCTCCGAACTGTCCGGAGGCGAATCCAAGCGTGTGGCGCTCGCGCGCACCTTGGCTGGGTCACCGAGCGTGGTACTGCTCGACGAGCCACTCACCGGACTCGATGACCAACTCCACGGACGACTACTCGCCGACGTGCGGGAACTCTTCGACCACCTCGGCACCACCGTGGTGCACGTGACGCACGATCGTGCCGAGGGTGCCGCGCTGTGCCACCGTTCGGTGGAGTTCGAATCGGTGGCACATCATGGGTTCCACGGTTCTCGGCCGCCAGACTGAGACTCGTGGATAATTCGCCGTTCGTAGTACGCCGAATCACACTCGAGCAGGCGATTCCCGTGCGCCTCGATGTGCTGCGACGAGGCACACCCTCGCAGGACGCCAACTACGACGGCGACGCCGAGCCCACCACGGCGCACATCGGTGCCGTCGTCGCCGATCACCTACCCTCCGTCGTCGCAACTTCCACCTGGTTGATGCGACCGTGGTCGGCTGATCCCACCCGAGGAGCCGTGCAATTGCGTGGCATGGCCGTGCTGGATGACTTTCAGAATACGGGTGTCGGTGCAGCGCTCATCGCGGCGGGCATTGCCCATGCGCTCGCATCCAACGCCACGTACGTGTGGGCGAAAGCTCGCGACAGCGCCTTGTACTTCTACGAACGGCGGGGGTTCACGGTCGACGGTGATCAGTTCATGGAACCCGCTTCAGGTGTGCCGCATCACCTCGTCGTACTCGAGCTCCGCCAATGACTTACGACTCGAAATCCACCTTCGTGGTGTACAGCGCTGCCGTTCCGTCGGAGAGTACGGCATCGAAATCGAGGGTCCACTCACCCGGCGTCGGTACCGTCACCTCGTAGTGGAAGTGGTTGATTCCGCTCTTCTCGAACCACAACACCAACGTCGAGAGCGACGAGTCGGCGGGAATGAGGTTGCCCGTCACCGAATCCACCTGTTGCAACTTCCCACCCGGAGGCGAGAACTCCATGTGGATGATCACCGAACCAACTCTCGTCGGGTCGACGGTGACATCCGCAATGACGTCCTCCGCAACGAGAGACACATTGAACGAGTCGGCTCCACCGTGATCGTGTACTCCCTCCTTGGGTCCTGCAACGTCACCTCCACACGCGGTGAGGGCGACGACGAATACGAGTACGGGGAAGGATTTTTTACGAAGCATCTTCAATACACCTGCGGAGCAGGAACGCCATCCACGGTAATACGGTTGTAGAACCATGCGAGGCGTTCGTTCGGTGTGAGTTTCAGGATCGAATCAGGCAGGGTGGTGAGTCCCATCGGTTTGCGGGCGCGCCATGCCATGAGTTGACGGTCGAGGTCGTAACGAACGAAGAGCGGTGTCCAGTCACGATGATCGAACCCGATGTCGAGATCGGCGTGATGCACCTCGGTTTCGCACCATCGCATCAGGACCAGGTCGACGATCGGTACGCGGGCACCGCCGGAATGCGACTTGATGCCAAAACCCGCCCATGTCGTCGCCGATGCGGATGCCCAGGCAGCCTCCAAGGAGTAGATCGAAACGCGGACGTCGGTGACCAATTCACTCGCCGATCGTCCTGCACCGGCCTCGATCTCCGCGGAACGGGTGGAAGTTCCACCCACGTATTGCTCCACTTCCATCCCCCGCGTTGCCGCTTCGAACATTCGAACATGACTGTCCGCATTCCGCGCCAGATGACTGAGCACGTGACCCCGCGACCAACCCGGCAATGCAGTCGGCGTTCGACAGTCGTCGTCGCTCAAACCGTTGATGGCGCTCAACAATCGCTGATGCGCGGCTGCTGCACCGGACACTTGAGCATCGAGTGCTCGCGCTGCCGACTCGTCCAAGTTGCCTATCGATTCTCGATGGTTCGAAGCGGCACGACGACCACCGTACCGTCCGTCTCGTGAATGACCCGCGCGGAAACACCATAGAACTCCGCGAGCGTTTCACTGCGCAGCACTTCGTTGGCGGTTCCGCGTGCGACCGCGACACCCTGGTGCAGGAGCAATAGTCGATCGGAGTAGAGCCCGGCAAGTGTCAAGTCGTGCATCGCGGAGATCACCGTGAGGTCGCGACTATGTCGGAGTCGATCCACCAATTCGAGGGCATGCTGCTGATGCCCGAGGTCGAGGGCACTCGTCGGCTCGTCGAGCAGCAAGACCGCGGCCTCTTGTGCGAGTGCGCGCCCGATGACGACTCGCTGACGCTCACCACCCGACAGTGTGCCGAGCATTCGACGGGCGTACACACCGAGTGAAAGTTCCTCGATGAGGTCCGCAACGATTGCACGATCAGCGGCGGAGTCTCGACCGAACGTCGGGATGTATGGATTTCGACCGAGCATCAAGTAGTCCACCACCGACATGTCATCGGGTAGCAGTGGGTCCTGGGGAACGAACGCCACGCGACGCGCCAGCTCGCGTGCGCCGAAGTCGGTCACGGAACGCCCGTCCACCTCCACGACTCCCGAGTACTCGACAAGTCTTGCCACTGCGCGCAGCAACGACGACTTGCCGGCACCGTTGGGTCCGATCAGGCATAGCCACTCGCCTCGCGCCAACGTCTCGTCGATATTGGACAGCACCGCACAACCGCCGTACTCCACCCGCAATCCGCGTAGTGCCAGCGAACTCACCGATCGACCTCCCACCGACCAATGACGTTCATTGCCTGACGTCCCTCATCCGCAGCAGGAACAAGAAGAACGGCGCGCCGAAGAACGCGGTAACGACCCCGATCGGTGTCTCGGACGGCGACGTGAGGATTCGACCGGGCACGTCGGCAGCGATGAGGAATGCCGCGCCGGCGAACATGCTGAGCGGCATCACGATTCGATTGGAGGCGCCCGCCAGCAACCGAATCGCATGGGGAACGATGATGCCGACGAAACCGATGAGCCCGCTGACGGCTACGGCGGCGGACGTTCCGAGGGTCGCTGCGAGCACCACGATGATCCTCACCATCGCAACGTTCACCCCCAGGGCCCGTGCTTCGTCGTCGCCAACGCGAAGCACGTCGATGATTCGCCGATACGACAACAGGGTGATGGCGCTCACACCGATGTACGGAAGGACGAGACGTACATCACCCCATGTAGCCGAGGTCAGTCGGCCGAGGATCCACGAATACACCTGTCTTACAACGTCGTTGTTTCGCTGGAGTACGAAGGTTTGCATCGCGGTGGTCAAGGACGTGACTGCCACACCGGCCAGTACGAGGGTCGTCGCCGAACGCGAACGGCCGAAGGCCGTTCCGATGGTGTACGTGAGCACGACGGCAACGAGACCACCGACGAATGCGGCGAGTGGCACCGGATCGATCGCCCACGTCGTCGTGGTTTCCCTACCCACGGCGAACGCCACCGTTGCACCGAGGCCCGCGCCGGCAGCCACACCGAGCAGATACGGGTCGACCAACGGATTGCGAAAGACTCCCTGATAACTCGCCCCGGCCAACGACAACATCGCGCCCACCAGTGCCGCCAGCACCACCCGAGGTGCTCGAATTTGCCACACGATGTTCCACTGTGCCTCGCTGACTCCGCTGTCGAGCGAAATCAATGGGAGGTGATCCAACATCGCAATCGGCACGCGCCACCAGGTAGGCCCGGCTGGACCGAGCGTCACTCCCACGACACCAGCCACGAGCACTGCGAGACCACCCGACAACCACCACGCGGATCGACTGCCGGACATGGGCGGAATCGTCAACGCAGTCACCAGAGAGACGACACTTCGTTTACGACTTCGCCAATACGGAGGTGACTGCGTCGGCAACGCTACGCACCAAATCGACGAGGCGGGGTCCCCATCGCGAAGCAATGTCGTCATCGAGCGCAACGACGGCTCCGGTCGCGGTTGCCTTCAACTCGCCCCAGCCATCCCGAGCCGCAACCGTCTCTGCGGACTGCGCACAGCACTTCGTGTCGGCGAGGAAGATGATGTCCGGATTCCTCTCCACGATGATTTCCGCCGAGAGTTGCGGATAGTCGTTGCCCTCCTCGACGCCGTCGGCGATGTTTTCAAGGCCGAACAAGGCCATGATGCCGCCGATGAAGGTGTTCGAGGTGACGGTGTAGGGGGTCGGGTCAAGTTCGTAAAAGTACGTCAGCGGCGGATCGGTTTTGGTGACTCCTGCGGCGATGTCATCGATCTCCTGCTGCATTTCGCTCGACACCTGCACTGCTTCGGCAAGTTGGCCGGTGAGAGCACCAAGTTGCTCGATCTGCTCGTATGCACCTGGGAGGTCGGCGACGGCACCTGCGGTGAACACCGGAATGGCGAGGGTGTTCAGTTGCTCCACGAGGTTGCCCGGGTCGTAACTGATGATCACCAGGTCGGGTTCGAGTGCAGAAATCGCCTCGACGTTCGGTTGGTAGGCATCGAGTTGCTCGAGCGATGCGGTCTCCGCGGGAAAATTGGAGAAGTTGTCCACGGCGACGACACGGTCGCCAGCCCCGATGGCGAACAACATCTCGGTCGCCGTGGCCGACATGGAGACGATTCGCTGCGGTTCGTTCTCGAGCGTGAGCTCTCCGACGGTCACCGGGAAATCGGCGATCGACTCCGCCGATTCCACGATCGTCGTCTCGGGCTCCACCGAGTCGCTACTCGAGTCGCCACAAGCGACCAGGGTTGGTACCAACAAAAAAAGGCCGGCAATGCCGACCAGTCGAGACGATTTCATGATGTTCTCCTTGCTCTTCTCGCGAGAGCGGTTGATGGGGCATGATTGTCAGGCGACCGGACTCGCGATGCTCGACCGAGGTCGAACTTCGCATCACCGTTGCGGGACAGTGCCGGAATCTCACCGGACTTCGCTCACGAACATGCACCGCAACTATTGCTGCGGTGAGCCGACAGTAGCAGGTCCGTTATCGCGCGACGAGGCTGGCGAGGCGTGAGATTCCCTCGCGGAGGTCCTCGTCACCGAGTGCAAACGAGAATCGCGCATAACGAGGCGCGCCAAAGGCTTCGCCCGGCACGAACGCAACCCTGGCTTGCTCGAGCACCATATCGGCCAGTTGCATGGTGTTGGCGGCGGTCAGACCCGCGATGTCGCGATGCAGAAGTCCGGAGAAATTCGGGAAACAGTAGAACGCACCTTGTGGTTTCATACACGTGACGCCAGGTATTTCGATCAGCATCCGATGCATCAGACTCCCGCGTCGCTCGAAGGCGGTTCGCATCCGTGAAACGTCATCCAAGCCGCCGGTCAATGCCGCCAACGCCGCGTACTGAGCCACGTTGGAGACGTTGCTCGTGGTGTGGCTCTGGAAGTTGATGGCGGCCTTCATCACGTCCGGCGGCCCGATCATCCAACCCACGCGCCATCCAGTCATGGCATAGGTTTTCGCAACGCCATTGACGATCACGCAACGATCGGCGATCTCGGGTACCAACGTGGGCATGGAGTGGAACTCATGTCCGCCGTAGGTGAGATGCTCATAAATCTCGTCGGTGACCACCCATACGTCGTTTTCGACAGCCCACCTACCGATGGCAACCGTCTCCTCGCGCGAGTACACCGCGCCACTCGGGTTGTCGGGGGACACGAAGAGCAACACCTTGGTGCGAGGAGTCTTGGCGCGCTCCAATTGCTCGACGGTGACTTTGAATTCGGTCTCCTCGGTGGTGTCGATCACCTTGGGTATGCCGCCCGCAAGCGCAATTGCCTCGGGATACGTGGTCCAATACGGCGCCGGACAAATCACCTCGTCGCCCGGGTCGCACAACGCGGCGAAAGCCACGAACACGGCGTACTTTCCGCCCACGGTCACCAACACTTGCGACGAAGCGCACCCAAAGCCACTGTCGCGCTTGGTCTTGGCAGCGATTGCATCGCGCAACGCAGGCAAACCCGCTGCTGGCGTGTACCGATGGGCCCTCGGATCCCGCGCAGCCTTGACCGCCGCCTCCACGATGTGCTCGGGTGTCGGGAAGTCGGGCTCGCCGGCGCCGAACCCAATGACGTGTTCACCCTTGGCCTGAAGGGCCTTTGCCTTTGCGTCGACCGCCAACGTCGCCGACTCGGCTATGGAGGCGAGTCGTGCCGACACCCTCGACTTCATGTTTGCGGATGTTGAACTCGACGACATCCCTGCCATGCTAAGACGGTGACGAAGCAGCCCACCACGCCGTTCGAGATTCCCACCACCTTGTTGCCACGCGATGGTCGCTTCGGTTGCGGCCCGTCGAAGGTTCGAGACGCGCAACTCGACGCCCTCGCCACCGATGGACGTCGGCTCATGGGCACCTCCCACCGTCAGGCACCGGTGAAGAAACTCGTCGGCTCCGTGCGAGCGGGACTACGTGAGTTGTTCGGCCTCCCCGGCGATTGGGAGGTCGTCCTCGGCAACGGTGGATCCACCGTGTTCTGGGATGTTGCCACATTCGGGCTCATTCGGGAAACCAGCCAGCATCTGGTGTTCGGGGAGTTCTCCCAGAAGTTCGCCGACGCAGCTACTGCCGCACCGCACCTCGGAGATCCACTGGTGGTGGCGAGTGAACCCGGAACCCACCCGTCGCCACGGGTCAGCGTGGCGGACACACTGTGCCTCACCCACAACGA
>SXGU01148900.1_pt1 | contig 24111 bp, 12 predicted proteins | sample 3174531 | NCBI WGS metagenome assembly SXGU01 (sample SAMN11356863, study PRJNA531348) | freshwater metagenome | isolation source: freshwater sample F1-140 | place: China: Fuxian Lake, Yuxi | collected 2017-12-25
ATGTTGCCGATGCCGCTCGAACCATTCGGCCACACAGGATTCACCGGTGTAGTGCTCCACTTCACGGGCCAGCACCGAAGCCACGGTGGCCATGCCGGAAGCCACATTGTGGCGGGCGGTCTGCGCTCCTTCGATATTGGCATACACCGCCCGATACTGTCCGGTGCGGTTCAAATGCTCGACGAGGGCAATCAGCGAAGTGGTCTTGCCGGTTTGGCGGGGGGCATGGAGTACGAAGTAACGCTCATCCCGAATCCAATCCAGCAGGGTGAGGTGATCGATCCGTTTGAGCGGATCGATCAGGTAATGCTTGTCCGCTTTACAGGGACCGGCGGTATTGAACTGTTTTTCGGGCTGCATGGTGGGCACTGTTTGAGGGGAAAGGCAGGATTATACCCACTGCCGTTACGCACCAGGGAGAGTGAACGATTACTCTCAAGCCGGTCTGCTTCATCTCAATGACACTCTTCCAATCCGGTGATGGGCCACCGTGTGGTCTTTGGCCATCAAAATCCGTAACTCAACCGAAAATCGAGCCGTTGCTGGCCGGGATCGACCGTGCCTTGCCGGTAGAAGGGATAAGCCCAGTCCAGTTCTCCCTGAACATGCCGGAAGATTTGCATCCTTAGTCCCAAACCGGCAGAGGCCAGGGTGTAGCGGGCCGGGTTGGCGGGCAGGGGGTCTTTGATCCAGAGACTGGCCCAGTCGTAAAACCCCAGCAGGCGCAGGTTCTGAATGTGTTCTGTCTGACCACTCAACCAGCGCGGGCTGTATAGCTCCACGGACGCATTCAGGCCGTCATCGCCCAGTTGCTGGGTCTGGTGATAGCCGCGCACACTCTGCACCCCGCCGGCACTGAATTGCTCATTGCTGATGAGGGGTTGGGCGCTGATCTGGCCGGATAGCCGGGTCGAGAGCAGACAGTCCAGGCGGAGCGGGTGCTGGTGTTTCAAATCGGCCGTGAAGTAGAAAAAATTGGCCCGGGCCTGATCGCGCCGTTGCTGAAATTCCGCCGGGTCGTTCCCCAGCCCCCGGATCGAGACATGCCCTGCGGCATTCAGGCTGGTGAGGGTATCAGCCTGGTGCCGGCTGAACTCATAGCCCAGCAGCAAGGGCGCGTAGTGGATGGGGGAACTGCCGGTGTCCTGACCTGCCAGGGTCACGGCCTGGTCGAACTGCTTGTAGTCAAACCCCAGGGTGAGGTTGTGCAGCCCGTCGGCTGATCCGGGCAAGGGTTTGAGCAGTCTTGCGCCGTAGATGGCCCCTGCGCCCACCACGGATGTGCCGCCGACGTTGGCACCGAGCAGGGTATTGGAGTGAATGCCCACACCGTACAGGGCCAGCCGGGTGTCGGCCCAGCCGGTGGGCAAAACGTAAGTGCCTGACCATACCTCGACTTCATCACGGTTTTCAGGGGACGTCTGATATTGCAGCGACGCGCTGTGGAACGCCTGCCACAGGTTGTCGTAGCGTAACGAAGCGATCAACCGGGTGAAATGGGTGTAATCGGTGTTCTGGCTGTTGATCTCTACACTGCCGTGCAGGGGGAGCTGATCCCTGACCTTGAGTTCCACTTCCATTTGTCCGGGTGCTTGCCCGGCCCGAAACAGCGGGGTGACACTGCGATCTGCCGTTTGTCCAGCCAGTTGTGTGATCTGGGCCTGCACATCCGGCATGTAAGGCACCCGGCCTTCGGCCAGTGCCGGCAATCCCGCCCGAATCCTGCCGAGGGCGTAATAGCGTGAACCGGTCACTCGCACGTTGTCGATCCGACCTTCCACCACCTTCAACCTGACCTGCCCCTGGTTGACCTCCTGCTCCGGAATATCCACCACCACGGTAGGATAACCGTGATCGCGGTAAGCGGTTTCCAGGGCCAGGCGGGCCTGTTCTACCGTATCGATGCCTTTCGCTGTCCCCAGATAGGGATACACCACCTGTTCCACCGTTTCCACATCCAGTACGGTATTGCCTTCTACTGCGTAGTCGAGGATGTCAAACTGCGGTGAATCCTGCTCTGCCGCCTGCCCGGTCTGCGCTATCAGGACGTAGAGCAGCAGGCCAATGTGGAATGGCGTCCGCTTCATGGTTGTATCTCCCCGTCGACAGGCCGCCCGCTGGCGGTTGGGGTGTAAGGTGTAACCTTCAGCCGGTGCATCTGGTAACGGTAGGCTTCTGCGGCATTTTCAGTCTGTACTGACCCGATACCGGTCAGGGGTTCCTGTTCGAGCATGCGTTTCCAGAAGCCCTGATCCCGGTATTTTTCCGCCAGTTGCTGGCTGCTTTTGACCAGGTTGCGGTTATTTTCGCCACAGCGTTCAATCCACTGCTCCCGTTCACGCACGGCTTCGACCAACCACTGATTGTCTGCCGTCAGCAGACGGGTACGTTCATTCAGTGCCTGTTGCTCGCGTTTGAGCCGGGCCTCGTGCTCCCGGAACTGGCCCAGTTGTGTGTTCAGGCCGGTTTTCACGTCCTCAAGGGTCGAGACGCGGGACTCACAGCGTTCGAGGGTGGCTGGCAGGGTTTCCAGTTTCAGCAGCTTTTCCGTCAGCAACCCCAGCCTGTGTTCCAGTGCGGTTTTTTCCCCCTGCAGGGTGGTTTTTTCTGCTTCGAGCCGGATTTTGTCCTCGTTGAGCTGGCGCATCACCCCTTGTGCCTTGCGTAATACCTCCTTGAGGGCGGCATCCTGTCCTTTGGGTTCGGCCAAAAGCGGATGACTCCAGAACATCAAACCCAGCAGGAGGGGGAGTAGCCTGTTACTGTTTTTATCGCGCAGGGTCATCAGTCTAAAACCGGGTGTTGAAGTCAAGGTTGAGGGTATCCACACGCAGTGCCGGGCCGCTGATCGCATCACTCGACAACCAGCGTAAATCCAGCCAGGTGTTACGGGCCAGCCCCCACTGTAATCCGCTGGTCCAGCCCTGGGCATTGGTGCCACCCTGATGGAAGATGGGATCGTTGAAGGCATCCAGAAGGGCATCCCGCTCGATGTAGCGGTAGGTGAAAAACAGGTTCCAGTCGGCAAAGTGGTTCATTTCCGGCCGCCCTACATCCAGTCGAACCAGGTAAGCCTCGGTGCGGGGGCTAACCGATTCGCCAAACACACGGGCGATACGGTCGGCATCGAAGCCGATGTTTCTGGCGTAATCGGCCGTCAGCATGACGTGAGTCGCACCGAATCCGGCATAATCAAACGCCGCCGTGACATCCAGCACCTGAAATGCCGAAGCCAGCCCGACCCGGCATACATTGCGGGGGCCCAGCGCACCGGTGTTGCAGGCCGTCTGGTTGCTGGCATCGTCTATGGGTACCAGGGTATTACCGCGCTGCATGAACAAAGGAGCGGTCCAGTCCCAGCGTCGGCTATCGAGGCTGTTACGCCGGGCACTGACATTCTGAAAATCATAATAGGCACCAGCCAGCTTGAAACGGGAATCGGGACGAACCAGCCAGTCGACCCCGGTCTGGGCCGCCAGCAGCCATTTGTCGGCACTGGAAAAATTGACTTCCTGCAAGGGTAAGGCGCCGACGGTCGCAAACACGGTATTGGGAGTTTGTGGTCCCAGGTTGATGCCGTAACGTCCGGTGGCCGGAGGCACGCTGTAGCGGGATGAATCGCCCCGGCCAAACCGCCAGCGGGCCGTAGCTACCACCCCTTCAAAACTCAGCATGGGGCTGTAGAGCAGTTCAGTCGACATCAAGGGATTGGGAATCCGTCCGCCCCAGAGGGTGAGCCAGTCCTGGCCCTTGCGATCCACCAGATCGTATTGCAGGAAAGCCCTGTCGAGTGCCACAAACCAGGTGCGGTTGTAATCGCCCAGGGTTTGATTGGTGGACACCGGGCTGTAGATATTGGTGGTGGTCAGGCGGAATCCCGCCTTGAGACCCTCGGTAATGGCCGCATCCAGACCAAGCCGGAACCGTCCGTTGAGGCGGAAGCGATCCAGACCGGTATTGGCGTAAGCCGTATGGTTGGCGAGGGCTTGCGACAGTCCCCCGGCCTGATTGACGGCCATCCAGTCATAGGCGGTCGCATTGTCCTTGCCCATGAACTCATCGGTCAGCCGCAGGCGGGCATCAAAATAAGGTTGCAGGCGGTGTACCCAGTCCGGCAGGGCCGAGGTGAAATTCCACTGTTCTTCCCGGGCGGCCTGCTTCACGTCCCTGAGTACTTCCGCTTTTAATTCAGCCCGCACCTGTTCCCGAATCTGCCGCTGCATGAACTGCGGTACATGGCTGACGTGAATCGTATCGTTCGCCGTTGAGGGTTGCTCGCTGACGAGAGGTGCGGGGGTGGCCGTTGCTGCCGGTGCAGGAGAAGCCGGGCGTTGGGCCTGTTCGGCACGGGCTTCGGCCACTGCCTGTTCGCGGGCTTCCTTCATCATGGCATCGGCACTCTCCCGATCGAGTACGCCCTTTTTGACCAGGGCTTCGATCAGTTTGAGGGTAGTATTCCGGTTGATGCGTACCGTGTCCTCGTCCTGAGCCAGGATCGCGCTACTGTAGGCGGCCATAAGGAAAGCGGCCAGACTGGTTTGGATGATGTTCATGGAAATAATGCGGGTTTGAATAGATCAGGAAGCGCGAGCGTCCTGCCCGCTTTGCGGTCAGGTCAGCACTGATGCTTCCGAAAATAAGATGATTCGCCCCTTACAGTCGCGAATGCAGCCGTATCCTTATGGGTTGCGGCATCTGTTCGGGCGGCGGCCGGGACAGGGCCGGATGCAGTTTGGGCAGCACCTGGCGCACAGCCTGATCGACCGACTCCATGCCACTGCCCCGGGTCAGTTCAACCCGGCTCACCCGACCATCGGTCTCGACCCATACTGCCAGTTCCAGACTGTAGGCCTGCTGCCGGGCCTCGGTCTCTTCCAGTAAGGGATAGAGGGCCGCATCCAGGTGTTGCCTGACCTGCCCGCCGTACCACAGCACGGCACTGCCAGCCCCTCCGCCCAACAGGGCTCTTCCACCTTGCCGGGCCGCCAGCCCGAAGCCATCCGATCCGGCAGTGCCTGCGCCCTCGACACCCAGTTGCTCACCGGGTGGCTGATCGGCAGGTTCCGGGGCAGGTGCTGGCTCCGGTTCCGGTTCCGGTTGGGGGGCTTCCATTTTTTCCGGCTCCTGTTCCGGTTCCGGAGGCTTGATCTCGGGCGGCGGCGGTGGAGGAGGTGGCGGCTGAATCACGCTAATGTGCTGCACCACCCGCTTCATCTGGGGATTTTTTGAGGTATGGGTCTTGAGCCAATACAGCGATATTGCCAGCAGTACACTGAATCCAAGACCGATCAGGAGCGGCAAACGGAGCCGCCGGGGAAACCCTTGATTCATGCCTACTTCACCAGCTTCTGCGTGACCAGACCGAGTTGGCTGATCTCCAGTCGCGTCACCACGTCCAAAACCTCGATGACTTTCTGATATTGCACGGCGGCATCGGCCTTGAGTACTACCGGCAAATCCGGGGTAGCGGCCTTGTATTGCCTCAGGCGGGTTTCCAGTTCCTGTAGTGACACCGGGTAGGTGTCGAGATAAATCGTCCCCTCCGGCGTAATGGAAACGGCTTTGGTTTTAGGCTTGGAGAGGCTGGGTGTACTGCTGGCCTTGGGCAGGTTGACGCTAATACCCTGTACCGTGGCGGTAGTCATGATGATGAAGATGAGCAGCAACACATAGGCGACATCCAGCATGGGGGTGATGTTGATGTCATCGTAGACCTTCTCTTCGGATTCAACTTTCATGGCTCGTACTCGCGCTGCCGTATCGCCACCCGAACCGCCAGCAGGGCCAGAAATTCATCGGTGAACACCCGCATGTCGGCAATGATGTCCTTGATCCGGGTCAGCAGGTAGTTGTAGGCAAACAGGGAGGGAATGGCGACGGCAAGACCCGCTACCGTAGCCAGCAGGGCAGCGGCAATGCCGGGGGCAATCGAGTTGATGTTGACATCGCCGGTAGCGGCAATCACGGCGAAGGTAATCATCACCCCCATGACCGTCCCCAAAAGCCCCAGGAACGGCCCACCGGCGATGGCGATGGTGAGCAGCACCAGGTTGCTGTTAAGCCGTTGACTCTCACGCACCACCTGCGAATCCAGCCGTACCCGGATGAGATTCCAGGCTTCCGGTGGCACCGGCAGCGTGTCGGCATCGCCGAGAAAGTGTTGCAGTTCGCGGATACCGGTATGGTAGAGCTGATACAGGGTCGAATCCTGCAAGTGATCGTGTTCGCCGAAACCGGCGCCGTCATCCCCCCGATCCAGGGCACTGAGGTGATGGGCATCGAGGCTACGGTACTGTGCCATGAAGGCCTGGTTATCCCGGCTGACCCGGTGAATGACCCGGGCCTTGCTCACCATCACCCGCAGGGCAACGATCAACATGATGCCGGTCAGGCCAATCACCACCCAGCCATCGAGCGTGACATTTTCGACGATCACACTGAAATGGCCGCCTCCGCTGTCGCCGCCTGATTCATCCGGGCCAAAGCCCCGCACGGCGAAGTCAGGGTGCTGGCTGCGATAAGCCAGCTTGATCCAGTCGGCACTGCGGGCGGTAGTAGCCACGCCCACTTCATCGAGCAACCCCACCAGATGCTGCCCGATGACCAGCGCAGGGCTGAAGGCCGCTGCGCTGATCACCGCCTGCCCCGCCGGGTTGCCGTCCACAGACAGGGTCAATGTCCCGGTCTGGATGACCAGGGTCAACTGATGCCAGGCACCGCTTGTCAGGGGAATAGCCGGGGTGCTGGCCGAGCCTTCACCCGCTTGCCAGCGGCCACTCAAGCGGTCGCCGTCGATGACCAGTTCCAGCGTGTGGCTGGCATCCCGGGCTGTCAGTACCCGGGCCTGGTTTTGCGGTTGATCCAGCTTGATCCAGGTGGAAAACGTCCAGCCCCGGGCGGGATCGACACTCAAGCCAGGCGAGGCCTTGACGGTCAGGCTGGCGATGCCATCGAAGCGGGCGGCCGCACCGATCCAGCCACCCGCTTCGATGGCGGCCGGGGCACTGGCGGCATGGGTCGCCTGGGCGGTGGCATCCTGCGGCAGGGGCTGGCCTTCGGCAAAGTGATAGACCAAAGCCTGGGACGCATCGTAAAGACTGCCGGCATCAGCATTGTCAGCGGCCCGGGTATTGCCGTAATACAGCCAGAACGGATCACGGGCCGTCCCCCCCTTGACCTCGGGCAGCTTCACCCAGACCAACCCCATTTCGTTGAAAACATCCAGCTTTTCCACCTGATGCGGCAAGACAACAGACTCACCCTGGACGAAGCGCAGGTCATGCCCGGCTTCGGCCAGTTCGGTGAAATAAGCAAAATTGCCGGCGTGCAGGCGAATCAGGAACGGAAAATCCTTCAAGGTTTCCCGGGTGTCGGCCCCGGCCGCCGAGGTATCGAGCGTAACCTGACGGCGCGATGCCCAATCCTCATTCCACCAGGCCTCGGCCAGGGGGGATGTCAGCAGAAACAGGAATGCCAGTATGCGGGTAAGGGTAGACATGAGATGAATAGTGGATAGTGGATAGTCAGTTCTCGTCGCCCCGATGGCGCGAAGCACCATCGAGGGTTAGCCTGAAGCCAAGCCCCAGGCCAGCCATATAGGGCCATCCATAGCCCGAGATCGTGTCACGGCCTCACCAGGTGGCCCCGAACGGTCATGTTTTCTGTTCATCCACATTCCGGCTGGCCGTTGCGAACCTCGGCTACGCTGCAATGGCCATAGCCTATGACTTCGCTACTGAGCAGGCTCCCCATCGCTTTGCGGCCCCGTTCGCGGGCTTCTTCATCACGACGGCCATCGTTTTCCCCTGGCCCTGTCGTCGTGGTTGCGGCCCGGGCGGCACCGGCTGCAGCACCGGATACACCGGTGGGAATAACCGGGGGTGAAATGGCGGTAGGGACACCGACCGTGCCACCTGTCGCCTGAATGTTGGCAGCACCGATCACGGTACTGGCCGCAATCACGACCTTGCCCCCGCTGATGCCGGCTTCACCGGCGTTGACAACCCCGGCAGGGGCCGCGAGGTAGACGTTGCCGGGGCGGGCATCCGGACTTGACGGAGTAATGGCCTGTATGCCACTGCCCGATACCACCGGCGGAAACAGCGTGACGATGTTGCCCTTCTCATCTACGGTGATCACAGGAGGCGGCGCGGAAAGGGCTGACTTGGCCCCCTTCCCGGCATCGATGCTGCCCGTCGATGACCAGAGGGTGATGTCACCGCCGCCCAGGGTGAAAACCCGCGACTGGTTGACGTTGAAATCGCCCCGGGTGTAGGCATTCAAATCACCACGGCCCTGCACCACGATGCCGAGTTGACTGGCCGATTTTTGCACCCCGCCGACTTGTCCTGCCAGCCCCACATCGACCTGCCCGGCAGGAACCAGCAGCGAGATGCCACCGCCATCGAAACTTTTGATCTGGCTGAAAACCAGGCTGAGGTTGCCGCCACCGCCCGGTGACGGGAACAGCGTATCCAGGGCGGTGAAGCCCGGTTGATACAGGGCTTTGCGGGCAGATTCCGGGGCTTGCGCCGCCTGCGCTGCGGCCTGTTTCAGCACCTGGAACAAGCGGTTCACGACCTGATTCCGCCGGGTGTTCTCTCGGTTGTCATCCGGCCCTGCCTCCGGCTCGTTCTGCCGATAGGTATCGAGAAACCGCTGATAATCCGGGGGGGTTGCAAGCCCTGCCCACAAATCAATGGCGGCACCCTGCCCCCCGGGAAGGGCCGGATTGGTCAGGTTGCCTACGCTGACGATGCCGCTGGAACCGCCCAAACGGATATCGCGTCCGGCCTGCACACTAAACTGACCCGGTCCTCCCCACTGGATCCGCTGATCGAGACTGGCTACCGTGCCGTTGGCATCCAGTACGGTGCTAAACAACAGATCACGCCCGACCGTGAGCGTGGTGGCATCGCCAGCGGCCAGGTTTTGCCCGTAGAAGCTGACATTGCGGATATCACGGCCAGCCCGCACCTGACTGGCCTTGGGCAGAAAAATACTCAAGCGGCTGCCATCCGGCACGGCCACGTCCCGACCGGCTGCCATCAGAATGGGCCGGGTATCACCGGCATGAACCGGACTGGCCGCATGTAGCGTGGCCGCATCGGGGCTACCGGCATCCAGTAATTGATTGAGGGATTGGGTTCCAGGTGTCGTGCTGATCAGTTGGGTTTCCGGCCGACTCAGGCTGGGGAACAGGCTGGCATCGGCATCGGAAACATTGATGGACAAGGTCTTGTTGCCAGCGGAGCCTGTGCCAATATCACGTCCAGCCAGCCATTCCAGTTGACCCCGGGGGGCAGGCATCAGGTTGATGGAACCTTCAAGTTCGAGGTCACCGCTCAGGGCGAGTACTTCCAGTGAACCGGGATAGAGGGACAGGTTGAATCCGCTTTCTTCCTCCAGGCTGTAATCCTTCAGCGTCTTCCAGGCCGAAAGATCACCTTGTAACCGAACCGTACCGCCGCTACTTTGCACCCGCAAACCACTGTCGTCATGGTAAGTGATGAAATCGGCCGTCTTGCCGGTAGCCTGATCGGGAATCTCCCGCTGCGGGATCAGTGTCGGGTTCAGGGCCGTACCAAAATGAAGGTCCTGACGGGCCATGACCTCAAACCGGGCCTCCCCCGGCATGACCACCACCGCCAGGCCATGGGCACCGGGCAGAAGGCTATCGCCTGCGGCCAGCAAACCACTGCCCCGCTCCACCAGAAATTCACCGCCCCGGAGCGAACCATAGGCGTTCAGTTGCAAGGCCCCCCCACCGCCGATGCGGGTGTCTGGCACCAGCCAGCGGGTATCGAGTCCGGCATGGGGTTCAAGGTTGGGTTTACCGTCGTAATGCGGAGTGGTCAGGATGCCCAGGGGTTTGCCGGTCACAGGAATCATCACCGAGAGATCGCTGATATCGCCCCCCGCCGTGACTGTGACATCGCCCCCGCCAAGGGCACCGACATTCTGGTTGAAATAACGCTGCCCCTTGACATTGAGGATGAAGGGATTGCCCGCTGCATCCAGGGATTCCACGGTTTCGCTGGCGGTGCTGCCGCTCAGGTTCAACCCGAAAGCCGTCGGCATCAGGCCGCCATCATTCGGGTCATTCGAGCGGCTGCCGGTGCGAACCCGCCAGTCACTCACCCTTTGCCCGGTTTGTATGCCCTGAATATCGCCGCCCGCCGTCAAGTGGATGTCTCCCCCGCCGGTAGGGTATTCGGCCAGAAACTGCCAGGCCGTCCGGTACTCATTGAAATAGCCGTTACGTAACAATCCGGCCATTTGCACCGGATCAAGCCGGGCCAGATACCCGGCCAGGTCTTCTGTGGCGGCAGGGGCCTGAATCCCCGGAATCCGGCCCAGCATCAGATCACCCCAGGTATAGGGGGCCACCCGGCCCGCCGTGTACAGGGCCGCTGCGGCCTGCGGTTTTTTGGCTTCGGCCAGAAAACGAATATCGCCGCCAGCCTTCAGCTCGATGTCACCCTGACCGGTTCTGACCATGACCTGCTGCCAGGCGGTTCGGCCTGGAGCCTGCGGATCGGCGGTGCGGAAGCGGGGGGCCAAATGGATGTCGCCTTCGGCTTGCAGGCTGTAGCTCCAGCTATCACCCGGCTGCATCACATCCCTGAACTGTAGCGATACCGGCATGTCCGGCAGAATCATGCCCAAAGGATCGGGCAGGGCGGTGGTGGCAAAACCATCCGTGAGGCTGGCCTGGATATCGATCTGGCCGCCCGCCGTGAGGTGGAGAAACCCGGCAGCTCCGGCATAACGCCAGTCAGCACCCATCAAATCCCAGCCGGTCGTCAACTGCAGGTCAGCCGGGTTGCGGATGTCGAGACCGGGCTTCAGGCTGATCGGGGTGTTCAGCGGGTTGTCCGGCAGCACGGCCCGGGCCATGAAGGCTGCGGTGTCAGCCGCCAGGGTTGCCAGGGTGTCGCGCTCGATACTGGCTATCCCGGGATAAATGCGGGTGGCTTCGAGTACCGTCTCGGCACTGCCGTTGATGAAGCTGGCCAGAGGGCTGCTGTGGATACGGCCCGTCTCATCATCCCGTCCGGTACGCAGATGCACCCGACCGCCGCCCCCTTCCGCCCCCCCGGCCACATCGATCCTGGCAGTGGCAGAGAGCTGGAGGCTACCCACCAGGCGGCCCTCGGCTGCAGGGTCTACGGCATCGAGGGTGACACGGCCTCCTTCGGCAGCAGGCCAGGTGGCATGAGCATCGATGACCGCCTGGGGGCCGAGGGTAACGCCGGCAGCACCCAGCAGGCGAACCACTCCACCCTTTGGCCCTGATGCCTCGATCCGGCCTTCGATGTCCACCTCACCCTGATCGGCGATAAGCTCCGGTCGGCGGGCGATGAGGCGAGCCTCGGCCGGCAGCACGATGGAACCTTGCCGCTGGCGAATGACGACGCTATCACGAAACCCGGCCTGCGCCAGTGAGTTCCAGATCATCCCGTCGCCCCAGCCGGCCACATCGGCCTGGAATGCCGGGGTGGTGACATCGGGATGGCGGGTGGCCGCTATGCTGCCCTGCCAGATGAATTGGCCTTCAGGGCTGGCCAGACGCAGCTCACCGTCCGGGGTTGTGCCGGAAAGATCGAGTCGCGCCCCTGCATCCAGCAGAATATCGCCGTGGGAAGCCTGTAGCCGAATACTGCCGACCGGCGAGGTTTTGGCCTGATCGCCCCAGTAGCGCGTGCGGGCCGATACATCCAGTACACTGCCGGTTTCCAGTTGGAGAGTCCCCTCAAGGGCCTGTAAATCGATCCGGCCAGCCGGGGCTTCGACGTGTACTGCACCGGCAATGGTCTCGGCGATCAGGTGCCAGGCCACCCCAAGACCCGCTAAAGGTTCGGGTGTTGTAGTCAGGGGGGCGGCCGGCATCGACAACCCGATATGCCTGGCGGCCAGCCTCAGGCTGCCGCCGCCATAACCGGCCAGGCGCGGACTCTCCAGATGGAGCGAACCCGAGACGGTCAGGCTGCCGTCCACGGCAGATTCCGCATTACCGGCCAGAATGCCCTGAGCGGCCTTGAAGGTGGTCTGCTCGAACCCTGTGATGTCACGCGGGCCGGCTCCGAGTTCCAGCGTGTGCCGGGCCAGCAGGGTCAGGCTGGAACCCGCCGACACCGGTTCGGCCAGAGCATCCGGCAAAGGGGAGCCGGTATTGAGCCAGTGCAGGTCATCGGCCGCAAGACTCACCCCGATAGAACCCACACCTTCCAGCCTGGGGGTATCAAGCCACAGGTTGCGGGTATCGAGGGGGGTCGATGTCTGAAAAAGGATGCCGCCAGGACTGGTGAGCCGGAGTTCATCGACCGCCAGTTGATCGGGTGAAATCACTAGCCCCGCCGTATCCGGCTGCGCCGTACCGACGGTAATGCGGCGGGCGTTCAGGGCCAGCGAACCCTCGGGCAGTTCAATTCGCCCCTGATAGCGGGTATCCCGACTGGCATCGAGCAGGATCGAACCTTCAGCGGCCAGGCTAGCCCCCGGCTCAACCGTCAGTATGCCTTGCCGACCCCTGGCACCGGGCCGGATGACGTCCATCTGGGGGCGGGCCGACACCCTGACCAAAACCCCGTCGTTGCTGCCGGTTCCGCTATGGGCCAGCGTCAGGGTCTGTGCCGTTTCGTCACTGTCACGCCCGCGACTGAGCAAGGCCGTGCCGCTGGCCAGCCTGATGCCCTGACGCGCCACCAGCATCAGTTCATGGCCGCTAAGGGCGGCATCCCGTTCCAGATTTACCGAGCGGGCCGTGACGGTGAGTTGTGAGCCGCTCGCCTCACGCACCCCGCCCAGCACCAGGCTGGCCACGGCCAGCCGGTTGAGTTCCTCGGCCGACAGGATTACGCGGCCCGCATCGCCGTCGGCTTTTTCAGCACGCTCTGGCACACCGCCTCCGGTGATGACGAGCCGCTCGGCGCTGATGTCCATGTCGCCACCGCGACCACCTTCGGCGGCCAATGCCGCTATGTCGGCTTGCAAGCGGAGGGTTTGGCCGGCAGCCAGCGTGAGACGACCGGCATCCCGGGGCAGACGGGGCGTAAGGGTTCCGGTTGCCGCCGCCTGCTGGCTGAAGAAGGTATTGGCCGAATAGTCACGATATTCTGCATACTGACGGGCGACCTGACCTTGCTGTACCGCAAACCCCTGCCAGCGTGGCGCAGCCAGACCGGTTCCGCCAATCCGGTACTGCCCGGCCACCACGGTGGCTCCGTCCAGTCGCCGGTAAAATTGGCCCGGGGTCAGATCACGGTGATCAGTGGTTGGCCGTATCCACCAGGCACCGGGCAGCAAAGCATAACGGGCCGGTAACAGGGTATAGGTTCCGGCAGGCAAACCGGCCCCCTCACTCAGGTAGAGGCTGTCACCGACCGTCAGACCTGAGGCCGGAAATTCCAGGGGATCGTAAGGGGTGGTGATGGACTGAAAACCGGGTATCACGGCATAGCCTGCATCAGGGGCTGTCGCCTCCAGCCGGTCGCGGCTACCGCCGGGGCCGGGAATGAATTCCCAGGCACGCAGATCACCGCCGCCGCCAAGATCGATTTTGGCACCGGAATCGAGTTGAATGGCCGGTGCAGCCAGGTGTAGTGCTTTTTCCGGCGGGCTGGTGATGAGCCGGTTGATGAGTCCGCTGTTTTCCAGCGGATAGCGCCAGATCAAATCGCCCGAGCCCCGCCCCAGCGGGATGTTCAGCCCCTGACCGGATACCGTGGTCAGACTGCCAGGATAAAGCTGCAGGGCACTGCGGGCCTCCAGCCGTAACTGGCCAAACGGGGCGGCCAGTACACCGTATTGAGCGAGGGTGTCAGCATGAAGACTCAAACGGCCCCCGGCACTGAGGGGTGGAGCGGGGGGGGTGCCTGCCGCTTGCAGCGTGAATTGACCGCTATCGCCCAGATCAACCGTATAATCGCTGAGGGTGGCCGGATAGAACTGACGGGCACTGATCAGGAGATCACCGGCCAGATACAACGCCCCCCGGTAATCCCGGGTTTCCCGGGCCTGACGGATGCCTATGGCCCGCACATCGCCCTGGCTCTGCAAGGCCACCTGATCGAACCCGGTAAAACTTAGCCCCCCGACCAGATCGATGCCTTGGGCCGACACCGAAAACCGCCCCGGCCCGTTTTCGGCCGGGGCAGCCAGGCGTGATCCCTGCCATACCGACCCCGCCATCTGATCGACCCGGCTTTGGGTCGAACCCAGGGCCACATGGGATGCCTCCAGATGAATCTCGCCGGGCGTGGCCGAGGGCCAGGTGAAGCGGGGGCTATCGAGTATGATCTGCCGATCCGCCTGCAAGTGCAGGGGCCCGCTAAAGGCGAGGCTGCCGGTATGCTCACCCTCCAGGTTGATGGCATCGGTTTTGAGGGTCAGGCTGCCGGGTTTGGCGGCGTTGAGCCGGTCGGCCGAAATCCATACCTGACCGGGTTTCCTTTCGCCCGAAAGTGCAGCCTGAATGGCAGCCACCTCAGCATTCAAGACCAGCGAACGGGCCATTCCGGGTGTGGCATCATCCGGGAAAACCCCGCCGGGAATGGGTTCTGTGGGTTTGCCCCGGCCCGCCCCGTTCAATACGATCCCGATATCGCCGCCCACGACCCCCGGCCCACCGGCCCGGGCGGCCAACTGTCCTGCGGCCACGATGCCATCACCCGCACTCAGCAGCATACTCCCGCCCGCCGAGGCGATGGGACGGCTGACAACGCCGGGTGTTTTGCCCGCATCGGCCAGAAAATCCAGCCACTGCTGGCTGCCACTGACATCCAGTCGCGAATCAGGGTCCGTCAGCAGATAACCCCGCCGGGCTTCCAGTGTAATTTTGCCGCCCGGCAACACCTCACCCTGCACCAACCCCAGCGCATTGCGTTCGGGTTTGAACAGACCGGTGGCCGACAGACGGCTACCGGCCTGCAGCCACAGGGATTGCTCGGCAAAGTAACCGTGATCGCCGACCAGCGGCTTATCGAGCCGCACCTCAATCTCACCGGCCGGGGCGTTCAAATGCCCGGCCAGTGCCAGGGCGGTATCGGAGGCAAGCCGCAGATGGCCCTGCGGTTCGAGCGTGATGTCAGCGGACTCGCCGACACGGAGTTGGGATTGCCGGTTCTGCTCGGCCGTTTGCCGGACGGACAGTGCCAGATGAACCGGTTGCCGGAGATCATCCGGCAGGCGGTTGAGTCCGCTGTAGGGCAGACGGTCGGCAGAGACCCGTGTCGGCAAGTCATCGGGCAGGCGTAGATTGTCCTGACTCGGGGCCAGCTTCACGCCAGCGGCCACGGTCAGACCGTCGTGATTGGCACTCACCGCATAATCGGCAAAGCCGCCGCGCCGGAAAAAAGCCGGGGCAAGACGCAGGATCGGCGGGGTATCCCCGGAGCCAGGGTTATCGGCAGGTGCCTGGGGAGCATCCGGAAGAGGGCCAATCCAGACGGCGCGACTGGCCAGTGCCAGTCGCCCGCCCTGGCTGATGCCATAGGCTTCGAGCTGGCCGTTCAGAATGAGATGGCCAGCCGCCAGACCCGGCTGGGTGGTTTGGGCCACCAGACTAATCGTTCCCCCCCGTCCACCCTGCACCTGGCCCCGGCCATCCAGCCAGGCACCGCCGCTGGCTTCGAGGCGGCTGCCAGGTGGCAGGATCAAATCCTGCTGCTCGCTGGCCAGATGGATCGATCCACCGTCCGGAGCGGCTACGCTGCCGTCAGGGAACTGCTGGTTGACCCAGTTACCCGCCACCGACAGGCTGGCCTTGCTCCCCAGCACCAGGCCACTGCTGCGCGGCAGGGGAACGCCATCGACGTTGATGGTGATGGGGTTTGCTTCGACACGACCGGCCGGTATACGGATGGCACCGTCAAGGGCAAAACCGGCGGCGGCCAGGGACAAAGTCCCATAGGCCGGTAACTGAAGCCGGGTGTCGGCCTGCAGGCTCAGGGTATCGCTGGTTTTCAGCGTGATCTCGCCAAAACCGCTGGCCGTCAGGGCCGGGGCAGACAGGGTCAGCGGGGTAGAGGCCGGAATACCCTCTGCCGGGCGCGTCGGCGAGTCAGCCGCCGTGGCCGCCAGAATCACGGCCTGATGACCCTGAAGGGTGCCCTGGTTAAGGTCGATGTGCAGACGGCTGGCCGGGGTCAGTGTGGCCGCCGTCCGCTGGTAGGGACCGGTCACGGTCTTTCCGGCGAGAAAACCATCCAGCAAGGCCGAATAAGCCGCCAGATCCAGACGGCCACCGGCCTTGCCTTCTACATAGCCCGGCTCATGGCGGGCCAGTGCCCGGCTTGCCGCACCGGACAGAATGGACTCATAGTGACGCTCAGGGCTGGCCTGACCGATATCGAACACCTGCCCACCGGCCAACAGTTGCGTGGTCTCGATCCAGCCGGAGAGATAACGAACCCAGCCCCCGGACACATCCAGCACACTGCCGGGGCGGGCGATCAAGCTACCGCTGGAACGAATGCTCAAGAGCCCCCCCGCAGTACTGCGCTCGGCCAGGCTACGTTCGAGGCGGGCCAGGGCACCCGACACATCGGCCAGCGGAATGCGACCGTTCGCATCCACATCACGCATATCCACGGCGACCGTCTCACCGTGCAGCACCCCATTCCGTTGCAGCGGGGCATCACGTAATTCGTTGCTGCGAAGTTCCACCGGGATGACATGGCGGGCAGCCGGGAGCGTGACCTCGCTGACACCCGATACATCAATCCGGCTACCGCCTTCAAGATAAACCCGGGCATCTCCTTTCAGGGCTGGATTGGACGGATCATCGCTGGCCGTGAGGTAAACCTGACCGGAACGCGCCACGACCCGGGCATCGCGAGCCAGATGCAGGTGATGTCCGCTGATTTCAAGGTAGGACGGGCTTTGTGCCTGGGCATCGACGGCCTGCTCACCCGCGCCCTCCGCCAGGGTCACTTCAGTCACACTGCCCGGGGCCAGATCGACCCGTGCCACCTGGCCCAGGCCATCGTCCCTTGCTGTCGTCCGCCGGGTACTGCCCGGCAGCAAACGGCCATCGGCCCCGGTACGAAAGCCTTCCCGGGCCAGCAGGCGCACCGAACCCTTGAGGCGTACCGAGGTGCTGGCCGACACCTGGCCGGCCTGATTGACGGCAAACCCCAGCAGGCTGACGTTACCGCGCTCGGCCAGGATACGGCCCAGATTTTCGATCTTGCCCCCGGTTTCCACCTCGACGATCAGTCCCCGGATATCCGAATCGGGCGCGGCCTGTTGCAGATAAACCTTATCCTGACTGGCCGCCAGGATGATCTGACCGTCGGGTGCGCTCAGCTCACCCTGCTGGATGAGGGTAGGCGCGGCCAGCAGCAGGCGGCCGTTGGCTTCCCGGGTCGTCAGCACGGCCCCGGCTTCCACCACGATGTCACCGGGTTTAACCCCCGGTCGAGTACTCGCCAGAGCCGGTTGGTTGCCGTCGCTAAAACGCCGGGCCAGCCCCCGGTTCAAGGTCTCCTGACTGATGTCCAGACTGCTGACCACCAGGGCATTGGCATCGACCCTGGCCTGTTGACCGAAGACAAAGCCATTTTGATTGACCAGATACAGTTGACCGTTGGCAGAGAGGCTACCGAGGATATGGCTGGGATCGGCCTGATGAATGCGGTTAAGGGCCACCGAATCGCTGTGTGGCTGCTCGAAACGAACCGTGTTTTCCGGGCCGATATTAAAACTTTTCCAATCGAGCGTGGCCTGGTCGGACTGCTGGCGAAGGATCATGGTTTGACCGGTGACCACCGGGGCCAAAACCTGCCCGGCCCCGGGAGCCACCAGCACCCCGGCCGGTACCGGTAATTCGGCCCGAACCGCGCCTGCGGTCAAGGTCAGCAGCCCCTGAATCAGCATCACCCCGGGGGCAAGCCCGAACCGGGGTTTTCCGCTACGGCCAGCCTGCGGGTTGATTTGAGCGGGGAATGCAAGGAAAAGCGATGAAGTCATGGAGGGCTCGATAATGGACTGTACGGAAACAGCAGCCCAATTTTCGTGCCAGTGCCAACAGGCCGGTAGAACGCGCTGTATGGCGGTGTTGGCAACAGCAATTTGTTGCCTGAGCAACAGGTTCTGTTGAAGGCCTGTTGATGGCGCAACAGCCTGTGTTGCCCGCTTCTCCCTTGCCGAATACCCTACCAGTAAAGGTGGAATACACGGCCTCGGTCATCGGACAGCCCCATCGTAGCCTCGATGTAGCGAAGCGAGCGAGGGTTTACGGTGGAGGCGATGATAATGATGCTGGTGGAGGTGCCGTGCGTGGATACAGGGAGCGTTTTGGATAGCCGTCCCGGTTCGAGGTCACTTTGGCCAGTGGCCTGGTGATCCCGCTGTGGCCAAACCTCGATTGCGTTTCACTGTATCGAAGCTACAGGAAGGCGTCCATTTTTGGGCAGCAGGATGATCGAGGCCTCCTGAAATTTATTTTGGAGCTGACGGATGACCAAGGCTCTCTGCCATGACGGTCAGGCTGGCGTAGTCAGACAGGCTCAGGGTTTCCGCCCGTCGCCCCGGGTCGATACCGGCGCGTTCGAAACCGGATTCGTCAATGTGATCCTTCAGCGCATTTCTCAGGGTTTTTCGGCGTTGGGAGAAGGCGGCCATGACGATGCGACCCAGTGCCTCATGGCTGACGCTCACGGGAGGGCAGACATGAGGCCGCAGCCGGATGATACTGGAGGTGACTTTGGGAGGAGGATGAAAACTGTCCGCATCCACATCAAACAGGTGCTCGGCTTCACAATAATAGCCTGCCATGACCGTCAGGCGACCGTAATCCTTGCTGCCGGGTTGGGCGCAGAGTCGCTCGACTACTTCTTTTTGCAACATGAAATGCAGGTCTTTGACCGGCTCCAGTTGCCCGAACAACCAGAACAGCAAAGGGGTTGAAATGTTGTAGGGCAGGTTGCCGATGAGACGGAGTGGTGTGCCCTGGTGAAGTGCCTTGAAGTCGAACGACAAGGCATCGGCTGAATGCAGGTGAAAGCGGGGCTCCCCCTGAAACCGGTGACTCAGTTGCTTCACCAGATCACGATCCAGCTCGACCGCATCCAGTCGGCGACACAGCGGCAGGAGTTCACGGGTCAGCACCCCTTCGCCGGGGCCGATTTCGACCAGATGATCCTCGGCAGTCGGGGCCACGGCTTGTATGATCCGGGCGATGACCGTGCTGTCACGCAGAAAATTCTGACCGAAGCGTTTACGGGGAATGTGATTCATGGGTTGCTCGCCAGACTGTGGGCCAGGGTCATTGCCTGAGCCAGACTGGCCGTATCAGCCAGGCCGGTTCCGGCCAGATCCAGGGCCGTTCCGTGATCGACCGAGGTGCGGATGATCGGCAGGCCCAGGGTCACATTGACGGCCTGCCCGAAACCTGCGTATTTCAGCACCGGCAGTCCCTGATCGTGATACATGGCCAGCACTGCATCTGCACGGGCCAGATTACGGGGCAGGAACAGGGTATCTGCCGGTAGCGGCCCGGTGAGGTGCATGCCTTGCCGACGTAAACCGTCCAGCACCGGAATGATGACATCCAGTTCCTCCCGGCCCAGGTGTCCTCCCTCACCGGCATGGGGGTTAAGCCCGCAGACCAGAATACGCGGCTCTGCAAGACCAAAGCGCAGGCGCAAGTCCCGTTGCAGCACATTCAGTATGCGCGTCAATCGCTCCGCCGTGATGGCCTGACTGACCTCGGCCAGTGGCAAGTGGGTGGTCGCAAGAGCCACCCGAAACGTATCGGCTGCCAGCATCATGACCGGACTCCCGCCAACCTGTTCCGCCAAAAATTCGGTATGGCCGCTGAAATGATACCCCGCATCATTGATGATCCCCTTATGTACCGGTGGGGTAACCAGGGCATGAAACGCACCCGCCTGGCAAGCCGAGGCACCGGTAGCAATGGTTTCCAGCACATAAGCCGCATTCTGCAGACTCAAGCGTCCCGGCGTCGCATCGGCACGGGTTTGAGTGGGCCACACCCGCAAGGTACCCACCCGGTGAGGTTGGTGCATGGTCTGATCCACCACCTCGACGTTCAGGGCTATCCCCAGCAAGCGGGCGCGGTGTTCGAACAGGGCGGGATCACCCAGACAGGTCAGATCGAAGGGCCAGGCCTGGTTTGCCATGGCAATACAGATATCCGGGCCGATACCGGCGGGTTCACCGCTGGTGAGGAGTATTTTTTTCATCACAGTGCTTGTTTCTGGTCGGTCGTTGGCAACGGGGTCAATCCTACCAACCGGGTGATCATGCTGTCACGCCGTAATCGTTGCCAGCTCCGCCGTAGCGGATACCTTATGGGGTGGCAATGGAGGCGATGCGCTGATGGGGGGTGCGGGCGATGACATTATCGATACGGTTTAAGGTATCCGGTGGCGGGAAGGCTTTACGTCCTTGTGACTGGATCCAGCCTCTCTGCTGGAATGGCGAATCCTCTCGCGTTAGAGCCTGAAAAACAGGTAAGTTATTGCGAGCCATACATTATTGCCGTACTCCCGATCGGACAGACGGTTGCTGTGCAGGTAGTTACGTCTTGAGATTGAATTTATCCAGCAGGGCGTAGAGTGTCGGCCGGGTAACATCCAGAATCTCGGCGGCCCGGGTCATGTTCTGGCCGGTCTCAGCCAGAGCGCGGGCGATGGCCTCCCGTTCGGCGGCATCCCGCATTTCCCGCAGGGTAGAAAGGCGCGACTTGAGTAAGGGTTGTTCGGCCAGGTCCAGATCGCGAGGCTCTATCAGGGGGGGATGCGCCATGACGATGGCCCGTTTGACTTTGTGTTCCAGTTCCCGGACATTGCCCGGCCATGAATGCGATTCCATCGCCTGCAGGGCCGCTTCGCTGAAGCCGGCCAGATCCGGTCGTTTCAGTATCGGCATGAACCGCTCCAGAAACCAGTGCGCCAATAGCGGGATATCGCCATCCCGTTTCCTTAGCGGCGGAATGTCTATGGTCATTTCATTGATCCTGAAATAAAGATCCGTCCGGAAGCGGGACTCCTCCATTTGCTGCACCAGGTTTTGGTGAGTCGCACAAATCAATCGCACATCCACTGGCAAGGTTTGTCGGCCCCCCACCCGCTCTACCACACGTTCCTGTAATACCCGGAGTAATTTGGGTTGCAGCGAACAGGGCAGATCCCCGATTTCATCCAGAAAGAAAGTGCCCCCATCGGCCAGTTCAAATTTCCCCCGGGTTTGTTGGGTTGCACCGGTATAGGCCCCTTTCTCAAATCCAAACAACTCGGGTTCGAGCAGGTTTTCCGGTATGGCTGCTGCGTTGACGGCTACGAACGGTTTGTGAGCCCTGGGACTGAGGCGGTGCAGGGTTTTGGCCAGTACTTCCTTGCCGGTACCGCTTTCCCCTGTCAGCAGTACCGTGAGATCGGTCGGTGCCAGTCGTTCCACCAGGCGACAGACTTCGTGCATGGCCGGGCTGATGGCAATGACCTCATCCAGTGGGCGTGCAATGGGGATGCGATGCAATCGACGGTTCTCTTCCTCCAGGGTGAGTAGCCGAAAAGCCCGTGCGAGAATGAAACCGAGCGTCTCGGCATCGATCGGTTTTTGATAATAGTCGTAAGCCCCCATGCCTATGGCTTTGACGGCATGGGCACGCTCTTCACTACCGGTCAGAACAATGACCTTGCAGTGTGGTGCGAGGGTCAGCAACGCCTTGAGGGTAGCAAACCCTTCGGTGACGTCACGGGCATGGGGCGGTAATCCCAGATCGAGCAAGATGACGCCCGGCTGATGCCGCTTGAACTGCATCAGGGCCGATTCGCGATTTTCCGCGACGAAAATCCTGTAATCCTTCAAGCTCCAGCGTAATTGATGAACCAGTCCCGGATCGTCTTCGACGATCAGCAACGTTGCTTCGCTCATGCCGCCTTCACCATCGGGTCAAGTGCCTCCTGTTGATCAGACCCGGTGAATTCAGGGAGGCTGATATGGACGGTCGTACCCTGGCCCGGGGTACTCTCCACTTCAAGCTCTCCCCCCAGGGTGCGAACGTACTCCCGACTCTCACAAGCACCGATGCCCATGCCGGACAGCCCCTTGGTCGTTTCAAATGGCATGAACAACCGGGTTCTGATGAAGGTTTCGCTCATGCCGGTGCCGTTGTCTTCCACACTGATGACGATGGGTTGTGTCGGTGTGTGTCGACACCGTATGCTCACCCTGCCGGTTGGTCCAGCCGCTTCCTGGGCATTCTTGATGATGTGGCCTACGGCGGCGGACAACCGCTCCCGACAGGCCTGCACCCGCAGGGTGGCCCGGGGGGGCACATAGACCGGGCAGGGTGTCGGTATGACCCGATACTGTATGAGTTGACGAATGAAGGTATCCAGCTCAATGCACTCGGGCTGGCAGGGCTCATTCAGCGGATGCCGGAGCTGGGTGACCAGTCGATTCATGCGACGGACAACATGATCCAGCGTAATGATGACATCTTCGCCAAACCGTTTATGATGCCGGTGTTGCCGGAAGTTTCCCAGCAGCAGGCTGAGTTGGGTGAGCAGATTGCGCAAATCATGCACCACGAAAGACGATAACCGGTTTAATGTCTCGAACCGCCGGGCGATGGTCAGGGCCCGGCCTGCGTCCTGCAAAGCCAGGTAACTGGCCGCCAGACGACTCGAGGTTTTCAGTCGTTCGATGGTGTCGCGGTTCCAGGCAACACCATGGGGCGCGGACGTCAGCAGCACCAGTCCCCGCAACCGGTTATCCGGTAACAATAGCGGGATCAACAGCCAGGCTTCCGGATAATCGGCAAACCAGTCCGGCAATTCAGGAAAGGAATCCCCCCGGTTGATGATCCATTCGTGCCGTATCATGTAGCGAATGATTGGATCCGAACATTGCACCAGCGGCCATTCGACTCCGGTACGCCCATAACGGCTACGGGGAAACAGAACGCCCTCGGGGGTTGCTTCCCACAGAAAACCACCCCGACTCTGCACAATGTCTCCCAATACCTGAATAACCCGCTCTTCCAGGGTCGCCGTGCCACACGCATCAGACAAAACCCGCCACCCCGGTGTGAATAAAGTCCCTGTATTCATGACGTACTGTTCCCTGATCAATGGATGATGAATCGGTATCCGTAACACAGTGTGACAGATGTGAACGGCCTGCGCCATTCGGAAAAAACGTACTGTGGCTTTGCACCAGACCTCGCCGATGGGGCAAAGCGAAACGTTGTTTGGGGTCATATGCTTGCTGGATCGTCTTCAGGCTAACAGCCTAAACCCTTTGGTTTCGTATGGATATCCTGCCTGCATTCATGCCATACTTCCCCCGGGTCAATGGATACGTAACCCGCATTGCTCTTACGGGATTAAGCGTATTTCCTTTTACCGAACTGATACGAGACAAAATGAATCAACCCAATAATGTGATAGACCTGGATCAGGCACTTGAACTGGCCGGTGGTGACCAGGAACTACTGGATATGGTATTGCGCAAGTTCTGGAGTCGGTATCCCGAATTACTGGCGGCCATTCGCCAGGCAATCGAGGATGGTGATTGCACCGCCGGTCGTGATGCCGCCCACTCACTCAAAGGCAATGCCGCTTACCTGTGCGCATCCGAACTGGGTGTTTATGCCCAACGGATGGAGCAGGCCTTCAGGGAGGGCCAACTGGATAATGCCAGGGCTGGTCTTGCCGAACTGGAAGCGGCCGGTGAACGTTTGCGGGCCAGTCCCGCCATGATCGCCCTGCATTGAATGACCGGGAGCGTACGTCAGTGAACGGGCCAATCCCCGCCATTACCGAAGGGTGGCTGACCATGGCCACCCGCTGCGAAACCCCTCACCGGGATGAACGTCCCGATGTGGATGATATTTCCCTGATCGTAGTGCACTGTATCAGTTTGCCTCCCGGATCGTTTGGCGAGGACTGGATCGATCGTTTGTTCCTGGGGCAACTGCCCCGGGACGCCCACCCTTATTTCGAAACCCTGCACACACTAAAGGTTTCGGCACATCTGCTCATCCGCCGGGATGGGCAGGTTACACAGTACGTCCCCTTTCACGACAGGGCCTGGCATGCCGGTGTGTCCCGTTATCAGGAGCGGGAACGCTGTAAT
>SXGU01445383.1_pt1 | contig 24077 bp, 21 predicted proteins | sample 3174531 | NCBI WGS metagenome assembly SXGU01 (sample SAMN11356863, study PRJNA531348) | freshwater metagenome | isolation source: freshwater sample F1-140 | place: China: Fuxian Lake, Yuxi | collected 2017-12-25
ACCGAATGGGGCGTTCCTGAACTTGATGATCGCGCGCTCTATGAAAAACTCGTGCTCGATGGATTCCAAGCGGGGCTCTCTTGGATCACCGTACTCAAGAAACGCGATGCGTTTCGCAAGGCATTCAAGCAGTTCAATCCCGAGAAGGTCGCGCGATTCTCTGAAACCGATGTTGTGAGGCTCCTCGACAACCCTGGAATCATTCGATCAAGACTGAAGATCGAAGGCGCAATCAAGAATGCACGCGCATGGCTCTCGGTGATGGAGCAAGGCGAGGGAGCGTTCCGAGATTTGCTTTGGGAGGCCGTCGATCACCGCTCGATTGACCTGCGACTCAAACGCAGCGAAGAGATTGGCACGCTGAGCGCAGCAAGCACCGCCCTCGCCAAGACCCTCAAGAAGCGCGGTTTCACCTTCTGTGGACCGGTGATCGTCTACGCATTCATGCAGGCGGTCGGGATGTACAATGAGCACCTTCTCAGCTGTCCACGCCACAGCGCTTGTAACCGAATTGCGGGGCGATAACTCGCGTCTCGCGTGGGCTTCTCCGATTCCGCTTCCGCTCTGGAACCCTTCGTACATACTCCCTGATCGCCCCCTCGTCCGCACGGTCGTGCGTCTGCCCGAAGTCCCAACTAGGAGATGGTCATGCTTGGAAACTTCCGATTCCTGCTCGTCGCTTTCGTGATCGCAGTTCTGACCTTCAGCGCCTCTGCCGAGACAACACAACCAACGGTGCGGCAACTTGCAGTGGACTCGAAGTCCATCGTGGTTGGGACAATTCTCAGCTCGAAGTGCGTATACAACGAAAAGGGCTTCATCCTCACGAAAACGCAGATCAAGGTGCTGCACAGTGTCACGCATCCGCGTTCTGTAGGAACAGTCATCGAAGTGTCCCAGCTCGGCGGCGAACTCGATGGGAAATCGTTCGATGTCTCCGAGCACACTCGCTTTGACACCGGTGCGACCTATCTGCTCTTCCTCGAAGACCCATCGCGCGTGCTCATACCCGCAACGCTTGGAGGGGTGCATGGATGCATGAGGATCGTGCGAGGGGATGACGGGGTTTCCTATCCCGTTGTGAGCGGATACCGACCCGTGACTGGAGTTCAAGGTGGTGAGTTCCATTATGCCCGTCGAGCAACAAGCCTCTTGAATGGAGTCGCCACCCTTGCCGCGGCAGAGCCGTCCCGCGCGATTCCTGATGTCGGAGTTGTGGGCAATGACATCACGACTGCGGTCGACATCAACACCGCGAGTGCGATGACACTCGAACAGATGCTCGCGACAATTCATGCTGAACGCGGAGATCGCGCGCGAACCTCTCCCGTGCTCCGCGGCATCCAGGTGCTGCCGGTGTTTGAATCGAATGGCCTCACCCTTTGTTCGTGTGGGTACCGCGATCTGATGCTCGTCTATGAACAAATGCCAACCGCATGGACCGCGTACGATCACAATGAGTGGGCAATGGCTCGTTACAACGAGTACTTCGATGTCCATCGCTACTCTGCGGATGATGGCACCTGGAGCGCCCCAAACAGTGAGGACGAACTCTGTGGCTGGCCGAGCAGTGCCCAGATGAAAGAGATTTACGGCCCTCTGGGCTCGTGGGGAGCGAATGTCCTCGCGGCGAACTGGGGATGGTCAGGAGATGGATGCGACAACATTGTTGAAAATGACATTCAGTTCAACCCAGCGTATTCATGGGAGTACGACCTTGATAACGTACTTGGTCTGGCGGGACCCTTTCTCTACGGACCGGCCGTGATGCACGAGATGGGCCATTCGCTTGGACTTGAAACAGGGGATTATTGCGGTGCGGAAACCTATAATTTCGACCGGCCGAGCGTGATGGTTGGTGGCAGTCGCTCAAACGTGGAGGATGGGCGCGGCTTGCACCGCCGCGATGCCAAAGCCCTTCGATCGATCTATGACACTCAGGGCACGAAAGAGAACATCGATGACATGGGTGTCGAGTCTTGGTGGATGAATGGTTCCATTACTAATGGGACGGTGACGCCGACGACCATCTCGGTTGGCGCGACGCTCACCCTGACCAATCTTTTCGTCGAGAACATGTCCACGAGTTCCGTGAGCAATGTTCGACTGCGCGTCTACCTCTCGAAGAACACGAACATTACAGAGAGCGACATCTTGCTCGGAACATACAACTCCTTCACCACTTTTAGTTTTGACGACGATTGGCGTGGCAATCTCACGCGGACGATCCCGAGTTCTGTCGAGAGTGGTTCGTACTATGTGGGTGTGATCGTGACATCCAACGGATCAAGTTACGATTGGGATGATTACACCGGGAACAACACAACCTACTTCCCAACCCCTATCACGGTAATCAACGCTGGTGGTGATGTTCCTGGCGATGATTTCCCATTCCACGCCTACCCAGCTGCAATGCTCGCCACTCGGATCTTCGTCGACACAACTGGCGCGCACCCCGACCCCGATCCTCCGTACTGCCCCGGTACTCCACCGATGGGACCTGGCATCTTCTTCGACATCGTGCCTCCAGAGGATGGAGAGATGGAGGTGCAGCGCGATGCGGGTGCAACCAACGGCCTCGTCGCCGCACCTGATGTTGTCGCCGTCTACCGCGTCAATCAACAAGGTCCGCCGACAACTCTGCTCTCGGTCGGATGCTCAACAGATTCGACGCCGCTCCATGTCCCTGTACTTGCAGGAACCACCTACATCGTTCGCGTCGGTGGGACTGAACTTGGAGATGTCGCTTCGTGGTATCGCGTGGCCATCAACCCCACGCGACCATTCGGCAGCGTTCCCGCGCTTGCGATTCCGTGGACAGCCGCACTCCCCGACCACAACCTCAACATGAGCGCGGCAACCATGCAATTGCCGTGCGCCCAATTCACGACCTACGGCAAATGGTTTGAGTACACCGCGCCAGTCAATGGCATGCTCCTCGCATCAACCTGCGCTCCCCAGACAAACTTTCCCAATGCAATCTCCATCCACTCGACTGGTCCCAATGCCATGCCGATTGGATGCGGAGTCTCGAATGCATCGGGTGGCGCATGCATAAATCCCAACGGCGCGGCCACGACTGCACTTGTAACGGCCGGTCAACGCGTCCTCGTGCGTGTCGCGAGCATCTCACAGCAGCGCGGCGACTTTGAGCTTGATCTCAAGTTTCTTCCAACCAACGACAACGCGGGTGGATGTGGACAGATGCAGACGGTTACGCCTGGTGTTTATCCGTTCACAACCATCGGCGCCAACGCCGACATCGTGCCAACTTGCGTCGGAACCTCGGACGGCGAACGAGCGACATGGATGAAGATCGTCCCAAGTGTCTCGGGCAAACTTCTCGCGACAACCTGCGCTGACTTCGGCGGCGAAACACGCGACGAGCCGCATGTCTCGATCTACAAGGGTCCGTGCAATGCACTGTTGCCCATCGCATGCGACAACCACGGATGCGGCTCCGCGGGCGCACGAGCGATCGTGATCGCAGGTGTCCCCTACGCCATTCGAATCAGTGGCGGATCTGGGGTCGGCCTCAACGGCGCATCTGCAAGTGGCAAGATCGCGATCCTTGTTGAACCATTCTGCATGGGTGACCTCGATCACGATGGCATGGTCCTCGCGTCGGACCTCGCGATCGTCCTGAACGCGTGGGGCGAAACCGCGTCGGTCGCCGATCTCAACGGCGATGAAATCGTAGACGGCTCCGACCTTGCGATTCTTCTCGATGCGTGGGGGCCGTGCGAGTGATCGCACGCGCTCGGTCAACGCGTGGCGAGCGATGCTTCGAGCGCGTTGCGTGCGGGCCATTGCCAGCTGTCAATACCCGCATCGGCGATGATGGCGACCATGCACCGCACGGCGTCGGAAGAAGTCCCCTCGAGCCCCTTCTCGAGCACACGCGCAAACTGTGCCTGCGTGGGAGGATTGGTCACGATGGAGGATTCATCCACAGCGAGATCGGTGTGCACCACACCAAGCGCCTTGTAGAGCGCGGTCACTTCGGGCTGACGCACCGACATGAATGCAATGGCGAAGAACGGCGAAGCCCGCTGCGGCTCGCGGGCAAGCGCGAGCTTGGTTCCATAAACATTGGAGAGTCGCCACTGTGACTTCACTGTCTGTGGGCGAGACTTCGTGATGTCGGCCACGATGCGAGCAAACGCGTCGCATTCGGCCGGCATGCCCTTGAGGCACTTCACGCATTGCAGCATGAGCTCTTCGCGAAACTCGGCGGGAAGACTCGGCCAGATGTGTTCAAGCATGATCGACGGTTTCCAATGAGTCGGGCTCGGAGCGCTCAGTACGCGAGGCAGTCTTGAATGGCGCGCGAGACGCGGTTGGCGTCTGGGAGGTAGTCAAGTTCCAACTTGTAGTAGGGCATCGTGGTATCGAAGCCCGCAACCCGTTGCACAGGTGCCTCAAGTTGCAGGAAGCATCGCTCCATGATCCGAGCGGCGATTTCACTTCCGAAGCCGCAAGTCAGCGGTGCTTCATGCACAACAACGCAACGACCAGTCTTCTTCACACTTGTGGCGACTGCGTCCATGTCGAATGGATAAATCGTGCGCAAGTCAATCAGTTCAATCGATCGCTCGCTCTTCTCAATCGCCTGCATGCACTGCACCACACTCGCGCCCCAACTCACAATCGTGAGATCTGAGCCTTCGCAAACAGTGCGGGCGACTCCGAGCGGAAGCGTGTATTCGTCCTCTGGTACCTCTTCGCGGATCGCGCGGTAGATGCGCTTGGGTTCGAAGAAGATCACGGGATCAGGCTCACGGAGCGCCGCGACGAGAAGCCCCTTCGCGTCATACGGGGAGCTCGGCATCACGACCTTGAGCCCTGGCGTGTGCGCATAGATCGACTCGGGTGAATCGCTGTGGAGTTCGGGCGCATGAATGCCGCCACCCACCGGCACACGAATGGTCATAGGCACTGTGAAGGCGCCACGCGTGCGACTCCGCATACGCGCGGCGTGTGAACAAATCTGGTCGTATGCAGGCCCAAGGAATCCCTCGAACTGGATCTCTGGCACAGGATGCAGTCCGCCCATGGCCATTCCGATGCTGAGCCCGATGATGCCCGACTCCGCCAGCGGAGTGTCAAACACACGCGCGGCACCAAATCGCTTCTGCAATCCCTCGGTGACACGGAAGACGCCCCCGTTGACGCCGATGTCCTCTCCGAGAACCACGATGGCATCGTTCTTCTCCATTTCTTGGATCAGCGCGAGGTTGATGGCTTGAACGAGGGTGAGATGGGCCATGGTGATTTCGATTAGTGCGCAGAGTGCTGGGCAAGTGCAGCGGCATCCAATTGTGCCGCACGCTCTTGTGCCTCAGGTGGAAGTTGAGATGGGTCTTGACCGAGCGAATGCGTCTGACGAGTGTCCCGCTGCAAAGCGAGGTCGGCGGGCATGTCGGCGTACATGCTGTCGAAAGCGTCCACGCGATCAGGAGGGGTGATGTTTTCTGCGCGCGCGACCGCGTCCGCGATGTCTTGTTCGACCTTCGCTCGCAACGCGGCCTCTTTCTCGTCATCCCAAATCCGAAGATTCTTGAGGTGCGCGTTGAGACGAATGATCGGATCTTTGCGTCGCCATGCTTCGACTTCGTCGGCATCGCGGTATCGCTTCGCGTCATCTGCAGTGGTGTGATCGCCAAGTCGGTAGGTCACCATCTCGACGAAGTACGGCTTGCCGTGCTTGCGCGTGTACTCCGTCGCTTGCTTCATCGCGTAGACCGTGGCGAAGATGTCATTGCCATCGACCTGCACACATGGCATCCCATACGAGAGCCCCCGTTGCGCAAATGTTGGCGCCGCGCTATTGATCTTGGATGGAGTGGAGATCGCCCAGAAATTGTTCTGACAGACAAAGACGACTGGGATCTCAAGGTTCGACGCGAAGTTGCACGCTTCGTGAAAGTCGCCCTCGCTGGCGGCGCCATCGCCAAAGAAAGTACACGCGATGCGATCAATGCCGCGATACTTCGCCGCGAGCGTGAGTCCTGCCGCGTGCAACATCTGCGTGCCAAGCGGAACATAAATCGGCGTCACCCAATGCGGCTTCGGCATCGCGTTGCCGCGTTCGTCACCCATCCAATGCAGCAAGATGCCCTCCATTGGAACGCCGCGCCAGAACAGGCCGCAGTTCTCGCGGTAACAGGTCACCATCCAGTCATCGGGGCGAAGCACAAACGCGGCGCCGAGGCTCGTAGCCTCTTGTCCCATGTTCTGGGGATAGGTTCCCATACGACCGGATCGCTGCAGTCGGAACGCAACTTCGTCAAGGTGACGGCATGCCACCATCGCTCCATACAAACGAACCAGCGCGTCGTTGGGGATCAGCCCGTCGCCGAGCTTCTCGTCGAAGTTCGCGTGCTCATCAAGGATCGAAATCTTCTTGATCTCGGCGGTGTAGACAGTGGTGATTGGCATGGCTTCGCGTCGCGTACGGGGCATTCACAAGCGGGGCGAGAAGTGTAGCGGAGGGACGGGAATGCCCGCCCGAAAAATCCTCCGGCCGTCTCGCCGTCACGCGTTGGAGGAACGAGTGACCGGAGGGGTCTCACGCAATCCGGGCGAGCCCGTCCGCGAGGTCCGCGATGAGATCCTCGACATGCTCAAGCCCGATATGAACTCGTAGCAGCGGACCAGATGCGCGCCAACGCGAGGCGGTTCGTCCACTCCCTTCCTCGGCGAAAATGATAAGGCTCTCATATCCGCCCCAACTGTAGCCCATCCGAAAGTAACGCATGCCGTCAAGCATGCACGCGATCCTCTCGCGCGACGCATTATGCAACTCGAAGGCGAACAGCCCAGTCGCGCCCGTGAAATCTCTCTTCCACAGGGCGTGACTCGCATCAGACTCGAGCGCGGGATAGAAAACGCTCTTCACCTCTGGACGAGATTGCAACCACTTCGCGATATGCAGCGCACCCACCTGATGGTGCTGCAGCCTGATGCTGAGCGAGCGCATCCCGCGCAAACACAAGACACAATCTTCAGGGTGCGCGAGAGAACCGAGGTCATCCGCATACCCCTTCACCGGTCGAATCGAGTCGCGCGTCCGCGCGATGACCGCGCCCAAGAGAAGATCACTTGAACCGCCTTCGTACTTCGTCAACGCGCGCACGACGAAGTCTGCGCCGAGTTCAAGAGGGCGGCAGTACAGCGCCGGCGCCCAAGTGGAATCCACGACCGTCAACACGCCGCGCGCTCGCGCCGCGGCACTAATCGCGCGCACATCTTGGATCTCAAAGGTCAACGATCCAGGCGACTCCATGTAGACCACCTTTGTGTTTGGCTCGATGAGTTCACCAATGGCAGAACCAATGTGTGGGTCGTAGTAGGTCGTTCGAACACCCATGCGACTCAGGACCGCATCACACAATCGTCGCGTCGGCCCATAGGCCGTGTCCACCATCAACACATGATCGCCATGTGAAAGGTGCGCAGCAAGGGCGATGTGTACGGCGGCAAGGCCGGTCTGGACGACTACCGCGCCTTCGCCCCCATCGAGCGCCGCGAGAAGTCCCTCCAGTTCGCGGGAATTCGGCGTCCCGAGCAGTCCGTAGATGAACTCGCCGGTCTGCGGGTTCGCGCGCGTCGCAGCGTCGAGCTTGGCGAGCGTGCGATGGACGACAGTCGATCCGCGATAGGGCGGTGTGTTAACGAATCCAAACTGTCGATCGCTCTCGCGGCCGCAATGCACAAGGCTGGTTTCGGGGCGAGGCTTCGGAGTGCGGGGCGCGTTGGAAGTCACACAGCTCACTGTAACGAGTGACTCCGACGGTGGATCGACACTTCAAATCACGAAACACCCCCGCGTGTCAGATTGATGGACGGGGTTTCTGCTTGCTCAACCTGCGGTCGAACGCGATCTCAAAGGGGTCTGAAATGGGCCAGCAGCGTGCCGAGGTCAAGCGTGTCCACGATGTTGTCGCTATTGAGGTCGCCATACAGCGGATTCATTACTTCCCCACCAAGCCAGCAGGATCGAGACACCTTGGTTGTCGATGACGCTGTTGGGGTTGAGATTTCGCGCGAAGCACTGCTTCCTTGTGCGATGCGGCACAAGCAATTGAAAACCGCGCCTGAGTTTCAGGCGCGGTAAGAAGGAAGTTCAGAGGCACGAGTTGCGATTCGCGATCACAAGAATCAGCGGGGACCAAAGCGCGCGAGCAAGGTTCCAAGGTCCATCGCGTCGACGACGCCGTCGTCGCTGAGATCGCCAAAGAGCGGATTCGCAATGCCCCACCAACCAAGGAGAATCGAAACATCCTGGCTGTCCACCAAGTTGTTGAGATTGAAATCGCCGTAGTTCGTCTCGCAAATGTCGAGTTCGCCGTCTGAGTCCCAGTCCGCAGCACCAGCCGCCAGTTCCGTGCCGTCATCCACGCCATTGTTGTTGCAGTCGTTGATGATTCCGGCTGCCGTCTCGCCGGCGATCACCTCGTCGATGAGCGCGTTTTGCGCTGCGGTCGAGGCAATCACGCTTTCTTGCCAAACACCAGCGGTGCTCTTCACACTGACCTTCGTCTCGACGACGAGGCTTGAACTCGTGTCCACCACCGCGACAACCTTCTTCGTCGAAGTTGATGCCACCTGCACCGCTGCGACCTGAGCGAGCACGGAGGAATGCACGATCAGCGCCGACACGATCGCCGAGAGTCCAATGAATCCGTGCTGAGCGCCTCGATTGATTTCGGTCTTCATTTGAGTGTTCCTGTTGTTCGGTTACTGGAGTTCAATCGACCCCCACTGGATCGACTGCGACTGACCCCGCCTACGATTGATTGCGCGCGGCGAGCATCAATCTCTCCGCAGCAGCGACAAATGATCGAAAAATCTCGGCTGAACTTGCGCGGAGGAAAGCGCTCGCCGCCTGCTCTCCCCTCAAACAGTTCCTGTTGTGCCGTACTTCGGGGTTGAGTGATCGAGCCACCCCGGTTCGATCAATCCTCAACATAGACACCGAATCGTTCGAGCACGAACTGTTCCGGCGGTTCAACGCGGTACCTAGGAATCCACCCTCTCGCGACAAGACAGCATCACGCGCCGTGCCCGAGTTCGCGAGCGCCGTTGCAAGTATGCGCCAAAACGCGCAATCGCCGAGTTGCTCGGCAGCAAGATTTCTTAGTCGAGAATCGGCGTAAGCGCGATGTTTCGGAACTCAATGTGCGCGCCTTCGCTTTGTAAGCCAATACGACCAGCGACAACCTCGCACTTCGTCGCAACATTTTGCAAGACCCCGTTCACCCACAACTCCAGTACGCCCTTGTTGAACACGATGCGATAGTGATTCCACTCTCCAAGCGGTTTTTCATTGCACTCGTGCGCCTTCGTGGTATGGCGACCTTCGGTGCGTGACTTCGTCGTTTCCGCTGGGAACTCTCCGATGTTCCAAATGTCGCCGGCATTTCGAGAGTGCAACTGCGCCTCCATGCTCCGAGGCCACACTTTGTCTTCGCCAGTCACACGCAGCAGGACTCCAGAATTCCCCTCGCCTTTGCTTGGATCAAAGCGCCAATCCAATTCAATGACGAAGTTTGTATAGAGCGCCTCGGTTTCGATGTATCCAATCGGTCGACCCGTGCAAACAAGCACTCCATCGCGAACGATCCAGACCGACATCGGATCCTTCGACTCCTTCGCCAGATCCGGGACGAAGGCCTTCCAACCCTGCGTACTCTTGCCGTCGAACAACTGCACGGTGGGTCCCGCAACGAACGGCTTTCCATCCGCCATGAAACTGGAACTTTGCGCGAGGGCGCGGTTCTGTCCTGGCGGCGGGATCGGAACCGACTTGTCTTGCGCCAAGTGCGTCGCGCCCGCGAACACGCATACCGAGGCGAGTAGGCAAAGATTTCGACTGGAGTCCTTCATAGGTTCGGGCATGCTACGCCCTTGATCGCGACCCGTGCGAAACGCGAGCTTCATCATTTGCGCCACCGGGTGAATGGAATCCGCACAACCACGCGGCTGTCCTTCGTCGCGCGGATTCATTGAAGAATCTTCTGCCATCCCGCTCGCGATCTTCTGCGCGACCGCACCGCGGTAAGACGGTTCTCCTTCGGTTGCGACAGTTACCTCCAGCGTCTTTGCGTGCTCGGGAAGTGTGCAGCGCTCACCCGCATGTCGCGCACGACCACGAGCAGCGAATACGCGCTTCCACGCGTCGTACATCGCAGGCGCTGTATAAGAACGCGCCCAAAGTTCTGCGGTACGACTCGGGACTTGAAAACCTTCGCGCGCGCAATCGATCGCGGGCGCAAGAAGTCAAGTGAATGGCAGCACGCGGTGTTCCCTCCACAGTGCGTCCCAATCACGCACTACACCTTGCACGGTGATGGGTCCCAAGTCTCGTCTCGGCATTCCAGGTTGCCCGTCGAACCCTCTTCTTGGTTGGTTTGCGGGAGCGCGGCCGAACGCATTGAGACCGACAACTTCCCTTCCAAAGATTCCCAACGCGAAGGCGTCGCCCCCGATTCCATTCGTCGCCGGTTCGAGCACCGTCATCACCGCCGAAATCACGAAAACAGCGTCGGCAGCGGTTCCGCCGCGATAGCGCAGCGCAAGGCCCGCCTGCGCCGCAAGCGGTTGACTTGTCGCCACTGGCATCGAGCCACAAGCTGCCAAGCATCGCCCGTCGCTGGGAAGCGATCAATCGAGTCAAGGGGTGGGGTCAGGGCATTGCGGACCATGAATAGGCTCATCTGCGCCCTAACCACGAGCTATTGTTCGCAGTCCATTCGCCGGCGCTGCGTGTGGTACAAACGGCGTTTCCGAGGCGCCCCTGTCTCGACAGTCTGATTTGTGCGCTTGTTTGACCAACTACGCCAAGGATCTTTGAGATGGCCGGAGTAAAGCAGCCTTCCGACAAGAGTTACTTCCTCCTTCCTGACCTTGGAGAGGGTCTGGCGGAGTCTGAGCTAGTGAAGTGGATGGTGTCAGCTGGCGACACCGTCAAAGAACAGCAAACGATTGCGGAAATGCAAACCGACAAGGCGCTTGTCGAAGTTCCATCGCCGTGGAGCGGCACCATCAGTGAGCTCTGTGCACAGGAGGGCGAGATTGTGAAGGTCGGCGCGGTCCTCTTGCGCTACGGGGCAGCGAAGCCCGCCGCAGCTGCGAAGCCGGCCGCGGTTGCTGCCGCGAGTTGTATGTCGGTTCAGATCGCGCAAGGTGTGCAGGAAGCAGATGCAGGGACCGTCGTCGGCACGATGACTGGCACACTCACGGTCAGTGACCGATTTGCGCGCAAGGTGCCCGACGCAGCGGTGATTGCGCGCGACGGCAAGGCGCTTGCCACGCCAGCAGTGCGAGGACTCGCACGCAAGTTTGGCATCGATATTCAGAGCGTTCCCGGATCAGGTCGCGGAGGGCGTGTGACTGCGAGTGATGTTGGGTCGTTTGCCGAAGGTGGCTCCGCAAGCCATGCGCCGTCAGTCCCCGCGTTTACTCCGCGCATTCAATCCATCGAACCCGGAAGCGTGTTCATCGATCAAAGCGATGTTTCCAAGCGCGTGCCTTTCCGAGGCGTTCGCCGAAAGATTGCTGAAGCACTCGCGCGAAGCGTCCAGACGGCGGTTCACTTCACGGTTGTCGATGAGGCTGATGTCACCGCGCTCGAGGTGAAGCGACGCGAGTACTCGCGGGTGGTGGGCGAAAAACTCTCGATGCTCCCGTTCTTGATGACGGCAGTCTGTCGGGTGCTCAAGAAGTATCCAAATCTCAATGCCATCGTGGATGATGCGAAGAGTGAGGTCATTCTCAAGAGTGGCGTCCATCTTGGATGCGCAGTGGACACCGACGCGGGGCTAATGGTTCCCGTCATTCGAAACGCCGAAAAACTCGCGCCCGTGCAGCTTGGCGCGGCAGTGAAACTCCTTGCGACCAAGTGCAAGGATCGCACGATCACGCGCGAAGAATCGCTCGGCGGAACTTTCACCATTTCGAATGTCGGAAGTTATGGTGGGATGTTCGCGACCCCAATCATCAACTACCCCGAGGTTGCGATTCTCGCCGCTGGTCGCGCAAAAGAACGAGTCCTCACGAAGGATGGGAAGTTCTACGCGGGGCTCGTACTTCCACTCTCCCTCTCCTGCGACCATCGAGTTGTCGATGGCGCGGAGGGCGCACGGTTCTTGAACGCCGTGGTGAAGTTGCTCGAAGATCCAGACGCGCTTCTGGGCTAACCACGCACGCCGTGACGGTCCATCCAATCAGTGGGAAGAGAGATCGGCCGCGATTGTGGTGCCATCGTGATTGGAATCGCCGGCGACACATGCGTGTCACGCGTTGAGCAGCAACCCTTCTCACTGCATCCCGCGTGAAGATGCGCCCAGAAGCAGAATCCGGCGGCAGAATCTTCGGAGCCCGCGCACTCGGCGGTGCGGGTCAATCCACAGGACAACGATCCCGAGAAGTGTGCTCCCCGCCATTACGCCAAGGCGCGAGATTCGAAAGCGTCGGAATCTCCCTCCGCCAAGACGGGTTGCGAAATCACTTCGATGGAAACGCTGGTGATTCAGATTGTTGGCTTCCCGCCGTACCATTGCGTTCCTTGACTATCACGCGCATCTCCCCTCTCCAAACTGGTGCTTTTCGCCTCGATGGTGGCGGAATGTTCGGACTCATCCCAAAGACCATGTGGTCGCAGTGGTTCACTCCGGATGAGCAAAACCGCATTCCGCTCACCACCCGGTCTTTGCTCGTCGACACAAGCGATGGCCTCGTGCTCGTCGAAGCGGGTTATGGTGACAAGTGGAACGAGAAGGAGCGTGCCATGTATGAGTTTGCTCCACGCACAGTCGTGGACGCGTTGCGCGAACACGGTGCCACCCCTGACGCCATCGCACATGTCGTCCTCACGCACCTGCACTTCGATCATGCTGCGGGGCTGACTCGCAAGGTTGGTGCCGAGCTTGTGAGTACCTTCCCAAACGCGCGTATCCATGTGCAACGCCAGGAGTGGCAAGACGCGCTCGCGAACAAGAGCACGATGACGAAGACTTACTTTCGCTCTCACCTCGACCCCGTCGCGACGCAAATGGAGTTGCATGATGGAGAATGCGAACCACTCGAAGGATTCAAACTCCTTCCAAGCATCGGGCACACTTGGGGGCATCAGTCCGTTCTCATCCAAGGCCAAGACAAGACCGTGCTCTTTCTCGGCGATGCGTGCCCGACCATGCATCACGCGCATCCTGCCGCGAGCCTGGGTTATGACATGCTTGCCTATGAATCGATGCTCACTAAAGCGAGCTTACTCAAGCGCGCCGCGCAGGAGCAGTGGATTATTGCGCTCGACCACGACCCCACGCACGCCTACGCGAGCGCGGTGGAAGTTGACGGGCGCATGATGCTTCACCCGATCTAAGTCTCAACCGCCCTAGTATGCTCCCACCATGAAGCGTCCTTCCATTCTGCTCGGTGCCACAGTGCTCCTCGCTCCCACGGCAACGCTCTACGCGCAAGAGTTGTCCAAACCGCCAGAGCCTAGCCACAATCCCAAGACGAGCCCTGTGCTTGGGTATGGCATCGCGTTCCTGCTCTTTTCGATCATTGTCGCGCTGAGCCTGTGGCCGTCGAAACGATCGCACACGGATCTTTGAGTTCACCCGTCCTTTGGAGATGCTCATGCGGAATGCACGACTTCCATCACGCGGCCTCGCGGCGCTTCTCGCACTCAACGTGCTCGCACTTGGCATCCTCGCGTGGGTCGAACTCGCGCCGAGTTCTTTCGCGCAAACCAGGGCGCGCGGAACCTATGTCGCGACCGCGATTCATCAGAAGGGTTCCGAAGCGGACCTTGTGTGGATCGTGAACGAAACCACGCAGGAGATGGTTGCGATTCGCTGGGATGACGCGAAACGCACTGTTGAAGGCTTTGGATACCGCAACCTTGGAACTGATGCGGCAGATCTCGCACGCCCACGCTCGAACTAACCATCATGCGCCGCGCATCAACACTCCTTTGGATCTCGTGCTTCGCCATCCTCGCGACCGCATTGGTTGAAGCAGGCCGTGCGCGCCCAGCCTTTGCGGAGCCGCTCGCAACCGGCATTGGTGGATTCACGATTCTTGGCGCCGGTACGGGTGATGGCGGAGACGCCCGCCCCTACGAAATCGTCGTCGTTGTCGACAACTACGCGGAGATGTTGTTCGTCTATTCGATCGAGACCGCCAACGACCGTCGCGTGCAGTTACGCGGCGGCCAGAATCTCCCCGCACTCTTCCGCAGTGCGCGAGGAGGCTGAGCTTCGTGTCAACCGCCCCTGCCGCACTCCTCGTTCCCCACTTCGACCTTCCGCCAGAACGAACCGTTGACACGGTGATGGCGGAACGCCGCGCGGCTAGTTTCACGAAACGGTCCATCAAGAAGTCGACGAAGGAACAACTCCTACGACTAGGCGTGTCGATGGTTGACCTCACCACGCTTGAGGGCAAGGACTCGCCAGAAAAGGTTCGCGCCCTGTGCACAAAGGCGATGGACCCACTTCCGCGATTCGATCCGCCCGTGCCCGCCGTCGCGGCGGTGTGCGTCTATCCCGCGCTCGTTGCGACGGCGGTAGAAGCACTCCGGGGGAGTCGCGTCAAAGTCGCCTCGGTCGCTACCGCGTTCCCGAGTGGGCAGTTTCCACTTGAGATCCGACTTGAGGACGTCCGTCGAGCAGTCGAGTCCGGTGCCGATGAGATCGACATGGTGATCTCGCGCGGTGCTTTTCTAAGCGGCGCGTTTCGGCGCGTCGCAGATGAGGTGTACCTTGTGAAGCGCGCGTGTGGCCACGCGCATCTCAAAATCATTCTCGAGACTGGCGAACTCGAAACACTCGATGCAGTGAGGATTGCAAGCGATCTCGTCATCGAGGCAAGCCTCGCGGCAAGCCGAGACCACTCGATAGAACCGGGCGAGATTTTCATCAAGACCTCAACGGGAAAAGTCACGCCCGCTGCAACCAACCCCGTCGTGCTCGTCATGCTCGAGGCCATTCGGCACGCTCATTTCGCACACGGCGTACGAATCGGCATGAAACCCGCCGGTGGCATTCGAACCGCGAAGTCTGCGATCGCTCAACTCGTGATGCTCCAAGAAACCCTCGGGGAAGCATGGATGACGCCAGAGCTTTTCCGGTTTGGTGCCTCAACACTCCTGAATGATTTTCTTCGCCAACTCGTCCGACTCAAGAGCGGCAGTTATCCCGCCCGTGACGATTTCGCGGACGCGTGATCGAACCCTCACGCCATCAAAATCCTCCCGTGCAATACTGCGGCAAGTTAGGCGTTTGGTATGCTTGCAGCAGCCCTGCTCTGCGTAGGGATCACTTCTTCTGACGCCGTTTGAGCATGGTCCACCCAAACGCTCGATGGCTGCAAAAACTTGCCTTTGGGATTGCGTCGATGCTCAATTGCCTGGACTTCAACCTGTGAGCCTTCCTCCACTCCCTGTGGGCGAATGCGCCGCACAACAACGCGATTATCGAAGCAAAATGCTTTGGGACTATCGCGTGCAGAGGTATGTCGGCGATGGTGCTTCAAGCCGGATTTGGGTGGTGCGCGATCAGAAAACCCAGACGATCTACGCTCTCAAGCATGTCATTGCCGAGGGCGAAAAGGAGGAACGCTTCCTCGATCAGGTTCGCCAAGAATGGGAGATCGGATCGAAACTTTCGCACCCCGCGATTCGCGCGATGGTGAGGCTCTGCCGAGACTCACTCCTGAACCGAAACGCGCGTGAACTTGGGTTGGTCATGGAGTATGTCGACGCGGAAGACCTCGCCACCATTCCGAAGCCTCCGCTCGCCGAATGTCTCACAATTTTCAAGCAAGTCGCGAGCGCACTGGTTCATATGCACGAGCGAGGATTCGTCCACGCGGACATGAAGCCGCTCAACATTCTCTACGACGATTCCAAGCACGTGAAGCTCATTGATCTCGGGCAAGCATGTAAGTCGGGGACGACCAAGGAGCGCGTGCAGGGTTCGCCGGGCTTCATCGCACCGGAGCAAACCGCACGCGAAGCGATTACCGAGCAAACCGATGTCTTCAACTTTGGGGCAACCATGTTCTGGGTGCTCTTGCGCCGCTATGCGCCCCAAGCTGCGAAGAATACGGACGGCACGAAGAGCCGTGTCGATCCTTCCTTTGTCGCGGGGGCCGGAGCGCCGATGAAACTCGACTCCACGATTCCCCAAGAACTCTCAGACCTACTCCTTGATTGTCTCGAAGAAGAGCCGCACAAGCGGAAGCGAATGACCTATGTCTTGCGGCAACTCACTGCGATGACAACACCCGTGGCGAAGACGCCCGCCTAGACCGGTCGCTTCGCAGCTAGATCCCCGACCACGATTCTTGCCACACCGCAAATCCGCCCTTGAAGGCGTTCGCATTGTCGCCAAGTGCGCAGCCTGCGGGAAGTTCGCGGAGATCCTTCGAGTTCCCACCACCAAGCACCGTGCGGTCCGGCAAAATCGCCCGCTGCAAGATCCCAATCACCGTCGCCACTTCTTCGCGCCACTTCTTTTTTCCAAGCTTCTCCTTCGCACGCACGCCCACATACTCCTCGAAGGACTTCCGCTTCTTGTAAGGAAGGTGCGCGAGTTCGAGCGGCAAAACATGCCGCGCGTCAATGAGGCACGAACCGAGCCCCGTGCCGAGTCCGAGGAAGAGCATGCGGCCGTTCGTGTATCCACCGATCGCTTGCATCGCCGCATCGTTGAGGACTTTGGTCGGCGTTCCAAACGCAGCCGCGAAGTCGAAGGACTGCCAGCCAGGCCCAAGATTCGCGGGTTCACAGAGTCCCTTGCCGTTCCTCATCGGAATGGGCAGCCCGATCGTGACGGCGTCATACGCCTCGCCAGCGAGTAACCGCTCCATATCAGCGAGCAAACTCGCGGGGGTGTAGCTCGGGCCGCTATCCGCCTCCCGTTTCTGATCCCACCCCGTCATGAGGAATTTTGCGTGCGTTCCACCAACATCAATGACGAGGATCCTTTTGGGAGGCATGATCAGCACAAGGTAGCAGCCTCTAGGCGAGGGCGGAATCGCGCGCGGTCGCGTAAAGTTCCGGTCGTGCCAGACTTCGAGTACGCGCCAGCGCCCGAGACCGTCCCAGTGGAAATCGCCCCGCGCAATGGGCTCTTCATTGGCGGGCAATTCGTCGCCCCAAAGTCCTCGAAGTATCGCACGACGACGAATCCAGCAACGGAAACTGCCCTCGCTGAAGTTGCTGAAGCGAACGCGAAGGATGTTGATCTGGCTGTCGCCGCGGCACGAAAGGCGCTCAAGCCATGGGCAAACATGAAGGCGACAGAGCGAGCCAAGCTCCTCTTTCGGGTGGCTCGCCGAATTCAAGAACGCTCGCGCGAACTGGCTGTACTTGAAACGCTCGACAGCGGAAAACCAATCAAAGAGAGCCGTGATGACGATGTGCCGCTTGTCGCGCACCACTTCTTTCACCACGCTGGTTGGTGCGACAAACTCGCCTACGCATTTCCTGGCGCGAGGCTTGAACCGATCGGCGTGTGTGGTCAAGTCATTCCGTGGAACTTTCCGCTCCTGATGGCCGCGTGGAAAATCGCGCCTGCACTCGCGTGTGGTAACACCGTCGTGTTGAAGCCCGCGGAAACGACGCCACTCTCAGCGCTCCGCCTCGCTGAGATCCTTCAAGAGTGCGACCTTCCGCCCGGGGTTGTGAACATCGTGACCGGTGGACCTGAAGCTGGAAAGGCGCTCGTTGCACACAAGGGGCTCAACAAGGTCGCGTTTACTGGCTCCACCGAAGTCGGAAAGGCGATTGCCGCAACTGTTGCTGGAAGTGGGCGCAAGCTCACTTTGGAACTCGGCGGCAAGAGTCCGCACATCATCTTTGCGGATGCCGCGATCGATCAGGCGATCGAAGGCGTCGTCTCTGGGATCTGGTTCAATCAAGGGGAAGTGTGCTGTGCGGGGAGCCGGTTGTTTGTCGAGGAGCGCATCCTCGATACCTTTATCGAGCGGCTCAAAGCGCGCATGCGCTCACTTCGGGTGGGCGATCCGATGGATAAGAACACCGATGTCGGCGCGATCAACTCCAAGGAACAGCTCGATCGCATTCAGCACTACATCAAACTCGGCATCGACGAAGGCGCCACTCCGTTTGAGTGCAGCACCGCCCTTCCGTCAAAGGGCTACTTCTGCCGTCCGTGCCTCTTCACGAATGTCCAACCTTCGCACACAATCGCACGCGAAGAGATCTTTGGCCCTGTCCTCAGTGTGATGAGTTTCCGCACCGCAGAAGAGGCTGTCGCCCGAGCGAACAACACCAACTACGGGCTCAGTGCTGGAGTGTGGACAGAGAAAGGCGCGAAGGCGCTGGAGATGGCGGCGCGTTTGAAGGCGGGCGTTGTCTGGCTCAATACCTTCAATCGATTCGATCCAAGCGCGCCATTCGGTGGCTACCGCGAGAGTGGATTTGGGCGCGAGGGCGGACGACAGGGATTGCGCGCGTATCTCAAGGTTGATGGACGCTGATTCCGAGTGCACCTCTATGGCGAGCAAGGCTACATCCGCGAAACTCAGCGTCATCAAGACATACAAACTCTATGTCGGCGGCGCTTTCCCGCGCAGTGAATCAGGTCGATCGCTGCCGGTAAAGGCAGCCGATGGCCGCGTGCTTGCACACATCTCACACGCGAGTCGCAAGGATCTTCGCGACGCGATCGAAGTCGCGCACGCCGCACAACCAAAGTGGGCAAACGCCACCGCGTACAACCGGGGGCAGGTGCTCTATCGCCTCGCAGAGATGGTGCAAGCTCGTGAAGCAGAGTGCATTGCGCTCTTGTGCGCGACTGGTGAAATCTCTCGGACGGACGCGCGCAAAGAAGTAGCTCTCTCCATAGATCGATGTGTTGCATGGGCGGGATGGGCGGACAAGATCGCCGTCGTCCTTGGTGGCAAGCAGCCCGTTGCTGGTCCGTACCTCGTGTACTCCACGCCTGAGCCCATCGGGGTCGTCGTTGCGGTCGCGCCTGAGAAAAACCCGTTGCTCGGACTGCTCTCAGTTCTCCTTCCCGCGCTTGCGGTTGGGAACGCAGTCGTCCTGTGCGGTGGTCACCGCAACCCCCTGATCGCGGCGACCTTTGGCGAAGCGCTCGCGACAAGTGATGTTCCTCCGGGGGTTGCCAATGTGCTCACTGGTCGAGTTTCGGAGTTGATTCCGTGGATCGCCTCGCATCGCGAGGTCCACGCGTGCATCGCTGCGGGACTCTCCAAGCCAGATGCGCAAGCTCTCGAACTTGGGGCCGCGGAAAACATGAAGCGAGTCACGATTCTCGATCGCGACATTGACCTCGCTGATAATGCCGCTCTGCATTCTCCGTGGATTGCCGAACGCCTCGTTGAGGTCAAGACGGTTTGGCATCCGAGCGCGATCTGACCGACCCTCCTTGGTGTTGCAAGGAACCCCGCAATCCGCCAACCAACCGACCGTTCTGCGGTAGTACCCCTCCGCCATCCCTATGTCGCATTCTCCACCCGCATCCCGAAGTTCCTATCTCGCCGCAACGGGTTGCGCCTCCATGCTGCTCGTGTTCAGCGGATGTGAGATGGGACTGCGACAGATCGACGACGCCACCAATCGAAAGCTACGGGAGAGCGCAGAAGCCATTGGTGGAGATGCGGTCGCCCCTGTCACTGATGGCTCGCGGTACGCAACCGGTTCCTACTTCCCCTCATGGGCGAAGGATGCTGATCGTCCCACGACAATCAATCCGCGCGCCGATGAACTGGAGTTCAAACCCGTCGACAAGGCGATGAATGATGCGAAGAGCATCGCGGATCGCTTCGAGCAACTCATGGCAGGTTCGCCAGATGCAACGCTCCTCGACTTCGACGAATCCGTCGCCTACGCGCTTGAGCACTCCGAGGAGTATCTGCTCGCGCAAGAAAGCTACCTCATCACGGCAATTCGTCTGCTCATCGAAGAGCATCGATGGACCCCACTTCCGTCGAATGTCAGCAGTGCCGCCATCATCGCCGATGGTAATGAAGGTCGATTCTCCAGCACACTCAATCTACTCAACGCGACATCGGTCTCCCAACAACTCCCCTTTGGGGGCGAAGTCTCCGCGGCATTCGTCGTCGACGCCACGCAACAACTCGACAATGCCGTCTTTGACGACCAACAATCGGCAGACATCGTCCTTGAGGCAACCATTCCCTTACAGCGTGGATTCGGCGATGTCGCGCTTGAACCGCTCATTCAAGCACGACGAAACCTTGTCTACGCCGCGCGAGACTTTGAGACTTTTCGCCGCGAGTTCTACTTCGAACTTGCGACCAACTACCTAGGTCTCGTCCTTCAGCTTCAGCAGATCGCCAATGCGGAACGCCAAGTTGAGCGCAGCCAGGGTGTCGAGGATCGTACGAAGGCACTCGTGTCGGCCGGACGCACCGAACCATTTCAAGCGGATCTCGCAATCCAGAACACGCTCTTCGCGCTTGATCGATTGAGTAGTTTGCAAGAGTCCTATCGATTGCAGCTCGACCGTTTCAAAGTGCGTATTGGACTGCCTGAAGGCGCGACGATCCGCATCGACCCCGTCCTCTTTGCGTTCCCGGTTCCGGTCACGGATCTTCGGAACTCCATCGCGCTCGCCTTTCGATATCGGCTCGACCTCCAAAACCTCGCAGACGAAACGGATGACTTTGCGCGGCGCGTGGATGTTGCGCGAAATGCCTTGCTCGGCGACCTCTCGCTCTCGGTCACCAACACGCTACCGACTGACCCGACGAGTAGTTATGGAGGCGTGCAGTTCTCCCCTGGTGATGATTTCCTTGCCGCAACGCTCACCTATTCAGCGCCACTCGATCGTGTGCGCGAAGACCTTCAGCTACGACAGACACAGATCCTGCTTGAGCAATCGAAGCGACAGTTGCAGCAGGCGCGCGATGAAGCGGCGGTGGAAGTTGGTGCCGCGATCCGACGACTCGATCGCGCGCAGTTCTCGCTCGCAATACAAGAGCGCAATGTTGCTGCCGCAAACAATCGTCAGGCCGCGATCGATGCAGCCCCAGATCGTGCGACCGCCCGCGATCGCACCGAAGCGGTCGACGCACTGCGGCGCGCGCAAGATCAACTCGCGAGCGCCAAACGCGAAATCCAAGAGGCCATCTTGGGTGCGCAACTCGCGACAGGACAACTTCGCATCGCTCCCGACGGTCGCATGATTCCACCGCCGGGAATGCATGTCACCGAGGAGCGGGGAAGTAAACTGATTGACCAATCGAAGTGAACTTCATGACCGTCACATCCACGCCATTCCCGAGCGCCCGCCTGACAGCAATACTGCTGCTCATGCTTCCCGCGACCCCCGTCCTCCTGCAGGGGTGCGGCGAAGGTCGTCCGACCGCGGTGGCGGCACTTGATGTGCACGACGTGACGCTGACGGACTTCGACATTCTTCTCCCAGTCTCTGGCGAACTCGCCGCGCTCAAGCAAGTCGAGATTCGCAATCGCATCGAGCAACGCGCGGTTATCAAGGAGATTGTGGCCGAAGGCACTCGCGTCAAAGCTGGGGATGTGCTGGTCCGCCTCGCACAAGAGGAACTCGCCGACAAGTTGAAGGATGCACAAGACAAGTGCAACACGGCGGAGAGCGCCCGCATCGCTTCCGAACAAGCCCTCATGATCAAACAGGGCGAGCGCGCGAGCGAACTTGAGAAGGCGACAGTTGCGGTGCACATCGCCAATCTCGCACTGGAAGGTTGGCGCAACGGCGAAGTTGTCTCCAAACGCAAGGCACTTGAGATCGCGGGCGAAACCGCCACCATCAATCACACGCGACTCGTCGATCGATTCAACGAAAGCGCCAAGCTCGTTGAGAATGGGTACATCCCGCGTGATGAGTATGAAAAGGATCGCATCGCGATGATTGAGGCCGCGGCCAAAGTCGAGCAATCGAAACTAGATCTTGAGGTGTATGACAAGTACACCTTTGGGCAAGAGGAGGCGAAGAAGAAATCAGATTTCGATCAAGCGACCGCCGAGCGTGGCCGCGTCGAGCAGAAATACGATGCTGAGCTCGTGAAGTCCAAGGCGGATCTTGATAGTGCCGTGTTTCGACTCGCGAGCGAGCGGGAGCGACTCCAGAGTCTGGAAGTCCAACTGCAGAGCACGACACTACTCGCGCCGATTGACGGACTCGTGGTGTACGCGACGAGTTTGGACAGTTCTAATGGCGGCCGGGGCGGCGGCGATGCGCAACCTCCACAAATCGGAACAGAGTTGAGGCCCAACGAGTTGGTGATGATGCTGCCGGACACTTCGCGCATGATTGCGAACCTGAAAGTCAGCGAAGCGCTTTCTGGTCGCGTCAAGCTTGGCCTGAGCGCGACTGTGTTCAGTGATGCAATGCCGAGCCGCCCATTCCCCGGCGAAGTGCTGAGTGTGAGCGTGCTCGCCGCAAACGGTGGTTGGCGCGACCCGAATCGCCGCGAGTACACGGTGAAGGTGCTTCTCGACGCCGACGAATCAAGCGGACTGAAACCAGCGATGCGTTGCAAGGGAGAAATCTTGCTCGGCCATGTGCAGGCGGCGATTGCGGTTCCCGTCCAGGCGGTTTTTCGTCAGGGACCGGTGAGTTTCGTCTACGCGCGTGATGGCTCAGCCATCGTGCAAAGGGAAGTGACGCTCGGTCGGTCGAGTGAGTTGCAGGCCGAAGTCCTCAAGGGCCTGAATGAAGGTGACGAGGTACTTCTTCGCGAACCACTCGTTGGGGAGACTGTCCTTCGACTTGACCCGAAGCTCTTTGAGGCTGCGCCCATCTCCGTCGAGAAAGGCGGTCGCGCCGCGCGCGCGACAGACAAAGAGGCGACCATCGGTGCGCCCGCGATGGAGTCGGCGGGTGGCGAGGCGCGCGGGAATCGAGTGGATGCGAGAGGTCGTGGCACGCGGGGCGAGCATGCATCGAACCCAGACTCCACACCGACGAGTGGCGACACCAACCCACAACCCTTGTCAAACTAGCGCCGTTGCCAGTTCCAATAGGTCGGCGATGATCAAGTCGGGCGTCGGCCGAATAGCTTCGACGGGGAGGCCGTGGTTGTACCCGCCACGAACGATGACGCTCGTCATGCCCGCGCGCGCTGCGGTCAGCGCGTCAGTCGAGGAATCACCGACGAACCACCCATCACAGTTTGTGGCGACGCCACACTGACGATACGCCTCGTGGACTACGCGGAGATCTGGTTTGCGCACATCGAGCGTGTCTCCGCCAACCACTCCGTCAAAAAGTTGATCGATCCCAAAGTGCGAAAGGATGCGTCGGGTTGGCGCCTCGGGCTTGTTCGTTAAGACACCCGTGCGAATGTTGCGCGAGCGCAGCGCCACGAGGGCCTCTCGCGCTCCGGGCAGTAACACAGTTCTCGCCGTACAGTGCGCGAGGTAGCGCGTTCGAAATCGGTGCACCGCTCGATCGATCTCCTCCTGTGGCGCGCCACCATCCATGTGTCCAACGAGGCAGCGGTCGAGCAAACTCTGGACGCCGTTGCCAACAAAGTTTCGGATCTCACGATCCGTTCGCGGCGCGCGACCAAACTCCTTCAGCACTTCATTCGCCGCATCGGCAAGGTCGCCGACCGAATCGATGAGGGTCCCATCAAGATCGAACAGCACAAGATTGGGCGACGCGGTACGCATGCGCTCAATGAGGGTGGCCATTGCGTCAACCTATGGTCACAGAGTCCGAATCGGTAGAGTTTGTGGGTGGCGGGCTCTCGATGAGGTCGCCGATGAGCGTCAGCCGCGTCGCAAGGTGTGCCATCAACTGCACGCGTTTCTGAGGGTCCGGTTGGACGCACTCCATGATCGTCTTGGAGAGAATCGGAGGAACATCGGATCGCCGTTCGTGCGGGGGAACCGGTAATCGAATCGACTTGGCATCGAGCGCGCCTCGGTAGAGCTTTGACTGCGTGTCGTCCTTGGGTGGCATCGCTGTCGGAATCAGATCACTTATGAGCGCCCAGTACATCGTCGCTCCAAAGTTATAGATGTCGGTGAGCGGCGTGATCTCCTCACGAGTCGCCTGCTC
>SXGU01334380.1_pt1 | contig 24076 bp, 45 predicted proteins | sample 3174531 | NCBI WGS metagenome assembly SXGU01 (sample SAMN11356863, study PRJNA531348) | freshwater metagenome | isolation source: freshwater sample F1-140 | place: China: Fuxian Lake, Yuxi | collected 2017-12-25
AGGCTTCTTCTCATCACCGGCAAACTTTGTATTCTCCAGGCCGAATACAATCTCTACATCAAGGCCGTTGCTCTCAGCTAGGCTACCAAGTAAGGCCATGTTCTCTTCTGTAAGTGGTGATGGCTTGTACTTTGCCTTAGCTGTCTTGTCCATTACACCAATTACAAACACAGCCTTCATTAGCTCTCCTCTGGAATGTGCACATGCGGCACGATGCTCTCCAAGTCACCATCAGGGTGGAAGTAGAATGTCACAGCATGCTCAATCTCGATTACCGATTCATCCGGAGCGTAGTAGATATCACCGTCACAGTAACCTTTTTCAATTACTGCCTTCATTAGTTGGAAGTCATTCATTCGCGGCCTTCACTTCCATCTCCAAGAATTCACCATCCCGGTCGAACCGGAAGATGACAAACTGCGTTGGATTATCCGGGGTAGTATCTTCATCACACACGATCTTGAATTCATGCTGGTCCTCACCACAAACAGTCTCAATGTTCACTTTGCCAAACGCCCACATGAGAGTATCACGATCTACCATTGTGTTCCTCCTTTGAATAGAAGCTAGCCGGATCTTCGCCGGCTGGCAGTACCTTGAAACTACCACCTAGCTGCTTGGCCAGGCGTACAGAATATGCTAATGCGTCAGAGTCCAGTAGCACAACACGCCGTCCGGAGGATACGCTGTCCACCTGCGGCATCAGATACGCTGGCAGCGTCTTCCCGCCAATGGCTACTGTTGGCTTGCCAGTAGCTTGAAAGTGCATGATTGCGTCGAAGACCCCCTCAACAAAAGTCACCTCGTCCTCATACTGCGCCCACTCCGGTAGCACGTACAGCGGGTGCTTGCCCATTGCACACATATACTTTGGCTTGCCATCATCCATGTAGCTCCGGGTTGTCCAAAAGATGATGCGCCCATACTTACCGTGATACGGGATCAGCACCCTATAGCTGTTTGCAAGACTCACAATACCAAAAGTCGCAGGAGACATGACACCACGGAGACTCAAGTACCTCGTTGCCATCTTCGTCAGTGGTTCCCACAATGGTAGATCCATCTCTGGTGGTGAGGCGGAACCACTTCGCACTGGGAACATTCGATCCAACACGCCTTGCATGCTCGACCGGTAGCCACTCGCCACACCCCTGGCATTGCACTTGAAGCATACCCACGCTCCTGTCTCCGGGTTTAAGTACGTCTTCCACTGGCACCCCTTGACAGGGCACTTCTCAAATACTAGCTGCGTCCCGGACTGGCGGCTTTCCCCATAGGGTTCTGCCGGTGGCGCTGCTCCACGCGAATCTCGGGTCATTGCGAACATCCTCCATGTTCATGCGGCCACCATTGTTTACGCCACTGATAGGCAGCAAGTACACATCATTGCCGTCTACAATAGCAAAGTAATCCACGTAGCTATGCGAGTATGGCCGCCTGCCCTTGCTATCTGTACGGCATGTGTTGACCACACCACCATACGCAGTCTTTACCTGCACTGCACACCACACCCCGTCATTCCGGCGCACAATCAAGTCGTACTGTGCACTCTCAATAGCGGGATCGGCAACGTCGATGCCCTCTGCTAGCAGCGCTAGCTTTACCTTGGCCACAGACATTGCTGGCACAGCCCTGCATCTGTCGCAGACACCACCGCCCCCATCTTCCACTTCACTGCCACACTTGACGCACATGCCATCGCTGATATCACCCATGTGTATACTCCTTACCATGCTGTTTTCTTTAGGAAGTCCACTAGGTCTGGTTGATTGGTGAACAAATCAAACAGGGCAATCTCCAGCCGCTCTGCCTCTTCCTCGGATACTGCCCTGCCCTGGGCATCTTGCCAAATGTGTACCAGTTCGTGGCACAGTACACGATTCACTCGCTTGCGCGGGCCGTCAACAATACTAACAACGTAGTTCTCTGAGTCAGTGTCACCCCAGCACACAGAGCCGTCAGTGTCAGTTAGGCTAGAGACCAGCTTCACCTCATAGCTAATACCCATGACCTTGATGTGGGTGAATGGTAGCTTGTGTTTCATTCTGGTTTGCCTTTGGCATCATTAGCAAAGGTCTTTTTGAAACTGACATTGGCTGCCGTATGGTATATAACTACACCCTCCGGATTCATAAAGTTGTGCGCGGCACAGCTACCGTTATAACCTAGTACAGCCATAGTTTGTTCAATATTATCAGAATGAAAAATGCCGGCAAATAAAGTAGGAACTACCGTGCAGCATTTTGGGCATGCGTCTGTCGCATTTACAAAGTTGTACACGCCAGCATTGTCATACCATCTAATAACATTGAACAAAGCAAACCGCCGTACCTGTAGGCCATACCCACGTTGAATTCCCTTGCCAAACCACTCACCATAGTGGCGGCCTGGGCCGAGGTTTAGAAGGTCAGCCTTATTAGCCTCAACCCAAGCCGCGAATCCAAAGTTGTCAGACGTTGGTGTAATCCAACGTGTACGGCTTCCCGCATGTACATCGCCATCTTCATCAATGTACACCTGTGCATTGGTGCCGTCAATCTTCTCGGTAATGATTATATCTCTAGACAGTCGGTGAATTTTTGGCCATCCAGTAAACAAGGCCGGCGGATTACTCATCTATCCTTCCTCCAATCGTCTTCGTTGATACCATCCGGGTAGAATGTCTTCATTGTGTCCTTGTACACATCGGATTCAAACAACCCATTGATAATCAGGCAGCGCACCAACTCGCTGTCGTGAATCAACAGGTCATGTTCCCGGCGTGTGATGGTGCGGAATAGCTGGGCCTCATCATCATTGGGTTCTTCGATGAATGCTTCGCCGTCTACTTTTTTGTGTCTACCCATGTACTTCCTCTTTTCATTAGAAGACCACAAATCAGTGCAATAACTGCATAGTATTCTGGCCGCGCTGAAAACACCTCATCCATTAGCCCCATATCTCTTATCCGCCCATACTGCGGCGTGAACCACCAGAGCCACAGCGAAGTAAGGCTTGACAGTGCAAGCAGCGAGAGCACCAAGCGGGGTGATCGACAGGCCACAAAGCAACGGCGTAACATTGCCACTAGAGATAATGTCAGACGCTTTAGCTCCGAGTACAAAAGCAAGACCCCCTGACAAAATTGGGTAAGCATCATACCTCCGTAGAACAAGTGCCATGACCGCTGCCACACTCAGGGAATTGAGCGTGTGCAAAAAGAACAGGAACACTGGGTAGCTCAGCGGTGCAGCAAGAGACAAGGCTGGCAGCAGGCGATCCGAGTACACCCATCCAAGCTCCTGCCCTCGCAGAAGCACGGTTGAACTTGTGTCACCCCGTGCCGCCCTCCAGTAGACTGGGCCGTCAGCCCCCTTGGCCGTTGTCATGGACAACACTCCGGGGTACAGCGCCATGCAGTACGCGAAGGTAGCTGCCACGATGAGTGCGCGAGTTGGCGTCATGGCTTCTACCCCGCTTCCCTGACGGCGCGGCGGTCGGGGATGGTGCGCTGGCCGCGACAAGTTGCACACTCGTCCATCACAATCTGGTCCATTGTCCCGTCAGGGTATACACGCGCCGAAGCGGTTATAACCCCTCGGCACTCCGGGCACGGGATCACGCGGTCAGTCATGTTCCACCTCCGGGATTACGTGACACTCCCCAATCATATCCACACACCAGATGGTACAGGTCAGAAACAGTAAGGCACGCACCAAGGGATACCTTCTTGTGCCCAACACGAAAACCCTCATGTGTGACAACAATGACAAGCCCATGATCCTTGGCGATCTCTTGCGCACGAAGCCACTTACCAATTTCAGCGGAATCCATCTTTCACCTCCGGCGCTGCGGGCAGGGGCATCCAGTGGGACGGGAACAGTGAGATCCCTTCATCTGTCCTCCATCCCCGCCGCCCATAATACCCGATCTCGGCATACGCCACGCACCACAGCAGAACAGTCGTCCCATCCGTCGGCGCACTGTCCATCCCCCGCCACTGGCTCTCGTCGCAGGCGGCGCGGGCCGAATTCAATGCAAGGCGGACGCCGCTGGTCCATTCGGTGTGATCCCTCGCCTCGGAATAGATCGCGTCAGCAATCGCCTCGATGTGCTTCCTCTCACACGGCATCGTGATACCCCTTCCCTTCCAGCGCCGCAAGCAGCGCGTCGGCATCAGCCACCGACTCGCAAACTTTGTCACAGCGCCCCATGTTCGGGTTGCGCTGCGCGTTGTACCCCTGCATCGCCATCGCGGCGAACAGTTCGCGCTTGGAAAGCAGTGGCAGCAGCGTCATGTTGTAGACCATCGGGTTCGGGAACACCGGATATGGCGGAGCCAGCGGCCGTCCGGGGCAGTTGATCCCAGAGCACCCCCATCCGCCGCAGTTCGGGCATGGCGCATCGCCAGTCGTCATCCTGTCCATCTCATCCCTCCTTCTCGCCCGTGGCGAAGTAGGCGTCCAGAGCGTCTTTGGCCTCGTCGTGTGACCATCACCACTCGTCCATGCCGTCGCCTGAGCGAACGACGAAGCAGGGCCGTTGTAGGATTTTCCACGCCTCGCTCGCCCTCTCGAAAGCCTCGCCCATCCCCGCCATCTTGTCCGCCTGCTTCGCGCTGTCCTCCGCCAGCCTTGCGGCCTCTTGCAGCTTGGCGTTGGCGGCGGCGAGTTGGCGGCTCAACTCTGCGTGCGCATCTGCCCACTTCCGCATCTCTGCATCATGGTTGTCCATCACCGCGCCCCCTCTCTTGGATCATGCAGTTCACCTTCGTCGTCATACTCCATTCCCTCAACAGGCGGCAGCCCCTGCTGTATCCTGCGGTATGCGTCAGACTGTAGCATCCTGATGTACACATCATTCTCCCGTGTCATTCGCTCCTCATACTCATCAGCCTCACGCTCCAGCCATCGGTCCGGGTTCAAGTCTAGCATAGACATTAGCGGGTCACAACTCGCGGATCAGCCTTGCCCGCATTCTCAAACACGCTCTTCCGGAACGTGTCGCACATGGTACTCAATTCACCGGCATCCAAGTCCTTGAGGGGAACTCCCGTAGCCTTCTTGCTACCGGGAAACACAACAAAAACTGCGGTCGGGACGATAAAAGCACGCGGGGAAATGTTCATTAGACTACCTCCTGATTGCCCACAAGGGGCATGTGGTGATTGTGCAATTGCGCACACGTTCGGACGCATTCTCAAACCCGCAGCAATCCCGGCACTTAGCTTTCACAGCCGCAGCTATGCTAGTCCCGGAGAATGCTTTGGCCATAAGCTCCTTGTAGCTAAGGGGAATTGTACCTATGTACCTTTCCTGCTCACTGCTTAGGCTTACGGCTGTCTTCTTTTTCCTTGGCACGTTCCTCCTTCTCTTTCTTCTTCCTTTCCCACTGTTCTTTCTTCCTGTTCTTCCTCTTGGTATGCTCTTCCTCTTCCCTACTTAGAGTATACCCTTGATTCTTACTCATGTCAAGCCTTTCGTAGTAAAAAGAACAACAAAATGAACACTAGGAGTAGATAAGGAACAAAGCAACATGCTATAAATACTATACTTAGTAAGATGAACCTAATCATCTTGCTCCATATAGCGTATGTAAGCTAGGTTGTCTGCCCTTTCACCCCTGTACCATAGTTGGGATAGTACTGCTAGCTGGGAATCGTCCACGAATTCCCGGAGCGTGGTGCGCTCCATTTCCTGGCGATCATCCAAGTCCCAGTCAGTAAAGTCCTTAGCGTCCACCATTTCGCACGGCAATGCGCTTGTAACAATCCCGCACGGTACCATTCAGGTCTGTCCAAGGTGCGCGCTGGTGGAAGTAACCCTCAAAGCTGTCTTCATACAACTTGGCAGTATGCAGAGTTTCCTCCAAGGATCTGATAGCCCGGTACCGGGACGAGAACATCTGCCCAACAGCCACCCCGGTGGGAACATGCGTGATATTCCACCTACGATTGTATCCCGGTGCCTTGTGGATGCAGAACAACTTGTATTCCGGATTGCTCGTGTATTTACCATAGTGAGTGTACGCAGCTACCGGGTACCCCTTATCCCCCGACTGATAAGTTGAGATGTATCGTACTTCCATTACTTCAACCCCCCGTTCTTTACAAAAGTATTGTACATTCTCCGGATGGCACGCTTGACTTCTCCGAGATTGGCGTAGGTGCTATAACCTGTGGCGTGCTTATTCAATGTGTTGTCCACAATAATGAACAATCCGTCGTGCCCTGTGTTTGTATAGTACGCATGATAGTTGTGCTTGACAGGCAGCCATACGGTAAAGCTGTTGGGACCAAAGCCCCCACTGCGATACTCAGCCTCCGGCAGTGGGTATTCCTTACGATACAACTTGTATGCCTTGTCCTTGGCAGCCTTCAGGGTGGCATGCTTGGTACATACACGGCCCCCGCCCAAGTAGCTGGTGAGCGCAAACTTACCACCTGAGAAATTGCACGGGTCACCCGGCATGTTAATCTTGAATTGGAACATGCCCTGTTCTGAGGTGTATCCATTAGTAGTCCAAGTATCGGGGTTCTTCCACGAAATCATCTTTTCCTCCTAGTGTTTGTTGTAGTCAACATTGACCACTGACTTGTCCCAACAAGCACGGCACGTTCCGCACTTGTTACCCTGTACCGGAGCGGGGCACTGCCTGCCCCGCCCAGACCCTACGCTGCTGGTTACTAGTACCTCCCCATTGTCACACACATACCCAGCCGGGAATGCCCAACCAATGGTTGGGGCACTTACTCTTACCACTAAATTGCTTGGAAACTTGTGAGGGTACGCTGCAATCCAGTCATACTCTTTTGTTGGCAGCCAGAACTTGATACTCGGTAACTCCTTGGCGATAAGGCAGATAGCATGCAGGTGTCCTGGCGACTGGAGATCACCAGAATCATGCCACCGGAAGTGCCCACTGTGTTCCACCTTGCGAATCAGGTCGATCATATCCAGTGTCCATGCGTCAATATCCTGGGCAATTGCAGCCATGCGAACAGCATGGGCTTTGATAGTGGACGGATACAGGTAGTGCCCGCGTAGTGCATAACACTTTTGGCACACACTGCCATCAATTTGTGCCAGCTTGCCACCAGTCCGACACTTGAATGCACTCAGCCCATATCCGTGGCAGGGCATTTTGCCTGGTTTGCTAAGTGATCCACACAAAGTTATACCCCCTTTGCTTTGGCAATTGCGGCGCGGGCGTTCGCCATGACAAGAAGCCGGTGAGGCTGGGTCTCCAAGTTCCCGTAGGCCGCGACTCTCTCCAAGTGGTCCACATATACGGATTCTAGCGCTTCTAGCAGGTCCACATGGCAATTTACAGCGCGGACGATAAACTCCGCGTCATCATCAACATTTGACCCAACTTGGTTGTATACCCTACACACCCATATTGGGTTACCAGCATGTGTGGTGGCACTGATTGTACGGTCCATCGTGTGCCGCTCATAGTCAGACTTTGTTGGTTCAACTTTCCACGGAATTGGGGCTATCATCACTTCCTCCTGCTTCCACGGTCCAGGCGCACCAGCACACTGCGTGCCTGCCGCTCGCTAGCACAGAAAAATCCGGGATACTCCCTCTCAAGGTAACAGTATACCATGCCGGGGTGATCTACCGAAAACCAATATCCACCCACACATTCATCACCTAGTACCAAGTCGGTGCCATATGGGGAGTGCGACTTACTCGGTTTGAAAGAGTACCTCATCCCTTGCCCTCCAGAATGTTGATGATACGCCGCAGTTCCACAACAGACGGCGGTGTGCTGGTGGTGAAATTGGCCTCTGTGGACATGTCCACGTAGTTCACAGCCACACGTTCAGCAGCGTCGATCAGGTAACGCAGCAACCCGGAGCGAACCTCAAAGCCGTTGTCCTTCCGGGCAAAGTTACCGAGAAACACCTCACCGCAGGAGCCATTGGACCCACCGGTCAGGTACACAGTGGCCGCATCACCATTGTCAGTGGCACGCACCCGTGTACTCACGCCCATATCCCAGCCCCGAACGTGAGCGCCAAGCCCACTGTTGCGGTCGCCACACCGGGTGGTCTCACCGCGTGAGCCTTGCATGTTGCCGTAGAAGTGCGACATGGCCTAGCCCTTCCTGTTTTTGAAGGTGTTGTATGCACGCACCAGCACGTCACGCGCCTCTGCCGGGGTCATGCCAGACCAGTAGCACACCAGCGTGAAGTCCGGCAGTGCACCATTGAAGGCGACAAGAGCTTGCAGACTGTTGTCCATCAAGCTGGCACCACCCGTCAGTTCGTCGATCCACTTGTTCTGTTCCGGAGTAAGCATGTTACCGCACCTCTTCGTAGTAATCATTGGCAGGAATAAACCCGGTGAATTCCTTGGTTTCTTCCTCCAAATCACCCTCATACAACACTGCCACTTGCCACAAGTTAACACTGCCAACCTTGCAAGCGCGCAGCACAACGCGACGCCATGGACCAACCATTGGCTGCGTGGTAGTCACTTGTATGTCAGTCCAGTTCATCACGCACTTCCCGGTAGACCTGCTCACACTTGGCCATTGCTTCGTGAAGCGTGGCAAACATGCCAAGCCGGGTGTTTTCGTGGAAAGCCACGTATCCACCATCACCCTTCACGATGTTCCACCAGCCAATGCCATGCATGTGCATCACACACGGCTCGGTCTTTCTGGTGTACTCCCAAGGCAGGGTGTCCGGCATGGTGCGCAAGTCCTTGTCGCACTCCGCGATTGCCTTTCGTAGCAATTCGCGGATATCATACAGCCCCGTGTCCACTGCCGGGCTGAAGAACAAATTGTAGAACTTCGTGTTGCCGGGCAACTTGCCAGCATCCGTGCTGGCGTCCAGCATCCGGGAGTACACTTCCCGGTGCTGCTTGGCAATTTCGCGCTTGGTCTGCATTACTTTACCTCCACGATTTGACCGTTGACCAACCTTGCTTTGGCGTACCACTTGTGCGCCTCCGGATAGTGCGGACCTTCCAACGTAACCCAGCCATCCGACGGCTCGCTGCCCCCGAACGGTCCCGGCTGGTAAACACCAAGGTTGCCAACGCCAGCGGCAATGGCTTCCTTGAGTTGTTTCTTGGTGCGGAAGTTGGTGTTGGTGTACATACTAGCGCCACGTCCTGTGTTTCTCCGCCACGTGTTCCATGCCGTCATAGTCCTTGATAAAGAACTCGACGTCATCCGGAATCTCGACTACCTTCAGTTCTGAGTGCGGCCCACCAGTACCTTCCGGGTCCGCTATCGGGTCTGCGGGTCCAGTGTGTTGCCTTGGTTCGGTGACTCTTGGGATGCGCGCCACGGGGTTCAGGTCCGGGCCGGTCCTCCCCATATGGGGGAACCTAGCGCAATCGCGGTCGCCTAGCTTGGCCGACTGGATTCCGGGGGATTGCTTCCGCGCCCACCCGGAGATCGGGGGGTCCAGTGGTCTCCCACCTTGCCCCGACGCCCCCTAAGTAGCAATCGAGGGGCCAAAGATTGAATGAAACTAGAAAAATCTGCTAACTTATTCTGGCATAAGGAGATAGAATTGTGGATGAAACAAATCCGGTATACTGGGAGAGGCACCAGAAACGGGCCATATTCTACTATTTAGGACAATGGCCGGGCTAAGATGTTATTAGACAATGGGTTAGGTACGCTTCCAATAGTGGACACTTTTGGAAAATAGTGGACACCATATGGGATATCCTTATGCGGTGTTACATTCATTGTGGCACAACAAGTTAGGCCATTTAGTTTCTAAGGCACCTAGTGGCCCCGCTGCGGGGCGCTGGCGGTCGGGGCCAGACTGGCCCGTCTGGCTGGAGATCATCGCGTTTCGCCTTTTGTTCGCGCACAGTTTCTTGATCTTTGGTAACTGTCCTATTTAGTGGACACCGCCAGGCGCGCGTAGCAAGAACCATGCCAAGCCGATAGGGGATTAGAAGACTAGAACAGTCGGGTATAGGCGTAAGATAAATGCAGAGTTTCTAAACTGTGCAACTATCCGAGATAGGGGACTAATATTGTCCGAATTAGGGCTGTCGGGCCAGCACAACTAGGACCAAAAGGCTCCGGCATCCATGCTATCTCCTACTAGTCCGCTAGGATTTAGCGCCCACCGGGCCAGGGCTACTGGATATTAGGGTCCAAGTTGTCCGGTTTCGGCGCGGCCATGCGCTGTTGCGCGACTGCGCAGCTAAGGGTTTAGCAACTGCGCAACTGTCGGTATAGCAGTTGCGAATATTCGCATATGGGCACAGGGGCATATGGCGCTAACCACCCACAGATTAGGTGTGAACACCCGGAGCGGCTCTAAAAAGCGACTTCATACCATTAGGTGCTAAGGCCCAAGCCCTCCTTCGCCCTAGAACTGGGGGCGGAAAGGAAAAAAGGCAGAAGTTATACAAAAACTATACATAGCAGTGCTACCCCTTATGCGCCCAAGGACCGATTACGGGCCATAGGGCGCAAGAATCGTGCCAATAAATGTTTGTCGAGACAAAAACAGCATACACGAACCCTCCCGCAGGGTTTTTCGTCGCCAAAAATGGCGTTTTCCGGGGAATTTGAAAATATATTTTGCATTGAAAACAAACAACTTAGCCCAAATTCCACCTAGGATACTAGTTTTACTGTATTATTCTTGTTTTGGATGTGCTAGAATGAAGTGTAGGATATTATCAAGTATCCAACCGGGAGGAAAGGAAAGATATGAGTAAGGAAAGACACAAGTCCAAGCGCCCAAAGCATAAGTTTCATCGTAGAATACCACTAGAGACCAAAGAGCTATGCATACAGTACAAACACATGGGTTTGACATATAATCAAATTGCTGATAAGACTCTTTTAGGATATTCTACTGTAGAGAACATATGCTCTGTTTGGGCAAATAACAATCCTGACAATGTTAAGCAGGCTAGAGCTAGGGCACTAGAAGAGCTAGCAGGTAAACTTACTGAAAAAGCTGTCCTAGCAATAGAAAACATTACTCCGGATAGTCTTACTCATGATCGTATTGTTCATTATGACGAAGATGGAAATATTACTTCTGTAGCACACTCCGGGCCTACCGGACAGCAGATAGCTATTACTGCCGGTGTGCTTTTGGACAAAGTTACTGCCCTAGAGGCTAAGGCATCCGCGCTACGTGGTGAGACACCCTTGGCCCTATCCCCGGACAGCTTTGCGGACCTGCTACAAAGCGTACAGGGGCGCATAACGAAACTAACAGCTATTAATGCCAATGTGGATCTGTCTCAGATACAAGCTCGTATCGTGGAATTGTCCCCGGATACACATTTGGTGGTGGAGGATGAACACAGTGTGCAAGATGCAGAATATGAAGAAATGTAACAATCCTCCCGTTACATCATACTGCGTGTTGCACACTCCTTACGGGAGGAAATATGTTTCTAGACAAGGAAGCCTTTGTAAAACTGCTTGGAGACACATTTAACGAAGCTGTAAAGGCACAGGAGCACTATGTTGCTTTGGTGGCCAGCAAACCTGATGCCAGCATTGCTGATGTTAAGCAAGAGGTTGGCAAGTTGCAGGGAATGGGTATCTTGACGCGCATGCTAGAAGATGCCTTTACAAAACTCGATAGGGAGGATGTCTAACAATGCCAGAATTCAAGCTAGAAACTGCTACAGCAGCGGAGCTAAAGCAGTGGAAGAAAACTGTAGACTGGGAAACAGCCCCAGATGGTGCGCTGGACCAGTTGAACGATCTGATCCTTGAGCGTATGGTTGAAGAGCGTGTTGGTGCTGGCTTGGATGGCGCTGCGCAGCGTGCCAAGGCCGCAGAACTTGATGCTATTGCTATGAAGCGCTGGCCAGAGTTGAAGAACAAGGAATCGGAGTTCTACAAGCGCACTATGGAGCTAATTCCCAAGGGGACCGAGCAAACTCCTGGAGCTATGCTAGCAGCGGCCAATGAAGCAGGTATCCAGATTTATGGTGGTCCGTCCGGGCGCATCCCGCCGGGTGGTATTGCTGGTGGCCGCAATGCGGACGCACCGGGCAACGCAACCAATGATGACAGTAACTTCCTGCAAAGTACCTCCAAGCTGCGCGATTTGCTTGCTGGTGAGGGACTGATTCAGGACACCCCGGAAGTGCGCCAGCGCCTTGCGGCCAATGCTGCCAGACCCGTAGTGGAGGAGGATAACTAATGGGACGGCCACCTAAGAACACGCTTACACAGACCAGTCACGCTGCCATTGAAGAAATGAACCAGCAGAATTCCAGTGAGATTAAAGTGCCGGGGTATGGCTTCCGCTGGTGTAACGTGTCGCAGCGATACAGGCATGGATGGGGCATCTGGACTCCGGTTACACGTGATAGCGAAATTGGTCAGCAGGTAGTGCCGCAGCTAAGGGTTGGTAATGACAAGTTTGTTGGCGCTAATGCGGAATCTAGCTTTATCTATCAGGGTTCAGATTCTGTTCTGGCGTATAGCACTATTGAAAAGATCAATGCGCTAAAGGAAAGAAACGCCAATAAGGCAGAAGAGCGGATCAAGTCTGTGGATGCTGCCGAATTGCGGCGCAATGTAATCGTTCCTGCATCGGGAGGCTACACTAAGAGTATCGGGGGTAAGTCCTAATGCCACAGCCTGTCTACGATGTTGTATGCGGATTTAAGTATCACTCCGGGCCGTTCCGTGTTGTTGAGTACACAGCTAACACGGCTGCGCTATATGAGGGCGGGCTGCTGATGCTGTCCGGTGGTAAGATGTCTCGCTGGGTTGCTGGCAATCTACCAGCCGGTGTTGCCATCAACTATGCGCCAGCGAACGGCAAGGTACTAGTCAGCGTTGATCCAGAAACTATCTATGAAGCTACCGACTCACTTGACACTGTTACCGATGCCAAAATTGGTACTATGTGTGCCGTAATTGCAGAGAATCCCTCACTTGTTATCAATCGCAAATCATCCATGAAAACAGCATTGTTTTCGTCCTATACAACGCCGAACACTAGTGCTCCGGTTGTTGTTATTGGCGCTGGAAAGGGTGTTACAAATAACGCCGCAGCGTCAAATTGTAAGGTGCTTGTGAAACTAATCACCGGTGCCTTTGAACCCAAGATTGATGCCACTTAGCAGTGGCAGATATAGCATCTCGGATGGTCGATACCTCCGGTGCGCAAAAGTAAAGCAAACGGGCCGTAAGGCCCAAGGAGGTAGTTATGACTGTTTATGACTCCACTGCTGGGTTTGTCCCGGTGGCGGGTCCAACGCAGTACATCACCTTTAAGGTGGGTGCTACTGCTGTTAAGCAGGGAACGGCTGTGAAGCTAGATACTGGGCTGATTGTCCCAGTTGCTGCTACAGGCGGGGGCCAGATTGGTGTTGCTGCGTGTGCAGGCGCTGTTGGTGCGTATATCCCTGTTAATGTGGACCCGGAAACTTTGTACGAAGCTACTGCTGACGACCAGGCTGCGGCCATTGGTAACATTGGGCAGTATGTTGTGATTACTGCTGAGTCCAGTACCACTAACCTGTCTAACCAGAAGGTTGATATGTCGGCTGCTACTGGCACCCTGACGGCCAATCATGTTTTCCAGGTTGTTGGTTTGCCCGGTCGGGTTACCAACATTGCTGCTGCCAGCAACCTCAAGGTCATCGTGAAGATGCTCATGAGCAAACTTGAACCCTATGTGGATGCCACATAATTAGGAGGTGGAATAGTGCTAACTCGTCAACAGCTTAGTAACTTTTATTATGATCGCAAGCCGTATCTGATGGAGGTTATTGGGCAGGACTTCCGGGAACATCCCGGTCTATTCACACAGTTCCTCAACATCAAGTCTATCACCTCCGGGTGGAAGGACACTGCTACTGTCAGCGGCTTCGGTACCTTCAGTTCCAAGACGGAACTTGAAGACGCGGCTGCCGATGACATCCTTCAGGGGCCAACGGCCCGCACTGCGATTGTCACGTATGCCAAGCGGCATCTGATTTCGCAGGAGGCCATCGAGGACAAGCAGGGTGATGGTATCATCGCTGCGCGTCTGCCGGAAATACTGTTTGCTGGTCGGGCTACGCAGGAAGTTCTTGCGCATGACCTAATTAACAGTGGCAAAACCGCTATCATCACTCCGGACACGAAGTACCTATTTGCTACTGACCATGTGGACCTGTCCGGCGGTACATATAGCAACCTGCATACTGCTGACCTTGCGCAGTCTTCGCTGGAACTTGCGGTCACTGCCCTACAGTCTATGAAGACTGATCGTGGTATCCCCATTTTCCAGACTGCGGCCACGCTGCTCGTTCCGCCCGCTCTTGAGTGGACTGCTCGTACAGTTCTGGACTCGGCGCTGGATACCACTGCGCTGACCAACAAGATCAACACCATGCAGGGTAAGGTCCGACTGATCGTTAGCCCGTACCTGACGGATGACGATGGCTGGACACTGCTGGCCGATCAGCACAAGCTGAACTTCATCTGGCGCATCCAGCCCGAGAACTGGTCCGAAGCCAACTATCGGAACTCCTCGGTCGAGATGGGCATGCGGTTCCGCTGCGCGGTGGAAGCTCTCGATCCTCGCGGTGCTCTGCATTCCGACGGCTCTGCCTAATTGAATGAATGTTGGGGTGGCGGGCCTGAAGCCTGCCACTCCGGCAATCTTGGGAGGACTAATGGATCATGATTCCTTTGAAGAGTTAAAAGCCTTAGAGCGTGACCTCCTAAAGATCGAGGCTTTTTACCGAGACAACAAGATATGCACATTCAAGGATCTTGGAAACCAAGCGCAGTTCACACGTAGTAAGAAGCAGGTAAGGCTACTGTTTGGTAGCAACCGTTCCGGAAAATCAGTACGAAGCACTGTTGAGGAAATTTCTTGCGCTCTTGGATATCGTGCTTGGCTTTCATATGACGATCCTGACAGGATAGTAAAGCTGGCCAATGGCCTAGCAATACCAGTACCAAACATTGGATTCCACCTACTAGAAAATCTCAAGGTAGCCGGGGTGCAGGTGTTCATTCCTAAGATGGAAGAATGGCTGCCAAAGGGTATGGCTAAGATTCGTAAGAACAACCTTGGGCAACCTGTTGCTGTGGAATTTGGCAACGGTTCTGTGATACATGTGCTATCTCAGGAACAATCAACTACTTCTCTAGAAGGTGCTGCCGGGCACTACGTAGTTAGTGACGAGCCGCCAACAAAAGATAAATGGACAGCCTTGATGCGCGGCCTAGTCGATTACTCTGGCATTGCGTGGATTGCTGCTACCCCCATTAAAGCCAGCCACTTTATGGCAGAGCTTATGGCAAAGGCCGCAGACCCAAATAGCGATGTGGAGTTAATATCTATCAGCATTGAAGACAACAGAAAATCGCGTGGTGGCTATCTTGATGATGCTGCCGTTGATCGCTTCATAGCTTCCCTTGACCCGGATGAGATCGAACCTCGGCTCTACGGCAGACCAGCACATTTGGCTGGTGCCGTGTTTAAGAGATGGCGACCTGCTCATCCGTTTTTTGTTGCCCCATTTGAAATTCCGCCTGACTGGCCACGGCTAATGGCTGTTGATCCGGCGGGTAGAAAACCGATGGCTGCTGTTTGGATTGCTATATCTCCACAGAACAAGTGGTACATCTACCGGGAATTGTACAATCCAAGTCTAATAACTGTCAAGCAGGTATGCGACTGGATCAAAGAAGTGGAGGGGTGGTCCCGCTTAAAAGACGGTAGCTGGTATCAAGGACCGGGTGCGGAACCTATTGTATTAAGGCTAATGGACACATCCGGCAACGTGCATGAAATGACCTCCGGGCATACTGTTGCCGGGGCATTTGCTGCCAACGATTTGCCGGTAATGAATGCACAGAAGATGGGTTACTTGGCCAGCATTGACCTAATCAACACCATGCTAGGTGCTGATTCTGGCAACGACTGGACTTCCGGCCCGGATCTAATTGTGTTCAATACTTGTGTACGAATGGCCTATGAATTTCAGAACTTTGTTTGGAAGCCGGAATCGGCACAGCATAAGACTAGCGGCGCAGATCCAGATGACAAGCCATTGAAGACTAATGACGATCTGGTTGACTGTGTACGCTACCTTGTTATGACCCGTGCCAGATACGCTAGTTTGGTAAGGATGCTAAAAAGATGGGGAGAGCAATGGTAAAGATGTCTCACAAGTGGCGGGAAGAGCGCGGGCGATATTACTACGCTGGCATTCAGCAGGCGTGGTCAGATATCTCCGGTATGCTGAACAAGCGCGAACTAGTTCGTGACCTATACTACAAAGAGCCTGGTGGTTTCGATGCTACTGAGCCGTGGGACGGTGCTTCTGATATTCACCTTCCGGTGATCCTGGATAAAATCGAAACGGCTGTGCCTAAGTTGGTATCGTCCGCTTGGCGTGCCGATCCATTCGTAAACGTGGGCACAACTGATGGCGCGTCAGACCAAGGTGCGGCTAAGAATGTGGAGAACTTCCTGTCGTGGGCCTTTAGGAATGATATTCCGGATTTCTATCTGACGTATTCTAACAATGAGCGTAATAAGTTGCTTGATGGAACGTCCTTTATGAAAGTACGTTGGGATAGGAGCTACCGGAAGACCATCGAAATTCATACAATCCCGGCTGTGCTAAAGGCTGGGGATATGGATCTACTTGGCAACGAGATCAAAACCCCACGTGATCGCACAGTGGATGAGATGTTGCGCGAGGTGTTTGGCTATGGCGATCCCAATAACACGTTCTACGATTACAAGAAGACAGGTAAGGATCGCTACTTTGTGGAGTTCACAGAGGATGGCGAGAAGTATGAATGCACGGTAGAGGTTGCTAAGAGCAGGCGCATTGATGATGTGGATGTAAAGGTAAAGCGCCTGATCCTGGCACATGATAACCCTGATATCAGCACTATTGACTTTGAGGATGTTCTATTCCCATCTAGGTCTGAAACGATCCAGAAAGCCAAGTGGGTTGCACATCGTACTTGGTATCCTGTGCATGAAGTGAAGCGCAAGAGGGCTAGTGGGGAATGGGTATTCACTGACAGTGAGTATGATGCCATTATCAACACAAAGGTGATGGGTGATACTAACAACCAAAGTGCCGCGCAGAAGGATACTGTCCTTGAGACAACCTCCAATACCGGCACTGGTACTACAACCAAAGACAAGAAGATCGACCCGAACATGATTATGATTTGGGAATTGTACACACAGGACTTTGTTGAGGATGACGAAGACTACCCAACAGATGTCATCATGTACATTCCGGATTCGGTCAACGTTGTAATTGGTATTGAATACCACGACGAACTACTTCCTCATGGTCGTAGGCCAATCATCAGTGACACGTACATCCCGGTTGATGGTCGCGTTTATGGTATTGGGATGGCCGAGTTGCTGTACGGCATCAACCTGTCTGTAGACAAGACAATCAACCAAGTAAATAACGCTATGGAAGTGAAGTCCAATCCGTGGGCCATCTATAGTGCATATGGCTTGGCTGGCAACTCTAGGGTGCTAGGTGGCGTGAAGCCTGGCGAATGGCTTCCAGTTGGTGACGTCAACGCAATCAAGTTCCCGGACTTTGCGCAGCAGCCACTTGAACTATTCCACGCTGGGTTTGAAACCCTACGCGGATACGCGGACAGTCTGACATTCAGCCCGTCAATTGGTGGCAGTAACAACTACCGGAACGCCCCGCGTACCGCGCATGCTACCACGGCGCTAATGTCTGCTGCCGAGGAAAAGCTGTCTAGCCTTGTTGAGAAGTCGCAGGCTACATCGTGGAAGGAAATGGTAAAACAGGTAGCTTCACTGTATGCTGCCTATATTGGCATTGACAAGTGGTATAGGGTTACCGGGGAAACAGAAGCGCGGCGTATCAGCCCGCGTGAATTGCGGCAGGACTGGCAGTTTGAATACACAGGCAGCCTAACAAGTGTCAACCGGGAAGTGCAGCAGGCACTGGCAGAACGCCGGTACATGGCACTGCGCGTTGATCCTCTGTACCAGCAAGATCCAAAGGCGCACCAGTCACTTGTTGAGAACTACCTAAAGCACATGACCACTGGTGAAGATCACAAGTCAATGATTCCGAAGCTACAGGGCGAGGGCGGATATCCGCACGCGCCTATGTCGCAGGAAACAGAGATTCGTATCATGAGCCAAGGCCAATTCGTGGAAGTTCTTCCGGTGGACGACCATGAGCAGCACAGGCAGATTCTGGAGAAGTTCATCATGTCGGACGCCTTTGAGACTATCCCATCCTATGCCGTGTCTGTGATGCACCATCACATGAAGCAGCACGAACAGGCATTGCAGGGTGCGCAGGACATGCAGCAGCAGGGAATCACCGGAGCGCAGGGCATGCCACAGGAAGCGCCCATGCCAGGCATTCCAGTTGAAGGTATGGCCGCAGTCGGTGGGGAGCAGTCCATGATGCAAGGGGGTCCGATGTAATGGTTGCTAGTACTCTTATTAACAGCATCAGTGACTTGCTTGGTTGGGGGCAGCTATCAGACATTACGGATGATCCAACACCAGAACACCGTAAGATTGTTCGGGCTATTAATAGTATCTTGCGTGCTATGCAGAATGATAAAGACTGGCCCGAGTTGGCGGTTACTAACAGACTACTCACATCTGCTGCTGTATCAGAAGATGGTGTATTAACAGTGGCCAGAGGGTCGAATATTGTCACGCTGTCATACTCCGCAGTTAATATATTCGCAGAAGATGATGTTGGCCTTTACATTTCAATTGATAGCAGCTTCCCATACAGAATTGCTTCATACCAGAGCGACTATGGAATAACAATTGATAGACCATTTGCTGGTACTTCTACAGCTACTGGCAGCTACAAAAAGTTCGCTCTGTCATATCCGCTTCCGGTTGACTATGATAGACTCCTTGGTGGGGAAATAACCATACTGGAAACTGGTGAACATATTGATGAAGTGGCACCGTCCGTACTGCGGCAGAATTTCCGGGATAACGGAGTAGCAGTACTGATTCAAGATCCAGAAAGCTATGCTGTACACGGATTGGATTCTGCTGGCAATCCACTTATCAATTTTGACTCTGCCTTTGAAGAGATCCGGTCATTGGAATACTCCTATCAAAAGAAGCACCCGGAAGTCATAGTTGGGCCAACGGCTACTGATATAACGCTGCTATATCCTGACCGCTATATGCTCTACATTATTGACCAAGCTGTGGCTAAGTTGTCACGTGATGTTGAAAACTCTGCACAGGTGCAGCAGCAAGCAAGTGACGCATACAAAGAAGCCGTCAGGGCCAATAGCAATCCGGCTACAGGTCGTGAGCGTAGTGTTATGACAGTTGATGCCCTACGGCATGGATCATACAGGAGGCGGTAATGGCCAGTAGGCGCGAAAATCTACTGAGACTGCATATCGACGCAGCTACTACTGGCTTGGATCTGTCCAAGGATAGGGGTTCAAACAAGGAAACTAGCCTATGGGATTCCGATAATGTTTGCCGTAACAATCGGGGAACTCTGATAAAGCGCCCTGCTTTTGTTACATATAACAACCAAGTAATAGAGCCGCTACCCATTGACGAAGGTAACAGCGAAACACTTGAAGTGGTTGTGTTTTCTGGTGACGACTGGACGGAGGATGATACTGGAGGGGATGGCACAATAGCTAGTTTTGTGGATGGTATACTGACGCTTTCTGGGTCTACTCCATCTGGATCTTCCGGAGAAACTACACAAAGTTTGGTATTTGAAGAGGGAGATGCATACAGCGAATTGGAAGAAACCACGCTGTCTTTCTTGGTTCGAGCGCAAGGACTGACATCGGACAAGTATGCAAAGTTTCAGTTTGCGTCCTGCGAGAACAAGCAGTACGAGATAGCGTTCAATAGCGATGGGCTTCATGTAGTAACCGGGTTGTCAGAATACACAATCATTGACGATACAGAAATGCTGGCAGATGGTGGTTGTCATAGAGTAACAATCGAAGTTGCTAGCGGACTGATGAGCATTTTTGTTAATGATATACGGAAGGGTATTGTTGATGCCTATGGCGTTAATACTGACAGCTTCTACTTTAAGGCATTTGCAACTTCTGATGCCGATACGCCAGCATCCGGATATGTAGTTTGGATGTCTTCTATATTCATGCGCGATGCTGTAAACATTACGTATGCTCCAAACATCACGGCTATAGAAACAATGTCCGAGCCATATGGCGACTTGCTAACGCACAACCTATACGCAGCAGGATCTAGATTTGTATGGTGCGATTTCAAGGGTTCCGGGATGTGGCGCTGTATACTTGAAAAGGAGTTCCCTAACACGAACTTCGTGCATTTCAGGAATAGCCTGATTGTAATCAGCTTTCAAGAGCAAGGTGCCGGGTCTGAGATTATTCGTTTAATGAATGATGGCACATACGCAACGCTGGATACGGCCCCTAATTGCAAGTTTGGTGTAGAGTACGAAAATAGGCTGTGGCTAAGTGGCGATAATAACAACCCAAAGCGTGCGTACTACAGCGCGGACAGGGATCCTACTACCTGGGTTGTTCCGGATGATGGACTCGACGAGACATTGGACGACATGCTTACAGCAGGGTATTTCGATGTAATGTCTGATAAGAGCACACGAATTACATCACTTAATAACAAGTTCTACGGCACACTGATTATTGGTACCACAAATTCTAGCAGGGCAATTACCGGAACAGGCCCGCATGACTTTGCGCAGAGAATTCTGTCTGGTGATGTTGGTGCCGCCGGTAATCAATGTGGTACGAATGGTGTCAATGACTACATGTGCCTGAACCAAAACGGTGTGGCTAGTATTGTGACTACTGACAAGTTTGGCGACTTGCTTTCCGAGCGGAGGAGCTTTCCGGTAAGCACATTGTTCGATGTACAAAGCATGACTAGTAAGTCAGTCAGCCAAAGCGCCCTGTATAGATCAATTCTGCATTACTTCCAGCCGATGTCAATTATGCTAATGGCTGTTCCTTCGGCTGGGCGTGAGACACCAAATAAGCTGTACTTCTGTACATTCCCGGATGGTGAGTGGTTCGGGCCGTTTGACGAAGAGTGCTTGTGCATGTCAACTATCATGACAAGCCTACCAACAGCAGAATATCTGGCTATCGGAACTGCGGATGGCTATGTGAAAATCATGTCTTTCTCACATCCAGATACGTCTAGCGCGAAACTAAGTACAGGGTACCTGGATGGAAGATCCCTTGATCCAGCCCTGATGTCCCTAACAAAATCGTGGAAGCATCTTAGGGTCATCTGTAATCCCACTGGTAACTGGCCCATTACTGTTAGATGGAAGTCAAACAGTGGTGCATGGAACCAGGACTCTAGGTACACACTATCAGAAAGGCCCCAGTCCACAGTGGGCTTGTGCCAAGTAGGATCAGCTATAGCGTCCGATAGAAGCGAAAGACTAGTTCTTGAGTTTCCACTGGATGTTAGGTCTACCTGTCTGAAAATTGAGATCACAACTGATGCCCCAAAACTCTCCGTTGTTGGCATTGACGTTGACTTCCACGTTTCAGGATATGAAAAGGAGAACTAATGGGGCTAAACAATGTTCATGTCTGGTCTGATGGTGAGACAATCACCCATGATGACCTGAATTCTATTTCCAACGGTGTGGCAGAAGCCCTAGGTTCCGGTGGACTTGTTGGCGGTGGTGGTATTTCTTGGCCGCTAGTTGCACAGGGTAACATTGATATGAATGGCTATGGTATTCTAAACGCGGACCTGGCGTATGGTGTGAAGCATGTCAACGTAGACAACCCACTACAAACAGTTCTCACTAATGCCATATCGGGCGACGTAATTATGCTGGACCCCGGCAATACAACGACTATCACTGCCAAAGACATTCAAGTGTCAGGTAAAAGCCACATTACAATTGTTGGATTTGGCGAAAGTACTTCTGTTAGTGTAGCAACTGACTGTGCAACGGCAGGTATTATTGTAGATACATTATGTACAGACATTGTGTTTTCCGGCATCCATTTCATTGCTGGAACTACTGGCAAACCCGCTATTGCTATGGCTGACGGTAACCGCAATAAAGCAGTGGCCTGCACATTTGGAACGCCATATGGCGTTGTGGTTGGTACTACCAGTAGTATCAGCCTGTGTGGCGTTGATGACTGCTTGTTCGATGCATGTACTGTTGGTCTAGTTGTCAATGGCGCGGAAGACAGCAGCTTTTCAAACAATAGGTTTAATAATTGCGCCACGGCGGCTATATTTCCCGGAGACGGGGACAACAGTTTTTCGCAGTGCAATATCCTTGACAACATTGTATCCGGAAATTCTTCTGGTGTAGGCTTTGTTGGTTCGTGGACTGGAACTCAGGATGTAACAAGGGGCCAGTGCACTTTCAGTGGCAACAAGATGTCTGGGCTATCCGGTAAGTCAATAGACCTTAGCGGATATTACGAGAACATCTACAGTAACAACATTGTCGGAACCGACAGCACTATTGAGGGAAAAGAATGTGTTATTGAAGGAAACATTTCTCATAGCACAGTAGCATTCGACCTTGAAGACTGCAAAGTCTGCAACAACATCTTTGAAGGAGCTGTTACAGGTAGTGGCTCTGGTAATACAGTGAACGGAAACACTATGGTAGCTGCATTTACTATTGACACATGGATTGATGTATTCATTGGTAACACACTATTGGGTACCGTAACAGAAACAGCAAAACCAACAGGGTCATACGGCCTGAATGTGGGGTGGTAAATGTCTAGCAACCAAAGCCTAACGCATTTTGCTGCTGGCCTAACAGTTGGGGATACGCCAAGTGACTTGGTAAAGACCACTAATGGTCCTGGTTTGTCTGGTAATGTATACACGCTTAACATGCCCGCGTTTACTGGCAACAATTCTGTTAGGTATGCTTTTTTTGCCGGGGAGTGCAGTAGTTCCGTAGATCCAACCCTTACTATTTATAGCAATGTTGGTGCACCTACTAGTAAGTTACTGCTTACTCTTGTAAGTAGCCCTAGCAATTTATTTGTTATCCGCGTTACTATAATGACGTATAAATCAGTAACTAAAAACCTAGCTAGAATCCTAGTTGAATATTCTGTAAACAGTGTGACACCCTCTTGGGTGTACTTGTCTGATACAACCAATGATTACTTGGATGCTGCTGATGGTGAAGTTTATTTGGCGCTTACTAGTGTTACAAATACCGTTGGGCTGGCCTACTAATGCAATACCGCATAGTCCGCACGGCGGAAGACTTCGCTAGCGCCAATGCGTGCATAGACTCATCCGAATACTACAGCCCTATCGACCTAGCAACCATTGGCGGATTGGCCCTAGGGGCCTTTGACGAAGACGGCATTGCCTGTGGCGTTGTATGGGTAGCCATTTCCGGAAGGTTGGCTATTCTGGACTACTTGGCTGTGCGCAAGGGCTACTCCGGATTGGGCGTGCGCCTGCTGACGCGCCTACGGGCAGCACTAGTAAAGATTGGGATCAAGCAGGTTAGATACACAGTGCATGGCCGGAACGTGGAAGCTATGCGCATATCAGAGGTACTGGGCGGTCTGAATGATTTCCCCTATCTAGTCGGGTGTGTAAATTTGGAGGCTGAAAATGGGAACTAAGAAACAAACCACTACCAGTACCATCCCTGGGGCCAGTAGTGGCGAGACAGCGATCCGGGATCTGCTATCGCGGGTGAGTTGGGAGGCGGCTGGCCAACTGGGCGACTTGAGCGGATACGCCTCAGGTGAGGCATACAAGCTCACCCCGGAGGACTTGGCCCTGATAGCCCAGGCGGTAGGCTCACGCACCGAAGCTGCCACAGGTGCATTAAAAGAGACATACAGACGGCAGAACGCAAATCTGGAGGGTACCCTGGCCTCCACCGGGCAGAAGGACAGCAGTGTTGAGCTTGTGAAACGTCTTTTGCAGTCTGGTGAGCAGGCTAGGGGCCTCGCAGACATCCAACTACAAGGGCAGGCAATGGGTGCGGAGTACGGGATGAAGCTGCCATACCAGCGGGCCGAGGCCGTGAACAACGCCAACTCGCAGATCCTGTCCCGGCTGGGCCTTGCCAATCCAGTTCTACAGAGTTTCTTGCAGGAGCGA
>SXGU01144391.1_pt1 | contig 24070 bp, 25 predicted proteins | sample 3174531 | NCBI WGS metagenome assembly SXGU01 (sample SAMN11356863, study PRJNA531348) | freshwater metagenome | isolation source: freshwater sample F1-140 | place: China: Fuxian Lake, Yuxi | collected 2017-12-25
AATTCATGTGGATAGCGTAACGCCGAATCTTCCGGCAAATCGACTTGCTTTAATAAAAGCCGGACGCGCGCCTTGCGTTCATCGGAATCGACTTCAGGATGCAGCGCCCTAATGCCTTCGGCGATAATATCGCCGACCAGCATTCTTGGGTTCATTGATGAAAACGGGTCCTGAAAAACAATCTGAATATTGGCGCGTTGCAGTCTTAACGACTCACCGCTCAGATTATCAAGTTTAACCCCGTCGATTATTACCTGTCCGGTGCTGCCCGGTATTAAATTTAACAGGCTTTTACCCAGGGTGGTTTTGCCGCAACCGGATTCGCCGACCAAGGCCAGCGTTTTTCCTTGTTGAATGGTAAAACTGACACCATCGACAGCGCGCACATGATCAACGACGCGCTTGAAAATGCCTTTTCGGATCGGGTAGTAACAATAAAAGTCGTTAACCTGGAGTAATGGCGGCTTTTCCTGTCTGCTGTGTGTTAAACAGCTCTGCATGGACGGCAAGGCATTGAGCAGCTTGCGGGTATAAGGATGTTTGGGTTGATTAAAAAAATCAGCCGTCGCCCCGGTTTCGACAATTTTACCTTGCTGCATCACAGCAACGCGGTCGGCCATCGTCGATACCAGCGCCAAGTCATGACTGATCAACCACAACGCCATGCCTGTCTGCTGTTGTATGTTTTTCAGCAACGCCAAAATTTGCGCCTGAATCGTCACATCCAGCGATGTCGTCGGTTCATCGGCAATTAACAGGTCGGGCTTGCCCGCCAGGGCGATAGCAATCATCACCCGTTGCCGCTGGCCGCCGGAAAGCTGATGGGGGTAGTCGTTGATACGCTGCTGCGGATTGGGTATTTCAACTTGCTGTAATAATTCCAGCACACGCTGTTTAAGCGATTCCTTGGACAAGGAAAAATGAATGTTGATGACTTCTTCGATCTGGCTGCCTATCGTCATAACCGGGTTCAATGATGACATCGGGTCCTGAAAAATCAGCCCGATACGGCTGCCGCGAATGCTGCACAGATCAAACTCTGAACGAGTTAATAAATTATCGCCTTGCAGACTGATTCTATCGGCGGTAAGGCTGGCATTACCGGGCAACAACCTCAACACAGATAATGCCGTGATCGATTTACCTGAACCCGATTCTCCGACCAGGGCAAAGGTTTCGCCTGAATAAATAGTAAAACTGATGTCGTCCACAACCTTTTGCCGGTGATTGAAGCTGACACTGAGATGCTCAACAGACAGTAATGGGTTATTCATGGCTAGCTGATATATGCGTTTACTTTTGGAGAAAGGGCCAAACTAAAAAGCCCAGCAGAGCTGGGCTTTTTAGTTACACAACCAAAGACGGTTTAGTTTCTGCCGTTGAACGCACTCAATATTTGCAACAGGCTCAGGAACAGGTTGTAGACCGATACATATAAAGACACCGTCGCCAAGATATAGTTGGTTTCACCACCGTGAATCAAAGCACTGGTCTGAAACAGGATCATACCGGACATCAGCAGGATAAACATGGCTGATACGGCCAATGACAATGCAGGAACGGCAAAAACAATTGCGCCGATACCCGCCAAAAACGCCACCAGTATACCGACCATCAGAAAACCGCCGATGAAGCTGAAATCTTTACGTGTGGTCAAGGCATAACCTGACAAACCCAGAAATATGACGCCGGTTCCGCCTAATGCCATCATGATCAATTCGTGGCCATTGCTGAAGGCCTTAATATACATGTTTAAGATGGGACCCAGGGTTAAGCCCATAAAGCCTGTTAATGCAAAAACAAACACCAGACCTAATGCGCTGTTACTGAATTTTGTGGTCAGGAACAGCAGGCCGAAATAACCCACCATAGTCAGGATCATACCGGGGTGCGGTAAATTCAGATACATGGCTGCACCCGCAGTCATCGCACTGAACAACAATGTCATCGATAATAACAGGTATGTGTTCTTCAGTACTTTATTGCTGGCCAGAATGCTTGCTTCAGAACGTGAAATCGCAGTATTTAAACTCATTGTAGTTTCCTTAAAAATAAACGTTAAACAACACAAAACGACTGTAAAAATTTAAAAGAGTTCATCACTTTACAACGCGCAAGGTTGGCTTGGTCGGCGGCTTTTTTTCCGGCGGGGTGTCATCGCCCTCGTTTTCTTCCTGATCAAACACCATGCCTTTGCCGTTTTCTTTGGCATAAATCGCCATCACCGCGGCAACAGGGGTAACAATATGCATGGAAATACCGCTAAACCGGGCGTTAAATTCGATAGTGTCATTACCAAGCGATAATCCCTGTATCGCTTGGGGCCTTATGTTCAATATGATCTTGCCGTCTTCAATGAATTGTTGCGGCAAAATGGCATTACCGTTTTGTGCATCCACCAAAAGATGCGGCGTCAAATCGTTATCAATAATCCACTCATAAATTGAACGAATTAAATAAGGTTTTAAAGAAGTCATGTTGATAAGCAATTATTTGATGGGTTCGGCCATTTCTTTTTCAGCATCACTCAAGCTGCGCTTGAAGGCCGGTCTTTTAAAGATACGTTGAGCATAATTGGTAATGACATCGTTGTGTGTGGATACGTCAATACCGATACTCGGTAAACGCCATAGTAACGGTGCAATGGCGCAATCAATCAGTGAAAATTCATCGCTCATAAAAAAAGGCCGGGCTGCAAAAATAGGCGCCGCTGCCAATAAGCTTTCCCTGAGCATTTTTTTAGCCCGGGCTGATTTTTTCTCGCCTGAATATAATATTTCATCAAGCAATTGATACCAATCCTGATCGATACGTTTAATCAACATTCTGGCGGTTGCCCGTGAAACCGGGTCCATTTGATGTAACGGTGGGTGAGGAAAACGCTCATCCAGGTATTCCATGATAATGCGGGAATCATAGAGAACCAGATCGCGCTCTATCAGGGTTGGCGATGCACCAGTAGGATTGAGCTCCAGCAAATCCTCGGGAGGGTCGGTCGGGTCATAGTATTCGATGTCGGCAGTAATGCCTTTCTCGTGTAAAACAAAGCGGGCGCAGTGGCTCATCGCACACGTTGGAGATGAAAAAAGCGTCATTACAGATTTACGAGTAATAATATTTGCCACAAATAACAACCTCTTTGGACGTGTAGGGCGGTAAAAAATGGCATTATAGCATGAAAGACAAGGGTTTTGGCCGACAGTGTGATTTAGTGTTGGCGCTCGTCATTACAAAAAACATCCCTGTTTTCTTGCGTCCAAACTTAATGGACGTCTTTCCAATATTCTTTTTTCAACAGATAGGCTACCGTTAAAAACATCAATATGAAAAATATCGCGTATTTTCCAATACGTTGTCTTTCCAATTGCACCGGCTCACCAACGTAGACCAAAAAATTAACCAAATCGGTGACCATTTGATCAAATTCCTGTTCCGATAAAGTACCGGGCTCTTTAATAACCAGCCTGTCAACAACCTTTTTGCCATCTACCATTTTAGTAACGGCCTGTTGTTGTCCTTGTAATTGCCACAACACATTGGGCATACCGACATCTTCAAAAACAGTGTTGTTAACCCCGAGCGGCTTACTTTTATCAATATAAAAGCCCTTTAAATAACTGTATAGCCAATCGGCGCCCCGCGAGCGAGAGATAAGCGATAAATCGGGAGGTTGAACGCCAAACCATTTTTCCGCGTCATGCGCATTCATCGCACTATGCATTTGGTCGTAAACACTGGCGCCTTGAGGAGCAATCTCTTTCAAGGCTTTCTTTTCATCGACGCCAAAATCCAGAGCCATACGTTGATAACGGATATGCTTGACTGAATGACAACCGAGGCAATAGGTCACAAAGTGTTTTGCACCGCGCTGCAATGATTCGCTGTCGCTTAGATCAATGTCGGCTTCTTGTAAAGCCATGCCTTCCGAAGCGCAGACGCCGAAAGACAGGGTCAAAAATAGAAATAGAGTAATTAGTTTTTTCATATCAATCGAGGCTCTCTTTTAATTTTTTTGCTAATCGAATGATGACGTGAAGAACACCAGCAGGACTAGGTCTTCTGCGAAGAACTACTGAACCGTTCTGTGTTGTTATCGGTTTTTTTACCATGATTTGATCGAACCCGTCGATTAACGCAGGAATGCGATCTTCAAGCGAAGGTTGCTCAGTCAAGCGTGTCGGTACCGGCTTGGTTTTCTCCCAGCGGGTGTAGATAGGCATTAACAGGAAGAAGCCGAAATAGATTGCGGTAAAAATTCTGGCGACGATAGTGGCTACCGGCGTTGCGGGCTGTGTGCCTAAATAGCCTAAAACGATAAAGCTGATGACAAACAGCATTAAGGCTTTTTTATAAATACCGCCACGATAGCGAATCGATTTGACGGGACTGCGATCCAGCCAAGGCAACAGGAACAATACGATAATCGCACTGAACATACCGATAACACCGGCAAATTTATCGGGAATCGCTCTTAAAATGGCATAGAAGGGGGTGAAATACCAGACCGGGGCAATGTGTTCAGGCGTTTTCATCGGATCAGCGGGGATAAAGTTTGCGGCTTCAAGAAAATACCCGCCCATCTCCGGCATATAAAAAATAACCGTTGCAAAAAACAATAAAAACACACCGACACCGACAATATCTTTAACCGTGTAATAAGGATGAAAAGGAATACCGTCCAGGGGTATACCGTTAGCATCTTTGGTTTTCTTGATTTCTATACCGTCGGGATTGTTTGAACCGACTTCATGCAAGGCCACAATATGCAGGAAAACCAGCAATACCAAGGCCAGTGGCACAGCAATAACATGAAATGCGAAGAACCGGTTCAAGGTCGCGTCGGCAACCACATAGTCGCCTCTAATCCAGAGCGACAAGTCATCGCCGATAACAGGAATGGCGCTGAACAGAGAAATAATAACCTGCGCACCCCAATAGGACATTTGTCCCCAGGGCAATAAATAGCCCATGAAGGCTTCCGCCATTAAAGCGACATACAGTAACATGCCGAAAATCCAGATCAGTTCACGCGGCTGCTTAAAGGAACCATAAAGCAAGCCTCTGAACATGTGCAAATAGACGACAATAAAAAATGCCGAAGAACCGGTCGAATGCATATAGCGCACCAGCCAACCCCAATTGACATCACGCATGATGTATTCAACCGAATCGAACGCCAGTTTGGCATCGGGTTTGTAGTTCATCGTCAACAAAATGCCGGTAATAATCTGGGAAACCAGCACCAGCAAAGCCAAGGAACCAAAAAAGTACCAAAAGTTGAAGTTTTTCGGCGCGTAATAATGCGCCATGTGTTCATTCCAGAGCTTGGTTAGTGGGAAACGGTCTAAAAACCAGTTGCCACAGTCAGCGAAGCGATTTACTTTCATGCGGTTTTCTCCTCTGTGGATTCACCAATGATGAGCTGTGTATCGGTGATATACCGATAAGGCGGAATTTCCAGGTTAGTTGGTGCGGGTACGCCGCGATAAACGCGACCGGCAAGATCAAACCAGGAACCGTGGCAAGGACAAAAAAAGCCGCCCTTCCATTTTTCACCCAAATCATGAGGCGCTATTTCCGGTCGGAAAGTAGGAGAACAACCCAAATGGGTACACAAACCCACGGCGATAAATATTTCAGGCTTGATGGAGCGAACAGGATTTTTGCTGGAAGGAGGTTGTTTGGATTCCAGAGAAAGAGGATCTCTTAACTGGTCATCGAGAGTTTTCAGAATTTCAAGAACGGCTGGAGTTCTATTCAGTATCCAGACCGGCTTGCCTCGCCAGGCCACCCGAATCAATTGCCCGGCTTCCATCTTGCTGATGTCAACTTCAACAGGTGCCCCCGCAGCCATTGCTTTAACGCTGGGCTGCATCTGAGCTAGAAAGGGAACAGCTAAATAGCCTGTACCCACTGCGCCAACCACGGTCAAAGCCGAGGTTAAAAACTGGCGCTTAGACTTATCGACGCCTTCATTATTCATTATAGAACTCTCCTGGTTAAGTCGGTGCCTGAACAGCACTCTGTGTGTCGTGCCAATATACCACTAGAGCCTAGTGGATTTGAAGAGCTTATACTGAATTGTTTGGCTTTAAGCTGTGCTAATTTCAAGGCCTGTCAGGTGTCTAATGACAAGCAATTGAAATTTAATACTATTATTTTTACGCAATAAACTGATTCAACAAAATAACTGGATGTTTTTAATGATGTAAATTTAATCGGAGATTCAATTCATTAGCACTTAAGGATTACAAAAAACCAGGCTGTTCTTTAAGGCCTGTAGAAATGCTGCATTTTCCTCAGGCTTGCCTATCGTCACTCGAAGACAATCCTTCAATAATCCACCTTGCCCATCAAGATTTTTTATTAACACGCCTTGTTGCTTGATCGAAGCAAAAATAGTCGAGGCCTGATTTCGGGGCGTTCTGAACAGGATAAAATTAGCGGCGCTGGGGTAAGCGGTGATGCCGTCAAGTTGATTCAACTGATTAAAAACCTCGGTGCGTTCCGAACAAATTTTTTCGGTTTGGATGTCGAACAATTGTTTGTTAGCCAACGCGAAATCCGCGCTAATTTGGGTAAGGCTGTTTATATTGTACGGCAGGCGGATTTTATTGAGTTGTTCGATAATCGCAGGCTGCCCGACGAGATAGCCCAAACGCAAACCCGCCAATCCCAATTTCGATACCGTGCGCATCAGCAATAGATTTTCATACTCGCCCAAAGCCGTTATAAAGCTGGCGTCAGCAAACGGCGCATAAGCTTCATCGATCACCACCAAGCCATTGGCGCTGGTTATGATTTCCCGAATCGCCGCTTCGCTGAATAAATTGCCGGTGGGATTATTGGGATAGGCAATAAAAATAACCGAAGGCTGATGCTGCTTTATGGCCGCCAGCATCGCCGGTAAATCCAGCTCAAAGCTGCCTTCCAGCAGAGGGATACCGTAATAACTCAGCCCCAGGCAATCGCTCAGTTGTTTGTACATGACAAACCCGGGCGTCGGCGATAAAACCCCGGCATCGGCAGGTAGCGCCATTAACAGCAACTGGATGATTTCATCCGAACCGTTACCCAGCAATATCTGAAATTGATCGGGTATGGCGTACAAGCGCCGGATCTTTTCGGTCAGTTGACGTGCTTCCGGGTCCGGGTAACGGTTTAACGGACAGTCTTTTATTGCTTCCAGCCAGCTTGACTTAATGTCTTCCGGCCAACTGTAAGGATTTTCCATCGCGTCGAGTTTAATCAAACCGGACGCATCGGCAACTTTATAGGCCGACATTGCGAGGACTTCTTTACGGAAAATGGAGGAGATCAAATTATTTTGTGTCATGGGCTGATGGATTTTGTAGGGAGAATAGCATCACGTACTTTTAGCAGAACATGGCGCAGAACGGCTGGGCCAGGTTTCTGAAGCGTTTTGATTGCAGCCGAAAACCCATATGCCGTTTCGCACAAGCAATCATCGCTGTTCTGCGTGCTTTGTTATTTAATTCGATATTCCGCTGAACGTGCGTGAGCCGTCAAACTTTCGCCACGCGCCAGTATCGATGCCGTTTTACCGAGCGTATCGGCGCCGGCTTCTGAACAGTTGATCAGGCTGGTGCGTTTCTGGAAATCATAAACACCCAGCGGCGAGGAAAAACGCGCCGTGCTGGAAGTCGGCAATACATGATTAGGACCCGCACAATAATCGCCTAAGGCTTCTGCTGTGTAACGGCCCATGAAAATCGCCCCGGCGTGACGGATTTTTGCGCACAATTGTTCCGGGTCTGCCACCGACAATTCCAAATGTTCCGGCGCAATAGTGTTGGCAACATCAACTGCGTCGTCCAAATTCGCCACTTTTATCAATGCACCGCGCGTGCTTAACGATGCGCGAATAATGTCCGCGCGTTCCATGGTCGGCAATAATTTGTTGATGCTGGCTTCGACGGCGACAAGAAAATCGGCATCGTCGCTGATCAGGATTGCCTGGGCATTTTCATCGTGCTCGGCCTGTGAGAACAAGTCCATGGCAATCCAGTCGGGATTCGTCTTGCCATCGCAGATAATCAATATTTCCGAAGGGCCTGCGATCATGTCGATTCCGACCTGCCCGAACACCAGTTTTTTTGCCGTGGCGACATAGATATTGCCGGGGCCGACGATTTTGGCGACTTTCGGGATAGTGTCCGTGCCGTACGCCAACGCGGCAACTGCTTGCGCCCCACCGATGGAAAACGCCCGATCTACACCGGCGATATAAGCGGCGGCCAGCACCAGTTCATTGGTCTCACCGTTGGGAGTCGGTACCACCATAATCAATTGACCAACTCCCGCGACTTTCGCCGGTATCGCATTCATCAAAACAGATGATGGATAAGCGGCTTTACCGCCCGGCACATACAAACCCACGCTATCCAACGGCGTGATTTTCTGCCCCAACACCGTACCATCGGCTTCCGTGTATTGCCAGGGCTGGATTTTTTGATGCTCGGCATAAGCGCGGATGCGTTCGGCGGCGGTTTGCAAAGCGTTTGCTTGCTCGGTGGGCAGGTTTTCCCAAGCGGCTTTCAAGGTCGCTTTGGGCAATTCCAATTCACTGGGATTGCTAATGCTACGGTGGTCGAAGCGGTTGGTGTAGTTTATTACGGCTTCGTTACCATTTTTGCGAACATCGGCAAGAATGGCTAATACCCGTTGCTGAATGTCCAAGTCGTCGGTTTCGTCCCAAGCCAGCAGGTTCTGTAATTGCTGGTTAAAATCGGGAGAGGTTGTGTCGAGTTTTTGAATGGTAAAATCAGACATGGAATTAATGAAGTTAGTTTGACGGGTTCAAATAAAAATATTTTTTAGCCATTGCTCCAATTCTTGAAACAAGGCATGTTCGGTATCGAGCAGCTTATCGCTAACTGCATAATAAAGCCCATGCCCTGGCGGTTTTTGCCATGCTAACCAAGTATTGACTTGGGCTTTGCTGTAATGATGGGATTTAAATTTTTTGGGTTCAGGAACATCTTGTACAACTTGCACGGCATGATTGAATAATAGCTGCTCATCGGTTTTCACACAGGTTTTGATGAAATCTTCCAACATACCATCCCGCTGATTATCAGGCATTAGCCACACACCGAATTCTACCAGTCCGTCACTGTGCTTGAAACGCAATCCCTCTGTTTGATTTTCAACCAAGCTAAATTCATACTCGGCCGCACGATCGCAAACTTGCTTAATCGTTCTTTGATAACCCAATCCCTGCTCTTGCTCATAATCGGCATCAATAATAATTGCTAGCCGCCGGGTAGGCGCGGCTTCATCAAGCAATTCAATTAATAAATCTTCCAGCAGGTTTAAAGCACCTTGTTTGCCATTACGTAACGCTGTTTCATAGTCTGCTTGATAGTCTTTTGGCGGGGCTATTTTAATGGCTGGATTTAACTGAAGTGATCTGCAAATTTGCTCGAAAAAACCTCTATCGTCTTCGCCTTCAACTAACAAGACATGACTGGAATTAACCGTTGTCGATACTCTTGCCATTACCGTATCTCAATATCAGCTTGGGTAATGTTATAAAGTCGTTCCTTGTCGAAAACGGTGGCGATGATTTGCCCTTGATTGCTTTTTTTGGCGCTTCTGCCCATGCGAAACAACACGCCTTCTGTCTTTTCATTGTCGAGGGCTACTTTGGTAAAGCTCTCGATACAATCCCTGCTATGAGTAGTGGCAAAAACCTGAACATCCAGCTCGTCTGCCATTTTAAACAGCAATTCCCATATTTTTTCTTGCACGGTGTAGTGCAAGCCATTTTCAAATTCATCGATGAGTAAAAAGCCACCTTTGGCTGAAACTAATTTTAAGGCTAATTGCAAAACTCTTATCATGCCGTCGCCTAGGCTTTTGAGCGGCACAGGACGGGGAAGATTGGGTAACTTTACTTTTGCAGTACGTTGACTTCCACCCATTGAGGATAATGCTTTGTTATTTTGCACAAAATAAATATTCTCAAATTCTGGCAGAATAATACGCATGGCTTGTTTGACAATTTCCTCATGTTCGGTGCCAACGATGTTATCCCATTCTTTTGCCAGTCTATCGATAGAAATAAATTGAGTAGGAATAAAACTACAGGGTGTTATTCCAAGCTCTTTGTGTAAAAAAGAGCTACGAATACCTGAAAATTCATCACTTGAATAAACCGAGATAGCTTTTTCATTTGTAAAAAAATCATCTGTCAAAGAAATAGAAATAGTTCTTTTATTTTTCCTGAGCATCAAATTATCGCGTTTTGTCACAAAATCTGAACCACGAGCTTTAACTAATGCAATGTATTCTGAGTTTGTAATACTTCTGCCAAAACTGCTTCTTTTAATATCTATTATTTCAGCATTTTGATCATTGAATTCATTATCATCAATAGCTATTAAATAATTAATATGCAGTGTTGAATCATCATCTACTGATTCACCAATTGCGATTGCTTTGTCATCATTAGGAAATTTTCTTCCAGTAAATAAATCCTCAAAAGGAATGGAACTATCAGAATATCCAGTTTTTGTACTGTCCAGTTGATATGTTTCATCATGGCTTGCCGCGATATTGACCAATAGTTCACGTTGTGCATTCCCCGCATAAATCCTCAACGCCTCCAGTACGGTGCTTTTACCCGAATTATTTTTACCCACAATCAAGTTCACTCGCCCCAGTTTGGCGACTTTAAAGTCTTCCAAAGACCTGAAATTCTTGATTTCTAGTGAGTTAAGCATTTGAATTCCAATTTTCGCTTCACGAAGCATTAAGAATGGTGAACTATAGCCTTGCTCTTCTTTATCTTTTCGCCAGCGTCAGCTCAAACTGCCCTAATAATTCGGCAATCGCCGCATTTTTCATTTTCATTGCCGCTTTATTCACCACCAACCTGGAACTGATGTTCATAATCAAGTCGCGCGGTTCAAGGTCATTGGCTCTCAGGGTATTGCCGGTATCGACCAGGTCCACGATGCAATCGGCGAGACCAACCAGGGGAGCCAGTTCCATGGAGCCGTACAATTTAATGATCTCGGCTTGCACGCCCAGCCCTGCAAAATAGCGTTGCGCTATCTTGACGTATTTGGTGGCAACGCGGACCCTGCCGAAAATAGGCGGGGCGTCTTTATGCGCGGCGGTCATTAAGCGGCAACAGGCGATATTCAGATCCAGCGGCTCATAAAGGCTTTCGGCGCCGTGTTCCAGTAATACGTCTTTTCCGGCTATTCCTAAATCAGCAGCGCCGTATTCGACAAAAGTTGGTACATCGGTGGCGCGGATAATAACCAGCTGAACATCCTCCCGCGTAGTTCGTAAAATCAACTTGCGACAAGTTTTAGGGTCATCAACCGGCGTGATGCCCGCTTCCGCCAATAACGGCAGCGCTTCTTCATAAATCCTGCCCTTGGATACGGCAATGGTTAGCATAGTCAATCCTTATCTTGGTACTCGGCGTATGGTCGCGCCCAATTGCGCGAGCTTTTCTTCAATGTGATCGTAACCGCGGTCGATATGGTAGATGCGGTCAACCAGTGTATCGCCTTCGGCAACCAGCGCGGCGATTACAAGACTCGCCGAAGCCCTTAAATCGGTCGCCATGACCGGTGCGCCGGTAAGTTTTTTCACGCCCGTGCAGATGGCGGTATTGGATTCCAGCCGGATGTCTGCACCCATTCTTTGCAGCTCCTGAACGTGCATGAAGCGATTCTCAAAAATGGTTTCGGTAATAATGCCGACGCCTTCTGCAATGGTGTTCATGGCAATAAACTGCGCCTGCATATCGGTCGGAAATGCCGGGTACGGCGCGGTTCGCAATGAAACGGCTTTCGGTTTTTTACCGTGCATGTCCAATTGAATCCAGTCCTCTCCTGTTGTGATTTCGGCGCCGGCTTCAACCAGTTTTTCCAGAACGGCATCCAGAATGCCGGGACTGGTGTTTTTTACTTTGATTTTGCCGCCGGTTATCGCCGCAGCACACAAATAAGTACCTGTTTCAATGCGGTCGGGCAGGATGTCGTAATGTATGCTTTCCAGGCCCAGTTTCTCAACGCCTTCAACCACCAGAACATCTGAGCCTATACCGGAAATTTTAGCGCCCATTTTACAAAGGAAATGGGCCAGATCGGTCACTTCCGGTTCTTTAGCGGCATTTTCGATAATAGTAACGCCTTCAGCCAAGGTGGCAGCCATCAATAAATTTTCCGTACCGGTCACGGTAATTTGCTCAAGCACCAGACGACAGCCTTTAAGCCGATCGACTTTGGCATGGATAAAACCGCCTTCCACGGTAATTGATGCTCCCATTTTCATCAAGCCGTTAAGGTGAATGTCAACAGGCCGTGTGCCTATGGCGCAGCCGCCGGGCAATGAGACGTGCGCTTCGCCGAATCGGGCCAATAACGGTCCTAATACCAATATCGAAGCACGCATGGTTCTAACCAATTCATAAGGCGCTTCGTAGCTATTGATGGTACTGCTATCCACTTCGATATTCATTTTCTCATCGACCAGCAGGCGAACACCCATACGGCCCAATAATTCCATGGTCGTGGTGATGTCATGCAAATGAGGTATATTGCCGACGCTGACCGGCGCCTCTGAAAGCAAAGTAGCGGCCAGAATCGGTAAAGCGGCATTTTTAGCGCCGGAGATGCGAAGTTCCCCGGAAAGCTGTGTGCCGCCGGTAATAATGAGTTTGTCCATAGAGGCTGATTTAGAGTGTAGAGAGTGGTTAAAATGTCAGAGCAAATCAGTCATCAGACTGAATGATAAAATGGCTTGCTTTATCAAAGCCGCTGAGTCGGGCAAGATTGAGCAGTTGTTTAGGGATTTTTTTGAAGCGTAATTGTGTTTTTTTTGTGCGAGCGTATCTGATCCATTCAATCATCAATGCAAGACCAGCGCTATCCGTGCAGGGAACCCGGCTTAAGTCAATGGTGATTTCTTTCGCCGTCGTTAAAAAAGCCAGTGATTTTACGGTCTCTTTGTCGATGGTTGCAAAGGTTAAATCACCATCAATAACGAACTGCCCTTCCCCCTGATCAATGATGGTCAGTTTACTCACTTTTTTCTTCCGCTGCTTTAAACAGAAATTGCCCGATTGCTTTTTCGAGTATGATAGCAGACTGGGTTATTTCAATTTTTCCGTCGTTTTTCAAAAACACATCGGAGCCGCCTGGCTCAAGATTGACGTACTGCTCCCCTAATAGCCCGGCGGTAAAAATACTGGCCGTTGTATCATCAGGCAAGGTATTGTATTGAGAGTAAATGCTCATTTTGACCACCGATTCGTAAGTTTTAGGATCAAAACTGATGGCGCTGACATTACCGATTTTAACCCCGGCGGCAGAAACCGGCGATTTAATCTTCAAGCCGCCTGAGTTTTCGAAGCGTGCGGTAATCGTGTAACTGTCCTGCTCAGCAAAAGAACTTAAATTACTCACTTGCAAAGCGAGAAAAAACAATCCGGCAATACCCGATGCGACAAAAAGGCCGACCAGGGTATCCTGAGTGTTGGTGTGCTGCATGTTAATTATCTCCAAAACTTAATTATCGCCAAAACTTAATCATCCCCGAACATCAGTGCGGTCAAGATGAAATCCAGGCCTAAAATACAGAAAGCGGAATTGACTACAGTGCGCGTAGTCGCTCGACTGACGCCTTCAGACGTTGGAATGGCGTCATAGCCTTCAAACAGGGCTATCCAGGTGGTTACAAAACCGAAAATAATGCTTTTAATCACACCGTTAATAATATCATCCCGAAAATCCAGCTTGGCCTGCATTTGCGACCAGTATGCACCTTCGTCAACACCCAATAATCCTGAGCCGATCACTTGCCCGCCAATAATGCCCACGGCACTAAATAACGCGGCCAGTAAAGGCATGGACAGGAAGCCTGCCAGGAAGCGCGGGGAAATAATGCGTTTGATCGGATCAACGGCCATCATTTCCATACCGGAGAGCTGTTCCGTCGCTTTCATCAAGCCAATCTCGGCAGTTAAAGCCGAACCCGCCCGACCTGCAAATAACAACGCCGAAACCACAGGACCCAATTCCCTAACCAAGGAAGCCGCCACCATCACACCCAATGTTTCTTCGGCGCCAAAATCGGACAGTGTGTAATAACCCTGCAAACCCAATACCATGCCTACAAACAGCCCGGAAATCGTGATAATCAAAAAAGATAACACGCCTACCGAATACAATTGGTTCATCAATAACCGAGGTCGTGGCAATACACTGATAATGCCGGAAAGGGTTTGTAACAGGAAATAAGTGGCTCGCCCCAGTTTGGTAAAACTGGTGCGTGTACCTTTGCCCAGAAGCTGTAAAAATTGAATCATATTAATAAGCCATTAATAACGTTTTCCGGTTGATAACAGGTCATCAATATAATCTCTTGCCGGGTAATGAAAATGCACCGGACCGTCAGCAGCGCCGGTCATAAATTGCTGAACCCAATCCGATGAAGATTGCTGAATTTCTTTGGGTGTACCTTGCCCTACGATCTTACCTTCGGAAATCACATAGATATAATCAGCAATCGCAGAAGTATCATGAACATCATGGGAAACGATGATACTGGTGAGTCCCAATGTATTATTCAAAGACTTGATCAGATGCACCAGGGTACCCATGGAAATAGGATCCTGGCCGGTAAACGGTTCATCATACAGAATCATCATAGGATCCAGCGCAATCGCCCTTGCCAAAGCGATACGCCTCGCCATACCGCCGGAAAGTTCATTAGGCATCAAGTCACGAGCACCTCTTAACCCCACCGCCTGAAGCTTCATCAGCACCAGCGTGCGGATCATGGACTCAGGCAGATGTGTATGTTCCCGCAGAGGAAAAGCGACATTGTCATAAACGCTCATATCGGTTAACAAGGCGCCGCTCTGAAATAGCATACCCAGGCGCTTGCGAAGTTTGTACAACTCGGATCGACGTAACTGATGGACATTTTGCCCGTCTACGGTAATTGATCCCTGCTCAGGAAATAACTGCCCGCCTATAAGCTTTAAAAGAGTGGTTTTACCTGTACCGCTAGGCCCCATAATGGCAGTAATTTTGCCACGCTCGAAATCCAGCGAGATATTATCAAATATTTTTTTATTGCCGCGGGAAAACGACAAGTTGCGAACAGAAACCAAACTGTTTTGAGGGAAAACGCTGTTATCCATGCGTAGCTAAGGAAAGATATTTCAATTATAAATCATCTATTTTGTATGACTCGTCCCTGTTAAGTCAATTTTAATCAGAACTGCTTCGACGTAATTGAAGATTTGCACGAATCAAGGAAAATATAACGACAATTAACAAGGTAGCCAAAGAAAACTCCAGTAACACAAAGGCCGCAATTTTAAACCAAGCGAATAGCGGATCGACAAACCGGACTAACCAACCCCCTGCTTCGTCCGCTAGGGCTGACACGTAGGTCAGGCCACTCAGCCAGATTTTCAGCCGTATCGAAAAGTCGGTCATCAGCATTAAATGCGTTAAGGTTAATACCAGCATCCCCATTGAAAACAGATGAAAATGCGATACTTCCAGCATGCCCTGATAACTGCGTGGTTGGGTAAACTGTTCTTCAGATCCCAAATAATAGGCAATCACAGAACCGGGTGTTAAGTCCATATGATGAAAGTACATCATGCCGTTGCTCAGCCATAGCAAAGCTATATAACCCAGAAACATTAACACCAAAGCGTTTAACAATGCCTTGCGGTGCTGTTCTCCGGTAACAAAATAACGCATCAGTTTTTACTCTTGTTTTTGACCATGACCTGATAAATCGCCATGACTTTGCGAATGCCGGCAAGCGCGGATCGCGTACTCAGCGTGGCGCCGGCGATGCCGTCGACACCCTTATTAAAATCCATTTCGGCAAGCGGGCGTTTATAGAGCTGCTCGAACCAGCGCTCCGGCGGCTGATATTCCGGCGGTTCATGAAAGGCAAGTGTGTAGACGTTACGCAGTTCACCATCAGGAGTTAATACAATCATCAAAGTTTCCGGCTTGGTTCTAACCGTACTTGTTTCAATAGCGGCATAACCGAGTATCTTATCCCGGTCTTTTCCGACATAGAACGTAAATAAACCTGAGTCCAGCTTAACCTTGGCATCTTGCTGAATTTTCGCTGTCTGATCGTCATCAGGAAATAGCGATAATTGCTCTATTTGCTTACCTTTGCCGAACGCCAATTCCATTGCCTCGTTTTTGCTGTAAAAAATTTTGGCGAAACCGGCACTAATGCCGGCCATCAGCAACCATAACAAAAGCATAAATTTAATTATTTTCATAAATGCATAATATCCGTTAGTAAAACACACAATTTTTAATTGCATTGTACGTTAGCCAAAAACCAAACCGCCGGTCAACTGTTTCGTGTTATCAAAACAGTTGACCGGCGGCATGAACCTCGTCCAAATTTAGCGGGTGGATGGCAGGGTAGCTAATATCATACTATACGAACGGAGAAATCCCTTTGCACTAGAAAATAAAACCGAAACCCAAATTGAAATCATCCGGCACAGAACCTTTTTTCGCCTTAAAATTGCGATAATCCGCTTTAATCACAACATTGGGAATAGGCTTGTATTGCAAACCAAACTGATAAATTTCCCTGTCTTTGGTTTCATCATCAGAAAAACCAGGCGCCACACTGGCAATAGTATCCATTTGCTCATAACGGAAGAAGGGCGCCAGGTATTGCGTCGTATCTCTAAACAGTAAAGGTAACACGTCATAACCGACTTCGGTATACCAGCCATAATTTTCTTCACCTACAGTGGCATCTTTAAGGGCATTATTCTTTCTGTATGCGCTCAGCACACCGGCATCATCGATATGGCCCCATGACCCCAAAGTGCGGAATTCCAACCCACGATATTTCCATTGCACATGACCTTCATATAACTGGGTAAAAGCATCCACTTTTTGTCCATCGAAAGTTTGATTCTGACCTGAGTTACCTAAATAGGCTGAACTACCGAATGACACACCCGGTAATACTGCCGGCGCATAGTCTACACGGCCTACAAAGGCCAAATCTTCGGCAAGCGCTTGTGCGCCTTTTTGTCTACCGGAACGAATACCAGCACCGCTAAAATCAGCAGCATCCATGCCATTAACGACATAAGTCGTGTAGGTCAAATTGGGAAGCAACTCACCGAACAAACCTACACCAACTTCACGCCAGGTACTGGGAATGATCTGACGTTCCACTTCCGGACGGTTATTGCCGAAGTAAAACGGTGGTTCGTGTATCTGGTTAATAAATCCCATGGGTATTAAGACCATACCGGCACGAACATTAGCCATAGGGTTGATAAAAAAATCCAGTGCGGCAAATTCAATCGAAACATCACCGTTGCCGTTCCCACTACCCTCTACCGAAGCATGTTCGAACTCAATTTCACTGTTGAACAGAATATTATCGGTGAATTTATAGCCGGCATACAGCACTAAACGCTCCAGGTCTGCGTTGTCCGGATTCTTTAACTTGCCGTTATCCCGTTCGCCTTGATCATCAACACGAACCTGATAATTAGCTTCGCCGTATCCCCCAATGGACAGACCTTTACCAACTTGGTATACCTTCGATGCCGCGGGCCCCAAACCATAAGCGCTTTTATATTGCACCTCATCAGGAATCGCCAGATTGGTACGCAGCTTTTCCACTTCTTGGCTCAAAATATCAGTTTTACGTTCCAGTTTTTTTACATCGCCGGTAGCAACAACAGCCTTCTCGGGTTGTACCTGAATTCCGGCCTTCATTTCATCAATCTGCTTTTGCTGCGCCTGAATAATTTTCCACATATCCTCCATTGTTTTCGGTTTTTCTAATGCATCGGCAGAAGCACTAGCAGCGACCAGCATTGTAAGCATTCCGTATTTTAAAAATTGCTTATTGTCATTTTTCATTTACATAGCCTCACATTTGTAATTTGATACTTTAGCTATAGTGTAATTGACTTAAAAGATACAAACAATTCTTATTTACATAAATATTTAACAGATATAAAAACCAACTTTAACGATGGGGCATCCAAATTATCATTGATAACTTAACCTTAAATCCTTGGATTTAAGTATTTTTTCAGATTTAGAGCTTACCTAGATCGCTTGCTTCTGGTATATTCAATTTTTGGTAATTTAGTTTTTCAACTAAATCTGAATATGCTTCGTTTAGAGCAATAATAATAATTAATTTTAAGAGTTGGAGAGCCGTTATGACTGAGGGGTTGTTTATATTAACTACTATTTTCGTTGCTTATGTTGTTTATGTGGTCGTAAACGAACAAAAACCAACGACAAAATTCGCAATGCCGAAGGCAAAACCTGAAACTCCGGTTGTCGTTGCGGAACAACAGAAACATGAGACTGCAACAGAAATTGAACAGTCTGAACCTATCAGCGAAACAGCATCTCCATCTGTAGCTCCAAATGCCGGCAAAACCGGATTGCGAGATCCAAAAACCGGAGAAATAACTACCTCATTTAATAATTATCGTTTCACTAAACGCTGGATAAAAGAAGCACTAGTCTCTGAAGGTCTGTTGGAAAAAGTCTATAAAAACAATGAACTGAATCCTGAAATTGAAGCTGCAATAAAAGACGCTTTGATCACATTTCAAGCTATGGATAAATATCGTGCTTAAAATTGTTTCATCAATGGAAACAACGAGATAGTCGATGGATTTTAGCCGCTGATTTAAAAACCTGCTTATACATCGAGTTATGTTTTTAGCAGAACAATTTTGCCGTTTTTGTGGTTACTAAAAACGGCTTCTACCCTCCCACAATGCATTGATTTTCCCTTTGAAGCCTAATTTCCCAATAGATCCCTAACGATTACCTAAAACACAGTATTGTTTATTTCGACGCGCTTTTGGACAGCTCAGAATCTTCAAACATTGCGATCGACCAAATGATCTAATGGCAATTCTGGATTTGAAGACGCAACCAAAAAACTGTAAGTATGAACAATAAACATATCCCCCAAATTTCAGGTTATAACCAACTGAAGAAATTGCGCACCGCTTTGGCGATTGCCCAAGGGATAAAATTAATATCGACGTTGCAACGCGAAGCGGAAGGCACTGTTTCACAGGATCAGGCAAAGCGAGTTACTTACCTGACAGAGCTGTTTTCACGCATCCATCGAGAGATGTTTCATGACTGGAAGGAACAAGCCACCGTTAATCACCGTCCGGGCACCATGCCGGATCCCGATAAGCGTAAAGAATTCCGCAAAACCATAGAAAGCCTGGTTTTAGATGATGATGACAATGAAGAAAGCGCCATTTTTGATAATAACGGCTTCGTCATCAAAACTGAAAATATTGCCGAAAGATTGAGCTTTTTCTATCAAACGATGCGTAGCGTCAGACCGTTTTCTTATGGAAACAGGCTGACGCTGGATTTTTTCATGACCGCACTTGGAAATTTGCCGGCATTCAAGGGCGTCTATGAACAAGGCATTGATTTCAGGCGCCTGGATGCAAACGATCCAGTTGCCCTACATGATCCACGGAGTCATCATCAGGACATAAGCATAGCATTGCAGCATGCCCTCGATCCGATGCGCACGAAAAGCCTGGAGAATACGCCAAACAGCTATGGAAAGTGGCCGGAAAACAAGAAATTTGTATGGGGCATCCCCTTTCTGTCGCATAAAACAGCAGACGGTATTGAATGCCTGGTCTCCGTGAATGGCGGCTTGGTGCCGCTGGACAGTATTAAAGATGAGTTATTTATAGCGGGAAAGCACTTGGCCGATTACCCTCTCAGCGCCAGTGAAAATATTATTGGTTACTTACCCGGTACAGAGGCCTTGCGCCACCCTGGAAAAAATGAGATTGACGGCATCAGTATCGGCGAGAACGGCGCAGCGCCGCTTTTCTGCCTTGATGTCAACATGTTAACAGGCCTGCGCTCTCCAGGGCACACCGAACTAGTTGAATTGCTCAAACAATGCGAAGGTGAAAAGGCTCTGATATTTGATCTGGCCAATAACCTAGCACTTAAAGACAAAATGCTGACGGCCGCGAATGGCGATCAACGATTGGAACGCGCTGTTGAAATCGCCTACGAAAGGCTGGGCAAAATCGCCATAAAACTTAATAGCGCCAAACAAAGAATTTTCGAAGGAAAGAAGCCCGACAGCAATCCCAAGCTATTTATGTGTATGGGCGGAGCCGGCTCCGGTAAAACCGCAGTCGAGGAACTTGCCGCCGCACAATGCGGTGGAAACTTTGTTATCGCATCGCTGGATGAATTTCGCAAAATAAGCGATCTTTACATAGTCCTGACGGCCGCAAGTCACCATAGTGACGATTATATTTATGTCGAACCCTTTGCCAACAGATTACGCAGTCTGGTCGCCGACCATGCTAAATCAGCAGGTTTCAATATCCTTTATGACGGCACCGGTATTCCTTATAAGCCACGTTATTCGACTATTATCGCGCAATTCAAGGAGGCGGGTTTCCATACACAAATAACCGCTGTCGATGCCTTTATTGTCAAGCCGGAAGGTCGCGAAGATGAACTGCCGCGATCAGCCGTCATAACCAGCGTAAAAAATCGCTTTGAAAAAACCGGACGAGCATTACCATGGGTGGTGACGGTAGATAAACATATTCGAGCGCCGGAATCATTTTTTAGCGCTTTGGAAGATCAAGCACTGAAAAAAATCTCATTGTTTGCCAATGACGGTGAGCGAAACAAACACTATCTGGTTGCCGAAAGCTTCGATTTTTCCGATGAAGAAGTTCGCCTGCTGCAAAAATATCAATTATCAGGCTCCTTAATGCCATACCTGAAATCAATTCTAGAAAAGCGTAGCGATTCCATCTTAAAAAATCTGGCAAACGATGAAGACTCACAAATTGATGCGCTCTTGAATAGAAATCCTATTTTCAATGAAAACAACGTCGCCTATCAGATTTATCAAAGTAAAAACGGCAATCGTGTACTAATTATTTATAACACCCGTCGTCTGGTTGATTTTGTCGAAAAAAGACAATTAAATCCGAACGCCTCGGGAGAAGAAGGCCTCTTACATAAACCCGAAGCCCTGGCGTTTCATGTCGATCCGCTTGCCAAAACGCCCTGGATGACCAGGCTCCAAGACTCCCCATCCAGTTAATTTATAGAGCCTAAGACTAACTGCCGGAATTTGTTGTGTCCACCTGCACAAGCCTGAATCAAATCCACGAATAGAGGTTATTTTTTATCCAGCCAATCCCCCAAGCATCTTTTATCGTTATGCTGCGGATTATTAACCCAATTACTGACAGGCAAAACAGTCATCCCCTCATAGGAATCGCTTTGCAATAACTGCTGCAAACCGGCAGGTGATTGCTGCTTATCCAGCCACACACCGTAATTCCGCCTTGCAATAATTATCGGCATGCGATCATGAACGGGTCGTATTAACGCATTGGCTGCCGTTGTGATAATGGCGCAGGAATATATGGTTTCAGCGTCATGTTCCCAATATTCCCATAATCCTGCAAAAGCAAACAATTGCAGGTCTTCTCGAAAGATATGATAAGCCTGCTTACCCTCATCCAGCATCTGCCATTCATAAAACCCGGTAGCCGGTATCAGGCAACGTCTTTGCTTGAAGGCTGCCCTGAACGACGGTTTATCGCTAATTGTTTCGACTCTTGCATTAATCAAATGACCGCTCATTTTCGTGTCCTTTGACCAGGATGGAATTAAACCCCACAGCAGATTGACCGCTTTATAGCTTTTATCTTCCAGTTGGACAATATTAAGAATCTTCTGTCCGGGATAAATGTTATAACTGCTTTCATAACGCGGCGAACGGTGAAGCTGAAATGCGCCAATAACTTGCTCCGCTGTTGCAATAAGGTTATATCGGCCACACATCATTAACCTCTAAGAAGCCTTAAAATCAACCAACTTTTAAGCTCTGCCGCACCCGGTCCGGTACGGCAAAAGTTTTATGCAAAATGACCAAAACCAAGTCAACGCGTACCAAACACAACAATGGTTTTGCCATGTGCCGTAATCAGTTTTTTATTTTCCAGCTCTTTTAATACGCGACCGGCCATTTCTCTTGAACAGCCGACGAGACGACTGATTTCCTGCCGGGAAATGTGCAACTGCATACCATCAGGATGTGTTATCGCATCGGGTTCCCTGCAAAGATCAAGCAAGGTACGCGCAATGCGTCCTTCCACATCCATAAACGCCAAATCACATAAATTACGACTGGTCGTTAGAAGCCGTTCAGATAATTGAACCCCCAACATGAAAAGCAGATCCGGCGCATACTCCAATAATTCTTTTCGCAGAATCTGCTTGAAACGTTCATAGCTTATTTCCGCCAAATGACACTCGCAGCGGGTTTTAACCGTTACTTTTCGAATTTCCGCACCTTTAAAAACGCCGATCTCACCGATAAATTCATTTTTATTCAGGTAGGCCAATATCAATTCCTGCTTCCCTTCCTCATCTTCCGCGCAAATACTGACCGAACCATCAATGATAAAATATAGCCTGTCTCCACTATCACCGGGTCTGATAACCGTAGCTTTAGCAGGATAGGTCTTTTTGTAGCATAGCTGTAAAAATTGCTCCAATGCTTCTTTTCTATAGGAGGCTTCTTGCGATTTTAATATCATAGTAATAATTCATCCTCTGTCCATGGTGTGGTACGTTGTTTATACAACAGTGCAGGATTTTAACAAAAAATCAACATTGGAACTCTGTCAATATTCATTTATATGCTACCCTATGCCACATTTTTTAATCGAGGAATGAAATGCAAGCAACAGTCAAATGGATCGATGGCGTGATGTTCGTCGGTGAAACTGGCAGTGGTCATGCGGTAGTGATGGACGGTCCGGCCGATCACGGCGGACGTAATATGGGCATACGCCCTATGGAAATGCTTTTACTGGGGGTGGGCGGCTGCTCATCGTTTGATGTCGTGCAGATTTTACAAAAAGGCAGAAATAACATTGTTAGCTGCGTTGCGGAAATTTCTGCTGAACGGGTTGACTCCGTACCTAGCGTATTTAGCAAAATTCATCTGCATTTTGTCGTCAGCGGACATGATTTAAAAGCATCGGCTGTCGAGCGTGCGGTGAAATTATCGGCGGAAAAATATTGCTCCGCCTCCATTATGCTAAGCAATGCCGGGGTGGAAATTACCCATGATTATGAAGTTATCGAGGTTTAACGGTTTTGAACAAATTGCAATTACACGGCTTTAACAACTTAACAAAGTCACTCAGTTTCAATATTTACGATATTTGTTACGCACCCGCTGAACAACAGCAGGCCTATATCGAGTATATTGATGAAGCCTATAACGCAGACAGATTAACGCAAATTCTTAAGGATGTTGCGGAAATCATAGGCGCACAAAGTCTTAATATCGCCCATCAGGATAATGAACCGCAAGGCGCCAGCGTTACCATGCTGATTTCGGAAGGCAATGTCGCGCCACCGCCGAACATGAATAGCCAGTCACCGGGTCCGTTACCTGAAACCGTGCTGGCGCATCTGGATAAAAGCCATATTACCGTACATACCTATCCCGAAAGCCATCCTGACAACGGCATCAGTACGTTTCGCGCCGACATTGACGTTTCAACCTGCGGACGGATATCGCCGTTAAAGGCGCTTAATTACCTGATTCATAGCTTTGAATCCGATGTCGTGACCATGGATTATAAAGTGCGAGGTTTTACCCGCGATATTTCCGGGAAAAAACATTATATCGATCACAATATCACATCCATCCAGAATTATATCGCCAAAGATATGAAGAAGCAGAATATCACGGCTTAGAAGAGCAGATGATTTATTTTAGGGATGCTTTGTTGAGATTAGGGCGAGAACAACATCAAGATTTCATCAAACGAAAAGGTGGCCTAGAGATGCGAACCATTCCATCTAAGGCTGATGTATATGCCTCTCGTTATGTGGAAGTGGATTTAATCAAACGTCCAACAAAAGAAGTTCATTTAGGGCTTACCCCCATCGTTCAAAGTCAACAACAAGAAGGCACTTGG
>SXGU01137275.1_pt1 | contig 24059 bp, 23 predicted proteins | sample 3174531 | NCBI WGS metagenome assembly SXGU01 (sample SAMN11356863, study PRJNA531348) | freshwater metagenome | isolation source: freshwater sample F1-140 | place: China: Fuxian Lake, Yuxi | collected 2017-12-25
AGGACTTCGCCACGAACTGGATATGGACTTACAATCACGAACGCCCAAACATGGCCTTGGGCGGCATTACTCCGAAACAGAAGTTGGCCATGACACAGTGACCTCTACTTCTGGGGACGATGGAAAATGGGGGGATTACCCACCATGAACAAAGGATACCTCCTTGGGACTATATAATCATCCGGGGCTTGACACTTGCACAGCACGTAATGTTTATTGCAGTGTTTATAGGCATGGGCTCAGCTGATACATAATCAAGTAGGCTTTTTCGTATCTTGCTGAATAGGGTATTGTTTATTCGGAATTATTCCCATAGACAACATAAAATCTAAGAAGCCCAGCATTAAATTGTCGTTGTATTTTCTGGCGAACAATTGTAAGCCAAAAGGCAAACCTGACGGCGATTGAAAAACGGGAATATTAACTGCCGGTAGATGCATTAATGTCCACATTAGTGATGGATCCTGTGACTCCATGACGTTTCTTTTTGGCGCCTCACCGGCAGTTGATAAGCATATACAGGCATCGTACTCCGACATCACCTCATCCATTTTGTTAATCAAATGTTCTTGTAATTGTAGCGATTGATAATAAGTGTCAGAAGAAATATTGTTTCCGCGCTCGATCATCTCACTCATGACTGGAGATATGCGCTCGCTCTGTCGCCGCTCTTCTGCGAAATAGTAAGACAAACTCTTGTCATAGATTGCAGTATGAATTTCGTGCGTATTTTCAAAATCCGAGGGTAATGTCAGTTCTGTTACTTTCACGCCCGCTACGTTGTCTAATTTATTCGCAAACTCAAGAAGTGACTTCTGTGCATAAGATGGAGCCTGCGGCCAAGTATGTGTTTTAACAATAGCAATATTCCACGGGCGATCCACGGATTTAGTTTGCCTATTTTGATCCTTCAGTATCTTGTGACTGATGGGGAAGTTAGGGCCGTGAACGCGTAGTACATCAAAGACACGTTTAAGGTCGGTTGGATTTGCAACAAAAAAGCCAACCGTGTCGAGGCTATCAGTTGTTTTAAGCGAACCAGTCCTCGGTAATAACCCAAATGACGGTTTGAAACCATAGACTCCGCAAAAACTCGCCGGGCGGAGAATAGATGCGCCTGTTTGAGTTCCCAGTGCTACTGGCACCATACCTAAACTGACCGCAACAGCGGAACCGCTAGACGAGGTGCCAGGGGTAAATTTTATATTATGGGGATTTAGAGTTTTGTTAAGCGCGTGAACAGCAAACTCAGCTGTTACTGTTTTACCGGCGACCACGCCTCCAGCGTTTTTAAGATAGTAAACAACACGGGCATCATTACCAGGTGTGAAACCTCGCCATATTTCGCTGCCCATTTCTGTTGGAAATTCTGCTGTGTTAAACACATCTTTGATACCGACTGGAATCCCCTCTAATGCCCGCAACGGCTTATTGCAAGCTAACAATGCTTTAACTTCATGCGCGCGTCGCAAGAGTGTCACACCATCAAAGCAAACCCATGCATGAAATTCTGGATCGAATCGGTTTATTCTTTCAATACACTCTTCAGCGAGGCTTATCGGATCAAGGCTACCGTTTTCAAACTGACGATGGATATCTGCGATTGAATGGTCTAGGAACATGATATCAGTCCTGCTCCCGTGGATCTGGAAGGTTGCGATGCTTGGCGATTAGTTGCTCAAAGAAGGGCACTGTAATCTCACGGTTTTGATGTCTCTTCGGATGAACTGGAACCTCAACGTCAATCAGTTTCAGATGTTTTAGTTGCTTGATTGTTTCGTAGAACTGCGCTTCTGTTAGGTTAGTAATTTTTAGGTAGTAGTCGAGCGCGCCTGGGCGTTCAGAATCGATTTCTCGAGCCAGTTTGAGACCTTCCTCGCGTGTCATTAACCCATTTCTGACATCAACACATGCCTGAAAGGTGGAACGGCCGTAACCACGTTTTAGGTAGCAGGTAAAATCATGCACACCTGCCATAATGCACTCGGCACTCTTATAACCTTTGTATGCGCCTTCCATTTCTGTTTCTTTCCAACCATATTCTTGGCGTATGAACTCAGTCTGTCTCTCCTCATCCCAAAATACATAGTCGCCGAGATGAATCCCATAAACTCCAACTCGTTCAATTTCTTTGATTGTCGGTACATTAAAGGGATATAGATCACGTTCAGAAAGGGTCTCGCACACCATTTCACTGGGTTGTCGCTTGGCAGATACTTTAATGAAATACTCTCGATCAAACTTATGCACTGGGTCTTTATACGAGGCACGACCAGATGACTCTGCAATTGACTCGCCCCATATCAGCAGGGGAATATTAAATCGGACTGCTGCCTGCAAAGGGAATGCTCCAACGCCAGAGTGACAATGCCAGCACGCATCTCCTATTGCGCCGAGTGAGCGATTAGCTATGCGATTAACCAAATCACGGTTCGGAGTGAACATGATATGGTCGACATTAAATTCTTGTAGGGCATTCTGTAGGTTGTACCAACCAGTTTCACTATACCAATTGTGGCTGAATGTCACAGCAAGTGGCTTCATGCCATAAACTTTAACCAATACATGCAACTGATAGACGCTGTCTTTGCCACCACTAATCGGTACTATGCAGTCATAATTGTTACCCGCTTTAGCTTTCGCGCTTTCTAGCAACTTTCGAAGCTTAATTTCGCGCTCAACCCAGTTGATATGGATCTTCTGTTCCGATGACTGACATGCCTGACAGATACCGAGTTCATCGAACTTCAATCCTTCCTGCGTTTCAGGCATACAGCAACGAACACAGTAACTTAGTTTCTTAAATGGTGTATTGGAATTTATGTGCATAATTTTCCTAATTGTTTGTATCAATCACATCGTGATGTTCTGTCTAAAAACTTTAGTGCCATCTTTTCAATTCCTTCATGTGGCAAGGCGCAGGGTGGTGCCCACGGTGGCATTGAACAAATTACCCGTTTGCCCGCCTCTACTGAGACTACCATCGCCATCGTTTGGCAACCTACTACAACATCCGCCCACGCTATTGAGTGTTCCAGTTCTGGCCGAACATCAAGCGATAGGCGAAATGTCTTAGTGGAATCTAACCAGCGATCATATTTTCCTGGAGGATCTGAAGGATGTGGGCGTAACCGGACTTCCGCCACTGGACTACGTAATAACTCCTCCATATGCAAGAAGAAGTATTCGAGCGCATCAAACTCTCCATCTTCCCGCCCTTTAATCCAAGGCTTTCTGAATGGCTCCAATACGTAAAGAATTCTTAACATTGAGCTAGTGGGAGTTGACAGGGCATTAATCCGGTCGACAGTACGCGCAATGTATAGATTGGGTTTCTGATTAACTTTTACTCCAGAAAATGTCTTCTCTGCTATATCTTTTGCATAACTATCGGTAACCCATAGTTCATCAGGATTAATCTGCCATCCCTCGATGCAAAAGCGATCAGAATAGTTAATCCAGTGATCTATAACCGATATAGATCTAATTCCCATTTTTTTAGCCTGATCTAGTGCCTGAATTTCCAAAGAGGTAGCCCATCCGGTGCCCGCGAGCAAAGTCTGGGCATTTTTCATTGCATCATCTAGTGAAGAACAACGCACGACATGTTTGATGTCGAAGTTATCAAGCAGATAATTCGCTGGCCCTTGCGAATAGATGCGGATGGAGTTTGCCAAACCAGGCGACGCCTGTATAGATGACTCAATCCAAGAATAGATAATATTCGCTGCGCCAGCATCGTGACACACAACAACAATTGGGGTAGGAAGCGTTTCAAGCATTGCGGAAGCGGGCGTAGTAAAGCGTATCCACAGGAATACCATCAACTAATTCTTGAGCCTGTCGGGTGCATTCAAGATGCATACCCGAGCGTTCAAATATCTTTTTCATTCCCTCATTGCAAGATAGCGTACCTCCTGTCACTTTCCGCATGCAACAGTGTTCAATAAGCCAATTGCTAGCTGTATTCCACACATCTAGTCCATAGCCGCTGCCCCATTCCTGGGTGGCACCAATCAGTATTCCAATATCGGCAGTTCCATGCGGCATAGCAGCATAGATGGTCAGCGTGCCGATAGCATCACCTCCCGTGGTTCGGCGGATGGAGAGGAAAAGATTGTTGGTGTTTTCGAACGACGCTAAGTACGCACGGCTGCTTTCGATACTATGATGCTTAAATCGCTGGTTGCTGAATCGGACTACCGTGGGGTCGTTCAACCAATTCAGATAGTTATCTGTGATATCAGAGTAATCAAAGCGAACGAGTCGTGTCTTCTCCCCGACGAGACCAGCCGCGGGAAATGTTGCGTTTGGTGATTTCTCAACCGCCATTTGCACGGTCTCTTAGCTCAGGCAAAGCGCGCCAGACCTTGTGAAATGCAGTTGCAACGTCATCAAGATCGGCATTGCTCATTCCTGGGCGCATCATTTCATGCAGAATAACCCTCTCAAAATGAGCGCGTTCAACGTTGGGACAGGTGCCACGGCTATAGTCAGGACTTCCGTCGTAGAGCGGAGAAATGAACGGGTAACCGTTTTTGCCGTAGGCGATTTTGGACTGATACATAGGCTCCAAGTAAATCGGCTTTACGTATCCCACGCCGACAAGAGGCCCTTCACCTTCGCGCTTCCGTGTAACTGGGAGTTCAGCCCGAAGGGCCTCTACCAAGCGTTCGCGTGACACGCCGGTAACCGAAGCATCGTAGTCCATCGTGTGCTTGTAATAGACATGCTCATTATGTGGCGATACGAATGGCATCCGTAACCCCTTTAGACCAATCAACTGCTGCTCAAGGTAGCGGACATTCTCCTGGCGCTGCCGTACGAGTGCAACTCCCTTCTTGATCTGCTCGCGTCCAATACTCGCCTCAATCTCGCCCAGACGGAAGTTAAAACCAATCATGTTAGTTAGATCAGTTACTCCCTTCTTCGCCACTACCGCTTCGGCATGGTTCCGGATCAACTGCAGACGCTCCGCATAACGATCATTATTAGTCGTTACAACACCACCCTCGCCAGTGTGGATGTGCTTGTGATAATTGAGTGAGAAGACGCCCATATCGCCCAAGCTACCGACTTGCCGGCCTTTGTAGGTTGCGAAAGGTACTTGCGCACAATCCTCAATCACTACGATATCATGCTTACGCGCCAACTCCATGATAGGATCCATGTCGGCAGCTTGCCCAAAGATATGGACGACAATGATTGCCTTAGTGCGTGGGGTGATCTTGGCGTTGATCGTTTCTGCAGAAATGCAGTATGTCTCGGGATCGATGTCTGCGAATATCGGTACACCTTGAAAGATCAGCGCCGCAGTAGCCGATGCTGCCATCGTATAAGGTGAGACGATGACTTCGTCGCCAGGACCAACCCCGGCAGCCCCAACTGCGGCATAAAGACCACTGGTGCAAGAGTTCACTGATACAGCATGTGACACGCTGGCCATAGTTGCCCATTCGCGCTCGAACGCCTGTACCTCTGGGCCTCCATAAAAATCATCGTGCCAAGCCCCCAGAAATCGCGAGAGGATTCCACTGTCGAGCACTCTCATTACGGCACGTTTTTCTTCGTCTCCAATCACATCGTAGGATGGAAAAGAGGTCGTTCGGACTGGGGGGCCACCGAAGATGGCAAGTTTGTTTTTCATTAACGCTCCGATTATTGAGTGACGTTCAATGTTTTTTGGATGGCGAGGTGCTTAGCTTGATCACAAATATGTATTGCGACCAGTGCGTTGCTTCCTGTGGAAGACTTCACGTGCTCGCCATGAGCAACACAACATACCTCATCAACGGCTGCCAGCATTGCGCCGCGCAGATTTCCGGCGACACGTTCCAACCCACTATCAAGGCTGCGATAGTTCCTGAACATGGAACTTTTGACAGCACGACGTAATCTCCAAGCCATACCTCCATCTTCCATGGCAATCACGCCAAGTTCGGTCACGATTTGCATCTCGAATAGCGAATAATCATGAGCGTTGCCGCAGGAAATAAACACAGGGATGGCGGGTTCTGCTTCTAGGAAGAGAGGCACACTTGGATCATCCTCAAAACCATCGTATATCGGCATACCAACGTCGGTCAGCCGAATCGGCCCCAGCAGTAGTTGCAACAGGTCAACCATATGTGATCCGTTATTACTCACGCCACGAGTGTACACGCCGCTCACGGAGCGCACTTGACCCCAAGCCCCTGTGTCCAGCTCTTGTTTCAGTTGATTGGCGCTTGCATCCCAGCGACGGTTGTAATTGACTATCAGCGACACTCCAGCCCGGTCGCATTCAGCAACGATGGCCTCAGCATCCGCCACGTTCGAAGCTAGTGGCTTTTCACAGAAAATAACTCGTGGCCTGAGCGCAAGCGCCGCACGTACATCGCTCAAATGGGAACTGGTTGGGGAACAGATACTGACGACGTCAATTTGTGAAACGTTTTGACTCAGTGCCTCCATCGACGCATGACCTTCCTTCACGCGCCAGCGCTTCATGAACTCGATTCGCACGTCTGGATTCGGGTCCACGCAAGCCACCAAGCCAAAGCCTCCATGCCGACTGTAGGCGCCGGCGTGCGTCAGTGGATATTGGCCAGATTTTCTGTCAGCGTCAAATCCGCCCGCGATGTTGCCACATCCAATGATCAGGCAAGATAGAGTATCTCGTGTGTTCATTTTATCTGCGTGGGCCAGACGGAAATATACGGTGCCAGAAAATGCCCCGAATCATGGCTCGAAAGATTAGCCAATTTGCGCGGAGCCCTGAACCGAATCTCGAACTCCCTTGCCGTTCTCGAGTGGAAATCGGAACCTGACGGATATCCCAACCGGAGCGCGCGGCATGAATTGTCAATTCCGTGCCAATGGATGGGTATGTGCAAAGACTCCCTATAGATCGAAGCTTTGATAGTCGGTAACCCTTCAACCCACAGAGAGGGTCTGAAATGTCCCAAAGAAAGTTTGCCACATAGGCAAATAGCGACTCAGACACGCGCTGAAAGCAATCCCGCACCCCCACCACAAGATCAGCACCATCCTCAAGTTCGTGCAATACACCATTAATCCGTGATGGATCATGCTGTCCGTCACCGTCGACAGTTATTGCAACATCGAATCCCTCAGTCATTGCTCGCGCTAGTCCACTTGCGAGAGCTGCGTCATAGCCGAAATTGACCTCATGGGTTACTACTAATGCACCTGCATTTTGCGCCAAGCGTCCCGTGCCATCGGTTGAGCCATCATCGACCACGATTGCCGTGCCATAGTCGGAGATTCCGGACACGACCGATATGATCGCTTCAGATTCATTAAAGGCTGGTATCACAATGGCAACTTTGACAGCAATCACGTTAGGCTCATTCGATATCGATCATCGTAAGGTGCTGACCACGCTGCAAGCTGTGTCGGACCCTCTTGCCGAGCACCTCTCCCATGCGATGAGGCGGCAAGCCATCGGTCGGACAGGGTCTTAATACCTCCAGGTCTTCTTTCTGAACCACTTCGCCGGCGACTTTGTCGCGCACTAAACGGATAGCTCGACGCTGCAAGATGGCTGTCTGTGACTCATTTTCCTCGATCTTCTTAACTCCGTTACCCAATGCATTCTCGAGTTCCCGGGTTCGTTCCACCATTTCTTTCCAAGCTTGGGGGCTCATTGAAAAAGCGTGATCCGGGCCAGTCCGAGTTACATCATCCGTAAAATGTTTTTCAATAACACGAGCACCCAACGCCACAGCACCAAGTACTGTAGCGTGGCCCGGAGTGTGGTCGCTCAGTCCCAGAATCATTCCCGGATACATCGCCTGGAAACTACGCAGTACGTTCAACTGGATAAATTTGAAATTCTCTAGGCTACCCGTATAGTTCGTGTTGCATTGCATCAATACAAACTGGGAATTAATAGACGTGGCTGCAACAACTGCTCGGTGGACGTCATCCATGGTGGAAGCGCCTGAGGCTAAGACTATCGGCTTGTTCTTGGATGCGATATGTTCAATCATCTCAATCCATGTGATGTCGCCTGATCCAATTTTGTATGCTGGTACGTAGGGATCAACGTGATCGACGAGATCAAAGGCATATGGACTAGTAAGAAATGTTATTCCAGCCTTGTCGCATGCCTCTTTTAAAGCAGGTGTCCATCCCAAGTCTACCGATGCATCCTGATAAACATCGAATACGCTTTTTTTCCACTTCGACTGATGGGACTGTTGCTGACCGAGACTTTTGAATCCAACATCACTGACAATCGAGTTGGCCTTGAAGTGCTGAAACTTCGCAGCGTCCGCACCTGCCTCTCGAGCCAAGTTAATCAGTTCGATCGCACGCTGAAGATCACCGTCATGATTTGCAGCAATGTCAGCAATAAAATAGGTCGGCTCGCTTGAGCCAATTCGCTTTCCCTCGATTAATATTTCTTTGTCGTAGTTCATTTCAATTCACCTCTGTAATCAGCTGCGATTTCACAAATTTGTGTATCCATGTCTGGCAAGTCAATGCCAAATGTTTTTTTGAAGAGCGTCACGTTTAATCTCATATCAGTAGGTCGTGGAGCTATGAGTTTCATATCCATAACAGAACCAATATGCATCTTGTCGCTGTTAAGCCCAAGACAACTCGCAAATTTTTTAGCAAAGTCAGCCTTGCTAATTCCATCTTCTGTTCCAACATTGAATACACCTGCTACCCGCGCTTCTATGGCGTTTGCCACATAATTTGATAAAGATTTCATGCTTAAAGCACTGAAAAACACGTCATCAAAAACAGTAAAGTCCCGACCCTCAACTAGCGACTGAAAAATCCAGTCGGTAAGGCTTTGGCGAGAGCTGTTGCGACTTTTGCCAATAAAATTGGTACGGAGAATAGTCGCACCAACCTGGTGAGCCAATAATTCACCCGCATATTTGGTCATCGCATAATTATTTATAGGTGAAACAGAGCTCTCTTTATGAGGCCCAATACCCATATAAACATGATCAGTCGATATATGAATCAAATGGGGTCTTGACTGCGTTTCTAGAATTGCTGAAACAAGCACTTCAACACTTCGAACATTAGCTATATAGGCCGCTGGCAAGTCTACTTCACAAACATCAACATTCGATAACGCAACCAGATTGATTACTGCTACCGGCTGAATCGAGTTAAGTAATCTGGTTACTTCTTCCTTATTAGTAGGGTCGCAGCTAATGTCGCCGCTATGGCCTCGGCTTTGTTTGAGAACTCGATACCCGGAATCAGCTAATACTTGACACAAGGACGCACCAAGTAGTCCATAAGCTCCGAATACGACTACAGTGGCCCGAGTGGCTTGCGAACGTGAATGCATCGCTTATGCATCGCTCTTATTAACTGCATGGTAAAGCAGCTCCGCCCGATGCCAGTCTTCGGGTGTATCAATGTCAACAACACGCCATTGAGGAATGACCAAACCAGAGCCATGACTCTGTAGACCTAGGCCATCTAACCAAGCGGTTACCTTCCCCCAATAGAACTGGCCGGCATCGAAATAGAATGTCTCAAGATCCTGAGTACGAGTCCACTCGTTTTGAGGATTTAGTGGCTGAACACGTCCATCGGGAAGACGTCGCAATGCTCGCTGTATCACTGACGGAAACTCAGTGACCGGATAACAGTAACCCGCACCAGCACTTTGTAGCAGTTTGTACGCAGAAATAAGATCTTCTGTACGAATAAACGGGACACCAGGATAGATACAACAAGCAAATTCAAATGATGCCCCTTGCTCTTGAAGAGTTCGGATCGCATGGGCGATAACTGGAACGGTTGGCGTGTGATCATCGGCAAGCTCAGGTGGTCGAATGAATGGAATTTCGGCCCCAAACTTCTTGGCAATCGTCGCTATTTCATCATCATCAGTACTGACAACAACTCTATCAAACAACTGACTTTCGATGGCTGCCCCAATCGCATGCGCAATCATTGGCCGACCAGCAAATTCCTTAATATTTTTTCTTGGAATACGCTTGCTACCGCCGCGAGCAGGAATTATTGCAATTTTCATTTCACACCTTCGATCCTGAAATCTATATTAAATGATGCATAGTTGGTTTTATCTCGGTATTGCACAAATGGTGCTTACAAGTGCTTCTCCATTAAAAACCACGAAATATCGTCCTGAGGATACTTCGGATCGCGACGGTAAGCGAACCCATAATCTATCAACTGCATTTCTGGGAAGCTGTCGAGAATTTCGCCTGCGAAATCTCGTTTGAAAAGTCGGTCAGAATGACCACGATACGAAACCTCCACCGGACTTTGTGAGTAATATTCAGCAACCATCAGATAGCGCGATGTGCTGCTCACAAGTTTTTCGTAAACGCTAGGTAGGAAGCTCGGCTCAATGTGAATCAACACTGTTTTGATCAGCGTTAACTCCCATTGCCGATCCGGAGAGAAATCCAAAATCGAGGTGTTGTAAATCTGGCTTGGCGGAATAACTTCACTTAGCTGAGCGGCGGCCTCATTGTTGATCTCGATGCCGAATGCCTCCATCTCAGGATAAAGAAGCTTAAGTGCACTGAGGTTCATGCCGATATTTGCGCCAAACTCGATACAGCTACTTATTCCTTGAGCTCTATGCAGTCCCCTGGCGAAAAAATCTATGTTAGACGCAAGCAACGCACTACCGCGATTTCTTGCAATGTACTCTGTACCAAACTCACCGGCCCAAAAAGCTTCCTGAGGGGTATTAAATTCATTTTTCATCATGTGTCGTGTTCAAATAAGTCAGAAAATCCATTGAAATTTCGCTTTGATAAAGTTAAGTATGACTGGTGTCTGAACCTGCAAGGATATCGTGACTAAATTAAACCGATTTTTTCACGATTGATACCGATCCATTCTCGGAGGCAATCAATGGTCATCCACTCTTTGTTGTTATCCGAGGTATAGCTAAAATCAGCACTAACTAATTTTCCACCATTAATGCGAGCCTGATCTTGGCTCCAGCCATGAATAGCCGGCAAAATCTTGAAGTAATCATCGTATTCATAGGTATGAGCTGCGTCCTCGCAACTTATCATCTGCTCGTGAAGCTTCTCACCCGGCCTTATACCAATGATCTCGTGCTTTGAATCTGGTGAAATAGCCAAAGCGATATCAGTCACTTTCATTGAAGGTATCTTTTTAACGTAGATTTCCCCCCCCACCATGTCCTCAAAGGCTCGCCATACCAAGCTAACGCCCTCCTCAAGCGTAATCATGAAACGTGTCATGCGTTCATCAGTAATCGGTAACGCGCCTTTTCCTGCGATATTGAGGAAAAAAGGAATAACTGAACCACGGGAGCCCATAACATTTCCATAACGGACTACAGCAAATACAGTTCCCTTCGGACCACCATACGAGTTGCCGGCGATAAATAACTTGTCCGAAGCAAGCTTTGTCGCACCATACAGGTTTGCAGGGCTGCTCGCCTTATCTGTCGATAACGCCACTAACCGCTTGACGCCAGCATCGATGGAAGCATCGATAAGATTCATGGCACCAATTACATTCGTCTTTACACATTCGAATGGATTGTATTCAGCAGTAGGAACAATTTTTGTTGCGGCTGCATGAACCACATAATCGACCCCATGGAGAGCCCGATGCAAACGCTCCTTGTCACGAACATCACCAATAAAGAAGCGTACTCGATCATCGCCAGTATATAACTTCGCCATTTCCCATTGCTTCATCTCATCGCGGGAGAAAATTATCAATTTCCTGGGGTTATATTTCTTGAGAGTAAACGGAACGAACGTGTGTCCAAAAGATCCTGTTCCACCAGTAATTAATATAGTCGATTCACTGAGCATAATGCATCCCCTGCTTTACAACAACATTGTCGATAAATTCAATAAATCGCGAGTTGTCTGCGTCAAAGCACATCAGTTGCTCAACTACAGGAGTACTGATTAACTTCCATTCGTCGTCACTGACCTTGGTGATATAGTTCATCAGACGCTCAACTTCGCCTTCATCACCTTTCGATGCCCAAAAAGGCCCTGACTCCGGCAGATATGCCGGCCAACCAAAACGTCGATCATTAACTTGGAGAACTCCTCCTCGTAATGGAAACGCTACACATTTCAAACCACGTCCAAGAGCTTCATAACCCAAGGTCGAATCAATAAAAACTATCGCACTAGCTTGATCTATTTTTTTATAGCTATCCAAGTCTCCACTTTTTTGCCAATACTCCCATCCAATTTCCCCAAGCAAATCAGAAAAAAACTCAAACTCTGAATTGTTTTCATTAAATGAAGTACCACACACCTTTAGGACAATTCCACTTTTATTGCAGAAATCAAGTAGACGAGGCAATATAATTAGCTCGCTTGAATAGAAATCACTCCACAATATGTTTCTATCGCCAACCGGCATAGTTGGCAGACCATTATGAATAACGGGAGTCCTATATTGCGACAAGAACACCACTTCATCCAAATCAGATATCTTGTGATTTTTTTTCACTTTATTATTTTTAAAAGAGCCGTGCGGAATTATATTTGCACTTATTGCACGATCATAATGCTTTCCAATTGCAGGACTGAAACAAAAGATTGCGTCCGCAGATAAATCAGCTTTCGTATTGATATTCTGCATCAGTGTCTCAAATAGACATCGATCACGATACCCATTTTGCACGGAAATAAACTTAACTTTTGGGTGGTGTTTTTTCAAGCTATAAAAGACTTTATTGTTATCAATAAATGTAACAACAACAAGGGGTTTTGCTAAATCAATATAGCACGAAGCATATGTTTCCATACTCACCTTACGCCCGTACTTATAGACCGCATAGATCAATACCAACAAATTTATACTTTCACCCCTGCACTCAAAAACTGAAAATGTATATTTCTTAAAATAATCAAAGAAGTCGATTGCCCCTTCTTTATCGAAAATAAGTATATCCGTTTGAAGCGGTTTCTTCGTGATTTTTCTACATTTCAATATGTATTTCAATGCTACCGGTATAGAAGACAGCTTCATATCACATCATTCTAATAAAATTCAACTTGCCCGCCAGGATAAATACTCCCATCAACTACCATACTCCCCAACCACCATCAACAGAGAGATTTTGACCAGTTAGATAAGACGACAGGTCACTGGCAAGAAATGCAATTACCCCTCGAAAATCCTCTTCCGATGCCATTCGTTTCAATGGCGTGCGAGCCTCATAATTTTTAACAAAGGATTCTGGCTGATTTCTAAATATTCCACCAGGTGAAACGGCATTTACTCTAATTTCTGGCGATAGTGTAGTTGCTAACCAGCGTGTCAGTTGAATCAGCCCACCTTTTGATACGGAATATGCAGCAGGATTGGCCATCGCTGTTTCGTCATACAAGCGCCAATCGGGACCATATAATCCATAAATTGACGCTACATTAAGTATATTAGCTCCTTTTGCAACCTTAAGCAGTGGCGTTAGCCCTTTACAAAGATCAAATACGGCTGTGATATTCACTTCAATAGCGCGGCGCCAAGTATCAACGGTCTGCTGCTCAAATGGCGTAGTCCAACCCTGTAATTCCGAGGTACCTACAAAAGCAGCGTTGTTAATAAGTATATTTAACGACTGATCCTGATCGATTAACGACGCAATTAATTTATTACGACTATCCTGTTCTTCCAAATCACAGATATGCTGCTCGACCTTAACTCCCCAATGCTCACTGAGACTTTTACTTAGACTGTCGAAATCGGCTCCAGGCCGATCCACTAATACCAGATCTGCACCCAATTCTGCCAAGGTATCGGCTATGACTTTACCTAAACAGCCCGTGGCACCCGTTATCGCTGCACGGCGACCACTTAAGTTACTCAGTTCTTTGATGGAACTCATTTGTCTTGCTTTCTTCTAAGATATAAGATGCTTTCGGCAATCTGAAAATCCAATAAAGTATCAATATCAAGCGCGCGCTCGGATGGGATATGAACTGCTTTCACACGCCCCTCAAAGGTTGAGTTTTTTTCCATAACAAATTTAGGTTTAGCCACGTAGCAAACAGTCGCCATGTCATAAACGACAGGGGCATCTTGACGGCGTGTTATGGCCAACGGTGGTGGAATAACCAGTCCGACAGTTCCATCACTGTTTTTCTTAACCATATTGAAATAGGGACTACGATGTGCATCAGTGACAGTGATCACCATTTCTGCATCTCCGTTTTCGTACTCATCCAGGCAATTTTCGATATCCTGTGATAGTCGTAAAGGAGCGGTAGCTGGCACGGAAACCATAGCATCGGGAAATGTACCGGTTGTTTCTCGTAGAAAGTTAAGGGCATGACGCCACGCTAACCACTCGGGGCTATCGTCTCGCGCCAGTTCTGCTGGTCGAATAAACGGAACCTCTGCGCCATAACCACGCGCTACCTTGGCAATATCTTCTGAATCGGTCGATACGATGACACGCTCAATACGATTGACCGCCAAGGCATGTTCAATAGACCAAGCGATTAATGGTTTACCCGTCAAGGGGCGAATATTTTTACCCGGTAAGCCTTTTGAACCTCCACGAGCAAAAATGAATGCAACAGCTTTCATTTCTGCACCTCGTCTGATTGGAATAGATCTGCCACTGATACATGCTGGCCACTTTTAGCGGAAATACGAGCCGCTTCGATTATTTCCAACACCTTTAAACCATCCTCACCGGTTACCAACGGTGTTTTATGCCCTGTTACACAATCTATGAAATTCTGCCACTCAGCCAGATAACTATCATCGCGTTGATGTGGATGGGAATAGAACTCTTTCCATTGATTCGCCCCCATTTCATACAAATCTACCATCCCTGTCAGACCATTCCAGCGCAGACTTCCCTTGTCGCCAATAGCGACACACAAACGTGTGGTGTCGTGGCGAATGAAGTCCAGATTAAGCACGGCAATAGTCTGGATGGCGTTCACTTTAGGTACAAAGCCCAAGGTCAAGTGGACGGTATCTTCAACATCAATATCCAAGCGACTTTGACGGCTAGTGGTAGCCTTTACCCAATCAACCTCCCCAAAAATCCAACGCATGTAATCCAGTTCATGGCTAAGTTCCAACAGCGCCCCGCCCCCCAGTTGCCTCTGTGCTGAAACTCCTAGACGGTAATTACTATCTGGTCGCCAAGATGGTAAATATTGACCGATTTCACAACGCACTGACAGAACCTCTCCGATCACCCCCTCCGCCAAGAGATCACGGAAGCGCATGAGTGAAGGTAAGAAGCGAAGGTTATAACCTGTTTGCAATACGGTTTCTCGATGGCGAACAAGTTCCAGCAATTGCCTAACACCGGATAGCGATGACGACAACGGTTTCTCGATGAGAAGATGTACCCCTATCTTTGCCAAAGCTTGTGCAGTAGCAATGTGAAATGGTGCCGGACTGGAGATAACCGCAATGTGCGGTGCAAAAGCGATCGCTTCGTCAATATGAAAAAAAACACCATTCGCATTGACGGGTACTGAACTACCGAGCTGATGGCGCAAGATCCGAATGTCGGCTTGAGGAAAAAACTGTCTTGCCAAGCGCAAATGACGGTTGCCAATACTGCCAAGCCCGATAATGAGAATACGGCTAATTGACACGACAACTTTCATTAAAAATAGTAATCACGTTGCTCATAGAGTTTTTTAAGTTTTCTGCTTATTTGCAAGTTTTAAATCATCCGGCCGGCCTACATCCAACCAAGGCTCATGCATTGGATACGCAACTGTCCGCTGGGACTTGGCCTGCAAACGCTCAAACAGTGTCGGCATGTCACAGTGCGCATCGGTGGTCAAAACACTCAGCGCTGCCGGATTAAGAACATACACACCGGCATTGATATGGCTACGGGAAATCGGCTTTTCTTCAAAGCCGACGATTTCCACGCCCTGCATTTGCACGACACCAAAAGGATGCTGCCACTCATGTACGCGTACCGCCATGGTTGCTTCAGCGGCTTGCCTTATATGAAAATCTAGTAACTCACTATAGTGAATATCTGTAATCACGTCACCATTGGTCACTACAAAAGGAGCATCAGGTAACGGGTCAAGCAATCCCAGCGCACCGGCAGTACCCAAAGGGAATTCTTCACGCAGGTATTCAAGCTGCACGCCAAGACGCTGACCATCGCCAAAGTGGGCCTCAATCATGTGGCCCAAATGATGAATAGCTAGCACAAATTGGGAGAAACCCTCCAACTTGGCACGATCAATGATGTGTTCCAGCATCGGCTTTCCAGCGATGGAAAGTAGGGGTTTAGGGCAGTTCTCGGTATGGGGGAGCAGTCTTGTTCCCTTGCCCCCGGCCATGATAACCATCAGATTTGATCGAGTTGGTGGCGTGGCAATTTCATCCCATAGATGCAAACCGACGACATTGTGCTGGGCATCGACTACGGGAATCTGCTGAATCTTGTTGGCAAGCATCAACTGCTTCACAAATTTGCGATCCAATTCAGGTGGTACGACCAAAGCATTACGATGGATCACGCTAGTGATAGGGCTGTTTAAATCTAAGCCCTTAAGCAATCCTCGCCGAATATCACCATCAGAGATCGTTCCTTCCAGCACGCCCGCTGGATTGACCACCATAACAATCTTGATCGCGACTTGATCCAAGTTACGGATGGCTTGGCCGATGGTGGCATTGGACGGCAGAATGGCTTTACGCCAGTGTTGTTCAGGAAAATTCACTTCGTTACATTCGCTAGAGGGAGGTCATGAAACGATTTTTTTATGATACCTGCGATAGCACAGTGTTTCAAGGTGCTAACAATTTGATCACTAGCACCACCTTCGCCATAAGGATTAATAACTTCATTCAAGCCCCGTTGAAAATCTGTTGAATAGAGTTGTTTTAAAGCAGCAAAGATGCCCTCGCGACTGGGTTCGCAGTTAATGATACTTGCGGCTTGTAAGCGACCGCGCTGACGGTCACCAATGTTGATCGTACCCTTTTTGAAACTGGGTACCTCAGCTAGTCCGCTGGATGAATTACCCACCACCCCATCAACTTGGGCTATGCATGAAAGATATCGCAACTGACCAAGCGACGTATAAGCACGAGCATTGGCGTGCTGCATAACAAACTGCTCCACCATTTTGATCAGCACACGACCATCGGTATCCGCATTGGGCAATGTGAAGATTAGTTTTGTGTCTTTTAGATCTGCAAGAACGGTCAGCAACTCTTCCATTTGGTTTGCGGCGGTGGCAGTCTCCAGCGTCACGGGATGGAAGGTGATTAACAGATTCTTAGTACCCAGTTTGAAACCAAGTGAGTCCTCCAAACTAGCGCGGTCGAGCAATTGCAGGCGTTTGATATTGTCGATGCCAAGTCCACCCGCGCAAAATACGCTGTCAGGTTTTTCGCCTAACTGAATCACCCGCTTTCGGTAAGGTTCGGCGGCAACAAAATGCAGATGCGACATCTTAGTTATCGAGTGCCGAAGTGCTTCATCAAAAGCGCCTTCTGTCGTCTCGCCACCATGCAAATGCGCCACAGGAATGCGTGCGATCAATGCGGCAGAGACCGCAGAAAATATCTCAAATCGATCGCCCAGCACGACGATCAGATCGGGCTGAATTTCATGCAAGGCATCGGCAAAACCAATCAAGCCTAAGCCCATCGATTTAGCTATACCGACTGCCGTATCTGAGCTGGTCAGCATTTCAACTTTACGGTCAATATGGAAGCCGTCTTGTTCGATCGCCTGATAGGTAAGGCCAAACTCTGGCGACAGGTGCATGCCGGTAGCAATAACTTGCAGGATTAACTCAGGATCATCTTGGATGCCCTGCATGACCCAGCGCAGCAGTCCATATTCCGCACGGGTACCAGTGATGACGCAAATTTTTCTCATGACTTCAGGCAATGGCCAATCGAGCGCCTTGTGAAAGTCGGCGCTGGCGGGACGGCCGTTTTGTTATGACTAAACGGCGTGACCACCTGTGAATGGAATTGCGCTTGCACAAGAAATAGCTTCCGATTAACCATCGATCAACTCATCAATTGCAAAGTCACGAATCGCTCTTTTACCCAAGAACTCATCCCACCGCATCGGCGAAATACCGATCCCTGGCCGCTTTGTAGTTAGGTTTTCAACTGTGAAAAAAGCGCCTGCTTTTATTTTGCAACTGGCGACCAACGATTTGCGGGCTACGGGTTTGTTTCTGGCCTCACTTGGTGTGAGGCGTTTGATGCCATCACCCAGCGCTTCTTCGATATTGCGAATGGCAGCAACCATAGCGGAGAGTTCGGCTGGTTCAAGGCTGGCCTGGTGATCAGGACCGGGCAGTTTGCGGTCCAGCGTAAAGTGCTTTTCGATGACAGTTGCTCCCATCGCGACGGCTGCAATGGCAACTTCTATCCCTTGTGTGTGGTCGGAATAACCCACGGCCACGCCGAATGCCGCCTGAATACTATTCATAGCGCGTAGATTCACTTCGCACATGGGTGTTGGATATTCGGTAGTGCAGTGCAGCACGGTAAGATTTCCACGCGGGGTGCCGGCTCGTTCGAGCACATCAATGGCCGCTTCAATTTCACCCAAGGTGGCCATACCCGTGGAAAGGATGATGGCTTTGCCAAATTGTCCAATATGGCGTAGATACGGCAAGTTGGTAATCTCACCGGAAGGAATCTTAAAATGCTCTTGACCAAGCTTGACGAGCAGATCAACGCTTTCTATATCGAAACCGGTCGAGAAAAATCCGATATTCTTCGACTCACAGTGTGCTATAAGTTCATGGTGCATCATCTCGGTAAGCTCAAGTCGCCGCAACATATCGAATTGAGATTCCGCGCTGCCGGTGGTCTTCCGTTGGTAATCGGCTTTCTTGGCCGAAATGGTGGCAAGACGGGTGGCGTTAAAAGTTTGGAATTTGACTAGATCGGCACCTGCAATGGCAGCAGCATCAATTAACTGCTTGGCTAATTTAAGATCGCCGTTGTGGTTAACACCGGCTTCGGCGATGATGAGGGTCTTCATTTGAATCGATCCCCAATTCGTGGCTTCGAATAGCCGCTCCACTCAGTTACCTTTACAAAGCTGTCCAGCGTCTTAACAAAAAAACCGGTTGACTCAACACCTACGACCGAACCGACAATACCTTTGTAGCTTTTTGCATCAGGTAAATATTGAACTTTATTTATTTTTATTTCATTTGTATCCAGGAAAGTTCTCGCCTCTGGTCCAGGCCGGCAGATAGCCCGCACAAAATTAAATACATCTCGCGATTTTTGATTCCAACAAAGACGCTCGTCGCCTTCTTTTCTGGCAACACAATAGAAACCAAATTCACAAATATCGCTTTGAATGATACGCTCCACTTTGCCACTCTGAATCAGCTTAATCGCATCGTAAAGTATAGTCGCGCACCCGCCGTATGCACGCTGAAGCAAGGTCGAGTAATCATCATTATCACTGATCGGATAGCAACTCTGTAATATTATATCTCCGGTATCAATGCCTTCATCAACATAGTGAACTGTTATACCGAACTCTACCTCATCATTAATAAGTGCCCAATTTAATATATTGCGACCACGGTATAAAGGTAGCTTGCCGGCATGGCAATTGATAGTTCTTAATGGGGGAAGATTTATAAGCGCTCCTTTAAATATTTGATTGAACGACATTGATACAAAAAGATCACATTCATAGTCAATGACCCGATCAAGAAATTCTTCAGAATTAATTTTATGATGGGTAAAAAATGTCAAATTATTTTCTCTGGCTATGTCACCCAATACCCGATCAGGATTATCGGCACGCGCGCAAATAAAAACAATTTCCAATGACTCATCCGATAGCAACTTTCTCAGCGCCTCGTGAGCCCATGGGCCATCTGCAAAATACCCTATTTTGAGTTTTTTCATATCAAACCTGAACTGCTTGGAATATTAATCAAACGTTGAGACAACGACTGAGCCATCCCCAAATCCATATGAGGACAATCCACGAACGGAGCCAACTCGTGCATCAGTATCCAAGCTGGGCGGGTCATATACCCTGCGGCGTTGGTGGCGGCCAGGATCGGATCACGATGATCAGATTGGTTGGCATCCAGCAGCAGGGTTTGTAGCCAGTAATTGCTTTGGCATTGTTCGGACTCGGCCACCAGGGCGACACCTTGCACCAAGGAAAAGGCCGCTTGATAACGCAAAAAAAGATCTCTTTTCGCCGCCAGCATGGCTGTCAATTGTTCCAACTGGGCGCATCCTAGAGCCGCATTGAGGTTGGGGAGGCGGTAGTTGTAGGCAACTTCGTCGTGGCGGTATTCCCAAGCGTGGGGCAATTTTGCGGTGGTAGTCAGGTGCTTGGCATGGTGCGCAAGCGTTGTATCGTTAGTCAGTATTGCGCCACCGCCACCAGTGGTGATGGTTTTGTTTCCGTTAAAACTGAGCGTGCCCATCAAACCAAACGTACCGGTGTGTTGGCCATTGTAGGTGCTGCCCAAGGATTCGGCGGCATCTTCGATAATGACCACGTTAAAATCGTTCGCCACAGCCAGCAGGGCATCCAGGTCTGCCGGATGACCAAAAGTGTGCATCGGCACCAGCGCCCGGATCACTCGCCCCGTTGCACGACTGATGCAAAGACCCGCACGTTGCTCGGTATGGCTGACCAGATAGTCACGCAGTTTGATTGCATCCACACCCAGCGTGTGCTCTTCACTATCGACAAAATGGGGTATGGCGTTGCAATAGGTGACGGCATTAGCGGTAGCGACGAAGGTTAGTGCGGGTATTAGGACTTCGTCGCCCGCTTTTACGCCGGCAAGCTTGAGGGCAATATGCAGCGCTGCCGTACCATTCACCACCGCCACGGCATGCTTCGCACCGGTAAATCTAGCCAAGTCCAGTTCAAAGCGATCTACAAATTTGCCTACCGACGAAACAAAGGTGGAATCGAGACACTCTTTGAGATAACACCACTCGTTGCCGGTGAAACTGGGCTCGTGCAGGACGGCGGGCCCGGGGCCAAGCACGCTACTAAGAGCGGTAACGACTTGCTCGGCGAGAAGATGGGAATGGCTCATAGGTTGTAGATATCTGCCTTATAGCCACTCAGATTGCCAGGGTGCGCGAACCACGCTGCCGTCTCAGCTAGACCGCGCTTGAAACCTTCGCGCCCACCATAGCTGGGTTGCCAGCCGAAGAGTTGTTTGGCTTTGACATTGTCGGCCCATAGGCGCTCGACTTCGGAGTTTTCAGGACGCAATCGTGCTTCATCTGTAAGGATTTCAATTTCGACGTTCATGGCTTCCGCAATCAACCGGGCGGTGTCACCGACCGATATCTCGAAATTGCTACCAAAGTTAACCACCTCACCCAGACCCTGATCAGATTTCAATGCGGCAATAAAGCCTGCTACGGTGTCTTTCACAAAATTAAAATCACGCGTGGGTGAAACCGCGCCGAGCTTAATCTGCCGCTTACCGTTAGCGATCTGAGTGATGATGGTCGGAATTACCGCACGGGCCGATTGGCGAGGGCCATACGTGTTGAAGGGGCGCGCAATCACGACAGGCAAACCAAACGACGCATAAAAAGAATAGGCCAACTGGTCGGCGGCAATCTTGGTGGCAGAGTATGGTGATTGGCCTTGTAAGGGATGCGCTTCGGTAATCGGCACGAACCGAGCTGTTCCATAAACCTCGCTGGTTGAAGTGTGAATGATCCGCTTGACACCCAACTCGCGCGCTGCCTGTAAGACATTCAACGTGCCTTTGATGTTGGTGTCTACATAGGTGCCGGGTGAATGGTAGGAGTAAGGAATGGCGATAAGGGCAGCCAAATGTAGAACCGCATCGCATCCTTTCATGGCTTCTTTTACACCATGTGGGTCACGTATATCTCCCGCGAATACCTCGAATTTCCCCTTAGCGTCGGAGTTGCAGTGATCGAGCCACCCCCACGAGCCAAAAGAGTTGTATAGCACAAATGCCCGTACATCATACCCACTACGCACTAGCGCCTCGGTAAGATGCGAACCAATAAATCCATCTGCTCCAGTAACGAGTATTTTCATATTTAAATATATTTAACTATCGATTCGTTTTGAACATCAACACCAAGTTTGACAAATTATAAAATTTAATCAGCGGCGCTAATAACGTCTTGATAGGTGCCGCACCGCTTAATTTTTCCTTCAGCCAATTCAACCACGCTGTTACAGTTTTTAAGCGTGGTTAACCTGTGTGCGACGATAATAAGCGTGAGGTCATTACTGAGGCCTTCGATTGCTTGCATAACGGCCGACTCGGTCTCCCCATCAAGCGCACTAGTTGCCTCGTCAAATACGATGACATCAGCTTGCTTGTAAAGGGCTCTGGCGATACCAATGCGCTGTCTCTGCCCACCCGAAAGGCGAACCCCACGCTCACCCACTAGTGTGTCGTATTTCTTATCCCAACCATCGATAGTTTCTGCGATCTGTGCCTTTTGCGCAGCTTGGCGCATTCGGTCGAAATCAATTTGCTTGGCTGGCACACCAAATGCGATATTCTCACCAATAGTTGTATCTGCTAAAAATATAGCCTGTGGCACATGGGCGATATGTGCCTGCCACATGCGGTGGTTATTCTGCTCTATTGTCACACCATCGATCGACATGCTACCTTCGCTTGGAGCCAATAGTCCCATAACAATATCGAGCAAGGTACTTTTTCCGCTGCCGGTACTACCCATGAAACCGACACGACTCCCCTTCTGAATGGTAAGGCTCACACCTTTCAGTACCCACGGAGTTTGCTCTGAATATCGAAAGGCCAAACTATCTAGCACAATATTTTTCTGAAATTTTATGGGTATTGGCGCTGATGAATTGGCATAAGACGGTAATGGTTGATCAAGTAAATCCATTGCATCCCGCAAGGATGCATGACCACCACGCATAGCGATCCAGCTCGAATACGCTTGTTGCAAAACAGGCAACAAGCGCTGGGCACCCAGGGCCAGTGCACCGAGCACGGGTATTGCGCTAGCTATCCCTTCAGAACGTTCCGCCAGAAAAAACGCAAGTACTGCAAACAGCGTAATTCCGAGTGCTTCAATTACATAACGAGGGCTACCGCTAATGATTTGAACATTCGCGACAGCTCGCCGCAACGGTAAATCTGCACTGCGATAAATATTACAGTACGCAGCTTGGGTTCCATCAATAAGAATGTCGCGAATGCCCCCCAGTCCCTCTTGAAGCGCTTTAATTACTTGATTTGACTCCCGACTTATACGCTCACTATCATGAGTCAATCGTTTTTTTGCGATCAAAATAACAATTGCGTAAATGGAGCCAAAACCGACTATGGAACCAACTGCAACTATAGGGTCAATTGCAATCAGCGCAATTAAGATGGTAACCAACATAAGAATGGAACTACAGATCGTTAGTACCGGCAATAACTGGCTTCCAACAATATTATTTGCCTTACCTGAAATACCTGCAATAACTTCACTACTGTTCCGATTTACATGAATTGCATAAGGCTGATAGAGAGTTCGGCGATAAATATTGATACTGAAATCAGCCCCGATAGCGTGACTAAGTCTTGTCTGAGCATATAAAAGGACCAAACGCATAACGCCGGAGAATATTGCTGCAATACTAAAAACAATAGTCAAGGGGAGCAGAAGTTGTCGCGGTTCTTCGATTATTAAAAACTGAATGAAGGGCTTTGCAAATGGATGCAGGTAAACTTTTTCGGGCGATGTCAAAACTCCAAGAAATGGAATAACTGCACCAATACTTATGATCTCTGCAAATGTAGCTAGGACCATCAAAAAAAATAAAGCAGCCAACTGCAAGCGTCGCTGTGGATTAATATGTTTCCACAGACGACAAAGCAGGTGCTGCAGAGATTGCTTGGAGTGCAATTGTCTCACTCGTGATAATCCATGGCCTTGTAACCATGGTGCTTGACAAGTTCGTCGCGTTCGGCTGACTTGAGGTCTTCGCGAACCATTTCGGCAACCAGTTCGTCGAAGGATGTTGTTGGGGTCCAGCCAAGCTTTTCTTTCGCTTTACTGGGATCGCCGAGCAGGGTTTCCACTTCGGTGGG
>SXGU01160586.1_pt1 | contig 24051 bp, 14 predicted proteins | sample 3174531 | NCBI WGS metagenome assembly SXGU01 (sample SAMN11356863, study PRJNA531348) | freshwater metagenome | isolation source: freshwater sample F1-140 | place: China: Fuxian Lake, Yuxi | collected 2017-12-25
GACGTTGTGGTGCGACTTGATGGTCGCCGACGGTCCGCGAAACGACACCGACTCGATGACGTCGGGGTAGAGCGTGCCCTGTGCCAACAGCTCGCACGGCTTGTCCAGCTCGCGCAGCGTCGACTCAAACACGTCGATGAACAGGCCGCCGATGATCTTGCGCTTGCGCTCGGGGTCGGTCACGCCGTCCAGCGCCGACAGGAACAGGTCCTGCGCCTGCGCCGTATGCAGATCCACACCCAGGCCGTCGCCTAGGATCTGCTGCACTGCCGCGGCCTCACCTTGGCGCAAAAGGCCATTGTCCACGAACACGCAGTGCAGCTGCGGGCCAATCGCGCGCTGCAACAGCGCCGCGGTGACGCTGGAATCGACGCCACCAGACAGCGCGCACAGCACCTGGCGGTCGCCAATCTGCTGCCGCAACGCCGCTGTCGCCGCCTGCACGAAGCCGGCCATGGTCCAGTCGCCAGGGCAGCCGCAGCAATCGCGCACGAAATGGCCCAGGATGAGCGCGCCCTGCCGCGTGTGCACGACCTCGGGGTGAAACTGCACGCCGTAAAGGTGCCGGCTCGCATCGCCCATGCCGGCCAACGCGCCATCGGTGCTGTGGGCCAACGCCTGGAAGCCCGGCGGCAATTGCGCGACGTGGTCGCCGTGGCTCATCCATACTGGCTGCGTCGCGTCCAGACCGGCCAGCAGCCCAACCCCGGTTGGGTGCACCTGCAGCAGTGCATGGCCGAACTCGCGGGTCGTGCCCGGCGCCACTGCACCACCGAGTCCCTGCGCCATCGCCTGCATGCCGTAGCAAATGCCGAGCACCGGCACGCCCAGGCCCCACACCGCCGGACACGGCGGCGCATCGGCGTCGTACACCGATGACGGCCCGCCCGACAGGATGATGCCCGCCGGCCGCCACGCCGCGATGTCCGCGGCCGATCGGGTGCACGGCCAGATCTCGCAGTAGACCTGCAACTCGCGCACCCGGCGCGCAATCAGCATGGTCGTCTGCGAGCCGAAGTCGACGATCAGGATGCGATGTGACATCTGGGCCTACTGCGCCGCGGCCAGGGTCTGGCGCAGGCCGTCGATGGTGCGCACCAGGCCCTGGGCCAGCGCCACGGTCGGCTGCCAGTCCAGGTCGCGCCGCGCGCGCGAGATATCCGGGCAGCGCCGGGTCGGGTCGTCCTGCGGCAGCGGCAGGTAGGTCACCTGCTGCGGACCCAGCAGCTTTTCGACCTCGCTCACCAGTTCGGCGATAGTGAACTCGCTCGGATTGCCGAGGTTGTAGGGCATGTGGTCGCCGCGCGCGAGTACGCGCACGATGCCCTCGACCAGGTCGTCAACGTCGCAGAAGCTGCGGGTCTGCCGGCCATCGCCGAACACGGTCAGCGGCTCTTGGAGCAGCGACTGCACCACAAACGCCGTCACTACCCGGCCGTCGCGCGGCTTCATCCGCGGGCCGTAGGTGTTGAAGATGCGGATGATGCGGGTGTCCACGCCGTGGGTGCGCTGGTAGGCCATGGTCGCCGCCTCGGCGTAGCGCTTGGCCTCGTCGTAGACGCTGCGCGGACCGGTGCAAGACACGTTGCCCAGGTAGTCTTCAGTTTGCGGGTGCCGTAGCGGGTCGCCGTAGATCTCGCTGGTTGACGCCAAAAGAAACCGCGCTCCCTTGGCCTTGGCCAGCTCCAGGGCGTTCAGCGTGCCTATAGCGCCCGTGCGCAGGGTCTCCACCGGCAGTGCCAGATAGTCGAACGGCGACGCCGGTGACGCGAACTGCAGCACCGCCGCCACCGGGCCGTCGACCGTCATCGGGTCGCACACGTCGGCCACCCGCAGCTCAAAACGCGGGTCTGCCAGCAAGTGCGCAACGTTGGCCCGGCGGCCCGTGCACAGGTTGTCGAGCGCCAGCACCCGCCAGCCGTCGGCCAGCAGCCGCTCGCACAGGCTGGAGCCGACAAAGCCGGCGCCGCCCGTTACTACCGCGCGCGGCAGCGTTGTTGGATCAAATGGATGGGTCATGGGTGGCGCGGTTCGCTAGATCGAGATCGAGCCCTTGCGGAATTGCGTGCGGCCGATCTGGGCGTTGATGAGCACCGGCCGGCCAGCACGGCTCGCCTCTTGGGCTTTGGCAAACACTTCGGGTAGCTGGCTCGGGTCGGTGACTTCAAAGCCGACGCCGCCCAGGCCCTCGGCAGCCTTGTGGTAGCTGGTGCGCAGCAAGTCGGTGCCACACGAGTCGCCGAGCACCTCGACTTGCTCGCGGGCGATCTGCATCCAGCTGGCGTCCACGCCGACCAGCGCAATCACCGGCAGCTTGTGGCGGACGTAGGTGTCAAACTCGGCCAGCGAGTAGCCCACCGAGCCGTCGCCGTACACGATCCACACCTGCGCATCTGGCCGCACGCACTGCGCACCAATCGCAAAGCCGCCGCCCACGCCGAGCGTGCCAAACACGCCGGGGTCGAGCCAGCTCAGTCGCCGCCGCGGCCGCACGATGTAGCTCGCGGTCGCCACGAAGTCGCCGCCGTCGGCCACCAGCACCGAGTCGTCGGGCAGCAGGCGCTCCAGCTGGCGGCAGACCGTGAGCGGGTTGCAGTACTCGTCGGCCGGTTGCTCCGCGTCGCCCTCAATCTGGGTGTCGCGGTCGCCATCGGCCGCGCGCAGTTCGCTCAGCCACCCTGCCCAGCTGGTCGCGTCCGGCGGCGTTGCCGCCATCGCCTGCAACAGCCGGCCGGGATCGGCGTACACGGCCAGATCCGGGCTGCGGTTGAGCGTCAGGTCGGCGTAGCTGCGGTTGGCGGCTATCAGAAAGGTGCGGCGCGAGATGTGCTTGCCGTAGTCGAGCCGAAAGTCGCACGGCACGCCGGCCAGCACCACCAGATCGGCTTTTTTCAAGGCATTGCGGCGGCCGTGGCGCAGCTGCAGCGTGTGACCGGCGCCAAGCAGCCCGCGCGCGCTGCCCGACAAGTAGGTCGGGATGCCCAGCTTCTCGACGGCGGCCGCGATCTGCGCGGCCTCTTGCGGGCACTGCAATGCGCCAGAGCCGATGACCAGCACCGGCCGCTCGGCCTTGGCCAGCCGCGCGCAGGCTTTTTTCACCAGGCCCTGAGCCGGCTCCGGCACTTCGGCCGGACGCGGATCGCTGAACGGGTCGGCGTCCACGCCAGCGAACAGCCGGTTGGTGTGCCACTTGAGGTAGCGCTCGATGACTTTGTCTTGAAACGACGCCTGCTTGCCGGCCGCCGACTTGACCAGGTACCAGCTTTTGACGGTCTCGGCGTCGTAGAGCAGGTCCACTGGGCACTCGACGAACACCGGGCCGGGCACGCCCGAGGTCGCCATCTCGAACGCCGTCTCCAGCGCCGGCACCAGGTCCTTGACGCGCTTACACGCCGCCATCCACTTGACGTGCGGGCGCATCAGCGACAGTTGGTCAATGTCTTGCAAGGAGCCGCGGCCGCGCAACACCGTCGCCGTGGCGCCACCGAGCAGAATCAGCGGCGACTGCGCCATCTGCGCGTTCTTGATCGCCGTAATCGTATTGGTGATGCCCGGACCCGCCGTGACCGCCGCCACGCCGGGGACGCCGGTCATGCGCGCCACCGCGTCGGCCGCGAACACGGCGTTGACCTCGTGGCGGGTATCGACCACGCGGATGCCGCGCTTCTTGCATTCGACCAGGATGGGCGAGATGTGCCCGCCGCACAAAGTGAACAGAAACGGCACGCCGCGCCGCTTGAGCACCTCTGCCACCAACGCGCCGCCGTTCACGCTGCTCCTGCCCGCGAGGGGATTGGGCGGTCGGCCGCCCTGCCGCCAAGGGGCGCGCATGCTCGCGCAGAAACCGGTTTGGGGCAACAGGCTGGCCGTGCTCGACCACGGCGGTCCGCGCTGCCGGACGCGCTGCCGACCCTTGCCAACCCCGCCGCCGCGCCGCATCCTACACACCCCCTTGGCCAAATGGCCGCCGGAACTGCCGTGCCTGATCTTTCGCCCGCGCCTGTCGTCGCCGCCGCCCCGTCCACCGACGGTCGTAGCCTGCCGCTGCCGATCATCTACGCGCTGTTCCTGGTATCGGGCGCCGCCGCCCTGCTCTATCAGGTGGTGTGGCAGCGCAGCTTGTTTGCGCTGTATGGCGTCAACGTCGAGGCGGTGACCATCGTGGTGTCGGCTTTCATGCTGGGCCTGGGCCTGGGCAGCTTTGCCGGCGGCAAGCTGAGCAAAGTTCCCGGCGCGCCGCTGCCGCTGTGGTTTGGTCTGGTCGAACTGGGCATCGGCCTGTTTGGCCTGATCTCGTTGCAGCTCTTTCACGCCGTCGGCGAAGCGACCGCGGGCGCCGAGGGCCTGGCGACCTTTCTGCTGTCGTTTGGCCTGGTGCTGGTGCCGACGCTGCTGATGGGCTCGACGCTGCCGATGCTGGTCGCCTACTCGGTGCGGACCTCGCACAACGTTGGCAAGTCGGTCGGCATGCTCTACTTCATCAACACGCTCGGTTCGGCGGTTGCCAGCATCGCTGCGGGCATCTGGATTCTCGGTCACCTGGGCCAGAGTGGCTCGGTGCTGCTGGCCGCGGGCGGCAACCTGCTGGTCGGCGGTCTGGTGCTGGCGTGGTGGTTTGGCGGCGGCAGGGCCAAGGCTGCGCCCGCGGTCGCGTGAACACCGTCACCGCAGGCTGACCTGCGCAGGACCGTCTACGGACAGCTGGTATTGGCCTTGCCCGGCGTGCCCAAGTCGCCCAACGACCCGTACGGCGTCTTGCCCAGGCACCAGTTGGCGCTGTTGTCCATGCTGGCCGGGTCGAGCTTGCCTTGGGCCAGTTGGTAGCTTTTGCCCGCCGTGGCCTTGGGATACGCAACTTTGGCGATGACGCCCGTGCCCGTGCACTGGGTGTTGGTGCTCAGGCACACGTACTCGCCGGTGTTGGTGAGCGCGATGCCCTGCGTCGAGTAGCCGTACACGTAGTCCGGCACCGGTCCGCCGGCGCCGCCCGGGTTCTTAAGCGCGGCGACCAGCAGGTACTGGCCGGGGTTGATGAGGAACACGCCGCCCGTCTTGTCGAACGCCGTGTAGTAGTTGCTGTCGCCAAAGAATACGCCCTGCAGCGACAAGATCTTGGTGCTGGCGTTGAACAATTCCACCCACTCGTCTTGCTGGTTGGTCGGCGCCGGCATGATCTCGGTAATCAGGATCTCGCCTGGACCCGGCAGCGGCGGCTTGTCGTTCTTGCAGTCGCTGCAGCCGTCGCCCCCGGTCTGGTTGCCGTCGTCGCACTCCTCGCCGGCGTCCACGATCTTGTCGCCGCAGTTGGGCGCCTTGACGCACTGGGTGCCGGTCGCGCCCGCCATGCACCACTGGCCGGTGCCGCAGCCGGTCTTGTCGGGCATCGCCGCGTGCTGGCAGCCCTTGGTGGGGCTGCAAGTGTCGGTGGTGCAGGCGTTCTTGTCGTCGCACTGGAGCAGCGTGCCGGCCTTGCACGCGCCGGCCGCGCAGGTGTCGCTGCTGGTACACAAAGAGCCGTCGGCGTCGCACGCCTGGCCTTGCAGCGCCGCGCCGTCGTTCTTGCAGGCCCCGGTCTGCTTGTCGCAGCTGTCGGCGGTGCAGGCGTTGGCGTCGTTGCACGATTTCGGCGAACCGGCCATGCACACGCCGGTTTTGCAGGTGTCGGGGGCGGTGCAGCCGTTGCCGTCGGCGTCGCAAGCTGCGGCGTTGTGGGCGTGGGTGCAGCCGGCTTTGGGGTCGCATGCGTCGTCGGTGCAGGGGCTGCTGTCGTCGCAATTGAGCTTGGTACCCGCGGCGCACACCCCCGCTTTGCAAGCATCGCCTGGCGTGCACAAGGAGCCATCGGCGTCGCAGGCCTTGCCATCGGCGCCGGCGACCTTGGCGCACTTGCCGATCTTGGCATCGCACAGCGTCTGCGCGCACAGCCCGTCGGCCGAGGTGTCGCACTTGACGACCGTCGCCGGGTTGACCTTGCACTCGAACGCCGGCTTTGACTTGTCGCAGTACAGGGTCCCGTTGCACAGGTTGCCGTCGTCCTTGCAGTCGGTGTCGCTTTGGCACTGGCAGGTGCTGGCGCCCGACGTGCAGGCCTTGTCTTTGCAGGTGTCGCCCGCCGTGCACGGGTTGCCGTCGTCGCAGCTGGCGGTGTTGGCGACGTTGGCGCAGCCGGCCTTGGGGTCGCAGGCGTCGCTGGTGCACGGATTGGCGTCGTCGCAGGCCTTGGCAGCTTTCGCGGTGCCGACGCAGGCGCCGTCTTTGCAGGTGTCGGCGTCGGTGCAGCTGTTCTTGTCGTCGCAAGGGGCGGCATTGCCGACGTGTTTGCAGCCGCCGGTCGGGTCGCAGGTGTCTTGGGTGCAAGGGTTGGCGTCGTTGCAATCGACGATTGCGCCCTTGCACGCCCCGCCAGCGCACGCGTCTTTTTCGGTGCAGGCGGTGCCGTCGTCGCAGCCGGTCGCGTCGGGCTGGCTGGCAGTCTTGCAGGTGCCATCGGCCTTGTCGCAGCTGGTTGCCGTGCACACGGCCGCCGCCGCACACAGCTTGGGCTTACCCGGCTGGCACTGGCCGGCCTGGCAGACGTCGCCCACGCTGCACAGATCGCCGTCGTCGCAGCCCGTGCCGTCGTCCTGGGTCGCCGTGCAGCCTTTGGCCGGGCTGCAAGCGTCCAGCGTGCACGGGTTGCCATCGTCGCACTTTTTGGCAGCGCCGATGGCGCACGCGCCGGCTTTGCAGGCGTCGCCTTCGGTGCAGGCGTTGTCGTCGGCGTTGCAGCTGCCCTCGGTTGGCGAATGCGCGCACTGCAGGGCCGCCCCATCGCAGGCGTCGGTGGTGCAGGCGTTGTTGTCGTCGCAGGCCGCCTCGTCGGTCTGGCCGTCGCAGTCGTCGTCTTTGCCGTTGCAGGCTTCCTTGCCGGCGATCGCGGTACACGCGCTCAGCCCCTGGGCCGTGCACTGCCGAACGCCGCCGCACACCCCGATCTCGGCGCCTTCGGGCGACTTGGCGATGGCGCTGCAGCTGGTGCCGAGCGCCGCCGCAATGGCCGCTTTGCTGCAGGTGCACTCCTTGGCCTTGCCGTCTTTGGTTGGCATCGGCATGCACTGCTTGGCGTCCTTGCCGGCGACGCTTTTGACCGGATCGCAGGCGTAGTTGGCCGGGCAGTCGGCGTCGGCGCTGCAGGCCGCGCCGCAAAAATGGCCGAGCGTGCCGCGATCGACGCACAACGCTTTGCCCACGCCGGGCGAGGTGCAGTCGGCGTCGCTGTCGCAGGGATTGCACAGCACCGGCCACTGCGGCAGACATAGGTAGACGACATCGGTGGTGCCCTGCGCCACACACTGCCAGCCCGTCGGGCAGCTATCGGTGCAGTTGGCGCTGCAGACCTTGCCGTCGTTGGGGGTTTCGACGCAGTGCCCGCTGTCGCAGTCGCCCGGCTTTTCGCAGGCGCAGCCCGGCGTGCCCGGCGTCTTGCAGACCCAGGGCGCCGCGCCGTTCGTCTGGTCGTTAGTGCCCTGGTCCGTTGTACCCGCGCCATCGGTGGCGCTAGCGTCCGGCGCTGGTGTCACCTCTGCGACCGACGCGTCGCTGGCGCCCAGATCGGCGTTGGCGTCCTTGGCCGCGGCGTCGATCGACGGCTGGAAGAACACCTCGCTCGACAGCCCGCCGTCGCCCGACGGCGCCGCGGTCTGCCCGCAAGCGGCCAGGGTCAGGCACAGGGCAGCGGCCGCGGCGAGGGGGCGGCGCAGGTCGGTCATGGGCGGATCACCGGCGGCCACTGAAGGGCAGCGCGGCGTCGAGGATACCCGGTTTTGCGGGGAGCGGCCATTTTGGGCGTGATCGCGCGACCGATGCCACGGTGCGCGCGGCCCGTCCGCTACTTGGTCGGCTGAGCCATCGCAAAGCGACGGTTGAAGCGATCAACGCGGCCGCCGATGTCCAGGGTCCGCTGCTTGCCGGTGTAGAACGGGTGGCAGGCGGCGCAGATGTCCACGTGCAGGTCGCCGCGGGTCGACTTGGTCTCAAACGAGTTGCCGCAGCCGCACTTGACCGTGGACTTGATGTACTTGGGGTGGCCGGTCTTCTTCATGGGATGCTCCGGTTGAGCGCAACGGGCCGTCGCGCCGGCGGGGCCGCAGCATAGGGGCACGCGGCGAGGGGGCGCAAGTGTAGGCGTTTTTGCGGGCGTGGCAAGGGATCATTTTGGGATTGGGTGCGGTTCCAAAAATGGGGTCTAGGAGCGTGTCGGAGTACCTCCGACGCGCTCCTAGCGCCGCCGGGACCGGCGGCGTCAACTCGTTGAAACTGGACAAATTCACTTTGGCAAGTTCTCAACGAGTTGAAAAACGCGATAAGCGAGGAGCCTGTCGGAGGCCTGAAATCATGTGTGTATTCGTCATCAAGAACTTTCCGCCAATCAATCGTCCGACAGGCTCCTAGCCGAGGCCCAGATTGAGCGTCGGTGATCATCGGAGTTGCCAGAGGGTAAACTCGGTTTCAGTTCGCTGAACAGACCGCGATATTTGGGCCCGTCCCTGCGGGACCAGGCCCTGCTCGGGCTTGCGGCCGCGGGCTACGACCCGCAGCGCCCGCTCCGACGCCTTGTTGTCCAGCGGCACTTTTGGGTTACCCAGAAACACCGTGAGGTGGTCCCACTGGTTGAGCATGTAGCCGACCGCGTCGCTGGCCGGGCTTGTTGGGCAGGTGCAGCGGCTGCTCGGCGGTCAACCTCGGGTGCAGCTTGGCCATCATCGGCGCAGTGCGCTCGCGTCGCAGCGTGCCGCTCAATCGCCAGCGAGTCGCAGCATTTCTTGACCACGATGTCGGCCGCCAGCACCGGCCCGTGCTGCCCCTTGTCGCCCACCCGCGGCGGCGGCGGCGCCGTCACCACCGTGCACCCGCACTTGCACTTGACGCGTTCGATGACGTGGCGGATGCCCTTGAGCTGCTCGGGCACCAGTTCGGTAGCAAACGACACGTCCGGCGTCGCCGGACTCGACGGCACGCAATGGCATTCGGGGCACGGCGGCAGATTGGGTGGCAGCGCGCACACCGAGTCCTCGACCGGCAGCGCGTCTTTCCATTTGCGGGCCGGCGCCGCGTCGGCAGAACAAGGAGCTACGGTCGCTGCCCCTCGCCAGGCACAAAGCCGCGGCGGTGGTGCCGGTCTGCCAGCGCCGACTCTGAAAGAGGTGGCCGACGGCAAGGCCCGCCTCAAGCTGGGCATGACCGGCCCGGCGGTCGCCTCGGGCCACAAGCTGCTGGGGCTGGGCGCCGACGGCGAATTCGGCGCCGGGACCGGTCAGCTCGCTGGGCGAAAATTCGGCGGTTGACAGCGCGGCAACAGCGGCGCAGAGTCACGATCACGCTCTTGCCGGAGGGTCAGGCACCGCGCGGGTGCGGTAGGCGTACGCGGCGCGCGGCCATGGTCACGGCGCAACCGCAGAGGGACGATGCGCGCAGCGCTGCTCGGCACGATGATCCTGGTGGCCTGCACAGCACCGCTTCCGCCGGCCGTGCCGTGGCCGACTGCCGCCGACGGGATGACCGGCGCCCAGTTTGGCGCGGCGGACACCGCGCTCGACCAGACGCTCGACGCTGCGCCACGATCCGACAGCGAGACGGTGGACGGCGCTCCGCTTGATGACGGATCGGTCAGCGCCGATGCTGCACCGCCCGATGCCGGCGCGACGGACATCGCAATGGCCGATGCGGCAGTGCCCGATGCGGCTGTGCCCGATGCGGCTGTGCCCGATGCGGCTGTGCCCGATGCGCCACCCGACCTGCCAGTGCCCGATGCACCGACTGACCTGCCAGTGCCCGATGCGCCACCCGCAGACACGCCGCCGCCCGACTCTACCGGCAGCGACGCGATTGCCGACGCCGGCCCGCCAGACGCGAACAAGCCCGACGCGTGCCCGCCGACGCCGCAGTGCCAGCCCTTGCCGCTCCTGACCGTCGACCCCGCGCAACCCCAGGCGGGGCAATCCGTGACCGCCACCGCCTACGATCTGCCCGGCTGGACGTACGTCGGCCTCACATGCACCGGGCCCTGTGGTCCGATCGCCGGAGCCTGGCAGGGCGTGCAACCGCTGGCCGGCGGCGGCTTTGCCTGGAATTGGTCGCTGACTTTTCCCAACGGCGGTGGGTGGCAGTGCGCGTTCACCGCCGACAACGGCAGCAAGACCGTCGCCACGCTCGCCGTCACGGTGCAGGGCCCCGGCTGCGCCCCTCTGCCGCCGGGCGGCCTCGTGTCGGCCAAACAGGGGCAGTTCTGGCTCGACGGCAAGCCGTTGCGCTTCGTCGGCGTCAACGTCCGCGGGCTGGCCCACTACGGCGGCAAGGACGTGCTGCCCTACGCCGATGCGGGCCATGTCGCGCTGACGCTGCAGGCGGCCAAGGCAATCGGCGCCCGGGTGGTGCGCGTGTTCGCCGCTAACGACAAGCAACCCCACGCCGTCAACGCCCAGCGGCTCAAGCAGACCCTCGACGCGGCGCACGCGCACGGCCTCAAGCTGATCGTCGCCCTGACCGACTACTATCCGACTGGCTTCTTTCCCAAGGATGACGCCAAGTTCTACTACAAGGACCCGTGGGGGTATGACGTGCTCGTACCGACCTTCTTCGCGCTGCCCCAGGGCGGCTGGCAGGAGAACTACGAGCCGTGGCTCAAAGCGGTGGTGCCGGTCGCCAAGGGCCACCCCGCGCTGTTTGCCTGGGAATTGGGCAACGAGATCAAGTCGCCCACCGCGCCTGCGCAGTTCGTCGCGTGGGCCAAGCAGATGGCGGCAGCGGTCAAGGCCCTGGATGCGACGCACATGGTCACGGTCGGGCTCATCAGCACCAAGTCGGCGGCCCTGTCCGACGTTCAGGCCAAGGACCTCTACGGCTCGCCGCACTTGGACTTTGCCACCATCCACGCCTACGACGGCAGCGACGAGGAGGACGACAGCGCGGTGCCCAAGTCGCTCGGCAAGCCGTTCGTCGTCGAAGAGGCGGGGTTCTCCGGCGACAACCGCGGGCCGAAGGTGGACGCCGACGTCGGCAAGTGGGTCGGCAAGGGCGCGGTCGGCTACCTGCAGTGGGGCTTCATGGCGACGCCCTATGACAACGGCGACGGCGACGGCTCGTTTGGTATGGACCAGGTGCTCGGCACCCACAAGCAGGACTGGGACGCGCTGTCGACGGTGTATCTCGCGTGGTCGAAGCAGCTGTAAGTCGGCAGCGGCTGGCCGAGGCGGGCGCGGCCAGCGTGGCTGCAGCCGCGTGGGGTGGGTGGTGAGTGGATGGATCCGTGCAGGGTTGCTCAGCCTGGCGTGGACCTTGGCGGTGGCGTGCGCGAGTCCAGAGACCCCGAACGTCTCGGCCCCGACGGACGGCGCCGCTGCGCTGCCGGATGCAAGGGGCCGCATCGGACAAAACGCCTTGGCGGCATAGCCCTTGGTCGGCGGTGCACGGGTCGGCGTCGTCGCTCGTCAGCACGGCTGCGGGCGGTCAAACACGCGGGGCACCGCTCGGCCAAGCCGAAGCAGGCGCCAATGCACTGGCCGCGGAAGGTGTCGCAGAGGCGCTTGCTTGCGCTGGACGGGACCGGTCTGTTCACAGCACGAAAAGGGGGCGGATCGCAAAGTAGGGTCTGAACCAAGCGGCCTGATGATCAGCGCATGATGGCACGGCGGCCGCGACGACGCGCAACTGGGCGCATCCGGCCTCGGAGGCCGGACCGGGCCCTACTCGGGCTCACTGCCGTTCGCCCTCCCGAAGCCCCATTTTTGGCCGCCGGCACGTTGCCGCCTTGCGCCAGGTTGCCGAGGTGCGGCCAAAAACGGGTCTCCGTGCATTCGCGTGACGGTCCCTTGCGCGTCGCGTGCCAAAGTGGTTGCCAAGGCCACAGGATCTGGCGGCCGTGGACGGCCTCGACGTCGGCGCGATCACACGATGGTCGGCGATTTCAACGACGGTGAGACCACTTGCCGTTGGTGGCCAACCTGCCAAGTGATCGAAACAATTTTGGTTTTTGCGGGCAGTTGGCGCGCTCCGACTTCGACTCGCGGCGCTGATGGCGGTTTCTGCCAAAAGCCTATTGTTTTCAGCAAAAAAATAGCAGGACCTCGCGGCTTGCTAGAACCGCGAGGGCACCGTGCCTTCGCAACGAGGTACTCCCGTGCGCAACGCTATACCGAACCCCGGCCTCGGCCAAGACTTTTTTCGACCGTGCTTCGCGCCGTCGCCGATTGTGGCGCCGCTGCCAATGCCGATGTCTTGATGGCCAAGGCGCGCGGCGCCCTCGAAACCACTTTGAACTCGCAGCAGAAGGTCGCGGCTGCACTGCTGTCGATGGAACTGTGTTTGCAGTGCCTGGCGAAGAAACTGCCGGACGGAGCGACGGCTCTTGATGCCGAGGCGCTCACGCGGCAGTGCGCCAATGAGATTGGTCGGCCCATGGACGCCGCCCACAGCCAGTCTGCGCTGGACGCGGTCGGCAGGGCCACGGCGGGCAGCGTCGTTTGCCCAGTCCGGGGCTGCGGTTCCAAGGCGCATTCGCTTGGCGTCGACGCCGCGACGTTCAAGGGCACCCTCGGGCGATGCCCGCCAGCCTGTTAGGGGCGCAGTCTGGGCGCACGCGCGCCACAACTTTTTCCGTTCCGGCTGAGCTTGTGCGCGCCGCGGGCCTGGACCTCAAAACCTCCCTAGTGCGGGTCGAACCACATCGGCTTCGGGCGTTGGTTGTCGAGGACGTTGCGCGATACCCCGGCTCTGCGCGGCCAAAGATCAACCGCAGAATTGGTGCCGAGATTCAAGGGCGAACGGTGCTCCGTACGCTCGAAGCGCTCGTCAGCGCGGGGGGCATTGTTGCGGTCGGTGAGCGCCGCTGGCCCAAGTACCGCCTCGCGTAATCTATTGGACAAATACCTGAATTGGCAGATAGCCGACTGGCAGCCGTCATGAAAAATATGCCTAATAACAATCGGTTCTATTGGTCACGCTTCTCGGCCATTGTCATTAGCGCTCGCCGCACCGCTTGGGGCCTGACCGCCCTAGCCGATGGCACCGATTTCGTTGAACTTCGCGACCGCTAAGCCAATGAAACAGCGACCTTAACCGGTGAATGGCGGTCAAACCAAGGCAAACTTGGCGGCGTCCCCCAAAAACCGTACCCTGCTGCGCGGCGCAGGGGCGCGCTCGGGCGGGCAACCATGGTGAAAATCAAGGACATCGTGCAAGGGCGCACCCGCCGGCAAGTGCTGGTCGCGTTGGGCGGCTTGGCCGCGGTGGCCTGTGACACAGGCTCTGGCGGCGCTGCGGCTGTGCCACCCAAGCCCGATGGCAGCGCAAGCGGCGACCTCGGGGCCAGCGATGCCAGCGCTGCGAGCGACGGGGCTTTGGCAGTCGACACCGGCTCAGTCGATAGCCAGACCGCGGAGGGGACCTCCACGCTGGACACCCAAACCGCAGACACCACGCCGGCGCCCGACGCGCAGACCCCGGCCGACGCGACTGCTACCGACACCGCTGCAGGCGACGCCGCGTCGCCCTACGCCAACGAAGGCGTGGCGCTGACGCCGATTACCAGCAACGGCGACCACTACATCACCAGCTGCTGCCCGGTGCCCAAACCCGACGTCGCGACTTGGAAGCTGCAGTTCCTCGATCGCGGTAAGCCGCTGGCGTCGTTTACCCTGGCCGAGCTGGAGGCGCTGCCGGCGCTCGACCGCGAGCACACCTTGGAGTGCATCGGCACCGGCCCCGGCGGGCAGGCGATCTCCAACGCCATCTGGCGCGGGCTGCCGCTGGAAAAACTGCTCGCCGCCAAAGGCGTGGCCCTGCCCAAGGCGCCGTACCTCAAAATCACGGCCTTGGATGCGTTCTCGACCGGACTGCCGGGTTCAGACCTCAGCAAGCCGCTGTGGATCGTGTGGCGCATGAACGGCGATCCGCTGCCGACCGACCACGGCTACCCTGCGCGCATGCTAGTGCCGGGCCGCTACGGCATGAAGAATCCCAAGTGGCTGTCGACCATTGACTTTGTCGATGAGCCGTACCTCGGCTACTGGGAAAAGCTCGGCTGGTCCGACGCCGCGCCCTACCTGCCCAATGCCTTTATTGCCTACCCGGGCGACAAGGCGATCTTGAAGACCGGCCTGACGCGGGTCCAAGGTTCGGCCTATGCCGGCAGCGACCCGATCGCCAAAGTTGACGTGCGCATCAACGGCGGCGCCTGGCAGCCGGCGGTGCTCGACTACCAGAAGGGCCCCGACGTGTGGACGCTGTGGCACTACGACCTGCCGTTGACGACCGGTGCCTGGACCATTCAGGCGCGCTGCACCACCCAGAGCGGCAAAGCGAGCGACTTGAACCCCGAAGGTAGCGACCCGTTCGCGTTTGAGGGCTACGACGGCAGCATGCAGGTCAGCGTGACGGTGGCGTAGACCGACGCCTGCGCCATGCGATCGCCGCGCCTAGCAGCCAGAACGTCGACAACCAACGCCACGGGTTCGCGGGCACCGGTGCCGCCGCGCAGCCCTCGGCGTGGCTCCCAGACAGCGCGATCGGGCCCGGCGGCTTGGGCGCGGGCGGCTTGCAGGCGTCGCCGACCGGCTGCAGGCCCTTGTCGCAGACAGTAATTACCAGCGTGGTCTGCGTCGTATGGCCCGCCAGGTCCGCCGCATCCAGCATCACCTCGTAGCTGCCCGGATCGGCAAGTGTCGTTTGCCAGTCCACCGCGATGCTGGTGGCCAGCCGCGGCCAGCGCTCTTGCGCAAGCGACTTGGACACGCCTTTGCGCAGCAGAGTCAGCCGTGCCTCTGACAGACGCGTGCGGTCCCGCGCCGTCGCCGTGATCCGCAGCAGCGCCCCCTGGGCCAGCGCACAGCCCGGCGTGCACAAGCTGTCGCTGAACCAAGGCGGCGACACGTCGACCACCTGGATGCCGTCGGACAGGGTCTCGGTCGAAAACGAGGCGTCCGCACCTTCCGATGCGTGGCTGGCCACCGCCCAGCGGTAGGTGCTGCCCGGCTGCAAGTACAGGCCGCCAAACGTCCCCGTCGTGCCCGCAAACGCGGTCGCGGCCACGATCTGACCACCGGTGTCGTCGATAAGCCGTGCGACGTAGCCCTTGGCGCCCACGACAGCGTCCCAACTGCCCCACAGTTGCTCGGCCGACTCTTGGGCATCGACATCGACCGCCGAGTTGCTGTCTGGCGGGCCCGCAATGTCGCGCACGGCGGCGGGCGGTGTCGCCACGTTGCCGTCGATGGCCACCAATTCGCCAGTCGGCATGGCTGCGATGAGCTCATTGGCTCCATCCGCATCGACGTCAGCGGCGACCAAAGCCCCCACCGACCCCTGGGCATCATAGGTCCACACCAGCGATGCGTCGGCGACGCGCACGGCGTAGATCAGGCCCTCGTTGGTGGTCAGCACCGCGGTTGGCTCGCCGGCGCCGGTCATGCCGCCCAGCGCAATCATCTGGCCAATCGTCGTCGCGTGCTGGGGTTGGCTGCCGAGCGGCCACAGCTGCTTGGCTGTCACCACCCGGGCCCACAGTAACGAACCGGTGGCGGCGTCGCGCGCATGCAGCTCGGCCGCGCCCCCCGCGACGTGCAGGCTGACCGGCTTGCCGGCTACGCTGACCAGCGCCGACGGCCCGCCATGGAACCGCAAATCCTCGTGATACCACAGGTTCTTGGCTGTCTCGCCGCTGACTGCCGCCGGCCCGCCAGCGCCGCCGCCCATGACCCAGTCGCCGACCGCTACGCTGGTGAGCTGGGCGACCATCGGCGTGCCATAGGTGCCCTGCTGCCCTTGGCTCTTGGCAAGCGTCGCTCCCGAAAGGCCGTCGCACACCATGCGCAGGACATAGGGCGAGGTCACCACCCGCGCGGGCTGCACGAACGTGTCCAGGCTGGCCTCGGCATCGTCCAGTCCAGGGCAACCAGGGCCCGCTTGCCACATCCAGCTCTGGGTCTTGCCGCTCCACACCGACATCGCCGCATAGGGCGTCGTTGTCGGGTCGGCCGCGGGGGCGCGCACCAGCAGATCGTCGGCGCCGTCGCCGTCGACGTCGTGCACCACAGGACCGCGCCAAGCGCCCGGAGCCCGCCGCAGCGGGCCAGGTGGCGACCAATTGAAGGCCGTCGCGCCCGTCGTCGCGAGACCGCGCAGCGCAAAGGTCTTGCCCGGCGGGTGCCATCCGACCACCACTTCGCGCTGCCCGTCGCCGGTCGTGTCGGCCAGGTTGAGCGAGACCGGTGCGCCCGCGAACGCGTGCGACCACAGCAGTTGGGGCGCCGTCGCCGGGCCGGCCCCTGCCAGGGAGAAGGCGCGCACCAGCGGCCCGGTGATCATGGCCATCAGCGGAGCGGCGGCCGGTTCGGGCCGCCCGATCGCCAACCGGACCGCGCCGGCTGCGTAGCGGACCAGATCGGCTGCGCCGTCGCCGTTGCCGTCGTTGACGAGCTGCAGCTGCGGGTTCCACTGCCGGATCTGCCCGTCGGCAGAGGCCAGGGCAATCGACAGCGCTGCGCCCGTGTGCAGCACGCTGATGGGTACCGCCGTGGCAGGTAGCGCGGTGTCGGCCAGCACGGTCTTGCCGCCTGCAGACCAGGCCAGCCGTTCGAGGCGATCGGCGCGCAAATCGCCATCGGTGTCGCGGGTTATCAGCAATTCGACTGCTTGCTTGCCATCGTGCAGGCCCAACAGCGGTTCGGCGTTGACGTACGCTGGCGCGGGCAGGGCTGGCTTGGGCCGGTTGCCAGCGAACCAATCACCGGTGCCGAGGTCAGCTGCGACCACAAAGCCCGATTTGCGGTCCCAGGTGAGCAGTCGGTGTGGGGCAAACGGCGCCGGCAAACGTTGCGCCTGCATCGCCACGACCAGCGCCACCTTGCCTTGCGGCAACGCGACACTGCCCTGCAGCACCGGCCCAGGCGCGTAGCCGGCTGTCAGCGGCTCGGTGTCGAGCACGCTGAGAGTGGCCCCGGTGGCCAGGTCAAAGGCCGCAAGCCGCCAGGCGCTGCCGGTGAACTGGCTGACCACTAGCTCGCCATGGCCGTCGCCGTCCAGGTCGCCCACGCTGCCAGGCACCACGACCACCGCCTCGTCTGCCGGTGCGAGCGCCTGATACTGCCAGCGCACGGCCAGTTCGCTGCCTTGCAGCTGCAACACATACCAGCCAACCTGCTGTTGGCCGCCGCCGCCGCCCGGATTGCTCGCCGGCCACACGATGTGCGGGGCCGCAGTCGCCGCTTGTGGTCGCCAGGCCTGCACCGGCTGGAACACGAATAGTTGCGGCAACTCCGGCGATAGCCCGATGCGCTTGCCCGTCTTGCCGCTGAACGCACCGATGCGCTTGAATCCAGGCAGCAGCATCTCGCTCGCGCCGTCGCCATCGACGTCGATGGCGTGCACGTGTCCGCCATAAGGAAAGTGGCCCTCTGCGCCCGGCATGTCAGTAGCGCCAAGCTCCACACCTTTGCCGCCAGCAAACCCAAACACAGTCACTTTCGGGCCAATTGCACTGGCCGGACCGGACGCGTCGCCCAGCGCCAATTCCAGCGCGCCGTCGCCGTTGAAGTCGGCCACCGCAGCCGTGGCGATCGACAGGTAGGCGCCCGCCGGCGAAGACCACCATGCGACGCCGTTGGACAAGCGCAGCAGATACGCGCGGGTCGCCGCAACAGCGAGCACATCACGGGCGCCGTCACCGTCAAAATCTGCGCCCGCATACAGCGAAGTCAGACCCAGGCTGGCGGTCTGCCACAGCAGCTTGCCTTTGGTCGTGTGCGCAGCGGCGCGACCGGCGTTGATGGTTAGCACATCATCCTGGCCGTCCAAGTCGACGTCGGCGGCGACCAGACCGCTCAGTTGGCTCGGCAACGGCAAGCGCCAGCGCACGGCAGGACTGGCAATCTTGGCGTGCAGCGGCGACCAGTTGGTCTGGCGCGCGTCGAAGCGCGGCATCAGCCACTCGCCCGGCTTTTGGGAGTCGGCTGCGCCGACAGTGCCACCCACGCTGACAACAACCAGCGTCATCACGGCCACTAGCAAAGTTGCGGGTCGTCGCATCGGCCACCTCCGCCACCTGACTATCGGATGCCGCAACAGTTGGCCGCGGTCACGGCGCGCCCACAGCCTTTACCAATTGCTGCAATTCTCGCGCGTAGCCCGACGACAGAATCGGAAAGCGGCACCAACTGCGCGGGTCGAGGTTCTCGTCGTCCAGGTGGAAGCTGGGTGCGTAGCGCTCGCGCTTCCACTGGTTGCGGCACCACAGCGTAAAGAACCGCCGCACCCACATCGCCAGTTGCGCGGGCGTGTAGCGGTCGAAGCGGTCGCAGGCCGTCTGCCACGCTTCCATGGGCAGTTGCTTGTCGCGAATCGCCGCCTTTTCCAGGCAGTCGAGCACGTCGTAGGGCATCAGGTCGTCTTCGTCGGTCTGCTTCTGGTCCGGCGGCCGCAGCTCGGCGGTCGGTTGCTGAACGTTGATGTGGCGCAGTTCGGCGATTGGCGGCAGACCCGGCAGCGCCGGCCGATCGGGTCGCTGCAACCAGCGCAAAAAGCGCCGCAAGAAGTGCTTGTCGATGCCGGCCAGTGGCGCGAGGCCACCAGCAGTGTCGCCGTCCATGGTCGCATAGCCGACTGCCGCCTCGGATCGGTTCGATGTGGTCAGCAACAGCTTATTTTGCACGTTGGCCAAGAACCAGATGCCCGGAGCGCGCACACGGGCCTGGATGTTTTGCAGCGCGATGTCGTCGGTCTGCCAGCCCAGCGGCCGGCCGAGCGCCTGCGTTGCCAGCCGGTGGTACTGGTCGAGCACCGACTGCACCGACCACACGTGGTGCCGCGCCCCCACCGCCCGCGCAATCGCCGCCGCCGCCTTGCGGGTGACCGCGCCCGAGTTGGCGGTTGACTGGTACGCCGTCGTCAGCAGGTGCCCCATCATGGCCTGCACATCGCCACAGTCGCGCAGCGCAGGCACGTGGCCCAGGCGGTCGCGCAGGCCGTCCAGGCCCAGATCCTGCTCGGCCAGTTGCAGCATCGCCCGCACCAGCACCGCGCACGCCGCCGAGTCGGCGCCACCCGACAGCGACAGCGCATAGCCGTGGGCCCGCGACTTGCGCAGGTAGTCGAACAGTCCGAGCGCCACGGCGCGCGCGAAGTCCCACAGCTTTTGGGTTTCGGCATCCGGCGCTTGCGGCTCGGTCCGGGCCATGGAGCAAAACGACGGCCGCGGACGGGGCTCGAAACAAGGCAATGTCGCCGGGATCGTCACCAGCAGCGCGTCGTTGTCGTCCTGGTCGGGCTCAAAGCTGACGGTGCGGGCGCGGTCCAGGCGCGTGCGATCGACATCGCAAGACGCGGCCACTATGTAGCCATCGTTGAACGGAAAGCGCGGCCCCTCCGCCACCAGCGTGCCGCCCGAGGCGACCATCGCGCCGCCGTCGTAGATGGCCCGGCCGGCCTCGTTGCCACACAGGTTGGCGTACAGATACGTCACGCCAAAGGCGCGCGAGCCCTCGATGACGAACTGCTTGCGAATCTGTTGCTTGCCGAACGCGAAGTGGCTGGCCGACGGGTTGAGGATGACGTCGATGCCGTGCCGCGACAGCTGCGCGCCCGGCCGGTTGGCGACCCAAGCGTCTTCGCAGACCTCAAATCCAAAGCGCAGACCGCCCAGGTTGTAGTGCAGGTCACCGATCGGCACTGCCGTGCCGAACCAGTCGACCGTCGCCCGCTGCGCGATCGGCCACGCCTTGAACCAGCGCGGCTCGTAGTGGATGCCGTCGCCGGCCAGGAAGCGCTTGGCCGTAAGCCCCACCAACTGCCCATCGCACGCCACCGCGGCGCAGTTGTACAGGCCGTTGCGACACAGCACCGGCAGGCCAAACGTGACGCACAAGCCCGTCGTCGCCGGCAGCAGCTCATCGCGCAGCACCCGGGCCGCCGTTTCGTGCACCGCCGGGGCGTGAAAGGCGTCTTCGCAGCCGTAGCCGGTGATGCACTGTTCGGGCAGGCACAACAGGCGCACGCCGTCGGCGCGGGCGGCCGCAATGGCATCCAGGCAGCGTCGCGCGTTGCCATCCCAGTCCAAGGGGGTGGTGTTGAGCACGGCGGCGGCCACGCGCAGGTGTTTCATCGGGCAATGTCTCAGCCGCGGCGCTGCGAGCGCGCGGGCGGTTCGGGTGGGTCGTCGTCGAGGCGGCGTTCGGGTTTCTTGCCGGCCCCGGACCAGATGACGATGCCAGCGGCGTGGGCCTCGGTGGTCATGGCCGCCTCGAGGTGGCGGTTGGCCAGCACTGCGCTGCCCTCGGCGTGGGCAAGGTGGGCGGCGCGCACGACCGCCGTGCGCATGCGCGCCGGGGGCAAGGCGAACTTGCGCGCGAGCTCGGCCGTGTCCACGTCAGCTGACAGCGGCGCGCGCGCCGGCAGCAGTGTCCGCAGGCAGGCAGCGCGGCCGGCGGCGTCGAGTTCGCCGAGCGCCACGCGCAGCACCACACGTCGCAGCAGCGCCGGATCGAGCGCACCGACCAGCGACGTCGCAAACACGACCCCGCCGTCGTAAGCCGCCAGATCGTCGATAAAGCGCGTCAGGCCGTGGTGAGCGGACCGCTCGGCCACGGTGTGGGCGTCGGCTGCGCGACGGCCAAACAGCGCTTCGGCGTCGTCGCACAACAGCAGCGCACCGGCCGCCGCGCTGTTGGCCAGGAAGGCCAGTCGCTCGTCGCGGCGCTCGTCGTGGGCGAGCGGCCCCGGCACCGACAGTAGCGGCGCGCCGACTTCGCCTGCCAAGCAGCGCGCCGCCCAGCTTTTGCCGGCGCCGATCGGACCCTCAATCAGCACCACCAGCGCGCTTGGCCCCGCAGGCTCGCCATCAACGGCCCAGTTGGCGCGCAGGCTCGCCCGGTTCTGCAGCGCCACTGCGGCGCCCTGCAGCGCCAGCACCGCCTCCGGCCCAGCGACAAACGCATCCAGGGCCGGGCCGCGCTCGCCGCCGCTGCGGCCGGCCTGGTCGCCTGCGGCCACATCGAGGTCGGCCATGTGCACCACCGGTGACCGGCTGTCGCGCGCCACCGCCCGCTGCCAGGCAAGGCCCACGGCGGCGCGAATTCCGGCCCCGGTCAGCGCATGCCGCGCGGCCAGCAGTGCCACATCGGTGTCGCTGTCGATCGGCAATTCGGCGGGCAAATACAGTTCCCACAAGGCTTCGCGCGCCGGCCGGTTGGGACTGGGCAGCGTCAGCCGCAGATCCACGGCCGCCGGCCAGGTGGGTGCGCCATCGCGCGACTCAACCACCACCACACACGGGCGGGTGCGGGCAAAATCCGCCAGGGCGGCCCGCCACGGACCCTCGCCAAAAGCGTCGACGCCCTGCCACTCGATGAGCGCAACACCATCCGCGCGCGCCAACGCGGCTGCGGCGTGGGCCAGGAAACCGTGCGGGTTGGCGACCCGCGCCAGCGCGTCCAGGCGCAGCCGCGCCACCTTGCGGCCCAGTGCCGCCGCAACTGCGCACAAAAGCGCCGTCTTGCCCGTGCCCGTCGGACCCTGCAGCGCGACGGCCGGCGGGTCCAACGGACCGAGCGGCGCGCCGATGCCACGGTCAGCCAGCGCCACGGCGGCGGCGGGCCAGGCGGCCAGGACGGCTTGCAGGCTTTCTCGGACTGCGGCCGGGGTCACCACCTGGTCGGCTGTCAACCGGGCGGGCACCAGCTCAAACGCGGGCGCCAGTTCCGCCGCAAGGTCCGCGTCCGGGCGATCGGTAGTCGGTGAGGGCGGCGGCATGGCAGTCCAAAGCAGAGCGCCGGCAGGGTAGCGCAGGACCGGGCGCTGCGCCACCGGGCCCGGTAGCGCCCGATCGGACGCCGCGCTACATTGCCGGGTCGCGCCGGCATTCGCAGCCGCGCGGACGGGCCATGGCCATGGCTGGTACTGCCGCCTTTTCGCCCTGCCTGCCGGCAGCCTGATGACCGCCGCCCGCCCGGCGCTGGTCGCCGCCGGTCTCGCCGCTGCGCTGTTTGCCTGCTTCGTGCGGCCGATGTGGGACATCGACCTGTTCTGGCATCTGCAGGCCGGCCGTTGGATCCTGGAGCATCAGGCCCTGCCCGACCGCGACATCTTTGCCTACACCCAGCCCGACCGACCGTGGCACACCTTTCAGTGGCTGTACGAGGTGCTGTGCTGGCTAGGTCAGCGCGCGGTGGGGCTGCACGCGGTTCAACTGGCGCACCTCGCCGTGGTCGCGCTGGCCCTAGGCTGGCTGTGCTGGGTGGTCGGTCGGCGCGCGGGCATTGCCGCGGGGCTGCTGGCCGCCGGCTGTGCGCTGGTCGGTTTTGGCGACCGCGTGCGCGAGCGGCCCGACGTGCTCAACCTGCTGTTCGCGGTGGCGCTGTTGCCGTCGGTCGTGCGCCAGCAGCCGTTGGGCCGGGCGCGGCTGGCGGCCCTGGCGGTCCTTGGCGCGGTCTGGGCCTCCGTACACGCCGGTGGCGCGCTGCTGCTGCCGACGCTACTGGGCGCGCGGTCGCTGGCGCGCTGGGGTTACGCCGGTTGGTCGCGGCCCGCCCTGCGCGACGCGGTCCTAGAGGTCACGCCTGCACTAGGTCTGTTGGCCAGCCCTGGCTACCTGGCGGGCCTACGCCACGCGTTTGGCATGATCGATGCGGCGGCCGGCTTCATCCCCGAGTGGGCCACGGCCTGGCAGTATCTGCTCGGCGACAGCACCAGCCCCTACGGCAAGCTGACGGCCGTCGGCATTGCGGTCTGGCCGTTGCTGGCGCTGGCGCTGGTGGCAAAGCTGCGCCCGCCAAACGGTTTCGAGCGACCGTGGTTGCCCATCTTGGTGGTGCTGCCGCTGTTGGTGCTCGGCGGCCGCCACATGCGCTTCTTGTGGCTGCCGGCGCTGGCGCCCGCGGTTGCGCTGCTGTGGCTGCCCCCAGCGGACCCGACCGGCGCGCCGGGGCGGCGCTGGCAGGCGTGGGTGGCGGCATTGCTGCTGGCGCTCGGCCTGCACCACCAGGTGTGGACGCTGTCGGGCGGCCCGGCTCAGGCACTACAGCGTGCGACGGTGGCCTTGGAACCTGGCGCTTTTCCCGTGGCCGCAGCGCGGTTGTTGCGAGACTGCGATCAGCACGGCACCGACGTCTTGAACCACGCGGCCTGGGGCGGTTACCTGCTGCATGCGCTCGGACCTGACGCGCGCGTGTTCAGCGACGGTCGCGGCAATTTCAGCGCCAGCGAGGCCGCGGTGCTCGCCGACCTGAACCGGGTGTCGACAAGGCGGCCGGCGATCGAGAAAGCCTTTGCGGTTGCGCCCTTTCACTGGCTGGTGCATCCCTCGCCGTTTCCGCTGTGGGACCACGACCGGCAGCGCTGGGCGCTCGTCGCCAAGGATCCCGACGCCGAGGTGTGGCTGCCGCTGCACGGGCCCGGCGGCGTCGCGCGTGCGGCTCGGATGCGGGCGTGTCTGGCACTGCCTGCGGCAGCGAAGCCCAGCGACACCAGCCTGGTCTGGGCCGAACCCATCGGCGAGCGTCGCATTGCCACCAGCGCCAGCCTCAGCGCGCGCCTGGCCCAGTGGCAAGGCGCGGCGGCGGCAGGCGACCCGGCCGCGGCGCGACAGTTACTCGGCTTGTGGTTCAACCACGGCGTGTTCGGCCGCTGCGCTTCAATGGCGTTTGGGGTCGGTGTGGATGCGGATGCCGGCGTGCAGTACTGGCGCGCGCTGTGCACGGCCGCACACCATGGCCCCACCGCGGCACGCCCGCGCATCCAGGCACTGCTCGCGCTACCGGTGGTCCAGCTGGAGGCCAGCGGCGTCTCGGCGCGCGAGCGGGCTCGCTTGGCGCGGATGGCGCAGGTCGGCGACAACCAGCCCCGCCCATAATCGCCGGCCTCAAACGACGTCGCCACCCCGCCGCGACCGCAGGGCGCAGATCGCAGAGAGTGCGCTTGACCACGAAGGCATAGCTAGCAGAATCAACTGGTTGGCGACATGCCTGTTCGGTTATGTGTGGTCGTCATGTAAGGCCGCTGATTTACAGACACTTTGAAGGCAGTCTGGGC